>Ga0207701_10006727_pt1 | contig 11468 bp, 11 predicted proteins | sample KBSSwiSSwithPhiX_FD_184294 | JGI IMG/M metagenome (GOLD analysis project Ga0207701, IMG submission 184294) | Switchgrass rhizosphere bulk soil microbial communities from Kellogg Biological Station, Michigan, USA, with PhiX - S5 (SPAdes) (version 2) | ecosystem: Environmental > Terrestrial >...
CGAACCAGAAGGATCGTCATGACCCGAATCAGCGCGCTCGACGTGATCGACGTCCGATTCCCGACTTCACGTTGGCTGGACGGATCCGACGCGATGAACCCGGAACCCGACTACTCGGCCGCCTACGCCGTGCTGCGTCTCGACGACTGCGACGTCACCGGCCGATCGCTGTTGTTCACCACCGGACGCGGCAACGAGGTCGCCTGTGCGGCGCTTCGCGCACTCGCGCCGTACCTCATCGGGCGCGACGCGGCATCGGCCGTCGCCGACATCGGCGCCATCGCCCGCGAGCTGACTTGGGACGGCCAACTGCGATGGCTGGGTCCGGAGAAGGGGATCATGCACATGGCGATCGGAACGGTCGTCAACGCGCTGTGGGATCTGCGTTGCCGGTTCGACGACGTGCCGCTGTGGCGGCTGCTGTCGTCGATGGAGCCCGAGGAGCTCGTCCGTCAGATCGACTTCGCCTACATCGACGACGTGTTGACCCCTGATGACGCGCTCGCGATCCTGGAGGCCCAGGCCGGCGGCCGGGCGACCCGGGTGGCCGCGCTGGAGGCCGACGGCCTGCGCGCGTACACCACATCTGCCGGCTGGCTCGGGTACGACGACGAGAAGGTCGCCCGCCTGGCCCGAGCCGCCGTGGACGACGGGTTCACGATGATCAAGCTGAAGGTCGGTTCCGACGTGGCGAGCGACGTTCGGCGGCTCAAGGTCGCCCGCGACGCCGTCGGTCCGCACGTGCGCATCGCCCTCGACGCGAACCAGCGATGGGGGGTGAGGGAGGCGATCGAGTGGATGGGCCAGCTGGTCCCGTTCGACCCGTACTGGATCGAGGAACCGACCTCACCCGACGACGTGCTCGGCCACGCCACGATTCGTGCCGCGATCCGGCCCGTCAACGTGGCGACGGGGGAGCACGTCCAGAACCGGGTGATCTTCAAGCAGCTACTGCAAGCCGAGGCGATCGACGTGGTCCAGATCGACGCCTGCCGCGTCGGGGGTGTCAACGAGAACCTCGCCATCTTGCTCCTCGCCGCGAAGTTCGGCATCCCAGTGTGCCCTCATGCCGGCGGGGTCGGGTTGTGCGAGATGGTGCAACATCTGGCGATGTTCGACTTCGTCGCGGTCAGCGGCACCACGGCAGATCGCTGGGTCGAGTACGTCGATCACCTCCATGAACATTTCGTGGACCCGGTGGTGGTCACCGACGGTCGCTATCGAGCCCCGGTGCGAGCCGGCGCGGGTGCAGCGATGCTCGACGCCTCGATCGAGCAGTACCGGTTCCCGGAGGGGCCGGCGTGGCGCAACGTAGGAACCGATCGCGAGAGGTGATCGATCGTGAGGTTGATCGACAGTCATCACCACGTCTGGAACCTGGCGTCGCGACCCCAGCCGTGGATGCAACCCGGAACCATGGATTCGTTGCGACGCGACTTCGACCTCGGCGATCTCGACGCAGCTGCTTCGACTCATGACCTGTTGGCATCGATCGTCGTGCAGACCGTCGCCGACACAGCAGAGACAGTCGAGCTGATCGACGCGACCGTCCGAAGGACGCCACCGACGGCTGTCGTCGGCTACGTCGATCTCACAGATCCCGCGCTCGACAGGACGCTCGAGGAGCTCGTCACGCAATCGGCGCAGCGATCTCTGGTCGGGATCCGCAGCCTCGTCCAGTACGAACCCGACAGGTCGTGGTTGCAGCGACCGGACGTGCTCGCCGGGTTTCGCAAGGTCGCCGATCTCGGGCTCGTCCACGACCTGTTGATCGTGCCCTCCCAGATCGCCCCGACGCTCGCCGCCATCGACGCGGTTCCCGCTGGGCGGTACGTCATCGATCACCTCGCCAAACCGGACATCGCCGGGGGAGCGTGGGAGCCTTGGGTCGACGGCATCGCCGCGCTCGCCGAGCGGGACAACGTCTTCGCCAAGCTCTCCGGTCTCGTCACGGAAGCGGATTGGTCGAACTGGAACGCTGAGACGATTCGGCCCTATGCAGAGCATGCCCTCGACTGCTTCGGTCCTGGCCGTCTCATGTTCGGAAGTGACTGGCCGGTGTGCACACTCGCCGCGTCGTACGACGCCGTCGTCGCGGCCGCTGTGTCGTGGACGGCGGGGCTCACGGCCTCCGAACGTGAGTCGATCTTCGTCACCAACGCCGTTCGGGTGTATCAACTGTCCGATCCAGCCGACGACAGCTCGAACCGGGAGTCGCGATGAACACGGCACGGGAGTTCGATGGCTTGCGCATGCTCGTCACCGGTGGTGCGTCGGGTATCGGCCATGCGATCGCCACCAACGCGCTCGCGCGGGGTGCATCGGTAGCAGTGCTCGACCTCGACCCGTCGACATCGCCCGACGGCGCAATCCCGTTCCACGCCGACGTGGCCGACGACGATTCGGTCGTGCGTGCGGTCGACGACGCGGCCCGGCAGTTCGATGGCCTCGACATCGTCATCAACAACGCCGGCATCGGCGCGCAGGGCACGGTGGAGACCAACACGATGCAGGAATGGCGTCGCGTGTTCGACGTCAACGTCTTCGGCATCGTGCGCGTGATGAAGGCCGCCCTGCCATACCTTCGTCGATCGGATCACGCGGCCGTTGTCAACACGTGCTCGATCGCAGCGACCGCGGGGTTGCCGGAACGAGCCCTGTACAGCGCGACCAAGGGTGCGGTGCTGTCGTTGACGATGGCGATGGCGGCCGATCACCTACGCGAGGGAATTCGGGTCAACTGTGTCAACCCCGGCACGACGGACACACCGTGGATCGGCCGGCTCCTCGACGCGGCGTCCGATCCCGTGGCCGAGCGAGCGGCGCTGGAAGCGCGCCAGCCGTCGGGTCGGCTCGTCACTGCCGACGAGGTTGCGTTCGCCGTCCTGTCGCTCGCCTCGCCGCTCGCCCGAGCGACGACGGGTACGTCACTCGCGGTCGACGGTGGCATGTCGGGGTTGCGGTTGCGACCGGGTTGAGGTCGACGCCTGGTAGTCAGTAGGCCGTGCCGAACGCCGATGGAACCGCGGTGGTGGTGTTCACCCGAGACCTGCGGGTGCACGATCACCCCGCGTTGAGGGCTGCGTGCAACGACGCCGCGGCTGTCGTACCGCTGTTCGTGCTCGACGACGCGATCCTCCGAGATGCGGCTGCCAATCGTGTCGGCTTCCTGGTCGACTCCCTACGCGACCTTGATAGTGCGTTGCGACGACGCGGCGCTCCGCTGGTGGTCCGGCGAGGGTCGTGGGTGGACGAAGTCATGTCCGTCGTCGTGGAGGCGGAGGCAACCTCGGTCCACGTCAGCGACGACGTGTCGGCTCGGGCAGTGCTGCGCTTGGAGCGACTCGGCGAAGCCGCCGCACGCGCCCGGGTGTCGGTCGAAACGCATCCCGGCGTCACCGTCGTGGCGCCCGCAGCGCTGCGGCCCACAAGTGGAGGCGACAGCTATCAGATGTTCACTCCGTACCACCGTCGGTGGGTCGAAGCTCCGTGGCGGCCGGTGCTCCCGGCGCCGCGACGTATTCGGTCCCCGGAGTTGGGCCGGTTCCCGGGAATCGAAGCGATCGACTCGCTCGCATCCAGCGGGGGGTCGCCGAAGGTGATCACCGGTGGAGAGACCGCCGCCAGGCGACGACTGGCGGCGTTCATTCGTGACGAAATCGAGCACTACGACCATCGTCGCGACGACCTCGCCGGCGCCGCGACGTCGAGGATCTCTGCGGACTTGCACTTCGGATGCCTGTCTCCTGTGGAGACGGCGACACGGGTGCGGCCGTTACCTGGAGGCGATCCGTTCGTGCGCCAGTTGTGTTGGCGCGATTTCTTCCACCAGGTTCTGGCCGCGCGGCCCGAGTCGGCGCAACGTGACCTCCGCGGCGGCGGCCGTCGATGGAACGACGACGATCGCGCCTTCGAGTCGTGGTGCGAGGCGCGCACCGGCTTTCCCGTGGTCGACGCAGCGATGCGACAGCTCACCACCGAAGGGTTCATGCACAACCGGGCCCGGATGATCGTCGCCTCCTTCCTGACGAAGGATCTGTACATCGATTGGCGATTGGGCGCGGCACATTTCATGTCCCTGCTGGTCGACGGCGACGTCGCCAACAACCAGCTCAACTGGCAATGGGTCGCAGGCACCGGAACGGACACCAATCCGAATCGCGTGTTCAATCCCGTCGTCCAGAGCCGCCGGTTCGATTCGTCCGGCGAGTACATACGACGCCACCTCCCGGAGTTGGCCGAGCTCGACGCCCGCGAGATCCACTGGCCCGACATGGCCACCCGACGCCGTCTGGGGTACCCCGCGCCGATCGTCGATCACCGGGAGGCGATCGAGGAATACCGGTTGCGCCTTCAGTCGGACTCAGGGTGAATCGGGTTGGTACTCGTCATCGGTGACGTGCTGACCCCAGGTGGCGGGGCCTTGGGTGATGGAGATGTGGCTCATGAGATGGTCGTGGGCCGCCCCGTGCCAGTGCTCGTGGCCGTCCGGCGTGTGGTGCACGTCGCCGGGGCGAAGCTCGAAGATGGGTTCGCCCCGTGACTGGACTCGGCCGCGTCCCTCGGTGACGTAGAGGGTTTGACCTCCCGCGTGGGAGTGCCACGCAGTGCGAGCACCGGGTGTGAAGTGGACGTGACCGACGTTGAGCGTCGAGTCACCGTGCGGTTGCACGAGGCTGTCGATCCACACGTCGCCGGTGAACCATTCGACTGGCCCCTTGGTGGTCGGCTTCTTGGGTTGAACGTCCATGGCCTCTCCTTTCGATCAGGCTTTGTCGGCCGCGACGGCCGCTGACGTGGTTGCCCAACTGGCCAGCAGCCGTAACCCGTCGTCGGACGGGCTGCCGGGCTCGGCGGTGTACACGAGGATGCGCTGCCCGTTGTCACCGGGCAGTTCCATCGCCTCGTAATCGAGCGTGAGTTCGCCGACCACTGGATGATGAAGCTTCTTCGCGCCGGTGCGGTGGAACTTCACGTCGTGAGCCGCCCATCGCACGCGGAACTCATCGCTGCGAGTCGAGAGCTCGCCGATCAGATCGGACAGTCGCCGATCGTAGGGGTCGCGGCCGGCTTGAGCGCGGAGAATGCCGACCGCGTCGTGGGCGGCGCAGTCCCATTGGTCGAAGAAGTCGGTAGCCCGGTCGTTGAGGAAGATGAACCTGGCCATGTTGGGAGTGCCGACGGCGTCGGCGAGCACCGGTGCGTACAGGGCGGCACCGAGCGTGTTCGCGGCCAACACGTCGAGGCGGCCGTTGCGCAGGTACGCCGGCGCGGTGATCGAGTCGAGGATCCGCTGAAGCGTCGGCCGTACCCGGTCCTGCGCCGGCCGTCGATTCGGTGGCCGGGTGTTGTTCGTCGCTCGGACGAGATCGAACAGATGGGCTCGTTCGGCATCGTCGAGCTGAAGGGCCCGGGCGACTGCTTCGAGCACGTCCTCGGAAGCGCCCGCCGCGTTCCCACGTTCCAGGCGCGTGTAGTACTCGACGCTGATACCGGCGAGCATTGCCACCTCTTCGCGGCGGAGTCCTTTGACGCGACGGTTGCGCCCGTAGATCGGCAGACCCGCCATCTCCGGCGTCAACTTGTCCCGCCGCGAGATCAAGAACTCGCGAATCTCGTTCCGGGGCTCCATGCCCTTCCAACACTAAGACGATCGTCCGACGCCAGACAGTCCCTGCCGTTACCCCTCTTGACGGGGACTCCCGTCTGGTCGACACCGGTGGTTGGATTGCACCCAACAGCAGAGTGACCACCGCAAAAGGAGCGCACAGATGCGAGCAGCGATCTTTGGGGGACCGAAGGACATCACCATCGGTGAGCGCCCTGACCCCGTCATCCAGGAACCGACCGACGCAATCGTCCGCGTTGTGCTGGCGTGCGTATGCGGCTCGGACCTCTGGTACTACAGAGGCGAATCCGATCACGCTGTCGGGTCCATCGGTCACGAGTTCATCGGTGTCGTCGAGGGCATTGGGTCCGACGTCTCGTCCGTGGCGGTGGGGGACCTGGTGATTGCACCGTTCATCTACAGCGACATGACCTGCCCGCACTGTTTGCACGGCTCGACCGTGTCGTGTGTCCGTGGCGGCAACTTCGGCAACGGCACCATCGACGGCGGTCAGGGTGAAGCAGTCCGAGTTCCGCTGGCTGGGAGCACCCTGGTGCCGGTTCCTGGAACTGGGTTCTCGGACGAGATGTTGAAGTCACTGCTCACGCTGACGGACGTGATGTCGACCGGTCACCACGCCGCAGTGTGCGGAGGCGTCGAGAAGGGCGACACGGTGGCGGTGGTCGGCGACGGGGCGGTCGGCCTCTCGGCCGTGCTGGCCGCGAAACGGCTGGGCGCCGGCCGCATCATCGCGCTGAGCCGGCACACCGATCGCCAGAGGATCGCCCTCGAGTTCGGGGCAACGGACATCGTCGAGTCACGCGGTCAGGACGCGATCGAGCAGGTGATCGCGATGACCGGCGGCATCGGTGTCGACAATGCCCTGGAGTGCGTCGGTACGCAACAGGCAATCGACACCGCAGCGGCGATCGCTCGGCCCGGTAGCACCATCGGGATCGTCGGTGTTCCTCATGGTGCGGTGCCCTTCAACGGCGCCTTCTTCCGCAACGTCGCCTGGCGCGGTGGACCGGCGCCGGCGCGGATCTACATTCCCGAACTGCTCGGCGACGTGCTCGAGGAGCGGATCAACCCGGGGTTGGTGCTCGACTTCGAGACGGACCTCGACGGCGTCCCCGAGGCGTACCGGGCGATGGACGAGCGGCGGGCGATCAAGGCGATGATCCGAGTGGGGACACCGTGAGCACAGCGGCCGGCGCCCGATCGGAGGTAGTCGTCCTCGTCGGTGCCGGATCGATCGGACAAGCCATCGCCCGTCGCGTCGGTTCGGGCAAGCATGTGCTCGTCGCCGACCTGCACCGGCAGAACGCCGACGTCGCGGCCGAGGCGATGCGCAATGCGGGCTTCGACGTGACCACGGCAACCGTCGACGTCTCGTCACGCCAGTCCGTCGCCGGCCTCGTCGACATCGCCCGCGCTCTCGGCGACATCACCGGTGTCATCCACGCAGCCGGAGTGTCGCCGAGCCAAGCGCCTTCGGCCGTCATCCTCGCCGTCGACCTCTACGGCACAGCAATATTGCTCGAGGAGTTCGGCAACGTCATCGGCACGGGCGGTGCCGGTGTCGTGATCGCGTCACAGTCGGGTCACCGCCTCGCCGCGTTGACACCCGACCAGAACGCCGCGCTCGCCACGACGCCCGCCGACGAGTTGCTGTCGCTCCCGTTCCTCCAGCCCGAGCACGTGACCGATCCGTTGCACGCCTATCAGCTGGCCAAGCGAGGCAACTCGTTGCGGGTGATGGCCGAAGCGGTCCGATGGGCGAAGCGTGGGGCGCGGGTCAACACCATCAGCCCCGGCATCATCATCACGCCGCTCGCTCGAGACGAGCTGACCGGGCCTCGTGGTGAGGGTTACCGTCGCATGCTCGAACTGAGCCCAGCGGGCCGCGCCGGCACCCCCGACGAGGTTGCACACCTCGCCGCTCTGCTCATGGGCGCCGACGGCGCGTTCATCACCGGGAGCGACGTCTTGATGGACGGCGGCGTCACGGCCTCGTACTTCTTCGGCGAACTCGCGCCACCGGCGTGAAACCCTCGGCGCTGAAAAGCGTCGAAGCGGGGTACAGATTCCGCTGATGGAACGTTCCGACTGGTTTCTCACCGCACGCGAGCGCGGAAATTCGGCGACTTCGATCGACCGACGTCACGGCGGGGACGCGTGGACGTCGAACAACCTGGCGACCCCACTCATCCACGGCCACGAGTACTTCGCGCGACTCTGTGACGAGCTGCAGCGGACGCGCCCGGGCGATCGGGTGTACTTCACGGACTGGCGAGGCGACCCCGATGAACGACTCGACGGGCCCGGGTCGGAAGTCGTCGACATATTGGTGGGCTTGGCCGAACGAGGCGTCGCCGTGAAGGGACTGCTGTGGAGGTCGCATCCCGACGTCACACGGTTCAGCGAGGAGGAGAACCGGACCCTTGCAAAGGCGGTCAACGACGCGGGCGGCGAGCTGCTCCTCGATGAGCGGGTCCGCCGGGCGGGCAGCCACCATCAGAAGCTGTTCGTCATTCTTCATGCGAACGCTCCGGAAACCGACATCGCGTTCGTCGGTGGCATCGATCTCTGTCATGGCCGCAACGACGACGAGCACCATCGCGGAGATCCTCAGGCGATCCCGATCGACAAGCGATACGGCCCGACTCCGGCGTGGCACGACATGCAAGTCGAGCTGCGCGGCGCCGTGGTCGGCGACATCGCCGAGACGTTCATCGAGCGATGGAACGACCCCGCGCCGTTGCACCACTCGTGGGTCGGTCCGTGGCATTCGCGCGCCGACGAGAATCCGAAGGACGTCGAGTCGCTCGAGGCAGTGCCGCACAGCGACCGGTCCTGCGGCACGCATGCCATTCAGGTCCTGCGGACGTACCCGGTCAAGCGCCCCCGATATCCGTTCGCGCCCCTCGGAGAGCGCAGCGTGGCCCGCGCCTACGTGAAGGCGTTCCGACGCGCTCGGCGGCTGATCTACATCGAGGACCAGTACCTGTGGTCCACCGACATCGCTCGGCACCTCGCTGACGCCATGGCCGAGCAACCGCAACTTCATGTCGTTGTCGTGGTTCCGCGGTTCCCCGATGAAGACGGGCGATGGTCCGGTCCACCCAATCGACTCGGACAGCTGATCGCGCTGCGGCAGCTGCGCGAGGCCGGAGGCTCGCGGCTCGCCGTGTACGACCTCGAGGCGGGCGGGTTCCCGGTGTACGTCCACGCCAAGATCTGCATCGTCGACGACGTGTGGATGACCATCGGGTCGGACAATCTCAATCGTCGTTCGTGGACCCACGACTCCGAACTGTCGTGCGCCGTGATCGACGACACCATTGACGAACGAGAACCGACCGATCCCGCCGGCTTGGGTGATGGCGCGCGCGTGCTGCCGCGGGAGACCCGTCTCCGTCTCTGGCGGGAGCACCTGCAGTGCGACGAGGTTCCGATCGACTTCGGAGCCGGCTTCGAGCAGTTGCGATCATGCGCGGAGGACCTCGATCGCTGGCATGACGACGGCTGCACCGGCCCGCGACCGCCCGGGAGGTTGCGCGTCCACGACCCGTCTCCGGTTCCCCTGTGGCAGAAGCCGTTGATGTGGCCGCTGTATCGGCTGGTCAACGACCCGGACGGCCGACCGATTCGACTCCGCGTCCGACGCGCCTTCTGAGCGATCGAAGCACGGCGAGGCCGGTGAGCAGGACCGCGAGGCCCACGGCCACCGATACGAGCGGCAACATGACGGCGAGCGTGATGCAGCCGGCCAGGCCGACGATCGCGATCCACGGCGGCCAACGACGCCGGGTTGTCGGAAGTGAAAGGCAGGCGGCGTTCGTGATGGCGTAGTACGTCAGGATCGTCACACCGGAGAAGCCGATCGCGCCGCGAAGATCGAATGCCGCAGTCAGGACGATGACGAGCACCGCGACCGAGGCTTCGGCCCGGATCGGCAGTGAGCGGCGCTCGTCGATGGTCGCGAACCAACCCGGCAACTCGTGGCGTCGAGCCATGGCGAGCACGGTGCGCGACACGCCCGGCACCAGATTGAGCAGCACGCCGAGCGCTGCGACCCCTGCTCCGACGCGAACGACGGACGACAGCCAGTCGAGTGGCGAAGCGTTGACGACGAGAGCGAGTGGTGCATGACTGCCGGATATGACCTCCACGGGCAGGGCGGCGAGCACAGTGACACCCACGACGGCATAGATCACGAGGACCCCCGCGAGTGCTCGCGGGATCGCTCTCGGAATCGTGACGGTGGGATTCCTGACCTCTTCACCGAGCGTCGCGATGCGGGCGTACCCCGCGAACGCGAAGAACAGGAAGCCGCCGGCGCGCAGGACGCCTGCCACAGTGGTGTCGGTTGGAACGATCCGGTCCATCGAAGTGGTCGACGTCGACCAACCGGCAATCACGACGCACGCCAGCGCTACCAGCGCAACCGCGAGCAGCACCTTGGTGACAGCAACGGTGCGCGACAAACCACCGATGTTGACCATCGCCACCGCCGCGACCGCGACGGTGCCGACCAACCGAGCATGCTCGGGCCACAGATACGAGCCTGCCGTCAACGCGATCGCCACGCACGACGCCGTCTTGCCGACGACGAATCCCCATCCCGCCAGGAAGCCCCACACGGCACCGAGTTGGCGACGGGCGTACACGTACGTGCCGCCCGACTCGGGGTACACGGCAGCCAGTTGAGCCGACGAAGTTGCGTTACAGAACGCGACGGCTGCCGCGATGACGAGACCGATCAGCACGCCGGACCCGGCGGCACCTGTGGCCGGTCCCCACGCACTGAACACGCCTGCGCCGATCATCGACCCGGCGCCGATGGTCACGGCGTCGCGGACGCCCAGCCGGCGCTGCAGCCGGACAACCACGGTGGGTTCAGCCGTTGGCCGGTTGGAACAACTCGACGAAGTTGCCGGACGGATCTTGGAGCAGGATCTGCTTGCCACCCGGACCGACGACGACGTCGTTGCGGAACGTGGCACCAGCGCCTCGCAGGCGATCGACCTCACTGTCGATGTCGTCGACGATGAAGTGGATCCGGTTCCAGCCTCCGGGGCCGGGTGTCGCGCCGTCGGCCATGGGGCGGCCGGCCGAGCTCTTCGGACCCGACAGCAGCAGCCGCAGGTTGCCTCGCTTCACGTCCGCGAATGCCGGTGGGAAGCTGGTCAGTACCTCGAAGCCGAGCAGCTCGGTGTAGAACGCGATCGACTTGTCGACGTCGTCGACCATGTATCTCACGCTGACGATCTCATCGTTGGCCATGTGTGGATCTCCTTTCAATTGAAGTGCGTTCGAACAGGGGGAGCCGGAAGCTGATCCGCGTCTCGAGTTCGCTGGCTGTGCGTTCGAACGCGGGGTACGAGGCACGGTCGGTCGCGCCCTCGAGTGCAGGATCGGGGATGCTCCAGTGGACGAGCTGAGGCTTCGAGGGGAACTCCGGGCACACCTCTCGAACGCGGTCGCACAGGGTGATCACCGCGTCGAACCGCTCGGAGCGGAACTCGTCGAGATGCTTGGTGCGGTTCGCGCTGATGTCGATTCCTCGCCTGCGCAGCACGCGGACGGCGTTGGGGTGCAATGACTTCGGAGCGCTGCCGGCGCTGACCGCACGGATCGTCCCGTCGGACATGCGCTCGATCAGTGCTTCGGCGATCTGTGAGCGTGCGCTGTTTCCGGTGCACAGGAACAGCACCCGCCGTCGCCCAGCGCCTCGGGTCCGTGAGCAGTCCGACGCCACCGGTGCCAGCCGCAGCATGGGGTGCAGCGCCCCACCGGCTCCTTGCAGTGCTTCGCGGCAGGCGAGAAGGTCGATCGCGTAGTAGCTGTCGCGACC
>Ga0207701_10006729_pt1 | contig 11467 bp, 12 predicted proteins | sample KBSSwiSSwithPhiX_FD_184294 | JGI IMG/M metagenome (GOLD analysis project Ga0207701, IMG submission 184294) | Switchgrass rhizosphere bulk soil microbial communities from Kellogg Biological Station, Michigan, USA, with PhiX - S5 (SPAdes) (version 2) | ecosystem: Environmental > Terrestrial >...
TGTTTAATGCGACTGCTTTCTTCCGGCCGTTGAATCCAAGCCGTTTTGATTATTGTCCGCCACCGACAGAACCTCGTCCGATAAGCGACGGTAGTTGCTGCGAAAGAACACAAGCGGATCGCCATTTTCGTTGACTTCGAGATGGATGACCCGTCCTAGGAAAATCAGGTGGTCACCGCCTTCGTACTGCGCATACGTGACACACTCGAAAGCTGCAATGTTTGGCCGTATGAATGGCGAACCCGCGGGCCCGACGTAGGACTTGACCCACGACCATTTGTCCAAGCCCGGCTGCGCGAATGTCGACGAAACGTCATGTTGATTCGCAGCCAGAACATTAATTCCAAAATGCGAAGCCTCTACGAAGTGCCTGAAGCTGCGCAAATTCTTGTTGAGGCTTACGGACACAAGCGGCGGATCGAGCGAAATAGAAGAAAACGAGTTCGCCGTAACGCCAATAAAGCTGCCGTCAGAGGTCCGGGCAGATACGACTGATACGCCCGTTGGAAAATGGGCCACCGCCTTTTTGAAATCGTAACTGTTGAACATCAGAGGGCCACTACCAACGCTTCGCTTTAGATTTCGTCCGTGTTCGACTCCGCCCCGCTTTTTTCTTTTGTCCGCCCGTGCCCACATAAGGCAAAAGTAGGAGCGCGTCTCTGCTTGTCTGCACCAGCTGAGTCACGATCGGCGCAAGTTGCCGAAATTGTCTTGCGCTGAGACAGCCGAATTGGACGTCGCCAATCGAGCGCTGGATAGGCGCCACCCTTTCAAACAGCGCGTGAGCTTTCTTTGTCAGGATCAGCAAAACTTTTCGTCGGTCGGTGGTGGATTGCTTTTTTTCTAAAAAGCCGCGCTCCTGCAGTTTGGCGGTTTCGATTGTGATGAATGCGCCACTCAAGCCCAAGTGATGCGCGACATCACGTACCGCTACGGGTCCCTCCTGACTTAGATGGCGAATACTTTGCAATATCGTGTGTTGAATTCCGCCAAAATTGACATGCGCAGCGATCCCATCGCGAATTGCGCCGTGTAAGGCGGAAAGTGACAACAGCTCATGAACAAGCCGTCTATAAGCATGATCCGACCCATCGACGAGAAGTTCCGGCCGACTGACTGTTAGTGGTGAGGTATCTTGATTGGATTGGCGCGGCGGAGGCGACAAATGCGATACGGGTGGGAGCACACCGTTGCCGAGGCGTAGGGTCATGCCGTGCATCCGCCCATCTGGAGTGATGCAAGCCCACACGGCCTGCTTGCTAAGTTGCAAAGCGATTTAGCAAATTAGCTAAGTAACAAATCTAATCATAGGAATAGCTAAGTTGCAAACACAATTTGCCGCACATATCGCTTTGGCGCCGTCGCCTTTTCAATTTTTTTGAATTTTAGCCCTGCCCTTTTTGGCCTTTAGCCCGAGCTCTCCCATGGGGTGCGGTAGCTCGCCTGTTAAATGTGTTTAGGGGTCTACGGGGTGGCCGCCCGCGCGACGGCCCAAGACCACCGTTGCGCGCCGCGATCCTGAAAATTCAACGCGTGAACCGGATGTGCTGTCCCACCCAAAGCCGTCCCGATCGTTGATTTAAATACCGTACTTTCAAAACGGCTAGCCGAGACCTTTCCCTTGCGGAGGGAATCTCCGCAGAGGAGCCGGAATCTAAGTCAGCCAACGAATCGCAATTACTACAACCACCAAATAGACGATCCCTATAATCCATAAGCCGAATGGCCCGTTCGAAGCGGTATCCCAGCGTTTCACAATTGAGCCTCCCGAGGCGGCCGGCGCTAGCGCGAAAGTCGCATACTACTCCCTAATCCAAATGTCCGCCTCCATAATAGGGCTTGATGAAGCAACTCGGGTATTGCTTGCCCAGCCGGCGAGCAGGTCTGTATTCTCTGCCCAACTCAATGTCGGCGCTCGGAATTCTCCCAATGGAAAAGTCATTCGTAACCGGCTCGTGGCAGCAAACTCGAGCCTTTTCACCTGCAGTGATCACAAAAGGTGAGCAAACAATCGTTTGGCTTGCAGGTCATACCGGCGCCGTGACCGACGATGGAAAATCGCTCGCCGGAGACTTCGATGCGCAATTTCATCAGACTTTTCGCAACATTGAATCGACCCTCACGCAATGCGGCTGCAAGCTGGCCGACATCGTCACCATGACGGTCTTTTTGATCGATGCCCGCCACACCACGCGAATGACCGAGCTTCGCACTCAGCTTTTCGGCAAGAACTTCCCGGCAAGCGCGGCAATAACAGTGTCCGGTTTTGCCCGGCCGGACATCATGATTGAAGTGCAGGGTGTGGCAGTGTCTGCCAAATAGAACTGGGAAGAGCCGGCAAGCCGTCTCGATGATGGCTTGCCGGAAATGCTACCGGGTTGCGATCAGATCGATTTCCACCAGAGCGTCTTTAACCAGCAAGCCGGTCGTCCCGACCGTGGTACGAGGCGGAGGAACCTTGAAAAATTCCTTCCAGACCTCGTCAAACGCGGCAAAGTTCTTCAGATCGGTCAGGAATACCTGCGCCTTCACGACATTGTCGATTGAGCTACCTGCCGCTTCGAACGTCTGCTTCAGGTTATTGAGTATGTACGCCGCCTGCAGCTTGATGTCGGAACCATAGAACGGGAAATTTGGATGTTTCCGCGCTTCTGTCGGTACGCCGGTTTTGTAGTCGCTGGCGATTTGTCCCGCTGCGAAAACAAAGTCACCGAGCGTGAACGCTTCCGAATAGTTCGCGAGCGGACGCGGCGCGCCGGACTTGATGACTTCGTGCTTGAGGCCGGAACGCGGGACGTAGCCGATCAGGTCAATTTCGACCAGGGTTTCCCTCACCAGTAAGCCACTGGTTCCTACCGTTGTGCGCGGCGGCGGCACCTTGAAGTAGCGTTTCCAGACCTGATCGAACCCGGCGAAATCATTCAGGTTAGTCATGAACACTTGCGCCTTCACGACGTGATCGAGCGAGCTTCCGGCAGCCTCGAAGGTCTTCTTCAGATTCTCGAGCACGAATTCGGTCTGCAGCTGAATGTCCGACCCATAAAAGGGGAAATTTTCGCCGCGTCTGGCCGATGCCGGCACGCCTGTCTTGAAGTCGCTCGCCAGTTGGCCCGCCGCGAAGATAAGATCGCCGGCCTGCATCGCCTCGGAATAGTTTGCGAGTGGCTTCGGCGCTGCAGATTTGACGACCTTTCCCGGCTTGTCCGGCAGAGTGGCTATCAGGTCAATTTCGACGAGCGTATCCTTGACTAGGAGTCCTGTCGTACCGATCGTCGTGCGGGGCGGCGGTACCTTGAAGTGCTGCTTCCAGACCTCATCGAATCCATTGAAGTCATTGAGATCCATCAGAAAGACCTGGGCCTTAATGACATTGTCGAGCGAGGTGCCGGCCGCCTTAAAAGTCCTCGCCATGTTTTTCAGAATGTAATCCGTCTGCAGCTTGATATCCGAGCCGTAGAACGGAAAATTCGGGTGCTTGCGTGCTTCCTGGGGCACGCCCGTCTTGAAATCGCTGGCAAGCTGTCCAGCCGCGAAAACAAGCCCGTTGGCGAGTGACGCTTCTGAATAGTTTGCGAGCGGTTGCGGAACGTCAGACTTGATCACACGAATACTCATAGTTCTTTCCTCTTCCTCAACGGATTGAGTGCGCGCACGTGAACCGTCACGTGCGCGCAGATGGACACTAATTTTATTTTTGGACCGGAATGTCGCGACCGTTGGTCTCTTTCCCGTTTACAATCTTCACGACGTGGGTCACCAGCAGTGGATCTCCTTTCTCGTCGAACTTGAACGGGCCGCGGGTGCTGTCGAAGCTGATCTTAGCCAAGGCATCGCGAATCTTGCCGCGGTCCTCGCTGCTCGCCTGCTCTATTGCAAGCAGCGCCATCGTGATCGCGTCGTAAGCCTCGGAATGATACGCATCGGCTACCTTGTTGTAGGCTTGCTTGATCTTAGCGACCAGCTGCTGCGCAGCCGGAATGTTGGCGGTCGTCGCGCTGCTGTAGTGCGTGGTGTAGAACACGCCATTCACGGCATCGCCGCCCAGTTCGATATATTTCGGCAAAGCAACGCCGTCGCAGCCGAAACGTGGCAGCGTCATGTTCATCTGCGTGAATTGCTTCGCGACCAGCGCGCCTTCAGCGTAGCGCGACCATTCGACGAGCACCTGAGCGGGACTTGCTTTGATGCGTCCAAGTTGCGCCGTGAAGTCCAGATCGCCTCTCGCGTAACGTTCCTCCGCGACGATCTCGAATCCAAGCTTGTCTGCAGCCGCCTTGAATGACTGGAACCCGCCGCGTCCGAAATCGTCATTCACGTACAGGAAAGCCACCTTGGTGACGTTGGGGAACTTCTCATGGATGAAGGCTGCGAGATCGGCGGCCAATTTCGTATCCGGTACGGGCGACCGGAATACCCACTTGTTTCCCTGCGTGGTGATCTTCTGCGCAGTCCCTGCCACGACGATCTGAGGCGTTTGTGATTGTGCGGCGACCTGCGAAGCGGCGAGGCTCGCAGGGCTGCTGATGCTGCCAATGAGTATCGATACGTTGTCGCGCGCCGTTAGTCGCTTCGCGACGTTGACGGCCTCCTCCGGTTTGCCGGCGTCATCCGCATAGACTGCTTCGATCTGTTTGCCGCGGATGCCACCAGATGCATTCTTTTCCTTGATTGCAAGATCGACCGCTTCCTTCTCAGCGGCACCCGTGGCAGCGGCGTCGCCGGTAAGCGGTCCGAATACTCCAATCTTGATCGTGTCCGCCGATGCATTTATCGCCGATCCGATCATTAGTGCGGATGCGAGTACGGCAGCTCGCAGAAAGTGCCTTTTCAGTCCAGTCATGTCTGTCCTCCCCTTCATGGGTTGAGCACACTTACTTCGAAGACGCAGATGTCCGACGTTGGTCGTCGGCCTCCACTTCCCAATCTTCCCGGCCGAGATAGCTCGCCCAGACCCTCGGGTTTTTCAAAAGATTGGAAGCTGTATCGGTGAGCACAATTCGTCCGGTCTCGATAACAAAGCCTCGCGACGCCATTTCCAGCGCAAGCTCCGCGTTTTGCTCGACCAACAGGATTGTTGCCCCGTCGTCATGAAAACGGTCGATTGCGTGCGCCACTTCTTCCACAAGTATCGGGGCGAGGCCGAGCGAAGGCTCGTCCAGCAACAACAAAATGGGCCTGGCCATCATCGCGCGACCAAACGCCAGCATCTGCTGTTCGCCGCCACTGAGCGCACCGCCTGGCTGACGTCGTCGTTCCGCCAACCTTGGAAAAAGGCTGTAAACCTGCTCACGCGACTGTTTTTCTCCTGCCCGCGCGCGCGTCGGGTAAGCCCCGACCCTGAGATTTTCCTCAACCGTCAAGCGCGGAAAGACCCGCCGCCCTTCCGGCACGTGAATGATGCCGAGTTCTACAAGTAGTTCGGGAGCAAGGCCGGCGAGAGATTTTCCGTCGAACTTAATTGTGCCAACGGATGGCCTGACAAGCCCCGAGATCGCTTTCAACGTGGTCGACTTGCCGGCACCGTTCGCACCGATAAGCGCAACAATTTCTCCGCGATTGATATCGATATCGATTCCCTGCAAAGCCGGAATCTTCGCATACTCGACATGGAGGTTTTCAATGCGCAGCATGGCTAACCTCATTGGTGTCGCGCTGCGCAGATCGTCGGTATGCCTTTTTCGTCCCGAGATAGGCCTCGATCACCCCCGAGTGATCGCGAATGTCGGCGGCGCTTCCGTCTGCAAGCTTCTTGCCGTAGTTCAGAACGGTGATGCGATCGCAAGCCCGCATCACGACTTCCATGTGGTGCTCCACGAGCATCAGCGTCACGCCGGCAGCCTGAATGCGGCGGATAAGGCCGACGAGCTGACCGGCTTCCGCCCCGTTCAGACCGGCAGCAGGCTCGTCCGCCAAAATCAGTTTTGGCCTGCCAACGAACGCGCGTGCAATTTCGAGCAGCCGCTGATGCCCGTAGGGTAGGCTTCCGGCAACGACGTGTGCCAGGTTCGATAGCCCCACAAAATCGAGCGCTTCGCGCGCGCGGTCGGCAATTTCCTTTTCTTCGAGCCGCTGGCCCCTGGTCCGGACCAGCGAAGAAAACACCTCGCTGCGCGTGTTCGCATGCAGACCTACCATGACATTCTCAAGCGCTGTCATTTCACGAAACAACCGCAGATTCTGGAAAGTCCGCCGGATGCCCGCTGCCGCGCGCAGGTCCGGCGGCATTGGCGTGAGGTCGCGACCGTCAAAATTTATTCGGCCGCCGGTCTGACGGATGTGGCCCGAAATCAAATTAAGGAACGTGGTTTTCCCCGCGCCGTTCGGCCCGATCAAACCGTGCACATGACCCACTTCAACCGAAAGATCGACGCCACCGACGGCGAGCAGTCCGCCAAAGCGGCATGTAAGCTGCTCTGTGACCAGTAAAGCGGTCATCGCCTGACCTCCACCGACTCCACGGTTTTCGCATCGGACGACGAGCGAAATCGCGGAAGAAATCGCAACAGCATCGGCGCCAGTCCCGCAATGCCACCACGGCTCACTCCCATCAATACGACGACCAGCGCGCCAAAGAGGATGAGCCTCCACTCCCCGGACGAGCGCAGGAACTCCGGCATGAGAACGATGATGATCGCGCCGATGACGGCACCAGGCAGGCTGCCAAGGCCGCCGACCACCACCATGATCAGAATTTCGATGGATTTGTTAAAGGTGAAATCATTCGGATTGAGGTAGCGGGCGTGATGCGCGTAGAGCGAACCCGCGATGCCGGCCGTGAATGCAGCAACAAGGAAGCACTTGCTCTTGTAGCGGATGATCGAAATTCCGCAGGCGCGCGCTGCGTCTTCATCCTGCGAGATTGCCCTCAACGCACGGCCAAAACGCGAGTGGGCCAGTCTGTCGAGCCCGAAATAAATGGCAGCCGTCACCGCCAAAATGAGAAAATAGAGGTCGCGTTCGGTCGTGAACTCGAAACCAAAGACACTTGGCAGCGGAACGTTGAGCATTCCATAGCTGCCGCCCGTCGCCCATTCCTCGTTGAGCATAAAGAGGTAGATGATGATATTGAATCCGAGTGTCGCGACAGCAAGGCTCGAACTCGGCAGTTTCACGATCGGCACGAGCAACAAACTGCTGATCGCGGCGACCACTCCCGCCGCCAGCAACGCCAGGCTAAACGGCACGCCAAAGTGCAAGGTCAGGACCGCGGAAACATAGGCGCCGATACCGTAGAACGCGCCCTGGCCCAGAGACAGCAGGCCCGCCATACCTACCAGCAACTGCAGCCCCAGCGCCAGAATTGCTCCGATCAGAGCGACACCGAATACGTGTTGCCAGTAGGTATTCGTCTGGATGAACGGAGCCGCCACGAGCAAGACTAGAACAAGAGACCTGATCGTTTTGGACTGCATGAGCCGCGCTCAAACCCTGCGCGCCGCGCGTATGAAAATTCCCGACGGGGCCACTAACAAGATGGCGATTAAAACAACCATTCCGACTGCATCTTTGTACGCTGTCGAGATCAAAACGCCGGAAAATGTTTCAATGAGACCGAACGCGATTCCGCCGAGCATAGCGCCCGTCAGGCTTCCGAGACCGCCCAGCGTGGCTGCGACAAATGCCTTGATGCCAGTGAGAAATCCCATATTAAACGAAGCAAAAAACAGCGATCCCAACAGCACGCCCGCAGCACCCGCCATGACGCCCGCCACTACGAATGTGTAAGTGGTGGTTTTCTTCACGCTGATACCCATCAACTGTGCGGCTTCGGCGTCCTGCGCCGCGGCCTGCATCGCGATGCCAAGACGTGTGTAGCGAAAGAACAACTGCAACGCCGCCATCATTACGAAGCCGAGCACCACGATCCATATGAGCTGCGGAGAGATCGCGAAGCCGGCGATGTCAATTCCACGCGTATGGAACAGCGGCGGATAACGCAGTGGTTCGGATCCCCATATCAGCCGCGCCGCATTTTGCAGGATGAGCGACACCCCTAGCGTCGAAATGATGATGTTGATGAGAGGCACCCGCAATGTGCGTAGCGTGCGATAGATCGAGAGTTCGATAGTCACTGCGGCTATGCCGCCGCCGATCATCCCAACGAGTAGCACGACCCAGAACGGCAGATCGACCATCCACATCGCGGACAGGCCCGCCATCGCGCCGATCATCATCAGCTCGCCTTGCGCGAAATGCAGAATTTCGGTGGCGCGGATGATGATTGTTATGCCCAATGCAATCAAACTGTAGATACAGCCGATCGCAAGCCCCCCGATGATGCCTTGGATAAATTGTTCGGAGGACATGATACTCGCCTCACCCGCGTACATACTGAACCATACAAAAATCGGGTCGGCAACAATTTCTGCATGCGTATGCAAAAATGAGCGGCAGCATATTTCGACGCAGCGGCCGGCCGACCTCAAACGATTCCGCCGTTGACGCCGATGACCTGTCCTGTGATCCAGCGGGCGTCTTCTGAGGCCAAAAAAGCAACTACATCTGCAATTTCCGCCGGGGATCCCAATTTCCCGAGCGGCGTGATTGCAGGCGCAGTGTCGCGCGAAAGTTGCGACACCATGGCGGTATCGGTCGGACCCGGTGCGATGGCATTGACCGTGATACCGCGATCGCCAACTTCCTTTGCGAGCGTTCTCACGAACTGTTCGACGGCCGCCTTGCTTGCCGAATAGAGCGCGTGGCCCGCGCGGCCCTGCAACACCATGTTGCTTGAGGTCCCGATAATTCGTCCGCCGTTGCTGACCTTCCGCGCGGCTTCTCGGAAAATCCAGAATGTCGCGCGGGTGTTAATTGAAAAGATTCGGTCATAATCCTCTTCTGTGGTATCGACGATCGACCTGTTCAGATTGACGCCCGCAATCGCCGCGACGATGTTCGGCGCACCGAAGTGGCGGTCTGCCGCGTCAAAAAGACCCGCGATGAAATCGTTCTGCCGAAGATCGCCCGGAACCACCAGAGCGCGGTCGGCCGTCGTGCCGACCTGCTCCATCACCTGCTCCGCATTACCGTGAGCAGGCAAATAGGTCAGAACGAGATTGGCGCCATCGGCAAAAAAACGTTTGGCGACCGCAAGGCCAATGCCCTGCGAAGCGCCCGTAACAATCGCTATTTTTCCAGCCAGTTTTCCGGTCATTGTGCAACTCGAGAGGCTCCGGGTCGGATGGTACTGGAAAGACGACTCGGCAAGCGGTAAAAATTATACAGATTTGAAGCCGCAATGCCGCGGCAGCATTTTTTGTACCTGCGCTCATGAGAAAGCCGAAGGCAGCAAAGCATCTCACACGCGCGGTTACCGCAGAGGTCCTCGCCAAACGGCTCGGTCTGTCGCAGTCTACCGTCTCGCGAGCTTTCACCGATATGGCCAGCATTCACCCGGAAACGCGGGAACTGGTCATTAACGAAGCGCAAGCACTCGGATATCAACCGAATATCCTTGCGCGTAGCCTCATAACGCGGCGGACGAATATTGTCGCCGTCGTGATGGCAAACCTTACCGACCCGTTCTATCCACTTGTGCTCGACCAGCTCGGTCAGCGCATTCAGTCGAGCGGCCGGCAGGTGCTGCTGTTCATTGTTCCGGTGGGCAAAAACGTCGACGACGTCCTGCCGTCACTACTTCAGTACAAGGTGGACGCAATCGTGATTACGTCGGCGACGGTATCTTCGCGCATGGCATCGGTGTGCGCGGCTCAGCGGATACCCGTAGTGCTGTTCAACCGCTACGTTCCTACCTTGAAGGTGACAGCGATCTGCTGCGATAATGTCGCAGGTGGCCGGGTGGTTGCCGAGTATCTTCATAACACGGCCCATGTGCGGCCCGCGTATGTGGGTGGCGAGCGTGATGCGACCACCAATCTCGACCGGGCTCGAGGATTTGCTGGACGTCTGCAGGAGCTAGGCATTGCACTTCATGCTCATGAAGCTGGCGGCGCCTTCAGTTACGCCGCAGGATACAGCGCAGCCGATCGTCTTGTTCGCCAAAATATAAGGCCCGACAGCATATTCTTCGCCAGCGACGTTATGGCGATCGGTGGCGTCGACGCGATCCGCGCTGCAAATCTCCGCGTCCCGGCTGACATCTCGGTGATCGGGTTTGACGATGTCCCTATGGCAAGTTGGCCCTCCTACGAAATCACCACCGTCCGCCAGCCGATCACGCAGATGGTCGACGAAACCGCCAAAATTCTTGGCTTCGATAAACCTGCGATAAAGAAACTGTCCCGAAAAATTCATTTTATGAACGGTGTGCTAATTGAAAGAAAGACCGTAATGAACAGACGACGTCGGCTTTCTTTAGCCAAACCAGCACAGGCCTGATACGCGTCAGGCCAGCATTGGAGGAACAGCTCCGGATTTAGCGACGCGAGGACGCGGCCGTCCGCCATCTGCCAACACCGCGATCACGACAATTTCCTCGGGACGTGGCGCGCCGGCAATTGTGACCGTCATCGTATCGATCTCGTTGAAAGACCAGACGTCGTCCTTGTGCCCCAGCGGGACATCTATAGAAGCACCGGCCGCCGCAACTTTGATGTTCGATGGAATGATGGCCTGCCCGCCGCCGATTGCGTCCCGTATCGGCTTTCCCATCCTGGGATGAATGATTGCTGCCGCGTGCTCGACGTCGCCTGCCGTACCCACAATTGCCGCTTTGCCATATGAGACGGGTCGCGCCTGCAGCCCGTCAAGCGCGGCTCGAACCAGATAATCACCGAGCTCCGCGCCGAAAGGAACGAGAGACTGGAGGTCGTCCGTCACGACACCGGCAAGGGGATTGGCGACCAGCGCGCAGGCGGCGACACGCGTAACGGGGACGATCGCGGAGGCGCCGCCCTCGAAAGCGACCGTGTCTCTCACGATGAGAGTTCGCCGAATCTCGATCATCTCAGGCTCCAAGAAGGCGATCGAAATTGTGCTGCATGATCGCCTCGGCTTGATCTGCCGGAAGCGCTTTGCGAATGAACTCGACCGGCTGCGGCTCGCCGAGCGGAAACGGTGCATCACTTCCCATGAGTAGGTGCTCCACCGGAACGACACTAGCAGCATATTGAAGGACACCGGGTTCAAAACAGACCGTATCAAAATAGAGACGCCGCAAATACTCGCCTATGGGCGCCTTCAGGGCGGCCGACAGCTGAGCATTGGTATCAACCTCCCGCTGCATGCGTGCCCGCAACACCAGACTGAACGCACCGGTATGGGCGCAAATGAGCTTCAACCGCGGCCAGCGCTCAAGAAACCCCGAACAGACCATCTTGAGAATATTGATGGTGTTGTCGAAGAGATATCCGGCAACCACGGTCAGCTCGTACTCGCGGGTTCGCTCCTTGCCGGGCGGATCGGCCGGATGGACAAAAAGCGGCACGCCCAGATCGAGCGCCGCGCGGTAAATCGGTTCGAACTGCGCATCGTGCAGGTAGACACCGCGCACGTTGGACGCGATGTG
>Ga0207701_10006730_pt1 | contig 11467 bp, 11 predicted proteins | sample KBSSwiSSwithPhiX_FD_184294 | JGI IMG/M metagenome (GOLD analysis project Ga0207701, IMG submission 184294) | Switchgrass rhizosphere bulk soil microbial communities from Kellogg Biological Station, Michigan, USA, with PhiX - S5 (SPAdes) (version 2) | ecosystem: Environmental > Terrestrial >...
CGCGATCCGATGGCGATGTTGCCGCTGCCGGGCGTGATCGACGCCATGTCGCCCGACTTGACGTTCTCGTTCATCGTCTTGTTGGCGCGCAGGTCTTCTATTCTGAGGCCACGTACCAGCACGCCCTCGACCCGGCCGTTTGCCGAGGCCATCAGGGGCTGCTCGATTAACGGGGTGGCCGAGGTTACGCCGGATGTCTTCCGGGCGGCATCGGCGATCTCCTGCCAGCCGGTTAGCCGCCCCTCATAGCCCTGAATGACAGCATGCCCGTTCAGGCCGACGATCTTGTCGAACAGCTCGGCACGAAATCCGTTCATGACGCTCATGACAATGATCAGTGCGGCGACCCCCAATGCGACGGCGCCGAGGCTGATCGAGGCGACGAGGAAGATGAAGCCCTCGCCCTTGCCGGGAAGCAGGTAACGCTTCGCGATCATCCGCTCGTAGCGGTTCAAGATCATGCGGTTAGCCTCGTCAGCGCAGATTCGATCGAAATATCCTCGCGCTCGCCGGTGCGGCGGTTCTTTAGCTCGACGGTCCCGGCAGCGAGCCCGCGGGGGCCGAGGATCAGCTGCCAGGGCAGGCCGATCGTGTCCATGCCGGCGAGTTTGGCTCCGCCCCTCTCATCGCGGTCATCGTAGAGGACCTCGACGCCGGCAGCGGTCAGCTTGGCATAAATGTCGTCGGCGGCCGCGATCGAGGCCTCGTCGTCGCCGCGCATCGTCACCAGCCCGACCGTCCACGGCGCCACCGCTTCCGGCCAGATGATGCCATTGTCGTCGTGGCTGGCCTCGATGATGGCACCGACCAGGCGCGAGACGCCGACGCCGTAGCTGCCCATCATCGGCGTCACCGTTCCGCCATCGGGCCCGGAAACCTTGAGGCCCATGGCCTTGCTGTACTTGTCGCCGAAATAGAAAATGTGGCCAACTTCAATGCCGCGACCGGTGCGGCGGCGGTCCTCGGCGACTTCCGCCCAGCGGCCCTCATCGTGGGTTTCGTCGGTGGCGGCGTAAGTCCCGCTTACCTCGTCGAACAGGGCCTTCAGCCCCGCTTCGTCGCCATAGGCAAGGCCTTCGCGGTTCCAGTCCATCGCCTCGAAGGCGCTGTCGTAGAAGACCTCGCTCTCTCCGGTGGGCGCGAGGACGATGAATTCGTGGCTGAGGTCGCCGCCGATCGGACCGGAGGCGGCCTTCATCGGCACCGCCCGAATACCCATGCGCTGGAAGGTGCGCAGATAAGCGAGCAGCTGCGTGTAATAGCTCATCCGCGCGCCCGCCTCGTCGAGGTCGAAACTGTAGGCATCCTTCATCAGGAATTCGCGGCCGCGCATGACTCCGAAGCGCGGGCGGACCTCGTCGCGGAACTTCCATTGGATATGGTAGAGTGTGCGCGGCAGATCGCGGTAGCTCTTCATGTCGTCGCGGACGATCGCGGTCAGCATCTCCTCGTTGGTCGGGCCATAGAGTATCTCACGGTCGTGCCGGTCCTTGATGCGCAGCATTTCCGGCCCGTAGGCGTCGTAGCGGCCACTCTCGCGCCACAAGTCGGCCGACTGGATGGTCGGCATCAGCATCTCCATGGCGCCGGCGCGGTCCTGCTCCTCACGGACGATCTGCTCGATCTTCTTGAGGACGCGGTAGCCAAGCGGAAGCCAGGCGTAGATGCCCGCGGCGGTCTGGCGGACGAGCCCGGCTCGCAACATCAACTTATGGCTGACGATCTGGGCGTCGGCCGGGCTCTCTTTAAGGACCGGCAAAAAGGCTTTCGAAAGGCGCATGGCGATGCGCTCTAGGCAAGGCACAAGCGGCTGGCAATGCGGCGCACGGGAGTCGGCCATGTGGCCTTCTGGACACAGCGTCGGCGCAAATGTCGCGTCGAATCTGTTTAACCGTGACAAGCGGCCCCCAACCGGAATAGCCAAAGCCTCACCGAGCGCCGGTTTGCCGGAAGTTCGGGGAGGATGCCGGGTACCGAGAGAGCCGGCGCTTCAAGACTCCAAGGGGGCTGACGAGCAATCGTCACGCAGGACGCCCGGATCGCCAGACGGTCCGGGCGTTTGCTTTTGGGAACTTCTAAATCTTCTTAAGCCGAACCTTGCAGGAGCGGAACGAACGCCTCCCTGCGCACTTTTATCGGCATGAGCGTCAACATCGAGCTGTTCATTCGCAAGCTTCGCGGCCGGCATGACCTGTCGCCCGAGGAAGAGACAGCGCTGCGCAAGATGAGCTGGGTGCACCGCCGCTTCGAGCGCAACCAGGTGATTGTCCAGGCGGGCGTCGAGCTTGAGAACAGCATGCTGCTGCTTTCGGGGTTCGTGTTTCGCTGCAAGTACACCGCTGACGGCACCCGGCAAATCGTCGAGACCAACCTCGCGGGCGATTTCATCGACCTGCACGGCTTCATCCTGCAGCGGCTGGAACATGACATCGTCGCTGCTAGCAGGTGCGAGATCGCGACCGTGCCGCATTCGGAGCTGAGGCGGATCAACGACGAGTTTCCGCGACTCACCCGCGTGCTGTGGTTTCAGACCCTGGTCGACGCCTCCATCCACCGCGAATGGATGCTGGTGTTAGGCAAGAAGCGCGGCCGCTCCCGGATCGCTCAGCTCTTCTGCGAAATGCATGCCCGGTTGAAGCTCATCGGCGAGGCGGCTGATGCCAGTTACGGCCTGCCGTTCAACCAGCAGGAACTGGCGGACATCACGGGCATGACTCCGGTGCACCTCAACCGCTGCCTCAGGGAATTGCGCGACGCCGGGCTGGTTTCTTACCGCAACGGACTGGTCGAGCTGCATGATTTGGCCGGGCTCAAGCGCGAGGCCCAGTTCGATACCGCTTACCTCCACATCGGCCCCCACCACCTCTGAACAGTGTCAGACCCGTTCCGGCTTGCGCTGCCTGGGCAGCACCAGCAGCAGAGTCTTGCCGGCGAAGTCGATCGACACCTGGTCGAAGGCGCGCAAGGCGTTCATTCCAAGCAGCAGCGCCGGCTTCTTATCGAGCTTGAGTTGGTGGAAGGTATGCGCCTCGGCAAAGACGACGCCGAGCCCGTCGAGCCGGGCGCCGCCCATCTCGAGGCTCCGCACCTGCGTCATTTCACCGCGCAGCGCGACTCCGGTTACGGAAATCAGATCGACGGCGCCGATCGTCGAGACGCCGCCACGCCGATCGAGGCGGCGGCGCAACGTCGCATTGCCGACGGTCAGGGAGGATCCGGTGTCGATGACAACGCTAACCTTCACGCCGTCGACTTCGGCGTCGGTGATGACAAGCCGGCCTTCGCGGCGGCGCGCGCGCACGACAATGGCATCTTCCTCCAGCGTCACCGGTGCGTCCCCCGACTGGATCGACAATTTGCCGTTGGCGAAGTCGAAGACGACGCGCTGGGAACGCAGTGAGTCGATGCCGAGAATGCCGTCGGCGCCCATGTCGCCCGCATCGAGCAAAGGCGCATTGATATGGCGTACGGCCCGGCGACCGGTTTGCAGCTCGGGGAGATAGGCCATGCGCACTTCGCTGCGGCCGGTGGCGCTGTGCATCAGCGCGCTCGGCCGCTCCGCCAGGCCCAGCTTGCGCGCCAGCTCGCTCGAGACCGTCGTCCGGTCGGATCCGGTGTCGACGAGGAATCGGTACGGGCCGCTGGCGCCGAGCAGCACCGGCACAGTCATGCGTGCATAGGAGTCGGAGGCCATGGCCAATTCGGCGGACTGGGCGGAAGCAGCCGTCTCCGGCGGCCCCGACACCGCCTCGTAATGCGCGACCGGCGGCGTCACTTCGCCAGCAACGGCCGGCGCCGCCAGCAGCATCCAGAGGAATCCGCATGTCATGGCAGTGTCCGGGAGTTTATACCTCGGCGAGGAACCCGGCAAATGAGGATGGTAGCGGAGGAGGGACTTGGACCCCCGACACGCGGATTATGATTTCCAAAGTCACATTGGAAACATTGGATATTTTTGTAAACTGTTGTCCCTAACCCGCCCGGACGCCCCTAGACGCACCCTGACGGTGTAAACCAGAAAGAGCAGAAAAACGCCGGTTATGAGCCCGCGTCAGCATGAGCCCCAACGTCAGGATTGGGTGGAGAGCCGACGCTAGCGAGTGGCGTCCCGGCCCGCATTTTCTTGGACTGCGCGCAACGCTGCTTCCGTTTCGCTCGCCATTTGGAGCAAGGCCCGCGCTGCCTCATCATCGGTCGCAGCCGAAGCTAGACCACGAAGCCAAGCACCTCGTCCCTGCAGGTTTTCAACTAGGTTATCTCGTTTCAAGGACTGGCTCCCGGTGGACCGCGGGAAGTCAGCTATCGGGCCACGGCCAGTAAGTTTCGTGAATTCGCGCCACTGGCTTGGCCGCTAACGACACTTAACAATGTTAGTGGAAAGCGACTGAACCAAGCGCGTTTTCAATGGTTTGGGCCCTCAATCGAAGGAAATGGGTTCGAGCGCGGCCAACCTTAGCGCGTCACCTTAAAGCAGCACGCATGGCAATGGACGCGAGGGTCCCACGCAAATGAAGACCTATGACGTCTACTTATTCGGCGAGTGCTCTGACCTCGTGGTGGGTTGGCATAAGTTTGAGAGCGACGACCATGATGCCGCAATAGCCGTCGCGGTTGCGCTGGCTTTAAATGGAACGCACGAGCTTTGGCATGACGAGGCTCTCGTCAAGCGTTGGGAGCGACCAAGTAGTGGCGCGTCCGCAATGGGTCGAAGCTGAAGCGTCGGCTTTGGGTGGAAAGCTGCCATTAGACGGGGGCTAGCTCATCCTTTCAATGAGAGCGTCTGCTCCTGCATCAATGCCCCCCGCTAAGTCGTGTTTCCGGAAGCGCGGCATCATTTGCTTGTCGATGATTTGCTTGCACACGTCGTGGGTAAGCAACTTTTCCAACCCGTATCCTACAGCTATTCGCACTCTCCGTTCGTTGGGCGCGATGAGAATAATGACACCATCGTTGTAGTCCTCTCGGCCTATGCCCCAACTGTTTCCCAAATCCTTGGTAAAGGTATCTATGTCGGCGCCGCCCAAGGTAGGCACGGTGACAACGACCATCTGATGCTTCGTCGCCTGTTCGAGTTGCGCCAACTTCGTATTGAGCGTCGCCTCTTGCTCGGGTGTCAGGACTTCGGCCGCGTCGGTAACTCGCCCTGCCAAAACAATGGCCGGAGCGGAGGACGTGACCGACTTTGCAGCATCGCTGTTGGAGTTCGAACTGCTCGCTTGCTCATTCCGACACGCAGGAGCCAACGCTAACGACAATAGGACGGCGATTTTCAGCAATTCCCTCACGCTATTATGGTGAGGGGGCAGTCGCTGGTCGTCAATGTCCGCAATGGGTCGAAAGCTGACGTCGCCGCCAGAGTAGGCGTCGTTTGGCCGCCCTTCAAATGCCTAGGGCACTAATGGCAGGTATGGGTCGAAAGGCGACATTCGCCAAGAGGCGGGGATGGGGAGGCCAAAACGAAAAAGGGGCTAAACGCTTAGCCTCCCCGACGCACTACAAGATCGTTCCCTCCAGACGATCGTCCCGGTCGCGAATATGCGCGGCCCGAGGTGGCTCCACATACGGTGCCTACGATTCAAAGTTTTACGAATCGCGTCAGTACCTGGCTAGTTCGTTCAGAGCGATTGGCACCAGATTGCTCGGCCCGACCGTCAGCGTTAAAAATCTGCCGGAGAACCCCTGAAGCACTTCACGAATTCGTTGTCATTGGAACTGTTATAAATATCGAGTTCTGTGGCGGGGCCGGACGTAGAGAATTGCGAATTAGCCAGCCGCCAAGCTGTCGGTGGAATATGAAACTCAGAAATAAACCAAGCCGCAAAGGCGCTTTGCGAGGCGTACCCCACTAATTGAGAGATGACTCCAATGGGGTGTGTCGAATTGGCTAGATATTGTTTTGATAAATCCTTGCGGGTTTCATTCAGCAGTGTTGCAAATGTCGTTGACTCTTCGTCAAGGCGCCGCTGGAGAGTCCGATGTTTCAGTCCCAGAGATGTAGAAACCGAACTTAATGCAGCTTTGCCAATTGGAAGTAGTAGGGCGATCGTTCTCCGCACGGAATTACTTAGCGGTTCGGCTTCTACTGGAAGGGCGATAAGGTTCAACAACCGGCGAGCATTTCCGGCCATGATTGCGTCGGGATGCGAAGTGGGAATTGCAAGCGAGGACGTGAGAAATGAATAGCCATTGAATTCGCTATCGAATTCCAGGCGCGAGGAGGGGTAGAAGTTTCGCAGTCGATCCAAGTCTTCCGGCGACGCATGCGAAAAGTGTATTGCGTCAGGATACCAGCGCCGATCCGACACCTCGGTTAGGATACGATAGCCTAGCGCCAAAACTAGATCGACGATCTGGGGCTTTGCGTATTCCGGATCGATGACCCAGCGGAGGATGCCGACTTCATTTTCCTGCTCACATTCCAACGTGATGATGTCGTTCATCAACCGTCGGTACTGGACCAGCGCACCGATCACGTCGTCAATGGTTGGCAGGTGCTCAAGAAGTAGACTCAGTGGTCCCAAGTTGGCGAATGAGCGGTATTCTGAAAGACGCGTGCCAAAGCTGTCACAACCTGATTGCGCCGCAGTCACTTCAAGCAACTCGACCACCGGCCCGGCGGCATGCCGACTTTCTGGGTCGTCTAGAAGTGTGGGGTGGATGCCGGCGCGACGAAGCAATTCAAATGGGTCCATGCCCAATGCATGGGACACGTCGATAAATCCTGTTAGCGCTGCTGTTCGAACCTGTCGCACGATTCCCCGGCTTTCGAAGGCTGTATTTTATGGCGAAACTCAAAGGCGGAGAATGGGTGATAACCCAAGGCAGCTTTGGGTCGAAAACAGTCGTTGGCAATTTCTAGTGCCGTGGCTTGTATCTGCCATTGGCACCTCTGGTCCTGGAGCTCGCGCAGAACTGCACCTAACGTCCCGAAGGGGGAGTTTGTGGGGTTGCGACCCCTGAGTGCGGGCAGGGTTGGAAGGTAAAATAGAGATCGATCGGCAACGGGCGTATGCGCATCTTTCCGGTGTCCATGTTCTTCGCCATCACCAGCATGAACTGACGCGGTGCTGGGTTGCCGCAGAGCGTACGGCGTACCGGATAAAAGGGCGGATTGCTGCTAAGCCCGAACAGGCTCGAGGCATCGACCGTCTCATCGAGAATCTTCTTCCAGCTCGGGTTCGCCTTGCCTTGGCCGTCCGGCTCGTTGAACAGACTGATCTCGACGCGGCTACCCGGCTTCCAGCCCCAGCCTTGCGGAGTGAAGCCCGGAACTCCATTTTTGTCCGCCGAGCTAACGAGGAACTCTGCCTCGCTGTCGTCCTTGAACTCCGACTTGCTGTCGCCTTTGCTTTGGGCGGTCGGCTGGCAGGCGGTGAGCGCCAGGAAGAGCGGGCCGCAGGCGGCAACGGAAAGAGCGCGCTTCAAGGTCATGTGAACCTACCCTGTTAGTTCCGGGTGGAAAGCACGCGTCGCTCAATAGGGCGAAACGGTCACAGACCCAAGTGGGGTCTTCCCCCGATTTTAGGGGAGACTCTAATGGCAGGAATGGGTCGAAGGCGGACATGAGGAGCGATCCCGATTCGGGCCTCCAGAAGCTCGCCAATGTGACGATTTATGATGGCTACAGCAGCGGACGGTTTCCATATAACCCAGCTTAGATTCCGAGCAGCCCCGCCCCCCATTGTAGAGTCGATACCGTGTCCGATCCGTGTCCGGACGAACGAATTAGAAACTGTCAGAATCGTCGGAAAACTGCGAAAACATCCGGGAAAGAACGGGAACGTCTTTCGCGCACTAGGCAGTTACCAAAACGGCAGAAAATTCAGCAATTTAGGATGGTAGCGGAGGAGGGACTTGAACCCCCGACACGCGGATTATGATTCCGCTGCTCTAACCAGCTGAGCTACTCCGCCCCAAACAAGGGCTTGCTGCCCGCGATTTTGGCAAAGCCGGGCGGGCGGCGATATAGGCAGCGGATCGGTCCCGGTCAACGCGCGTCGCCGCTGACGGAACCGTCACCGGCTGGGCCTCGTTAAGCGACCGAATTGGAGGCACTTCGAATGGATCCTTTGACCCCGCTCGACACATTGTGCCGGATCATCCTGCGGGCCCGGGAATATGAGGCACAGACGCCGACCGATTATGACGGCGGAGAGGCTGCCGACAATGTCGACGATGAGGACGAAGGCGCTTTGTCGGTCCTCGACGACACCATCAACGAAAGCGTCGAAGAGGAATTGAAAGCGATCCTCGAGGATCTCGCCGAGGACCAGCTGGCCGAGGTGCTGGCCTTCTGCTGGGTCGGGGCCGGGACCTATGAGCCGGCCGACTGGGACGAGGCGATGGAAGAGGCGCTGGCCGCGGCCAAGGACGGCAACGGGCCGATCGACGAGCTGCTCGACATGCCGATGCTCGCCTCGGTGCTCGAAGCGGGACTCGCCGCCTTCGACATTAGCTGCGACGGGATCGGCGACCTCAGCTAGCCGCGGAACGACCAGACCTGCAGCGTCTCCCACGGCCCGCCCAGATAGCGATGCAGCCCCAATCCGCTGATACCAAGCGTTCTCGGTGCCAACCCTGCTTGAAGCGCATCGACCAGCCGGCGCGCCTCCCGGTTGGAGACCTTGTTCTGGATGGTGACATGCGGACGCCAACCGCCCTGGTCCTGCGCCCCGAGCATTCCGTGAAATGCGTCCGACAGGTCGTTGCGGATGGAATCGAGATCGTCAGAGACGATGCGGAAGGCGACCCCACCGCCTAGATCCATTACGCCAGCGACGGCCGCACGCGGAGCCTTTGCCTTGGTCGCCAAGGCTAGCCGTTGCCGTGCCTCGCCTTCCAATGACGGCGGTAGGGCATGAAACATGGTCAGGTGCGCCGGCAACTGGTTGCGCTCGGCTGGATAATGATGGCGGCGGAGGGCATCGAGCCAGGCAAGGTCCGCCGGTGCCATCTCTGCGGTGACGATGAGCGGGGCGTAAACAGGCGGGGTGCGGTTTGCAGACTCGCTCATCGCGCCGGCCATTCGTCCTTCGCCAGTTCGGGAAGCGCGCGAAAGCTCTCCGGTTCAAGCCGCGTGATGATCCGGTCGCGGTCGACACGCGCATCGTGCCAGTCGAGGCGGCGGAGACGCTCGCCAACGCCCGCTACGCCGCCTTCGGAGACCACAACGTAGGCCAGGCGGCCGCTGCGCTCGCCGACCATGGCGTCGACACAGGTGCCCAAGTCTTCGGCTCCGGCGAACAGCTTCGCCTTGGCCAGGAGGGAGACGGGGAACAAGGCCTCGCCCGGCGTCGCCCCGCTGGCCTTGGCGGCAGCCCTTCCGCCCTCCTCCACCGCCGCCTGCCGGCCAAGCCAGCGCCAGATGCCGAAGATGTTGAGGAACGTCAGTGCCGCATTGGTCCACAGCAAAGCCTGCTGCTCACTTGTGAGCGCCACTGCCAGCCAACAGAGCGACCCCACCAGCAGGACGATGAAGCCGGTGCCCGTCACCCGGGCGCCGAGGTTGGAGGCGGTCAGCAGGACGCCGCCGATGGTAGCGGCGGTCGCGATCCAGTTGAGCGTTTCATACATGGCACCGCCAACCAGCGGGACATCCATTGGGTTCAAATTTCCACCTGGCTGCCGAGCTCGATGACGCGGTTGGTCGGCAGCTTGAAGAATTCCATCGCGCTTTCCGCGTTGCGCAGCATCCAGGCGAACAGCCGCTCGCGCCAGATCGCCATACCCGGGCGCGCCGAGGGCAGTAACGTCTGACGAGCGAGGAAGAAGCTGGTATCCATCATTTTGCACTGGGTGCCGATGCCCTTGATGTCGGCCAGCGCCGTCGGGACGTTGATTTCTTCCATGAAGCCATAGCGCAGGATGATCCGGAAGAATCCGGCGCTATAGTCTTTGGTCTCGATGCGCCGGTCTTCGGTCACAAAGGGAATATCCTCAATCCGGACCGTCAGCAGCATGACCCGCTCGTGCAGCACCTTGTTGTGCTTCAAATTGTGCAGCAGCGCGTGCGGTACGCCCGTCATGGAGGTGGTCATGAACACCGCTGTCCCCGGCACCCTGGTGGCACTCGTCGAGGCCGACTTGATGAACACCTCCATCGGCAGGGCCGCCTCGTTCATCCGGTCGATCATCAGCTTGCGGCCGCGCGCCCAGGTGGTGAGCAAGGTGAACGCGATGGCGCCGATCAGCAATGGGAACCAGCCGCCGTCCGGCACTTTCAGCAGGTTCGCCGAGAAGTAGAGCAAATCGATGAAGAAGAAGATCGCCAGCACTGCGATCGAGGCCGCCTTGTTCCAATGCCACAGGCTGAACAGCACGACACCGATGAGGACGCTGTCGATCATCATCGCGCCGGTGACGGCGATGCCATAGGCGGCAGCCAGGTTCGACGAGGACTGGAAGGTCAGGACCAGTAGGATCACCATGACCATCAGCGCCCAATTGACGATGGGGATATAGATCTGGCCCCTCGCCTTTTCGCTGGTGTGAGTGATACGCAAGCGGGGGATGAAGCCTAGCTGGATGGCCTGCTGCGTCACCGAGAAGGCGCCCGAGATCACCGCCTGGCTGGCGATGATCGTCGCGGCCGTCGCCAGCAAAACCAGCGGCAGGCGGAACATTTCCGGCGCAAGATAGAAGAATGGGTTCTTGACTGTCTCCAGAGCCTGCGCCGGATCCTGCGACAGCAGCATTGCCCCCTGTCCCATGTAGTTGAGCAGCAGCGCCGGAAGCACGAATACGAGCCAGGAGACGCGGATCGGGTTGCGGCCGAAGTGGCCCATGTCGGCATAGAGCGCCTCGGCGCCGGTCACGGCGAGCACCACCGAGCCCATGGCGATAAAGGCCGGAAGCGGCTGGAAGAGGTAGAACTGGACCGCATTCCACGGGTTCAGCATTTCATAGAGCACCGCCGGATGCCCCATGATGTGCATCACGCCCAGCACGGCGAGCGCCAGGAAATAGATGAGCATGATCGGCGCGAACATCAGCCCGACCTTGGCCGTTCCGCGGCTCTGGATGGCGAACAGGCCGACGAGGATGCCGATGGCGAGCGGAATGACATATTTGCCCATCGCCGGATTGACCGTGGTCAGGCCTTCCACGGCCGACAGGACCGAGATCGCCGGCGTGATCATGCTGTCGCCGTAGAACAAGGCGGTCGCGAAGACGCCGAGCAGGACGATGCCGCCGGTCCATTTCTTACGCTCCTTGCCGCCGCCGCTGACCGACCGGTTGATCAGCGCGAGAAGAGCAAGGCTGCCGCCCTCGCCCTTGTTGTCAGCGCGCATGATGATGCTGACATACTTCAGGGTAACGATAATCATCATCGACCAGAAGATCAGGCTCAGGACGCCGTAAATGTGCAGCGTATCCGGCACCAGATGATGGTGACCGGCGAAAGTTTCGCGGAATGCGTAGATCGGCGAGGTGCCGATATCGCCATAGACGATACCGATGGCGCCGA
>Ga0207701_10006731_pt1 | contig 11467 bp, 9 predicted proteins | sample KBSSwiSSwithPhiX_FD_184294 | JGI IMG/M metagenome (GOLD analysis project Ga0207701, IMG submission 184294) | Switchgrass rhizosphere bulk soil microbial communities from Kellogg Biological Station, Michigan, USA, with PhiX - S5 (SPAdes) (version 2) | ecosystem: Environmental > Terrestrial > Soil...
CGAGGACGGGTGGGGGTGACCAGCGTCAAGCCTGGCCCGCCGTAGCGTTTCGCGAAGGCGGCGACCCGCCTTGGGCATCAACACAAGTGAACTCGGGTCTAAGGGGTCACTGTTTGCGAGGCTGTCGGGGAAGGTGCTGCCACGACGGCTCGGGGTTGTACTGCGTCATCGATTCGGCGACCTTCGCGGTCTCGGCTCCCAGATCCTTCTGATAGAGCGCGCCGTCGTGATTGACGATGAACGTCATCACGCCGGTGACGCCGTACTGCGCGGGCCAGGCGACCAGGCCAAAGCCGCCTGACATGTCACCGTTCACGACATAATTCCTGGCTCCGCCGGACGCGGCCGCTCCCTGCCCGGTCAGCACCTTGAAGTAGTAGCCTTGAAATGGCGAGGGTCGCGGGGCGCTCTTGTCGAGCGCGCGCTCGTGCTGCGCCGCCTGCGCCAGCAGGTCGCCGAGCGGGCTCAACGGCTGTCCGTGCGCCGCCGGCCAATACAGTCCATTCTGCTTGCCCGGCTCGCTGCGAAAGCTCTTCGCATAGAGGCCCGCAGGCTTGCCGTCGTGCGCAAGCTTCGCGTAGCGCCGCTGTGCCGCGACGTAGGTGCGACACGTCTCGATCACGGCGAGCTCGTTGCGTCCGATCCGGCGGGCCTGCACTTCTTCTTTTCCCGCCGCGCTGTCGAAGTGCCATGCCGTGCCTTCCCTGACCAGAGGGACCGGAAATGGCCATCGTTCGTTACCGACGATGAGCGTCTTGCGATTGCTCCCGTCGTCCTCCAGGCGCCACCCTTCGGCGGCGGCTGCTGAGAACACCTCGCGGTTCTTCCGGCCGGTGACTGGATCCGACGCGGCGGCCAACTCCTGTCCATCGCGGCCGAAGATGGCGATCAACTCCTGCAGATTGCCGCCTTTGACGACGCGGATCAGTTCGCGCGCGGCATCGTCGGGCGTCGGAAACGTTCGCGGAGAATCCTGGGCCGCCTTCGTCGAGCCGGTGAACGCGGGAGTGCCGATCGTCAATGCCGCGGCGAGGAGGCACCAGGCGATCGTCCGGCACGAGCGGTTCGCACGAATGCTGATCACTGGCTTCGGTCCCCTGTTCTTCGGCCCGGTCAACGCCGCCGGCTGCCGCCGCCGCTGCGCGAGCGGGTGCCGCTGCTGCTCCGGCTCGTTCCGCCGCGCTGGCTGGCCGACCGTTCCGATCGGCCGCTCGAGTATCCCGAGAAGGCATCCGACGTGCGGGCGGCCGGCTCGCTCATCTGCTGACTCTGGCGCTGCGTGTATCCGCGGGATTCTGCACTGGGAGCGCTCGAACGGCGGCCGTTCTGCGTCGCGCTCGGCGTATCGGTGTTCCGCTGATCGCGTTGCGTCGGTGCGTCGGTGCTCCGCTGGTCGCGTCGCGCCTGCGCATCGCCGCTGCGCTCCTGGCGCTGCGCATCGGTCTCGGGGCGGTTCTCCTGACGGTTCTCCTGGCGGTCGGTTCGCTGCTCCTGCGCATTCTCGGCACGATCGCCGCGCTCCTCGGTCATGTCCTCGCGGTGATCCATCCAGTCTTCGCGCGCATCCTCGCGGTGGTCGTAATAGTCGTCCCAGGCGTCGTTGTACATGTAGGCGCCGCCGTACCAGCCGTACGGGCCGTAGTAGTACGGGTTGCTGAATGCCGCGCCCATGACGATGCCCGTGGTGAATCCGATCATGCCAGCGGCCACCACCTCGTCGCTGTTATCGGATTCGATGATGACGGTCGTCGATGGCGCCTGTGTGTAGACCGTCGTCGCGTTGTACTGCGGGACGTAGACGACCTGCGGATTCGCCGGCTCGATCACGATCACTTCGTCGCCGCTCGACGTCGTCCTGGTGTCGACCGCCTGTTGCGGCGTGCTTTTCAGCGTCCCGACATCTCTGGCTTGTTTCCTCAATCGCTGGATGCTGGCGAACACGGCCTCGCGATTCGCCGTGAACGCCACGCCGAGATCCGTGGTCCAGTCCAGCTGATCGGCCATCATCTTCACGACGTGCGGAAAGAGCGAAATCGTGACCAGGCTGTCCTCGAATCCGTCATTCGCGAGGGCATCCTGGAGCTCGCTGCCCTTGAGGGTTGGATTCTTTCCCAGCCAGAGGTGGAGCGCATCCACGTTCCCGGGGTTCTGCGCGGAGATCAGCATCTGCCCGAGGAGCTGGTCCGGATAGAGCGCGACTGGAGCCAGGAGGCGATCGAGCGCCTCCGGTGTCGTCGGCGTCTGTCCCGGTGTCGAGCCGCGCGCGACGTGTCGTTCCGGGAGGATCAGTCGCACCACCACGAGCAGTACGGCAAGCACGCCGAGAACGACCACGACCTTCTTCATCATGGCTGCGCGCTCACGTCAGGGCTGCAGGATCAGCGCGCTGGTCAACGGGAACTGGAGCCGCGTTTCAGCGGGAACGGTGGTGGGCTTCTTTTTTTCGACCAGGCCCTTGTGCTCGACGAACGCCGTGGCGAGGGTGTACTTGTGTCCGGCGAAGCTGAGTGTGTGCGCGTTGAGCCTGACGGTGGCCGCGTCCTTCGTCTTCGCCGCCTGTACCACGACTGCGGCGTTGCGCGGGATGACTGTCTTTTCTCCGATCATCACCGGCGTATCGACGAGCGCCCGGATGTTCGTGCCGGGCTGGATCGCGTCGACGTCGATCGACTGACTGAGCGTGACGCTCAGCACGGTACCCGCGGGCACGGTGATCGGTTGGGCAGGTGATGCGGCAGCGGCGCCGGAACGCGCGTTGTTGCGGGGCGAGAACTCCACCGCGCTCACGTCTGCCACGGCATACTCGGCGATCTTCCCGTTGGCGAGCAGGATGCGCACGATGGCGGCATCGGCGCTCACGAACGAACCGTTGACCGTCTCGCCCGATCGGAGCCGCACCCGGTCGGTCAGCGGTTGGGCACTTGCGACTGTCAACAGCCCTGAGAGGATCACAAAGGTCAGCAGGCGTCGTCGGATCATGATGCTCTCGTCTGAGAACGGGTGGCCAAGTGCAACGGCCTTGCCAGCGCGCGACGAGCCGCAGGAGTGGGTTTGTTTCGGTAAATCGTGGAGAGGGGCACGCGTGCGCTTCTCGAAAGCCGCGAGAGGCACGACATATCGTGGGGACCGGGATCGCTCTCGACACGCGCTTAGTCCGACTTGCGGCGAGATTACAAAGGCGGGTCCTGTCGCCGGGTTTCCCCATCTCGTCCTCGGCGCCAACAACACTTGCAACGAGAGAGGCGCCTGCGCGGCGAGACGGGGATGCCCCTCCCGGCGCCACCCGCTGACGTAATCTCGCGTGAGCCGCCCCAGCGAACTCGCCATCGGCGTCGGACACTCTGACCTGCTTTTCTTCGTGCCCTTCGTGATCAGCGCGCAGCCCCTTCGCGGTCTCGACGCGCCGGGCCTGCGACGAGGCCCGGCTCTATTTGAAGTGCTGATTCTCCAGACAGATGAACTCGATGATGTCCTCGTCGGGCATCAGCGTCTGCACCATCCGCACGGTCCACGGTTTGGTGTAGGCCTTCTTGTCGTCGATGGTGATGTCGATCTCCATGCGCCCGTAGCTCACGCGGCGAAAACGTTCCGTGATGATGCCCTGGTCGGTCAGCGGCGAGCCCTTCACGTCGAGCCAGCCGTTGTCGCGGAAGTTGTTCGACGTCACCACGAGCGTGTCTCCGTCCCAGCGGCCGACCGAATAGCCGTTCCAGAACGGCTGCGGATCGCCGAGCGGCGGCAGCGCACGGCCGTCGGTGAAGATCTCGCGCCGATCGGCGCTCGCCTCGTAGAGGATGACCAGTTCGCGCGGTGTCTGCAGGAAGCGTCGCGGCGCGCCCTGCGTGTGCAGCTGAATGATGCCCATCGGCAGGCAGTGCGCCTCGGGGTTGTCCTTGCTGTTGCCGGCGACGCGCGTCTTGAGCAGCTCCTGCGCGAACGGTGTCATCGGGAGTCCGCCCGGAACGTTCTGGCCGATGTCGAGGAAGTTCGCCGGCGGCGGCGCATCCGCCGCCGCGACCGCGTTGCCCGCAAGTGCCGGCGGAGGCGGCGTGGCCGTCGGCGGGCCGCCGCCGCGGCGTCCGCCACCCGCCGGGCCTGCGAACGGCGCCCCACGCCACAGTCCCGAGAGGTCCGGATGGCCGTCGGCAGTGCGCGGGACCGGCGCGTTCAGATCGACCTGCCCGTTCGCCGCCTTCGGCACGTCGGGCGGCATGCGCCGTGGCCACTGCGCGGAGAGCGATGGCCCTGCCGCGGCGAAGAATGCTATAAGACACACCGCACTGACGACCGCTCTCATTGGGGCTCCTCGCGCTCGATTCGGCGCGTCGAAGAGAACTGAAATTTGGCAGTATTATGCTCGACGAGGAGCGAGGCGGATCATGAATCGGTTAGTGATTGGCGTCGCGGCGGCTGTGTGTCTGGCGATGAGCGTGCGTGGCCAGGCTCATCATTCATTCGCGGCTGAATACGATCGCGCCCGCACGATTACCGTGACCGGCACGGTCGAGCGGCTCGAGTGGACGAATCCGCACGCGCGCCTGTACGTCAATGGCAAGGACGAAGCCGGCAAAGAGCTGCTGTGGGATTTCGAGCTCGGCCCGCCGAACGGCCTGATGCGCAACGGCTGGTCGCGCAACTCCCTGAAGAAAGGCGACAAGGTCGTCGTCGACGGCTATCGCTCCAAGCTCGCCGCCGACGGCGCCAACGCCCGCAGTGTGGTGATGGCCGACGGCCGCAAGGTGTTCGCCGGATCATCGGCCGATAGTCCGGCGACGCAGTAGACAATAGACGCCCATTGCTGATCTTGGATCTCTGGTCTTTGATTCGTTGATGATTTTGGATCTTGGATTGGCGAACTATTTCTGAATTTCGAATCGTCAATACTTCGACAATCCCAAATCGCCAATCATCAACGAATCAAAGATCAGACATCAAAGATCCTCAATCCTCTGGGGCCTGTCATTGTCCCAGGCCGGCCATCACCCACCAACCAGCCAGTAAACGCCTTCCGCGCTCGACGCGGCCCTGAGCCCGAACCGCCGATCCGGCGGCGTGCCGTGACGCAGCAGCTCGTGGATGTCGGTGAGCAGCTCGCGCGCTTCGGCGACGTAGCCGTGACCGAGCAGCGTCAGATCCAGGTTGGAGACGTTGATCGTGTCGACGCCCGGCACGATGGTGACCGGCGGCACCAGTCCGGCGCGCGCGTAGCCGTGAATCCAGTGTGACGCTTCGACCGCCCGATCTTTGGCACACACATAGAGTGTCGTCCGCCGGGCGACGCGCTGATACGCGATGCTCAGGCGCTTGAACGTGTCCTGGTCGACGTCCGGCGCCGCGAGGATGATCTGATCGAACGGCGTCTGCGAGCGGGCGGCCGCGTCCGCCGCAATGCGATCGATGGCGCGCAGCAGGGCGCGGTTCCCCATGCTGTGCGCGATGACGTGCACGCGGGCCGCGCCGCTGCGCGTCGCCACATCCGTCAGGAAGTCGGCGATGTAGCCTTCGCTCGCCTCGATCGCCGCCTCGTCTGACGGATAGCCCTTCAAGGTGCCCTGCGACGGCCAGCTGTAGAACGCCATCAGGCCGTTGACGCCGAGGTCGAAGCCGAGTTGCGCGGCGCGCAGCGAGGCCTCCTCGAACGACACGTTGAAGCCGTGTACGAACACCACTGCGTCGCGATCGGCGATCGGCGTCGACGCGAGCCCCGCCGCGATCTGCTGCCAGAAGCTCTCCTCGTCGAGCAGCTCGGTTCTGGCGATCGTCAGACGGTCATCGGTGCGCGTGATGAGACGCTTCCACCACGCGGAGCCGACCGATCCGATCTTGTGCGACTGCGGGATGTTGACGCGGCACCAGCCGTAGCGCACGCGATTGTCGCGCTCGGCCGTGAATGCGATGCGATCCCCCGCCGCATCGAGGCGACGATTCGTTCCGAACCACACCGTGTATCGATTGCGATCGCCGTCTTCGGCGGCGGCGAGTCCGCGTGTCGACCGCGCCGATGGCGCGCCGGCGGGCGGTGGTATCGATGAAGGGCGCGGTGGCGGCACCTGAGACCGTGTCTGCTCCGCCGGTCTGCTTGCCGTCGTGAACGTCGCTTGTGGCGACCGCGGCGACGCGGCTGAATCAGTGCGCATGCGCTCGTGCGCGGCGAACGGATCACTAGCCAGCTCCCCCGCGGAATCGTCAGGAGACGCATCGCGCGCCGGCTCCGCCGCGGCGGGAAGATCCTGCAGCGGATCGTAGTCCTCTGGAATCAGCGGCGCGGGTGGTGTGTAGGACGCCGCCGCTGGCGCGCGCGGCTCGACGGACTCAGGCGAGGCCGCAGCTGTTGAATCGATGCCGGCCTCGTAGGTCTCGACCTCGACGTCGAGCCTGGCGCGCGGTGGAGAGAGCTCCGAGAACCGGCTGTCCGCGGCGATTCGCGTAGACGTTGAATCGTCCACAGGGGCGGCGGTCTCGCCTTCGACCACTTCGGCTTCGACTTTGACCGTGACGGTGTACGGTCCGATCACGAGCACGTCGCCGTCGTGGATCGACTCCGGCACGCCGGAAGCCAGGCGTGTCGCGTCCGCGACGCGACGAGTGCCGTTGGTGCTCCGATCTTCGATGGTGAACACGCCGTCGGCGTAACGGATGATCGCATGCAGACGCGACACGAGCGGATGCGCGAGCACCCAGTCACGCGCCTCGTCCCGGCCAATCGTGCCGCCGCAGTTCGTGAAGACGATCTGCGCCGATGCCCCGAGAGTGGCCCCCTGCGCGCCAGTCACCGTGAGCGTCAGCTTCACGGCGACATTCTCCTACTCTTGTCCGCCTCTTTTCGAGAGCCTGGTCGGTAGCCGGGCTTGTGGGCCTCGGCGGGCGGTCTCGTAGCCCGGGGCTCGTAGCGCGCGGCTCGTAGCGCGCGGCTTTAGCCGCGGCGGTCCATAGCCCGGGCTTTGGCCCCGGCAAACGGGTTCTTCGTGTCGAGGGTAAGATCGCGGCTCTGACCGCGTCGACCTCTGCATCCGCACCCTTTCTCCTGATCGTCGCCGGCGATCCGTCCGGCGACATTCATGCCGCCAGCCTGATTGCCGCACTGAAGCGCCGGCGGCCGGATGTGCGCGTGGCCGCCGTGGGCGGCGAGCGCTGCCGCGCCGTCGCCGACGAGTTCATCGAGGATCTGGCGTCGCGCGGCGTGACCGGATTCTGGGAACCGCTGGCGCAACTCGGTTTCCTCCGGCGTCTCAGCGCCCGTCTCGCTCAGCTCCTCCGCGACCGGCGTCCGGATGCTGTGGTGTGCGTCGACTATTACGGATTCAATCGCCGCGTGCTCGCGCTCGCGAAGCAGACCGCGGTACCCGCGTTCTACTTCATCAGTCCGCAGGTCTGGGCAAGCCGCCCCGCGCGCATTGAGGTGTTGAAGCGCCACGTCCGCCGCATGCTCGTGATCTTTCCCTTCGAGGAGCGTCTCTATCGCGACGCCGGCGTGCCGGTGACCTTTGTCGGGCACCCGCTCCTCGACTCGTTGCCCGAGCCAGCGCACACCCCAGCCGCTGACGGCCCGGTCGTCGGGCTGCTGCCTGGCAGCCGCCGGTCGGAGCTCGGGCGTCACCTCCCGATCTGCTATGAGGCCTTTCGTCAACTGCGCGAGCGTCGTCCATCGCTGCGTGGCGTGCTCTTCGCTGCCTCACAGCCGGACGATGTGTATGGGACGATGCCTGACGGGGTCACGCTGGTGCGCGATCGGGATTACCGGGCACGGACGACGCTGGATGTCGCCATCTGCTCCTCCGGCACGGCGACGTTGGAGAACGCGCTCCTCGGTATTCCGATGGTCGTGATCTACAAACTGTCGTGGGTCACGTACCTCATCGCGCGCGCCATCGTGACGGTGAAGCAGATCGCGATGGCCAACGTGCTCGCCGGCCGGGTCATCGTTCCCGAGTTGATCCAGCACCACGCGAGCGCCGCACGGGTGGCCGAGGAGGTGGCGGCGATTCTCGACGATTCCGCGCGCGCCGCCCGCATGCGCGCCGACCTGCTCGCATTGCGTGACTCGCTCGGGGATCCTGGTGCGACCGATCGCGCGGCGCAGATCATCCTCGACGACATCGCGCGTTGAGGCCAGTCGTTGGGACGGCCGCGGCTGAAGCCGCGGGCTACGACACCGCCGGGGGCTTCCGGGCGACGGCGGTTGCCCCTGGCGTGACTCTCATCTCCAGATGTGTATCGCCTCGCGCGAGTAGACATGCGCGCGTCGCGCCCGCACCATCAGCGCCGCCGCAATCGCCGCGCAGGCGAGCGAGCCGGCCACGAACCAGCGTACCGACGGCAACCCCAGCACGATCGCCAGCACGGTGGCGCAGAGGAAGAAGAACCCGCCGATGTCACCACCGACCCTCACCGCGCCGATGTTGATCTCGGGCAGATGCGACGGCGACCACGATCGATCCTCCTGCATGGTCGGATGGGCGTCGTTCCACGATCGCAGCATCCCGCTGGCAATCAGTCCGCACACGACCGTCGCCACAACGAACAGGCCGACGATGGGCCACATCGCGAGCAGCAGGAGCGCATCGAGGAGCAGCAGGATGCCGCCGGCATGACGGCTGGCGTTTCCGCTCAAGGGACGATCGGTCAGGAAGGTGACGCGTCGTGGTGAGGGTGTCATGACGCACCTCGCAGCGGCCGGTTGGCGGCCTCGATTGAGGTACCGCATCGGCTCGGTGGGCGCAATGTACTAGTGTATTAATACAATGTCAAGTAGACGCAGACTGGACGACACCGAGGCACCGTCGCCGTGGCGAAGGCAGATCCGTCTTCGTGCCCTTAGTGAGTGCGAAGCCTCGTGGCCTCGGGTCCGTCTCGGTTCACCTACACCCCTGCGTGCCGTGATCCTGAAACGTCTGCCCTGCCACCGGCACGAAGTCCCAGTCGTAAGCATCGGAGCGCAGCGTCAGCTTCAGCACACCCCACGATGGACCGCGCACTTCGCTGCCCGGCTGAAGCACGCCCGGCTCGTAGTGCTCGGCGCCGCCGGTACCGGCGACGAACTCGCGGATGCCGTTCGGATTGGGGAAGCCGTTCTCGTCGAGCGGCGTGAACCGCTCGTAGAGATGATCGTGCCCGGTGATCACCACATCGGCTTTGAATTCCATCAGCGTCCGCCAGACGTCGCGCATGCGCGGGTCCGGACCGTGCGGACCCGAGCTCGCCAGCGGATGGTGCCAGATCGCCGCCACGCACAGCGTCGGCTGCGTCGTCAGCTCGTTGCGCAGCCAGGCCACCTGCGCCGAATTCAGATCCGCGGCGACGTTGCTGTTCAACGACACGACCAGCCACGCACCTGCGGTGTAGCTGTAATAGCCGCGTCCCCACGGTCCGGCGTTCAGGCCGAAGTAGTCGAAGTACGGACCAGCGCCCAACGTGTTGTACTCGTGATTCCCCGGCGTGGGACGCGTGCGCCCCTTGTGACGTCCCCAGAAGGGCTCGTAACAGTCGTTGAAGTTCTCGCGCGTGCCGTTTGGATACGCGTTGTCGCCGGCGGTGAAGACGATACCGTCGATCGCATCGAGCAGTGCCGCCGTCTGCCGCGCACCGTCGACGCCGCACATGGCGATGTCGCCGGCACCGACGAGGACAACGGGCGCCGCCGCAACCGGCGGCGGTGACGAGACGGGTGGTGGCGTGGTGGTGGCCGGCGTCGCAGACGGGGTCGACGTGGTCGTCGTCGAAGGAGTTTGCGTGGTGACTGACGCTGCGGAGGGAGACGTCGGCGTCGCCCCGCCGCACGACGGGAGCCACGTCCCGGCCAGGATGGCGAGGACGACCGGCCACAGCGGCAGAGCCCGGCGGAGCACGCCGCTGGGGCATGCACGAGTCAGTCCATCCGACAGTGACTCGCGAATGGGCGCCGGGTTGTGTCGCGCCATCAGTGACTTGGCTGGGGTTGGTAATTTCTGCAGGCCTCGAACGATAATGCCGGGGCTCGAATGCAACGGTTGAACGACGCTCACCTGTGTTGATGCTTTCGCCAGGACCCTCCTTCGGCATCAACACACGTGAACGCCGCGGCCCACTCCAGGAATCACAGGTACGGTCCAGTAGATGACTACGGTACGTGAAGCGGTCGTGTGTCTGTTGCGCGAGCTCGGAATGACTACCGTGTTCGGGAATCCCGGCTCGACCGAGCTGCCCTTCTTCCGAGACTTTCCAAAAGATTTCCGTTATGTCCTCGGTCTGCAGGAATCGGTCGTCGTCGGCATGGCCGACGGCTACGCGCAGGCCACGCGGAACGCAGCGCTGGTCAATCTGCATTCGGCCGCCGGCGTCGGGCACGCGATGGGCAACATCTTCACCGCCTATCGGAACCGGACGCCGCTGGTCATCACCGCCGGCCAGCAGGCGCGCTCGATCCTGCCCTATGAACCTTTCCTGTTCGCCAGTCAGGCGACGAAGCTGCCCGAGCCCTACGTCAAGTGGAGCAATGAGCCGGCCCGCGGCGAAGATCTGCCCGGCGCCATCGCGCGTGCCTACTACCTCGCGATGCAGCCTCCGTGCGGACCGACGTTCGTCTCGATTCCGGTCGACGACTGGGATCGGCAGACCGAAGCCGTCATGCCGCGGCGCGTCAGCCGGCGCGTGGCGCCGGATCCGGCACTGGTCCGCGTCATGGCCGAGGCGATCAATCACAGCGCCCGGCCTGCGTTCGTCGTCGGCCCCGGCGTCGATCGGGATGACGCCTGGGATCAGATCGTGGCGCTCGCCGAGCAGCATCAGGCGCTCGTCTGGTCGAGCCCGATGTCGTCGCGCTGCAGCTTTCCCGAACGCCATCCGCTGTTCGCTGGATTCCTGCCGCCGATGCGCGAGCAGATCGTCAAGGCGCTCGATGGCCACGATGTCATCTGTGCTTTCGGCGCGCCGGTCTTCACCTACCACATCGAAGGATTCGGGCCGCACGTGCCGCACGGCAGTGCGCTGTTCCAGATGGTCGACGATCCGGATCTCGCGGCCTGGACTCCACTGGGCACCGCCGTCGTCTGCAGTCTGCAGCTCGGACTGCAGGCGCTCCTCGATGCCAGCCGGCCCGCGTCTCGACCCGCGCCGCGTGGACGGAGCGCACCGCCAAGAACCAGCAGCGATGACCGCATCTCGACGGCGTATCTGATGCAGACGCTCGCCGACCTGCGCCCCGCCGACAGCATCATCGTCGAGGAGTCGCCCTCGTCGCGGCGCACGATGCAGATGCATCTGCCGATCGATCGCGCGAACAGCTTCTACACCTGTGCCAGTGGCGGCCTCGGGCACAGCATGCCGGCCGCCGTTGGTGTGGCGCTGGCGAAATCGGCGCAGCAGCGCATCATCGGCATCTTCGGCGACGGCTCGGCGATGTACTCGATCCAGGCGTTGTGGTCCGCCGCCGATCTCAAGCTGCCGATGACGATCGTCATCGTGAACAACGGCGGCTACGCGGCGCTCACCG
>Ga0207701_10006732_pt1 | contig 11466 bp, 11 predicted proteins | sample KBSSwiSSwithPhiX_FD_184294 | JGI IMG/M metagenome (GOLD analysis project Ga0207701, IMG submission 184294) | Switchgrass rhizosphere bulk soil microbial communities from Kellogg Biological Station, Michigan, USA, with PhiX - S5 (SPAdes) (version 2) | ecosystem: Environmental > Terrestrial >...
CCCACCGTGTCGGGAGTGTCCTCGAAAAATGACTCCCGACCCCCTTTTTACGCGGCGCTGATCGCCGCGCTCGACGTCAGGCTCTTCGCCGCGTGGCTCCGCGCCATGTCACTCGGCGCGAAGTCGTCGACCAGCGCCGTGAGCGTCTCCAGGGCAGCTTGGGCGTCTCCGCTGGCGCAGGCCCGGCGGGCCTGGCGCAGCGCCTCGCGCACCACGGCAGATGACACCGGCCGTTGACGTGCGCTGAAGATTCTCGGATGGGCGGTACGGCGCATGGCGAGCCCCTGCGTGGTCAGCTCCTCGTGCAGCTTCTCCCCCGCCCGCAGGCCGATCAGCTCGATGTCGCCGGGGCGATACCCGATGGTCACCGCGTGATCGGCGATGCGCCTTGCGAGATCGCCGATCCGGATCGGGTCGCCCATGTCGAGCCAGAAGATCTCCGGCCGCCTCGCAATGAGATCGGTCTTCACGACCAGCGAGACCGCCTCGGATGCGGTCATGAAATAGCGCGTCGCGTCGGGATCGGTGACCGGCAGGCGAAGACCGGCGGCGGCGCGCTCGAGCAGGATTTCGGCGACGCTGCCGCTGCTCCCGAGGATGTTGCCGAAGCGCACCACGATCGGCCGGAACCGCGTGGTGGCTGTGCTCAGCACGATCAGCTCGGCGAAGCGCTTGGTCGCGCCCATGACCCCGCGCGGCTCCGCCGCCTTGTCTGACGAAATCAGCACGCAGCGCGCATCGTATGCACTCGCCGCGCGCGCCACCTCGAGCGCACCGAGCGCGTTCACGCGGAGCGCCTGCACGATCGCCGTCTCCGCGAAGGTGACGTGCTTGTACGCGGCCGCGTGATACACGGCCTGCGGCTGCGCCATCTGCATCGCCACACGAACGTCCGCGCGGCGGGTCACATCACCGAGCACGGTCACGACCGCGACGTGCGGGAACAGCCGACGGATCTCCGCTTCCGCGCGGAACAGCGCGTACTCGCTGTGGTCCATCATCGTGAGGCGCGCGACGCCGCACGCGGCAAGCTGGCGACAGAGCTCGGCGCCGACCGACCCGCCGGCCCCGGTCACGAGCATCCGCTGGCCGCGCAGCGCGCAACCATCTTCCTCACTGAGAACGCCCGCGACAGGACGGCCGAGGAGCGTCGCCTCGAGCGCGCGGTCAAGGCGCAGCACGGGTGCCTCCACGCGATGGATCAGCAGGCGGATCGGTCTGCGCGACCGTCACCGGCACGTCGAGGATCACCAGGTCGACGCGGCGATTGCGCGCGCGATGCGCCGGCGTGTCGTTGGGATTCAGCGGGTGATACTGACCGTACCCGGCCGCCGAGAGACGGTCGGCATCGATCCCGACGCCGATGAGCAGGGCGACGACGGCTGACGCGCGGGCCGTTGACAGCTCCCAGTTCGATTCGTACCTCGTCGTCTTGATCGGCACATCGTCGGTGTGCCCCTCGATTCGAATCGCGTTCGGTACCGTGCGCAGCGTGTCACCCACGCGCTCGATCAGACGGCGTGTCTCTCCATTCGCGCTCGCGCTCCCGACAGGAAACGCTGCATCGTCCGGCATGGAGACGACGAGGCCGCGCGTGTCGCGAATCAGCTCGATCCGTCGCGCCCCGATCGCTCCGGCAAGCTCGCGCGCCAGCCGCTCGCCCAGGTAGGCCGGGTCCCCCTGGACCCGGCTGACCGAAGCGACGTAGGCCGGGTCCCCCTGGACCCGGCTGACCGAAGCGACGTACGCCGGATCCCCTTGGCCCCGGCTGACCGGCGCCACGTAGGCCGGGTCCCCTAGGACCCGGCGCGCCGAGACGCTGTCCACGGGCGCATCCGCCGCCCGCGCGGCGTACAGGGTCATCGAGAACGCAAAGAGCAGCGTCATCAGGTCGGCATACGAGACGAGCCACCGATCCGATCCCGCCCGGACGGCCGGCAGCGGCGCTCTCACGCGAGCGCCTGATCCCGCGCTGGCGCGGCGGCCGTCCCGAGCGGAAGCGGCATCAGACCCAGGACGGAATCGCCGGCGGCGGACGGCGTGCGCTGCGAGGCGCGCTCGAGCGCGGGCTTGACGCCGAACGATCGCAGCTTCCTCGCGACCACCCGCGGATGCGCGCGCTCCTGGATGGCACAGATGCCCACCATCATCAGGTCGCGCCGCTGCGCTGCCAGCGCCGCGCGCTCGCGCAGCCGGCCGGCGAGCGGCAGCAGAATGAGGTTGGCGGTGCCGACGCCGTAGACGGTTGCCACGAAGGCCACCGCGATCCCGCTGCCGAGGCCGCTCGTCCCGCCCAGACCGCGCATGACGTGAATGAGTCCAAGGACCGCGCCAAGAATCCCCAGCGTCGGCGCATATCCCGCGGCGGCTTCGAGCACACGAGCCGGTGACTCCTCGACGGCCGCCTGTGCCGCGGCTTCGGACGTCAGCACCTCGCGCAACGTTTCGGGTGAGGCCTCGTCGATCGCGAATGCAATCCCCTCGCGGAGAAACGGCTCGGCCACCGACTCCGAGTCGGTATCAATGGCCAGGAGACCGTGCCGATGCGCGCGGGCCGCCAGCGTGATGAGCGTCGCCGCAAGGGAATCGAGATCGCTCCGCACCGTCCGGAAGGCTCCCGCCGTGGCGCGCGCGGCGCGCAGCACCTCCCTCGGTGAGTAGGTAATCAGGAGCGCGCCAAGGGTGCCGCCGAATACGATCAGGGCCGCCGAATACTGGACGAGTGTGCTGGCGGGAACGCCGGCCATCCTCTGCGCGAGCACGACGGCGGCGATGCCGATCGGCGCCACGAGGATGGCGCCGAAGTCGAGCGGCGCGCGGCGTGTCCGCTGTGTCCGTGAAGTGGGGGTCATCATGCCACCGACCGCCTCTCGAGATGGTCCCACGCGCGGATGAACTCGATCACCGGATGCAGGCCGTCTCCGAGGCGCGCGTAGAGCTGGCGCATGTGGTGCAGGTCGTTCGGCGTATCGACAGTCAGGCGGACGTCAGGGCGCGCGAGCGCCGTCGGGGCCGCGAGGGTGACCACGTTGAACTGATCTTCATGGCGCCGGACGTAGGTCGTGACGTGCTCACGGTCGAATACGTCGCGCGCGAGCAGCGCCTCGCGGTTCAGCGCATCGCGGGTCATCGCCTCGACGCCGGCTCCGTAGGGCAGCGGCTGCTCGCCCACGTAGTCGGCATTCGTCCGCAACAGGGCGGAGAGCAGCCGTCCTGGCGCCTCGATATCGACCGCAGGATTGTCCCCTGTGGCGCGAATCACCAGATCGAGCTGGAACCTCTCGGCGCAACGGACGAAGCGATTGAGCACGTCCTCGACTGATCCACGGAACACCGGCACTCCCAGCCGTTCAGCCACCGCCGCCAGCACATCGTCCTCGCTGCAGGTCGTCGTCGCCAGGAAGACCGGCGCGGCTTCGGCAGCAATCAGGCGAAGCAGGCACTGTTCGATCAGCGGCCTCCCGGCCACGGTCGCCGTCGCTTTTCCCGGAAGGCGCTGCGACGCCATCCGCGCCTGAAGAATGATTCCCGCACGCATTACGCCACCTCGCCGACCGGCATCCGCCGGTCGAAGCCGGGACGTACGACGTTGGGCGTTTCGAGGAAAAACGAGGTTTCGAAGCTGGTCATCCACAACTGATCGCGAAACGCGCCGACCTGGGGTGCGACGTGGCGGCCGAGGGCCATCCGGACGAGCATCTGCGGAAAGTCGGCGCCCGACTGGATGGTGAGCGGAATACCGCCCGAGAATCGCGGATTGATTTCGAAGATGACCGGTTCGTTGCCGCGCATCCGGCACTGGATGTTGATGGGGCCCGCGAAGCGGATGGCGTGGCAGGCCTGTTCGGCCAGCGCGATCAGCGCCGGGTCATTCACCGTGCGGCCGCGATCGATCACGCCGGCGCGGATGACCACGCGCTCGCGCGGCACGATCGAGAGCGGGCGCCCGCTGTCATCGCAGAGGACGTCGATGGTGAACTCGGGGCCGTCGAGATATTCCTGAACGATCGGATCGCTGACGTAGTCGAGAAAGAATTCCCGCTCGCGCGGCGAGCGCATGGCGAAGGCGCCGACTGCCCCGCGTCCACCCCGCGGCTTGATGAACAGCGGCAACGGTACGTCGGCCGGCAGCTCCGCGCCGCTCCAGGACATCGCCGCGGACACGCCGGCGGCACGCAGGTGGCGGCAGGTCGCCAGCTTGTCGTTGCAGAGGGTGTTGGCCGGCTCGGGCGAACAGGCCACCATCACACCCTGCATCTGGAACGCGTCGCGGGCGGCGGCGAAGATCGGCAGCTCGTCGTCGATCGTCGGCACGACCAGCCGCACGCCTTCGGCCATGCAGATCGCCTGCACTTCGTCGAGATATGCCGGATCGGAGGACATCGGCACCCGGTAGGCCCGATCGGCCACATGCACCGCCGGCGACAACGGATTCACGTCGGTGACGATCACGACGCCAGGCAGGCCGAGCGATCGCAGTGCGGTGCGAAAGGCCTGCACCAGCGGTACGCGGCGCGAGCCGGCGGTGACGAGTACGTTGAACGACCTCACGAGGCGCGCTCCATCGCGATGTCGGTCGCCGCGAACGCGCTTCCCGCGGCGATGTCGCGCGTCAGCACCGAGCCGACCAGCGTCGTGCAGGCGGCTGGCGTCAACGTCGTGGCCGGGCGCAACACCATGATGTCCGTCGCCCTCAGGCGGGTACCCGCGCGCAATGGGCGCGCCGCGTAGAGACCGCGCCGGCTCGGCACCACGTTCGGCTTCTCGGCCGGCTGACAGACCTTCCGCCCATCGCCGAGCGCCCGTCGTGTCTGTTCCATCGTCTCGATGAGTGCCTTCAGCTCGGACGGCGTGCTCGACACGGCGCGGTCGATGGCATCGGGATCGTCCTCGAGCACGAGATGCCGTTCGTAGAGCGACGCCCCGAGCGCCACGGCGGCGATGGCCGCGTTGGTGCCTACCGCATGGTCCGAGAGGCCCACCGGCACTCGCAGGAAACGCTCGAGGGTGGCAATCGCGCGCAGATTCTGGGAATCGATTGGCGTGGGATACGCCGACACGCAGTGCAGCGCGGCAATCTCGGTGGCCCCGGCGGTGCGCGCCAGATCGAAGGCACGGCCCACTTCGAGCAATGACGCCATCCCGGTCGAAATGACCATCGGTCGTCCGGTCGACACCGCGGCACCGATCAGTCCATCGAACGTCAGGTCGCCGCTGGCGATCTTGAAGGCGTCAATCCCGATCGAGTGCAGCATGTCGACGAGATCGAGGGAGAACGGTGTCGCCATCACGGCGAGGCCACGCTCGCGCGCGCGGCGAACCACGGCGCGATGCGCGTCCGCATCGAGCTCGAATGCGGCGAAGAAGTCGCGCAGCGATGCCGCCCGCACGTGCGCCGGCGCCGGACACGCGGCAGACACGAGGTCGTCCGCCTTCAGTGTCTGCAGCTTGATCGCGCTCGCGCCGGCCCACGCGGCAGCATCGACCATGGCCAGCGCACGCTCGACCGAGCCCGAGTGGTTGAGGCCGATCTCGGCGATGACGAACACCGGCCGATCGAAACCGACCGGCCTGCCCCCAATCTCACGCAGCATCCGACTTCACCATCTCCATCAGCTCGGCCAACACCAGCGGCAGATCGCCGATCGACGCAATCTGCGCGTCGGGCTCGAGCCCCGAGCTCGGAGCCTCGAGTCCCGCATTGACCCATACCGTCCTGATCCCCATCGCCTGCGCCCCCGCGATATCGCGCGCCGGGTCGTCGCCGACGCAGACGCAGCGGTCGGCAGGAAGCGACAGCGTCGCCAGTGCCGCGCGAAAGGCGGCACGCGCGGGCTTGCCGCCCGGGGCGTGCTCGTCGGCATACACGACGGCGTCAACGAACGCCCCGAGACCGAGCGCCGAAACCTTCCCCCGCTGCACGCACGGGAGGCCGTTGGTCAGCACCACGATTCGCCAGCCATCGGCGCGAACCTGGCTCAAGGCCCTCACCGTCTCGCCGGGCAGGCGCAGCACCGGACGATGCTCGCGGAACACGTCCACCAGCGGCGGCACCTCGTCGTCGGCCCACCCGAACCGCGCACAGAGCGCCTGCAGCTCGCGACCGGCGGCGCCGTTCCGGCGCGCGACCGTCATGGCGGCAAACGCGTCCATCGCCGACACCGCCCGGTGTTCCTGGACATGGCGCGCGACGGCCATGAGGCCGCTGTGCACGAACTGCTCGCGGTCGTACAGCGTGTCGTCCAGATCGACGATCAAGCCGTACCGGAACGCGCGCGAGCCGACCGACAGGCCGGCCCCCGTAGGCCGGGTCCCCCTGGACCCGGCGGGACCCGTAGGAGTCCCCCTGGACCCGGCCGAATCCATAGGCGTCCCCTTGGACCCGGCGGAATCCGTAGGCCGGGTCCCCTTGGACCCGGCAGGATCATCAGTAGGAGCCCCCGTGTACCCGGCGGACGCGCGGGCGGCGATATTCCAGTCGTGCAGATGACAGCCGAGCGGCGGCATCTCCCACGGGTTGTGGCTCGGCACCGGCGTCACTTGCGCTTCCGTTCCGCGAACGAGAGCACGGCGGCCGCGGCGCGTACCGCTCCGCGTCCGTCGACCAGACGCATGGATCGGCGCCGCAGCGTGGCCCGCCGGCGCGGGTCGTCGAGCAGGGCGATGACTTCGGCGGCCGTTCGATCGCTTCGGGCACGGAGCGGCATCCCGACGGCTGCCCCGCTGCGCGCGAACGCCCGCACCGTCGGGGTCTGGCTCGCCACAACCGGGAGGCCCACCGTCGGCACACCAAGCGCGCACGCTTCGTACAGCGACACCCCACCGCCAACCACGGCCACCGTCGCCCGCGACAGTTCCTCACCGAGGCCGCGCCGCGGCGCAATCCAGGTGATGTTCTTCGACGCCGGAGGAGGCTCGACGGCGAAACCGCCGGCGATCCGGATTTGCGCGCGCGGGTCGGCAGAGGCGATGGCCTCGGCGATGGCCTGGGCAATCGCGCGCCGCGGTCCGCCGCCAAGCGCGACGAGCACGCGACGCCCGTTGTCGGCGTCACGCCGGTCGGACGAGGCGGTCAGCGTTGGATCGAGAATCGCGTAGCGGGCGCCCGTCAATCCCACACGCCTCTGGCCGACGCGTGCGCGTCTCGTCACACTGCCGTCGATGACCACGTCGCCGCCGGCGTAGCCGAGACCGAGATCGTGAATCGTGACGACGACGGCGCCGGTGCGACGCGCCGCGGCCACCCAGGGCCGGCTGGCGGACGCCACCGGATCGTCGATCACGACGACATCTGGCTCCAGCAGTGAGACCGAGCGCGGCTTTCCATCGGTGAGCACGTCTGCGCCGAGCGCGACGGCGGTGTCCTCGACCTCGGATGGTCCGCGCAGACAGAGGAGCGGGCGCACACCCATCGCGCGCGCGAGTGAGATGCTGCGCACCAGATGCCCGAAGCCGCGCCGCGGGCCGGCGGCCACACGGAACAGCACGCGCAAGTCAGATGAAGGAGTCATGGACGGCCTCGATGACGCGGTCGACGGTGTCGGCGCGCATGCCCGCGGCGAGCGGCAGCGACAGCGTCGTGTCCGACACGGCTTCGGCAGCGGGAAACATCCCGCGCGTGTAACCGAAGCGTTCCTGGTAATACGGGTGCAGGTGCAGTGCGCGGAAGTGAATGCTGGTCGACACGCCGCGCGCCGCCAGCCGTCGCTGCAGCTCGTCGCGCGAGATCCCGGCCGCACGCTCGTCGACGAGCACCGTGTAGAGGTGGCGCGCGTGACGATCCCCTGCCCTCGTCGGCATTGGCAACCGCAACGGCAGCCGCTCGAAGGCGGCATCGTAGGCCGCCCAGGCGGCGTCGCGCTGCGCGTACCGGTCCTCGAGCGCGGCGAGCTGATGGAGGCCGATCGCGGCCTGCAGATCCATCATGTTGTACTTGAAGCCGGGCATGACGACGTCGTAGTCGCTGCGGCCGCCGGGCGCATACCGCATCCAGGCGTCGCGGCTCATGCCGTGCAGGGAGGCGGTGCGGATGAACGCCGCGGCGCGCTCGTCATTCGTGGTCACCATCCCGCCCTCGCCGGTGGTGAGATTCTTGGTCGCGTAGAAGCTGAAACAGGTGAAGTCGCCGATCGCGCCGACCTTGCGTCCGTCGGCCACGCCTTCGACACAGTGCGCGGCGTCTTCGATCAGGCGGAGGCCGCTGCGCCGCGCCAGTGCCTGGAACGCCACCACGTCGATCGGCCGGCCCGCGTAGTGCACCGGCAGCAGCGCCCGCGTGCGCGTCGTGATCGCGGCGGCAGCCGCCGCCGGATCGAGGTTGCCGGTCAGCGGATCGATGTCGGCGAACACCGGCCGCGCACCGGTGTGCACGATCGTGTTGGCCGTCGCACAGAACGTCAGCGGCGTCGTCACCACCTCGTCGCCGGCGCCAATCTCGCAGGCGAGCAGCGACAGATGCAGGGCCGCGGTGCAGGAGTTGAGGGCAACCGCATACGCCGCGTCCGTGTACTCGGCGAACGCACGCTCGAATGCCGCGACCCGTGGTCCGGTGGTCAGCCAGCCTGATTCCAGCGTCGCGACGACCTCTGCGATCTCGGCGTGCGCGATCAGCGGCGGGGCAAACGGAATGGGCGGCCGGTCGGTGGCGATCGGAGTCGGCATGAGCGTCGGTGACGCCCCTTGTGCAACCTCGATACCAGCAGAAAAGCGCACGTATCCTCGCGTGCCGCCGCGCCGATGCGCACGAATGCGCCCGCACGCCGCCGCAATCCTTTGACGCCCGCGCATTGCGCTGACGGCCTACCGACAGGCCGGCCGGTGCTCCGGCTCCGCCTTCGCTCGCGGTGCGAGCTTCGGCGAGACAGGCTGTGAAGGGTTAAAGAACGCGCGACGGTTCCCGATTACCGCCAGCGAGAATGGCCCGCAAGGACGCGGGCCGCACGTGACACTTCATGGAGGAAGCGTAGATGGCTTCGTTTTCAGTTGTCAGCAACATCGCGTCGGCCAACGCGCAGGCGAACCTGCAGGCCAGCAACCTCGGATTGAACAAGGCGCTGACCCGTCTCTCGAGCGGTCTGCGTATCAACAGCTCGGGCGACGACGCGGCCGGTCTCGCGGTGGCGAACGCGCATCGCAGCCAGCAGGCGATTCTGACCCAGGGTATCCGCAACGCCAACGACGGTCTGTCCAACCTGCAGATCAAGGACGGTGCGCTCAACAACATCTCGACCCTGCTCGATCGTCTCGCGACGCTGGCGACGCAGGCGTCCTCGACCAGCAACGGCGCCGACATCAGCAAGCTGTCGGACGAGTACACGACGCTGCTGACGGAAATCGATCGCGAATCCACCGTCGCCGGTCTCGACGTGGACAGCTCGTTCTCGGTGTTCATCAGCGCCGAGGCGACGCTCTCGAATGGTGCGGTGTCGGGCTCGTTCGACGGCGTCAACGTCGCGGGTCTCGGTCTCACCACGACGGCGTTCACCGATGCGACCGATGCGCAGAGCCGCCTCGCGGAGATCACCGCCGCGATCGACGTGCTCGGCGACGTGCAGAACTCGGTTGGTACGTTGGAGAACCGCCTGACCTACGCCATCAGCCTGGCGACGTCGCAGGTGGTCAACAAGAAGGCCGCCGAGAGCCGGATTCGCGACGCCAACATCGCCGAAGAATCGGCCAACCTGACGCGCTACAACATCCTCAGCCAGTCGGGCATCGCGGCCCTCGCGCAGGCGAACTCGACGAGCGCGTCGGTGCTCGCACTCCTGCGGTAGTAAGCGATCACGTGCAATAGCGGGCATCGCGACCCTGGTATGCAGGGCGCCGCGATGGAGCCGGAGGGGCGGCATGGTGCTGCCCTTCCGGGTCCCGTCATGACAAGGGGGACACCTGGCTTGATTCTGGCTTGACGGAGGACGGTCAGTAAGTAGCGCCGGAGGGTCAGCACATGGCTGCGGTCACGTTCAGCGGCTTCAACAACATCGACTTCAGCTCGATCCTGACCGCCATGATGGCGCAGGAGTCGCAGCCCGTACAGGCGCTGCAGTCTCAGCAGTCCGCGCTGACGACTCAGAAGTCCAACTACTCGACGCTGGCCTCCAAACTCTCGACGCTCGAGGACGCCATCAAGAGCCTGTCCACTCCGTCCGAGTTCGGCGGCAAGACCGCCACGTCGACCGACTCGTCGGCCGTCGCCGTGACAGCCGACGCGTCTGCTCCGCAAGGCAACTACGACGTGGTCGTCGACTCGCTGGCGCGTTCGCAGACGACGGCCAGCGCGACGACCTTCACGGACAAGGATCAGACCATCGTCGCATCGAGCGGAACGCTGGTGATCAACGGCACGGCCGTCACCGTGACCCAGCCGGCGACGCTCCAAGATCTGGCCTCGGCCATCAACAACGACGACAACCTGCCCGTGACAGCTTCGGTGGTGAGCGTCACGCCAGGCAGCTTCCAGCTTGTCCTGACCGGCAAGAGCTCGGGCACGGCCAACGCGTTCACGGTACAGAACAACCTCACCGGCGGCGCGGGCATCGCGTTTACGGATACCGACGGCGACGGCAAGGCCGGCAACTCGTCGGCCGACAACGCACAGGACGCCGCGGATGCAAGCTTCACCGTGAACAACATCGCTATCACGAGCTCGAGCAACACCGTCGACAGCGTCATCCCCGGCGTTACGCTGCAGCTGCTGCGCAAGGACCCGAACAACACGATCAGCGTGAGCGTCACGCGAGATCAGGATGCCGCGAAGACGCAGATCAAGAGCTTCGTCTCGGCGTTCAACGACCTCATGTCGTTCGCCAACGACCAGAGCAAGGCCGCCGCAGGCGGCGATCAGAGCAGCATCGGACGCGACGCGCTGCTCCGCGGTCTGCGAAACTCGCTGCGGACGGCGTTCAACACCGAGTATTCGACGACCGGCAGCAAGTTCACCTATGCGAGCCAGATGGGCCTCGGCTTCGCGCACGACGGATCGTTGACGTTCGACGAGGACCAGTTCGACACGGCGACCCAGAGCGGCAACAGCGACGTCACGAAGCTCTTCGCGGGCGCCGGCGGCGCGGGCGGCTTGTTCACGTCGATGCAGACGCTGGTCAACAGCTACACCGATGCGGGTGGCCTGCTGCCGAATGCCAACGACCGGCTGGACGCCCAGCTCAAGTCCCTGGGCGATCGGATCGATTCGATGAATGCGCGCCTGGCCATCGAGCGAGACTCGCTCAGCAAGCAGTTCACGGCGACCGACTCGACGATCAGCGCGTTGAACAACTCCATTCAGTCGCTGTCGTCGCTGAACAACCAGTACCGACTGTTCTGACGAAAGGCTCGAGATGCAGGCTTACGCGGCGCGCGGCGCCCAGGCATACGCTCAAACGCACGTCACTTCGCGCTCGCCGCTCGAGCTCGTCGTCATGCTCTACGAGGGCCTGGGACGCTTCGTCGGCGAGGCTCGCACTGCCA
>Ga0207701_10006733_pt1 | contig 11465 bp, 14 predicted proteins | sample KBSSwiSSwithPhiX_FD_184294 | JGI IMG/M metagenome (GOLD analysis project Ga0207701, IMG submission 184294) | Switchgrass rhizosphere bulk soil microbial communities from Kellogg Biological Station, Michigan, USA, with PhiX - S5 (SPAdes) (version 2) | ecosystem: Environmental > Terrestrial >...
GAGATCGGCCGAAATCTTTATGCCTGGGCATTCGCGCACACGGTCAGAATCGATAAGCAAGACAACATCTGGGCCACCGACAAAGGTTCCGACATGGTGGTGAAGTTCACGCCGGATGGGCGGGTCGACATGGTCTTCGGCCGCAAGCAGGAAGCTTCCGATGAAGCGGCACCACACAAACGTTCGGGCCCGCCGCCGAAACATGAAGACGGCCGTTTCCGCCAGCCGACGGACGTCACGTGGGATCCGGCAGGGAACGCTTTCATCAGCGACGGTTATGTCAACGCGCGGGTCGCTAAAGTCGATAAGAACGGCAACTGGCTAAAGTCCTGGGGCGAGCGCGGCGACAAGCCGGGAGAGTTCAATACGCCGCACTCCATCGCCGCCGATGCACAGGGAAATATTTACGTCGGCGATCGCGGTAATGGTAGAATCCAGGTTTTCGACGGCGATGGGAAATTTTTGCGCGAGATCAAGATCGATGTGCCCTTCGATCGAAATGCCGCGCGTACTGCCATCGGCAACAAGCCGCCCGAGGATGTTAAAGGCACACAGGCGCCCGGCGCGCCGTGGGCGATCTGCATCACACCGGGACCGAGGCAGATTCTCTACAGCGCGGATGCTTATCCCGGGCGCATCTACAAGTTGACTTTAGAAGGCACGCTGCTTGGCGTGCTCGGCGAAGCCGGCAAACAGCTCAAACAGTTCGGCTGGATTCACGAGATCGCCTGCCCGTCGGAAAACGAGCTCTACGTCGCCGAAGTGTTAAATTGGCGCGTGCAGAAATTGATTCTTCGCCCCGGCCAGGAAACCGCCATGGTACGCTGAGGCGTGGTCCCATCGGTGACTTTGTAGTCGGTCGCGCCAAAATATTTCGCCGCGATCTCAACGCATTGAGCGTCGAGGCCCAGCATCTCGACGTGATGACCTTGGTTTCGGCGAGCTTTGGGAGTGTGCCGTGACATAAGCACTGGCGCGGAATGGAACCTAACCTTTACCCATGAGAATTTTTCTTAGCTATCCGTGGCAGGACCGCGAGCAGGCGAAATCGATTTATTTGGCTTTGGCCGATCAAGGACACCGGGTATTCTTCGACCGCGCCGACCTGCCGGCCGGCGATGAATATCATAATCGCATCCGCGCGGCGATCGAGAATTCTCATCTGGTCATTTTTTTAATCAGCCCGGACGCGATCGATGCCGAGAGCTACACGCTGACTGAAGTGGATATCGCCGTGAAGGCGCGCGTGAAATTGCTGCCGGTGATGCTCCGCGATACCGATATCGCGAAGCTACCGGCAGCGGTGCAAGCGGTGACGATTCACCGCCCGGATGGCAATGTTGCGGCAAGCGTCGCCGCGGAGGTCCATCGCATCGCCGGCGCGTTCAAGCGCCAACAGCTCAAACGATTCAGCGCCGCGCTGTTGGCGGTGGCCCTGATCGTCGCTGGGTTCGTTTACGCGCTCAATGCCCGCAACAGGCAGGGACTCATCGGCAAGGATGGCGCGCCGGCCATTTTGATTCCGGCCGGCAGCTTTATCATGGGCGACGACGAGAGCTCGCCGCGGCGCGAGCTCTTTGTCGATGCTTTCTATATGGACAAGTTTGAAATCACGGTGGCACGTTACGCGAAATTTCTGCAAGCGACCGGCAACGTCAAAACGCCAGAGGAATGGGATACGGTCAATGTTCAGACGGACGGCGAATATCCCGTGGTCGGCGTCGACTGGCAAGATGCCGACAGCTATTGCCGGTGGGCGGGAAAGCGTTTGCCTACCGAGGCGGAGTGGGAAAAGGCCGCCCGCGGCAGCGATGAGCGTAAGTATCCGTGGGGCAATGATCCGCCTACACCTGAACGGGCGCGATTCGCCAAGCCCTACCAGAACCCTGTCTACAAGGATGGTGTCGCGCCGGTCGGTACCCATGCCAAAGGCGCGAGCTCGTTTGGTGTTTTTGATTTGGCGGGCAACGCATCCGAGTGGGTCGCCGATTGGTATGCCGAAAGTTTTCAGCGCGCCGAAGCGCGCAATCCCAAAGGGCCGGAAAGCGGCACCGGGAAGGTGCTGCGCGGTGGCGGTTGGTATGACCCCGCGGAACGAATCACGGCGACTAAGCGCATGTATGCGAGTCCGGCCAACCGCGCCGACGACATCGGATTTCGCTGTGCCCGGGACTTAAAGTAGCGGAGGCGAAAATTTGGCGGACTTTAGGATTTATCCCCAGTTGCTTGCCGACGGCCACTACATCGGTAAGCTCCGCCTCTGTCATGTTTTGCTGCACACAAATGCGGTCTTGCCTTGGTTTATTCTCGTGCCCGAGACTGAAGTTTTAGACTTGCTGGATTTGTCGGATGATCTGCGCCGCATGGCGGTCGACGAGGCCGCGGTAATGGCCCATTTCATAAAAACTACGCTCGGCTATCACAAAATAAATTTTGCCAGCATCGGTAATGTCGTGCCGCAGCTCCATCTGCACGTTGTCGGTCGGAGCAACGGCGATCCATGTTGGCCTGCGCCGGTGTGGGGCAATCTGCTCGCGGTGCGACAATATTCCAGTGCCGAGCTTGACCGCCTAACGGAATTGCTGGTGCGCGAGTGTTCGCTTCATGCGCTGGAGCGGAGATAAAATCTGTTCGGAACCAGTTCGATTGAGCGTGAACAAACGAAATGGCGGAAGGCAAAACTAGCGCGGTGCGACAAACGCCGCGGTGACAAAAGCTTCGACGAGGGCCGCGACGAATAACAAAGGCAGAATCACGCTGCAGAAGTAGCGCAGGCCAGAGGCCAGCTCTGCGCCGATTTTTCTATCGGCTTTACCGGTGAGCCGCTTCAGCACTTGAATCCCGATCGCCAAGCCGATGCTGGTGCCGAGAAGGACCGCGGGAAGCTCGATAACGCCGTGCGGCAGGAGGCTCAAGAGCGAAAGCCACGGTCCCCGCACGCTAACGGAGAGCGACCAGGCGACGCCGAGACCGATGCCGTTCGCCAGCAGAAAAAACGCGGGAATGATACCGAACAGCACTCCGAGTAAAATCGCCAGCAGGGTTTTGAGCGTGTTGTTGACAAAAATCGCGCCAGCGAGCTTCAGCCGCGGCATGCCTGCGAAGTTTTTTACAAACGCCGCGATGGTTTCCTCGAAATGATCGGCGAGCCCGGGAAAATAAGCTACGACCATCAAACCGATCGCGATGCCGGCGCCAAACAAGATCAAACTCGTGATCATGTAAGGGCGAAGCCGAATGAGGTAAGCGCGCCGTTCTTGACGTGGCATGATGATCATCGTGGTCCTCCGCCTGAGGGTAACAGATGATTCTTCCGACGGATATGGCGCGTGAGACAAACTATGATATTGAATCTCAGGGTCGTTAGCGTGGAGGGCTGATGAAGATTAAACTAATTCGTTCTCAAGTCGTCCGCCTGCCGCTCGAAGAACCTCTCGCCGGCGGGCCGGCGTATTTTCGCTCGCACAATCAATTTGTCATACTGCGGGTCGAGACCGACGACATCGAAGGGATCGGCGTAAGCTTTTTCGGCGGTGCGCTCAGCGCGACGCTAAAAAAGGCCGTGGATCAGCTCGGCGAGTTGATGATTGGCGAAGATCCGCTGCGCATCGACGCGCTCACCCACAAGCTGCGCACGGCGGCGGCAAGCGCGGGTCCGGGCGGGATCCTCACGCTGGCAATCTCGGCCATCGACATGGCGCTGTGGGACATCAAGGGCAAATACTTCGGCCAATCGCTTGGCGTCATGCTCGGTGGGCTGCGCGAGCGCGTGCCGACTTATGCGAGCGGCGCTCTGGTGCGCGCCTATGCACCCGACCATTTAGTCAAAGCCGCGCAGCGGCTCGTCGAAACAGGCTTTAGACAAATGAAAACGCAGTTGGCGCTCCCCGGCGACACGTCGCCGGAGAAGGAAGTCGAGCGCGCGCGTCTCATGCGCGCGGCGGTCGGGCCGGAGATCGATTTGATGTGCGATATCAATCAACGCTGGTCGACGCATCAGGCGATGGATATCGGTAAGCGGGTGGAGGACGTTCATTTTTTCTGGCTCGAAGACGTGACCGTGCACGATGACTACAGCGGCCTAGCGCGGGTTGCCGAGTCCTTGGCGACGCCGCTGGCGGGCGGCGAATGTTTGTATGGCATTACGCCGTTTCGCCATATGATCGAAGCTCATTCGGTCGATATTATCATGATCGATTTGAATCGGGTCGGCGGCATTTCCAACTGGATGAAGGTCGCCGCGCTCGCCGAGGCATTCAATCTGCCGGTAGTGAGCCATCTGTTGCCGGAAATTCATGTCCATTTGATATCGGCGATCCCCAACGGATTGACCGTGGAATACATGCCTTGGTCATTCAGGCTTTTCGACGAAGTGCCGGTTCCGGAGAAGGGCGAACTGATCGTGCCGACGAAGCCTGGGCTCGGCCTTCAGTTCAGTCGCGACATCGATCGCTATGTAGTCGGGTGAGAAGAAAAGCATTAATAACGGGAGGTGTTTTCATGAATCACGATTGGCGCGACCACGGCGTAAAAATTATTCCCAGCACGGGACTCGACCTCAATACGCCGCAGACTCCCGGCATGACCCGGGCGGCGGCGGTCAACCGCGCGATGGCCGGAGCCAACAAACTTTGGGCCGGCACTGTCAGCATTCATCCCAATGCCAAAACGGCGCCGCACCATCACGGCGAACTGGAAAGCATCATCTACATCGTCAGCGGCAAAGCACGGATGCGCTGGGGCGAGCGCCTGGAGTTTTGCGCCGAAGCCGGCCCGGGAGATTTTATCTTTGTCCCGCCCTTTGTGCCGCATCAGGAGATCAATGCCAATGTCGATGAGCCGCTCATGTGCGTGGTCGTGCGCAGCGACCAGGAGCCGATCGTCGTCAATTTGGCCATAACGGCGGTCGAGTCGGCCGAGGAAGTTCCATGGGTGGACCCGCTCCACAGGAAATCTTGAATAACACGGACATAAAAAAATCACGGGCAATAATGTGCTTTAAACTCTTCGCAAGATTGGTCGCGGTAATAGGCTTTCTCGCTGCTGAGCTCCAGTTCACGGCGATCCATGGCACCGCCGCAGACCTGAATCTGGTTCAAGTCGGTTATGGCGGCATCGCCGGCTATCAGCTTCCTTTATGGGTCAACAAGGACCATGGCATCAGCAAAAAATACGGCATCGAGCTCGAGCCGCTCTTGATCAGCGGCGGCGCGCTCAACATGCAGGCATTGCTCGCTGGCAGCATTCAAATGAGTCAGAACTCGGCGTCATCGGCGCTCCAGGCGGCGCTGCGCGGCGCCCCCGTGGCGCTGATCGCGGTGCTCGAAAATCGTATGCCGCTGCAGATCATCGCCCGGCCGGAAATCAAGACGCCGCAGCAACTGATCGGCAAGAAGATCGGTATTTTGCGCTTCGGCGGTTCCAACGACACAGGAGTGCAGTGGGCATTGCGGGCGTGGAAGATCGATCCGCGCCAGGTAACGATGCTCCAGTCCGGCGCGACCAACGCGCGCATGACCGCCCTGACTTTGGGCCAGATCGACGCGACGATCCTGTCCTATCCGGAAATTCATATTGCCCGCAAGCGCGGCATGAACGTGCTCGCCGACATCGGCGATTTTAGCGCCTATCCCAACACATCGCTGCTGCTCACTCGATCGTTCATAGAGAAACAAAGAGCCCTGGCGAAAAATTTGCTTCGCTCTCAGATCGAAGCGATTCATTATGTCCGCACCGACCGGGAAGGGAGCATTAAGACTCTCAAGAAATATTTGCGCGTCGATGACCTCGAGTCCATCGAGGCGACCTATGATTTCTTCTCGCGGCGGACCGAAGCGCTGCCGCGGCCGAACTTTGAAGGACTCAAGAACATTTTAAAGGAGCTGGGCGCGCCGCAGCGAAACCCCAATGACTTTGTCGACATGAGCCTGCTCGATGAAATTGAAAAAGAAGGATTCTTGCAAAAACTTCGCTAGCCGTGGCCGCGACTCGTCGGCGACCTTCTCGGTGGGATGACGGCAAACAATTCAGCATGAGACTACGAAGCGGGCTTAAGTTGTTGGACGAACGAGAAGGGGCCGGAGAGCCTGCGAAGAAGGGTGACAGGATCATCTACAATCTTAAAATCTATCTAAACAAAGGCGAGGAAGTTCCAATCAACGAACGCCAGGCGGAACACTTGCCGGAAAAAATGATCAGGGTTGGGGAAGATGGCCATCGTTGGGTGGATCACTCGATAACTCTTGGCCAGCGGCAAGCGATGGCCGGCGTCGAGTACTCCTTAGTCGGAATGAAACAAGGCGGTTATCGCAAAGTGCGCGTGAGCCCTCATCTTGCTTATCGCGCGACGGGAATTGACGGTCTCATTCCGCCCAATGCGGTGCTGATCATCGAATTGTGGCTGCGTGAATTGATCCGCACCTAATTTTGCTTTGCCCATCGCGCCGACTGGCCTGGAGGCCGGGAATTGTAATAAAATGCGCGCGTCGGTTCTGCTACTGTTTTAACCATGAACGAAATTTTTATAAGTTACACGTCGAAGGATCGAGAACGGGCGCGGATGATAGCGGCAGCGTTGGGCGGGCACGGCTGGGACGTTTGGTGGGATCGCGAAATACCGCTCGGTAAAGCCTTCGATGAAATCATCGAAAAAGCCATCGCTGAAGCGAAGTGTGTGATTGTGCTGTGGTCTGCGGCTTCCGCGGCCTCCGAATGGGTACGCAACGAAGCTTCGGAAGGCAAGCGTCGCGGCATCCTCGTTCCGGTATTTATCGAACAGATCGAGGCGCCATTGGCGTTTAGATCCCTCAACGGCGCCGACCTAAGCGCTTGGAGCGGCCATGGCGGCGACGCCGAGTTCGTAAGGCTCGTTGAGCGAGTGAGTGAATTGCTCGGGCAGGCAGGCAACGAATCGTTCGCCGGCGGCGCGCAACCGTCTCGTGTACAGCAGGCGCCGACCTACAAAGAGACTCAGACGAGGTGGGCGCTTAAGCCTTGGGTCGTTGTATCTCTGGCGATTGCAATCGTCGGCGCCGGGATCGGCGGATATCTGTTAAATGGCGGCCAACCCGAGCCGCAACCCAAAGAACCCATAACCGTCCCGACAAAGAGCGAACCGGGAGTCGACACCACCGATATGGAAAAGCGCATCCATGACTTGGTGGGCACGCTCGGCGGCGCGATCCCGGCGACTTCTCTCGCAAAAGGATTTCATGTGCCCGATCTTGGCATGCGCATCGCTTTCCTGACACCGGAGCAGAGCGCCTCCACGCTCGGCGCGATGGCGGCGGGGGCCGTGGTGATGGAAGTCGAAAGCGGACGGCCCATGGCGAAGGCGGGCATCCACGTCGGCGACGTGTTTCTGGCGATCGGCGGTAAAAAGATCAGCAGCGAAGACGATCTGCGCCAGGCGATTTTTAAAATCGGTCCAGGCAAGACTCAATATTCTTACCGACGCGGCGGCGATACCAAAACCGTGGCGGTCGACTGCGCAAATTGCAAAGTTGAATGACGCGGGTTCATTCATTGACAAATCACCGATGAAAAGCGGCAAACAGCGGCGGCTGGAAATCGTCGCAAGGCGAAAAAAACGCGCGGTCAAGCGCAAGGCGGTGGCCACGGCGGTTGCATTGAAGAATACGCCGTACCGAATGGTGCCGGTCAACGAGGAATTGCTCGCGCCGAACAATAGCTATGGCGCTCCTGCTTTTGTCACACGGGGCTACTACATCGATATTCCGTTTCGCTGCGTCGATTGCGGCAAGGAAGAAGTGTGGACGGGGAGCCAGCAGAAGTGGTGGTATGAGATCGCCAAAGGTTTCGTTTATTCCAGCGCCGTCCGTTGCCGGGCGTGCCGTCGCAAAGAACAGGCGCGGCGAAATGAAGCAAGACGAGTTCATCTGGAAGGCGTTGCGCGAAAAAATCAAGCGCGAATGGTGAAGAGAGCGGAGAGATCATCATGACTTCGAACTATGTGTGGTTTCACTGGGCGCTGCTCTCGGCCGTCTTTGCTTCTTTAACGGCGATCTTTGCAAAGATCGGTCTTGAAGGCGTTGATTCAGACTTCGCTACTTTGATCCGCACGATCATTATTTTATGCGCCATTGTCTGGTTCGTGTATTACACCGGGAAATGGAGCGATCCATTGGCGCTGCGACCGAAGACTTGGTTGTTTCTCACCTTATCGGGATTCGCGACTGGCGCATCGTGGCTCTGCTATTTTCGCGCGTTGAAAATCGGCGACGCGGCCAAAGTGGCGCCGGTGGATAAGCTGAGCGTTGTGCTGGTCGCGCTCTTTGCCGTGATCTTTCTCGGCGAACGCCCGGCGATGAAAGATTGGCTGGCCATTTTTTTGGTGGCCAGCGGTGTTGTTTTGCTCGCGCTCAAGAGATAATCCATGCGCCGATACCCGTTGTTATTGGAGGAAGAATGAAGGTGCGATCATTGCCGATACTTCTAGTTTGGTTCGGTCTGACTATTTCGCCCGTGCTGGCCGCCGACACAGCGGAGAAAGCAGCGGCCGGAGCCGCGCAAGCATGGCTCGGCCAGATCGATGCGGGAAACTATGGCAAGAGCTGGAAGGATGCCGCGAGTTACTTTCAAGGGGCGATTAGCGAGAAAGGCTGGACAGACGCGCTCACCGGCGCGCGCAAACCTTTGGGGCCATTAGTGTCGCGAAAACTCAACAACGAGCGAAGCACTAAATCCCTTCTCGGTGCTCCGGACGGTAATTACGTGGTCATGCAGTTCGATACAAGTTTCAGTAATAAGAAGAGCGCCGTCGAAACCGTCACCTTCGTGCAGGAAAAAGACGGCAAGTGGAAAGCCGCGGGGTATTATATCAAGTAACCCGTCCTGATCTCGCCGAAAAGGTTTGCGCCGGCGCTCGTTCGTGCGCTATGATTCGGACCGCTCTTGTAAACGAAAGGAGGAATTCTTATGGGACTCTTAGATGGCATCCTCGGCAATGTGGTCGGTTCGATGTTGGGCGGCAATCAACAAGCGCAGGACCCGCTCGGCTCAATCCTGAGCGGCCTTGCAGGCGGCAACGCCGACGCTCGAGGCAGCAATCCGCTGTTGCAAATCGTCCTGTCCTTACTTCAGCAGAACGGCGGTTTGGAAGAGGTGCTCGGGAAATTTCGCCAAGGCGGTCTCGGGGCGCAGGCGGATTCCTGGGTGAGCACCGGTCCCAACATGGGGATTTCGCCGACACAGCTCGAGCAGATTTTCGGTTCTTCTACTCTGGGCGGGGTCGCTTCTCAACTCGGCGTGTCGCAGGAGCAGGCCGGCTCGACAATGTCGCAGGTCTTGCCGGAATTGATCAATCAACTGACGCCGCAGGGCCAAGTCACTCCTGAAAGCAATGACTCCATCGCCGAAGGTTTGGAAGCGCTGAGCAAGAGTCTTGGGCGCTAAGGAAGCTGAAAGTTCGGCCGAAATAACCGCGCTCCGGCAAGCGCGGTATCAGTGAATATCCAGCGCGCGGCTTGCGTCGACTTATCGCACGGTTCTGGCCGGCAAGTCTTATCACCTGCACGACACCACTATCTGCCGGACATCTTTGTGTCTGCTTTCTAATCCGTGTTTCGACTTCGTGAGTTTTTATCGTCGGAACGGCTCCCGCAAGTATCCTCGGTGAGCGAATGTTCTCTGTCGTGCTTATGGGAGTTCCACCGAGCACCGAGAGAGTCGGCTTCACGTGTTGGAGAGATTCTAAGGCCGAGTCGGACTCGAGAGAGCCTTCATGTTAGAAACCTGCTGTGCTAAATATGCTTGCAGCGTAGGGCAGGGACGCAAACAAAAACAGCGAAACGTTGGCCGGTTTCGCTGTGTAATCGATGATCGTCATGAAACACGTCGAAAATTTCAAGCGCTGCCCTTGGGTGGATCTAAGCAAACCGGATTACGTCGAGTACCATGACAAAGAGTGGGGCGTGCCCGTCCATGACGACAAGCTGATCTTCGAGTTCCTAACATTGGAAGGAGCCCAAGCGGGTTTAAGTTGGTACACCGTATTACGTAAACGCGAAGCCTATCGGAAAGCATTCGCTGATTTTGATGCCGAAAAAATTGCGCGCTACGGCAAGCGACAAATCGAGGCTCTGCTCAAGAACGAGGGCATCATTCGCAACCGCGCAAAGATCCTGGCGACAATAAACAACGCCGGGAAATTTCTCGACGTGCAGAAAGAGTTCGGCAGTTTTGACGCTTATATCTGGCGCTTCGTCGACGGCCGCCCGATCGTGCACCTTCTGCGAAAGTTGCAAGACTTTGTCGCCACCAGCCCCGAGTCGGATGCCATGAGCAACGATCTAAAACAGCGCGGGTTTAAGTTCGTCGGCTCGACCATCTGCTATGCGCATATGCAGGCGACGGGCATGGTGAACGATCACGTGATCCACTGCTTTCGTCGCCAAGCGTTGATCGCCGCGCATCGCGGCGCAAATCTAACCGGTCTAGCTACGAAAGGCAGTCAATGACATGAAATTCTTGCCGCATCTTTTTGAAAACAACCGCGCCTGGGCGGAAAAAATCAAGCTCGAAGACCCGCAGTATTTCCAGCGTCTGAGCCAGACGCAAACGCCGGAATATCTTTGGATCGGCTGCGCCGATAGCCGCGTGCCGGCCAACGAGATTGTCGGCCTTGGACCGGGAGAGCTCTTCGTGCATCGCAACATCGCCAATCTTGTGCCGCCGTTCGACGCCAACGTTCACTCCGTGTTGCAGTACGCGGTAGAGGCTTTGAAGGTCAAGCATGTCATCGTTTGCGGTCATTACGGCTGTGGCGGCGTACTGGCCGCGCTGCGCGACTGGTCCGGCCTGCCCCTGGAGAACTGGCTGACGTATGTGCGCTCGGTTTATCGCGCCAACAAAGATGAGTTGGATGCCGCGCCGAGTGAAGAGGCACGTTGGCGCCGGCTGTGCGAATTGAACGTGATAGCTCAGGTCCACGCCGTGCGCGACGCCGAAGTCGTGAGACAAGCGTGGCGCAAAGATCAGCCGGTAATGGTCCACGGCTGGATCTACGACCTGAAAGAAGGGCTGTTGCGCGACCTCGATTTGAATTGACTCTGTCCGGGTGCGAGGAGCAGGAAATCAAACTTCTCCTCGCTCCCGTCATTCCCACATGCTTTAGCGGGAATCCATCTTCGATTTGTTCATCCTCGCACGGTCCCTCGTGCCAGCTTTGCGCGCGCGCCTGAAGGATTGGCATTTGTCTTCTGCTGGCCAATGATACGCCGGTCTTGAATACTGAAAATATTTTCAGTATATCGATTTTAGCTAACCAGCGCGGAAGTTCATCTCGTCAGACGTTGGTGGGCTGCTTAGGAATTTTAATCGCTGAGCTGGTTCGAACGATTTGAACGGCTTGAACGTTTTGGAGCGCTTCAATGCAGTGTGGGCGGAAGCCTATCGATGATTTTTGTGACCTTCTCTCACGGGGTAAACGATGTCAGCACCACGAT
>Ga0207701_10006735_pt1 | contig 11463 bp, 10 predicted proteins | sample KBSSwiSSwithPhiX_FD_184294 | JGI IMG/M metagenome (GOLD analysis project Ga0207701, IMG submission 184294) | Switchgrass rhizosphere bulk soil microbial communities from Kellogg Biological Station, Michigan, USA, with PhiX - S5 (SPAdes) (version 2) | ecosystem: Environmental > Terrestrial >...
AAGTATGACGTGATCATTGATCGCATCTCGCACGAGGTCCCTTATTATCGCGCGACATTAAAAAGGCTCGCGCTCGAGGGCACTTATATTATCAATAATCCGTTTTGGTGGTCGGCCGACGATAAATTCTTTAATTTCTCGCTTGCCGCAAAGATCGGAGTTGCAATTCCCAAGACGGTCCTGCTCCCGCAGCACGCATATATCAAAGACATCACGAGTGAATCACTTCGCAATCTGGAATTTCCAATTGATTGGGAAGGCATTATCAACTATGTCGGCTTCCCGGCTTTCCTGAAACCGCATGACGGCGGCGGTTGGAAGAATGTTTCCAGGATCCATAACCTTGAAGAGCTTTGGAAGGAATACAACGACTCCGGAACGTTGTGCATGACGCTGCAGGAAGGCATCGAATACGATCATTTTGTTCGTTGCTACTGCGTGGGCCAGGAGAAAGTGCTGATAATGCCATACGATCCTTCGAAGCCGTATTTAAGCGGCATGCAATATGTAAATGTCGAAAATTACCTTACACCTGAACTGCATAAACGAGTCGAGCGAGATGTGATTACGATCTGCAAGGCTCTTGGATACGACCTAAATACCGTCGAATTCGCGATCAAGGATGGTGTTCCTTACGCTATTGATTTTATGAATCCGGCACCAGATGCGGAACTTGCGTCGGTCGGCGAATACAACCACAACTGGATCGTCGACAACATGACCGAGTTCATTTACAAGAAATTGAAAGAGGGATCCGAAGCGCCTGAATATCGTTGGACGTCGATGCTTAATCCGGCTCCGAAAACAAAGGCGAAGGTTTCGGCCCGATCGCAGTCGCGAAAAGAAACAAAGGCTCCCAAGAAGAAATAAGCTGGCTCCCAAAGTAATAGTCACATGGTTGTGTGTCCCGATTGCGACGATATGGAGATCAAATTGAGTTTTCTTTCGAGTTTTAGTGCTGTCGAACTCGCCATTGCGCTGTTCATTGCGATGCTGATCTTCTATTTGGTCGGCCTGAGGCTTTCGGGAAGGAAGCAGCGGAGCAAGATCGGCCCAGTCGAGAGTTCCGTACTTGGCCTGTTGGCTTTACTTCTTGCATTCACTTTCGGAAACGCCTCTTCACGGTACGATATGCGGCGACACATCATCGTCGAAGAGGCGAATAATATAGGAACTGCAATACTGCGCGCTGATCTCTATCCTGAAGAAGAGCGGAAAGGATTTCGTGCGGATTTTAAGGATTATGTAGAGGCTAGGATCGCGTTCTTTGAAGCTGGAGCGGATCCCGCGAAGCACGTCGAAACACTTCGGCTCGCAGACGAGATCTCAAAACGGCTATGGGCGCGGACCGCTCGGCTTGCGCAAAACCGCGATAATCTAATTCCCTCGAACCAGATGGTCCCGGCCCTAAATGCGATGATCGATATCGTAACCACTCGAAATGAAGGGAGCCTTTCGAGAGTGCCCGATTCGATCATTTGGATGCTCTTCGCTCTTTGTTGCATCAACAGCTTTATTATTGGTTTTGAACACAGCGAGGAGGGAAAGTGGCGTCCGGGAGTCATTGTTTTCATTTTAGCGATCACAATTTCAGTTTTCATAATTCTCGATCTCGATCGACCGAGAAGAGGCCTCATCACACTTGGTCCCGTGAATCAGAATATTGTCGCTCTTCGGCAAATGTTCGCTAATGACTGAACCGCCATCCCGAAAGATCCTTTAGAACTAATATTTGTTCGGAGGATTTATTGCTGATCGCGTTCGACGAGTTCATATGGAATCCGAGGCGAGAGCATCTTCAGGCCGATGTTCATTATCGCCCATGAAACCAGCCCAACCGATGAAACCAGCCACCCGGCATCTGCGACGATGAGCATGTCGAACAAATACCCGAAAGCGATCACAGGAAATGTGTAAATAGCCGCTCGAAACGCCGCGCGCTGCCACCGGTCAAGCTTTTCGAGCAAATTCAGCCGGCTGATCTCCAGCTCCATATACTCGTCGTTCTCGCTCAGCTTTGAAAAATATTGGGCTTCCGCATCCGTCCATCGTCGAAGGGCGGCCGTGCTAGCGATCCGGTTTGCAGCGGAAAAATTGTGGACGACGTGAGCGAGCTTTCCGTCATCAAGAGCCAATTCGGCAAGGCCGATCAGTGCGCGGAAGCAATCGCTGATACGATCAACCACCAACTGATAAGCATTTGCCGCGCGACGCGAATATCCGAACTGAACGTAGGTTTCCGCAATGCGTTCGAGCAGTTCCGTGTCACCGCAGGCTCGCTGTTCTGCCAGCCTCAGTGCGGCGGCGGCGCGATGTTCCATCACTTTGTCGCGGCTTACAAAAGCGTACAAGTGAAGGCATCTGGCAAATTCGAACAACAACCAGGGATGTCTCGGATCCAGACGCAGAGCGCGCCGAAAAGCTTCGATCGCTCGCACGAGCACGCCGGAGGTCCGCAAACGGTTCGCAGCATTTCGAAGGACTGCGGCCTTTGATGCATCGGAAAGACGCGAATCAAGATCTTCTGCCTTTTCGGTTTTCTTTACAGGCGTGCTTCGTATCGTGCCTTCCAAAACATCGCTTGCAGGGATCTGAAGCTCATCGGCGATGCGTATAGCTTCCCGTGGTTCGGCCACATACTTCTGCAACTCAAACGAGCGAATATCCAGCACGCTCGCGTCGAGCCGACCAAACAGCGCACGCACCATCCTGCGATACCGCATTCCCGAACCGGAGAAGGTCATTCGCGGGCCATTTCCAAAGATCGTCGTGCGATAAAGAAAGCGAACTCGGCCGCCACGTCGCAGTGACCCCGAGGTGATCGTATCGACTTGCTCGATATTTCGTAGCTTAAGCGAAGAGCGAAGGCCGTGAAGCTTAAACCAGAATACCGGTGCCACGCCTGTTCGGATCAGACGTCGGCCGTCGAAAACGATCTTGTCGGTGATCGCAAGACCGGGAATAACTGCTATCGCCGTAAACAATAGAACGGCGCCGATCCAATTAATTTCTAAATAGAATGCCAGAAGAGCGAAGAATGAGGTCAGGAAACTGGCGGCACCGTAACTCGGAGCATGCACCAGTATCGAAACTGGCAGACGAACGTCGTCTGCATCGTCAAGAAGGAATTCGGATCTGGCAGCCTTCCGCATTAAAGTTGGTATGGACCCGGGATTAGTTTCCGAACATCGCGCCCCCGGGTGTTTCGGGTAAGGGTTCAGGGATCTCTTTGGCCTTTTCCGGATCGAGTTCTTTCAACTTATCCTTGGCACTTTGGGCAGTTTGTGTCAGCGGAACAGACTTGCCTTCCAGGTCCTTGGCTTCACTCGCTGCCTTTACCAATTCAAATAAAGTCGCAACGGCCTCATCTTTCCGGCCCGCCTTTTCATAGAGCTTGGCAAGTTCGAACTGAATGGTGTCCTTCGCGACAACCGGATCCGAAGAAGTATTCAGTTCCTGATACAGGTTTATTGCCTCGTCGGTTTTTCCGTCTTCGGCTCGGGTGTGAGCTAGCGCAAATTTTGAAAGCGAGCCAACCTCGCTGCCGGTGGAAGAAAGAGCTTCAAGCTCCTGGACGCCAGCCGAGCGATCTATCCACAGTCGATTAACGGCAATGAAGTATTTCGCCTTTTCGCCCGCCTGGCCGCCAAATTTGTCCACTACAATTTGAAATTCGCCGATCGCCGTTTCCGATCGGTCACGGATCGTCTTAAACGATTTTTGATTAGAGCCCGCGAGTGGCGGAGTTTCCGAGATCGGAGCTTGCGACGTTTCGATAGCCTTTCCGAGAGCGGCTTGCGCTTCCGCGCTCGTACGTCCACTCCACGAATAAATGATCCAGACCACGAGTCCGAGCACAATAGCAGCAGCGATGCCGTAAAGAATGTTGCGTCCCTGGCCTTCAAAAATGCCCGCGGCGTCCTCGACCCGTTTTCCCACAGCCTTTTGAAACGGGTCCTCGTATTTAACCTTAGCTTTCGCGTCCGATGCGGGCAGCGGCACCTGATCGAAATTTCGCCTCTTCCTTGCCATACTTAATTAATTGCAATTTCTATCGATCCGTACGTTATATAATTGGCAAAACCGGTCGGTTTCCAAAAGTACTAATCTAGCGTAATAGCGGGCTTTCAGCAACCGACATATTGAGATTTGAAGCGGCAATCCCGAGGCGGGATCACGACCGGCGACCATGTTATTTTTTTTGGGAACATTGTCACATTTTGGGTGTCTAATATTCATAGCCGTGTAGATCGAAGTAACAATGCGGTTTGATAATGAGTTTCGCGTGGGGTGTTTTTGGGCAGGTCAATAACATTCGACGATCGTGAGGCGACAGCCGCCGACTTGGCGGGGATGCCAATTACCGTTCAGAACTCCTCGCTTGGGCTAGTAGAACGGTTGAAGTCGGGCGATGCAGATGCATTCGACCAGTTTGTAACGAAATTTGCTTCGGATGTTTTTGCCCTGGCATTTCGACTGACCCATGACCGCGAAGATGCCAACGACATTGTCCAGGAGACATTTTTGAGCGCGGTGAACGGCATTGCCAGCTTTCGCGGCGACGCCGAATTGAAAACATGGTTGTTCCGCATAACTTTGAACCACGCCAGGAACAGGTTTCGCTGGTGGAAAAGGCGGCGGCGGGACAGGACCATCTCGTTGGACGATGCGGTCGGCGACGGACATTTGACCGAATTCGACCGGATCCCAGACGAACATCGTGATCCTGAAACCGAGATTTTGATCCGCGAAAGACAAGCCGCGATCTTTCGAGAACTCGCAAACCTTCCGCATTCCTTCCGCGAAGCCGTGATCCTATGCGACGTTGAGGGGTTCAGTTACGATGAGATCGCCGGAATGCTCGATATTGGGATCGGGACGGTGAAATCAAGGATCGCACGCGGTAGAGGCGCTCTGCGAGAACGCCTCCGGGATTTTTGAAAATTTGCGAATGGTTGACTCGCCCCGGTTTTTACTTTCGAAGACGAATAAAATCGGTGCCAAACGATGAGTCAAAAGAAGTGCCAGGTTCGCCTGATCGAAGCCATTTGGAGCGACGCGGCTAATTTGAGAATGACCAGCAACTCAAGACCGCCGGTCCAACCTGCAACTGGCGTGGGTAATGCGAACCATCGTTCATCGGTTTCGATGAACGGCCGGGGTCAGTGAGCCATTCGTAGAGGACGGAAAATATGAAGTGCCGTGAATTAAGACATACGCTGCACGAAATGGTTGATGAAGCGATCGATCCGGTTCGACGCGATTCGATCTCGGATCATCTTGCCCGCTGCCCACTTTGCCGGGCGGAGCTGTCCGCGATAAACGTCGTTCGTCAGGACCTGAGATCCATCCGCCGTCCTGAAATAAGCGAAAGTGCCCTGCACCTTGTCAGAAGGTCCGTAGCAGCTCGTTTGAAACCTTCATACGGCTTCCCAACGTTCCGATTGGTCGGTGAGTCAGATGGCAGTTGGTTCCAACGCTGGTTGATGCCCACAATGACGGGATCGGTCGCCTCATTCGCCCTCGGTGTCGCTCTGCTGTTCGTAATAATGATTCCTGCCGACGTTCCGGAATTGGTGATAAATACCGATCCGAACTCGCAGAATGGCGACCCTTTATTTCTTGCGAGCCTGGATACAACCCTTGGGGACCAGTTGATAACACCTCAGCAATTTGCGCATTCGCGATCCGATGTATCTCCGGAATCGCCCAGCGTCAACCCATCGGGAACACTGGTAGCGATGGCGAATTCGGATCCGCGGATCCCGTCGCGCGATGAAGAGGTCGTAGTTGTTGCGGAGGTTTTCGGCGATGGCCTTGCTCGAATTACAAATGTCGTCGAATCGTCGAGAGACCGAAGTAAGATGGACCGGCTGCAGGCAGCCTTTCGATCCGACAAGGTGTCTCCGCCCTTCGTTCCGGCGAGCCTCGACAACCGCGGAAACATGGTCCGCGTCGTCCTAAAGTTCCAAAGCGTAAACGTGAATATTGATGACGCGGGAAGCCTCCGATAACCTTATGGTTTATCGGAGACTTTATCGATCTCAGATTTGAGCTTGGTCGCAAGCGCGCGGTCGAGGTCGACCAGGATGTTGTACTGCTCCGTTGCCGCGGATTTATTTTTCTTCTCGAGTTGAACGATCCCGATATTGTATCGTGCCCGTGCAAACCGGGGGCTCATTTCCAAACACTTGCTATAGGCTGCGATGGCCTTGTCCAGCTGGTTATCGGCAAAGTACGCATTTCCCAAAAGATAAAATCCATCAGAATACGTCGGGTTGAGGCTTGTAAATGCTTCCAGCCCCGTAACCGCTTGCTTGTAATACTTGGTCGCTTCCGCGGGCCTGTCAAGCAGATCATTCGCACGTCCTAGATAGAAGAAGGTTTCACCATCGTCCGGTTTGATCTTGAGCGCGTTGTTGCAAGCTGAGATCGCAAGTTCCGGCTTGTTTACGTCATTATATGCTCGGCAAAGGTTCGTATATGCCATCGATTCTTTGGGCTGAAAACGAATACCCGCCTGGGCCGCCTGGATAGCATCCTCGTTACGGCCGGCGAGGCTATAGAACCAACTGATATCGGTGTACAAGCCGCCATCGTTCGGATAGAGTCTGATGCCGCGCCGAATGATCTCGATCGCATCGTTAAATCGATTTTGCTGTCGGTAAATATCTGCCAGCGTTCGGTAAACTTCACGATTGTCCGGTTTAGATTCGAGGACTTTCAGCAGAGCAGTTTCAGCTTGCTGTGTTTTACCGAGTTTCAAATACGCGTCTGCGGCCAATACTTGTGCATCAGCAAAAAACTGGGTTCCCTTTTGCATTGCGCTTTCGGCATAAGTGGCCTGGTTTTCCAGATCGCCTTTTGCCGCATAGATCTGCGCAAGAGCAAAGATCAGGTTGCCGTCATTCGGAGCCATTGCCGAAACCTTTTGGTACGAAGCCAGCGCCTCGTCGTAATTCTTTTGTCCAAGACTTATCTCACCGGAAAGCTTCAGGTAGTCAAGGTTTTGAGGTTCTGCCGCGAGGACGGGACGAATGTCAGCCATCGCCGCGTTGAAGTCCTTTCGTTCATATTGAACAAATGCCCGGACTTTCTGGATTTCGATCGGCTTGAATTTCTGCTGCTCGGCAGTATTTAATTCGGTAAGTGCGTCGTCGTACTCCTTTAAAAAATAATGCGTGTAGCCTTTAAGGTAATGTGCCTGACTGTTAGTTGGGTCGAATCGCACCGCCTCCGAAAGCTTTGCCAAAGCGTCACGATAATTCCGCGCCCTGAACATCTTGTCGCCCTCTACGAGCGCCTTTTTCGATTTGCCTTTATCCGGTTTGACCTGCTCCTGGGCGTGGGCTGAGGTCTGGATGAATACGAAAGAAATTATCAAAAAGCCAAGTAATGCGATAAAAGGGGCACGTATCTTCATCGAAGTTCTCCAAGCTACTGAATGATCTTTTTCCGGTCTGGGGTCGAGGCCGGTTTTGGCGTTGTCTTTACGGGCGGAGGCGTTGTTGCAGGCCGCGTTGATGGCGTTTTTGTCGTAGCCGGCCGCGTAGTCGTTCCAGTCTGCTGCGGCTGTTGTTGAGGAGTCGACGCAGTTTCGGGCCGTGGCTCCGGTGTCGGCGCAACAGTTAGTATCTCATTCGAATTCGAAGTGCTGGAATTTGAAATCTCGGACGAGTTCGTGTCCGAATTGCCAGTGCTTGAATTCGATTGCGAAGCGAGGTCAACCGTTGGTTCAACACTCGGTTCAATGCTCGGCACCGGCGATGGTGAAGCTTCGGGTTCGGCTGCATAATAATTTGCGTAATAGTACCAGCCACCACCAAGTGCCGCCGCGCCTAAAACCATTAGAACCACCAACGCCCCGACGATAGCAAAAACCTTTCCGCCGGATGACTTTTTCGCGGCCTGCGCGTGTGCCTGAGCCGGAACGAACGCAGCCGCCGGCTGCTGCGCAGATTCCTGACCATTCGTACTGTAATTTCCGGCGGATTCAAACCCGCTGGGTGCCGATTGTTCAGACTGCGGAGCAGAATAGTAATTGGTTTCCTGAGCGGGCAGATCAACCACATCGGCTCCGCCAGCGAACGCTGCGATAGGCATCGTTGCATTAGGGTCGAATCCGGCATCCGCCGCGGCAAAATCCGAAACTGCATCCGCCGGGCTGAATTCATCGGTGAACGCCGGCACCTCGTTCGCTGGCGGAGCTTCCTGAAAATCTGGTGTCGGCAGCGAATTACTGCCAGCCAAAAAGACCTCCGTCTTTACCTCAGCTTGTCGCGGGATCGATGAAAGCGGTTCAGGATCGAATGCGACAGTCGCGTTTGGATCAAACGCTGGCGGCGACGGATGGCTGACAAGATTTGTAGGCGCCTCCGACGCATATGTCGGCTCGGCAAGAGCAGTTGGCACGCTGATCGCCGGATTCGCAGCAAAATCCATGACTTCTGTCTTGTCCATGGTAGGCGCGCCGACCGGAACCGAATCCGATTGCGATGTACCTTCGGAACTCATCACCATCGTTGCAGCGCCCATCTGATCCTGCATCTGCGCGTAGGCTTTCCGCATCGCTTTCTGCATCTCTTTGGCGTTGCTGAATCGCTTATCCTGACTCACCTCCATACCCCTCAGGATCACTTCGGAGACAGATTGAGGTACTTCGGCATTAAGCTGCGTAGGTTCGTTGATCGGGTCGGCGGAACCGTTCAGCATCGAGTCGGCTCGCGAAAGCGCGTCAGGCGGCACTGTATTCGTCAATAATTGATACAGCGTCGCAGAGAGCGAGTAAATGTCGCTCTTCGGGCTCGTGCCTATACCGCGTATCTGCTCCATAGGAGCATAGTGCGGCGTATATCCTACAACGCTGCCGGTACTGCCGGTGCTGCCGGAATCTTTGGTCTGGGGTTGCGCTGCAGAATTCTTGGATAAACCGAAATCGAGCAGTATCACGTGATTTTCATCAGTCAGCTTCAAATTCTGCGGTTTGATGTCGCGATGGATGATCGGCGGCTCGTGCGAGTGCAGATACGACAGGGCATCCAATAATTGATCTGCCCAAAACATCACCCAGCTTAGCGGGAACGGTTTTTGCGCTGCCTCCAGCCGTTTCGCAAGGTCATCTCCCGAGATGTGTTCCATTACGAGATATTGTTCTTCGCCTTCGCTAAAATGGTCGCTGACCTTTGGCAGCACCGGATGCCGCATTCGCGCGAGGATCCGAGCCTCACGCTCAAACGCATTGCTAAGCATTTCGTCACCCGCGAAAAACGTGCGTTTTAGAGCAACGGCACTGCCGAGTCGCTGATCCACGGCAAGATAAACCTCGCCCATGCCGCCTTTACCGATTAAATGAACGATCAGATAGCGGTTCTGGATAAGTGTGTTTTGCGCAAGTGGTTTCATCGTCTAGTTAAAGGTTGTGTAAAGGGTGAAAAAGCCGTAACGAATCATTTTGTACCAAAAACGCACAAACATCAATAATGAATTGAGTTTACGCGATTCAAAAACGAGCGGGCGCGACCTGTCCAGACTTGGCATGCTGCCAACAAAGGCTTCCTTTAATTTTCACGCGCCGGGTGCAGGGTGTTCCTTTCTTTGTAAGTGCGCCGCAATAGTATACCGGTTCTTCCGATGTAGTTCTTTCACGCTTTGGTTGTTCGTTTATTTGTTGATTTGCGGGTAGCCCGGAATTTGGTACCGACGCCTTGGAATTCGAATCGATCACATTCCCATCGGTGCCGGAGCTAAGCGTTGTAGGCTTTAGATTTGCCGATGGCCGCGCTGATCGCACTAGTTGAGGATCGTCTAACGGCACACCCGAGCTCCGGAAATAGCTTCCAACGCCAAAAACCGTCAAGACCAGGCCGATCAAAACGACCGCGCGGGGGATCAGGTCGATTCCTTTGTATTCGGTTTCGCACAGCGCGCAAAAACGTCGGCTTGTCCACAAGCGCCATTCCGCTCGTTGGATCCTTTCACCGCAATTACAGCAAAATACCGGCCGATGGAACATTGAGGAGCATTCCCATCTGAATCGAATGCTGCGATTATATTCCAATTCTACTGGCCTGTTAAGTTTTTACGGTCGTCCATCGGTACAACCGGTTTCGGGAACGCCGCGTCTGATTGGTAAGATTTTTCTATGCGATCTAACCGAATCATCATTTTTCTTTTGACGTCAGCTGCTGCGTGCGTGTGCGCGATGGCACAAGATGATGACCCGATCAAGATCGAATCCTCGATCGTGCGGCTAAATGTCGGCGTCGTGGATCAGCGCGGACATCCGATCACTACATTGGACCGATCACAATTCGTGATATACGAGGACGGCGTAAAGCAGCAGATCACCCGATTCGAAGCAACTTCGGCGCCGTTCAGCGTTGTTATGCTCTTGGATATGAGCGGCTCGACAAAAAGTTTTCGCGCCAACATTAAGCTGTCCGCGGCGCGTTTTCTAGATGCACTTGCTCCGGATGATCGTGTTGCGGTTGTCGAGTTCTATTCGAAAATAAATCTTTTGAGCGATTTCTCCGCGGAGAAATTTCGTGCGGCACAGGCTATCGAACTTGCGAATGGCCAGGGCGATACGGATCTTTATAAGGCCCTCCAATTTGGTTTGGATCGACTTGCGAAGGAACGGACACGGCGTAAAGCGATAGTTGTCTTGACTGACGGTGTGGATACGGACGCGAAGAATGATGACCGCAAAGTCCTCGCTTCAGTATCCGACAGCGGGCTGTCGACCGCGATTCGTCCTGAATCGAGCGATGCATTTAATAAAGTATTGAAAACTGCGGACCTACAGGGTGTGACGATCTATCCACTCGCATTGCCGACCGGTGATCCTAAACGTCTTGCCGATCCGACGCCTTTACAGTTCGCTCTATTCGACGCCTCGCGCAAACGGCTGCAGTTGATCGCGGATCGTACCGGCGGAACACTGAATTCGATCAATCGCCTTGAAGAAATGGGAAAGCTATACGCGATCGTTGCCGCCGACCTCCGAACGCTTTATACGATCGAATATGATCCGGCGAACGACAAGCACGACGGGCTCTGGAGAACTGTTAAAGTCGAGGTCGCAGGGACGGATCTGATCGCGCGCTCGCGGCAAGGTTATTTCGCCCGTTAATCACTACGTCCGCATTTGCTTGACACTCCCTAACCGTCTTTGTAGTCTATCTATTCGCTTTTTGCACCCGTAGCTCAGCTGGATAGAGTGCTTGACTACGAATCAAGAGGTCGCATGTTCGAATCATGCCGGGTGTACCAGTTACAAAGAGAGTTGTTTGCTCGAATTGCAAAGGCAAGCCTGATGGCTTGCCTTTGCGATTCATTCAAGGCTAGTTGAGCCATCGGTCACTGGCTTGCTACAAACAAGATTTCCGTCACGTTGTCCTGGACCGATACGAGGTAGCTCGAAGGGTCAAACCGGTAACGTTTCGCGTTGGCCATGATCACATA
>Ga0207701_10006736_pt1 | contig 11462 bp, 14 predicted proteins | sample KBSSwiSSwithPhiX_FD_184294 | JGI IMG/M metagenome (GOLD analysis project Ga0207701, IMG submission 184294) | Switchgrass rhizosphere bulk soil microbial communities from Kellogg Biological Station, Michigan, USA, with PhiX - S5 (SPAdes) (version 2) | ecosystem: Environmental > Terrestrial >...
GCGGCCGACGAGCGCCGGCCGGGCCTCGCGCTCTCTTCGCATAAGCTCGCGTCCGCTTTCGCGAACCCTCACTTATGCTCGGGCGCGTCGCTCCTCGGCGCGATCCAGGTGATCAGGTCCCACTCGTTGCGGATGGCGATGAGCAAGGCGGCGGTGTTCACCGCGGCGATGCCCTGCTGGGCCCACGGGCAGCCGCTCCAGAACATCCAGGCGACGATGCCGAGCACCAGATAGATCGCGCAGGGGATCACTCCGTAGAACCAGACGTCGGTCCAGTGCGGCGGATCGTCGGTAGTTGCGAGGCTCCGGATGCCGCTGATCGAAATCACGCCCCGCGCCAGGCCCCAGGCCGCGATCACGGCGGCGATGGCCGCGAAAGTCCTGGGATCCATCCCCGGGTCCAGCGCCGCCGCGCTAAGGGCCAGAACGAAGCTGATGCCGAGAAGGATCGGCCCCATGTACAATTTTGATCCGACCAGGACCGCGGACCGCGGGCGGTCGTGCATCAGGGTGATGACCACGAAGATCAGGCCGATCAGCACCGCCGCAGCGCCGCCGACCACCAGATAGAATTCGCCCCAGTCTTCGAACATTGCTTGAGCCCCCGAAGATAGAGGCCCCTGCATAGCAGGCGATGGCTGTTACGGAGAAGGCGAGAGCCGGCGAAGCCCGGCTGCTGATTGCCAGGCAATCACTCCCCGGCGCTTGGCCTGCCGCTTACTGCTGGGCGGCTTCCAGCAAGGCGGCCTTCGCCGCGATCTGGTCCGCGCGCATCTTCTCGGTGCGTTCGGCCCGCATGGCCATTTCCATCCAGGCTGCCTCAGCCCTCAGGCAGCGGTCGCGCACATTGTCGAGTGTTGCTGCGTCCGCCTCGGCTCGCGCCTGCTGGGCGCGAATCAGATAGACTTCGCGTTCCTTCAAATGCCGCGCGGGTACGGGCTCGACCATAGTTGAACTCCATTTGTCTCCCTCGGCCCGCTTCCCCTTACGGGAAACAGGCCGAAGGTCCTCCCGAGGGAGGGAGGGATGTCCGGAGCTTACGCGGACTGAATGTTGACGGCGCTCATCTTGCCGCGCTTGTCCTGCTCCAGCTCGTAGCTGATGCGCTGGTCCTGCTGCAGAGTGGTCATGCCGGCGCGCTCGACGGCGCTGATGTGGACGAAAGCGTCGTTGCCGCCGTCTTCCGGAGCGATGAAGCCGTAGCCCTTCTGTTCGTTGAAAAACTTCACTTTGCCGATCGGCATATGGTCATTCCTTCTGTGGAGGACCGCCAGTCGGCCCTCTCGCGCGCTAGAGGCGAAGAGAAGGAATGGAGGAGCCGCAAAGCGCCTGAAGACCGTCAAATTGCGACTAGTAGCGACAGGCTAGATAGCCCGCTTGCCCCGGAATTGTAAGCCCGTCACCGAATCGCTCTGTCCTACAGCCCTTTCAATATGTCTTAAGCCGACGGATGCAGCGCAGTGTCCCCTGTCCCAGCTCTCCCGGTGTTCGTCCGCGCGGAAATACCGCTCGTCAGCGTGAACTTTGTGAACTTTCGCTTCCGTTCAGGGCAATCCGGCAACCAGCCCGCCCAGGACAGGGATGCTCGATTTGAAGTCGTCGATGCTGTCCCCGTGGAGGCCGACGAAGGCGATCGCCGCGATCACCAGCAGCAGGACTGCCGCGACGATGAAACAGCCGCGTCGATTCGTTTTGTCGATCGGCGAGTTCGGGCTTTCGGGACGGTCCATGGCGAGTCTCTTTGAAAAACGTCCGTACGGCCGTTTCGAGCCGTGCGGATGGCTCGGCTCGTCGCTTTCACTACCGGTTCAAGTCCGCCCGGGTTATGGTTACCGTCCGGGACACATCCACCAAGACTGAAGACCGCTGGCCTCCACCTATCGCCTACGCTCGCCGCTCGACGAGACGCCGCTGCGCCGCCGCGCGTCCGGCGTTGCGCTTGCGGTCGGCCTCAATCTGCTGGTGCTGCTCGCGCTGCTTACCGCCGGCGCGCTTCCGCTGAAGCTGCCTCGAGGAGGCCAGGAGCCGCTGATCGTCAGCCTCGTTCCCGATGCGGACAATGCCAACCAGGCCGCAAAAAGCCCGCAAAAGCCGCGCGAAGTTCAGGTCCGTGAGCAGGTGAAGCCCCTTCCCAAGCCGAAGATCGTCCTCCCTGCGAAGCCGACGATCGAAACTCCGCGCGAACTGCCCTGGATCGAAATGAGCAAGGCGGAAATGGCCGCGGCGGACATCTCGCGCTTCCCGAAAGGCGCCCAATCCGCCTCGGCGGCTGGCGGAGAGGATTCCGAAGAGGTCGGCCGCGCCCCGAACGGCGAGGTGCTCTACGCCGCCGACTGGGCGCGCAAGCCCACCAATACGGAGCTCAACGGCTATCTTCCGGCCAATGCGCCTGACGGCTGGGGCCTGATCGCCTGCCGCACCGTTGCGGGCAATCGGGTCGAGGACTGCATCGAGCTCGGCCAGTCGCCGCGCGGCTCGCGCCTCGCCAGCGCGGTGCGCCAGGCGGCGTGGCAGTTCCGCGTCCTCCCGCCGCGCAGGAACGGGCGCCCGCTCATCGGCTCATGGGTTCAGATCCGGATCGATTATACCCGTGTCCGCAGCGGCTAGCAGGGTGAAGGCTTCGTCGTTGCTGTTCGCCGCGCTCCTCGCCGGCTGTTACGGCGATATCGACAGATCCGACCCGCGCCACGAGGAAATGGAGCGCCACAACGCGTGGCTGAAGCAGCTGAAGGCCGAGGACCGAGCCACGGCCGAGCTGCTTGCGCAGGAATGCTACGCAGAAGGCGGCTCCCTGATCACGTCCGAAGGCGTGCTGGAGCTGTCGCGCTGCATGCGACGCAAATATGACGAGGGCGTCCGCTGGGTGCCCGAAGACGGCCCAGCCGAAGCCGGCTCTGCCGAGTGAGCGCGATTACCCCGTTCTGCAGGGCAACCCGCGTATCACCAGGCGGCGAATGCGACTCCGATGCCGACGACAGCCGCCGTCAGCGCCACGGGAAGCCAAGCTTGTGCCGTCTTGCGCAGTATCTCTGACATATTTCCCCCCACCATCGGCCGGTCGCCAACGGGCGGCCGGAACCCAAGGCGGAACTCGTTGCCTGCACGCTGCTGGCAGGCGGCGGGAGGCTGCGAGTCCCGGGAGGCAATATATGCGGTTCCGACTTCTGCCGGAACGCAAAACCGCTGTTCTTCAAGGACTTGTTGGACAGTGTGGCTTTCGGGTGACCTTAGGAGCGCGACAGCTTCAGCAATTGGAACGCGCCCACTGACCGGACGTTTTGCCTTCCGTGCGCTTCCTCTTGCCCAAGAGGCCGCGCCTGTTGGCGGAAATGGAAGCGGCCCGTTGATCCTCATCGGGCCGCTTCTTTCGTTTCAAAAATGATGATTCCGGTAACCATTTGCTTTGGCACGCGCTTAATCCGCGGGCGGTAAACAGTGTCTCAGCAGCGCCGGCCCCGCGTTTTTTGGAGCAGCTCTGCCGGAACGACAAAGGAAGCCCTGCCCACCCTTCGCCTTCCCCAGAGGCAGGGCTTCCAACCCTCCCCCAGATCAGGTTGCCGGCGGCTCGCTCGAGCCCTTCCCCAGCGCCATCTGCATGTAGACATTGTCGAGCCAGCGGCCGTGCTTCCAGCCCGCCGACTGGAGTCGTCCGACTTCCTCAAACCCGCACGCGGCATGCAGCGCGATCGAAGCCGGCTCGGCTCCTCCGATCACGGCTATCATCTGCCGAAAGCCGAAGCCCTCGGCTCCTAGGCAGAGTGCGCTGAGAAGCGCCTTCCCGATCCCCCGGCCTTGCCAGTCGGGATGGATGTAGATGCTGTTCTCGCACGTCCAGGAATAAGCTTCGCGATCGCGGAACTGCGTGGCGTATGCGTAGCCGACTACTTGCCCGCCTTGCTCCGAGATAATGAAAGGCCAGCCTGAGCCGAGGATGCGGCGGATCTTCGCAAGCGTGTCCCGTACGGAGGGCGGCTGCAGGTCGTAGGACGCCGTCCCGTGCAGCACGTGATGCCCATAAATTGCGGCGATCGCCTCTGCGTCCTGCTCGCTCACCTCCCGGATCATCGCGCCGCCTGGTCGCACCACACGACGGCCGCTGCAACGTGAGGAATTGACCGGCGCGTTAACCCATATCCTTGGGACGGGTTTAAGGCCGCACTGGTAAATATGGCCTCACTGTCCCGATGGCGCTCTTCCCTTTTGCGAAGTCGGGAACCGGTGGACACCAGCGTCTAGGAAGCCCTGCCTACCCTTCGCCTTCCCCAGCGGCAGGGCTTCTACGCTCTTACTAAGCTTCAACTTTCTGACTGAGGGCGATCTCGCCTTCGTCGAAGCCGTCCCAATAATGCAGGCGCTCAGCGACGACCTTGATCAAGGTCAGGCCGGGCGTGTCGATACCTTCCTTGAACCAGGCATCGAGATCCTTGGCCCAATGCTCGGCGAAGCGCCCCTTGTCCTTGATAAGCTCCGCACGCCCTTCGACCGTGATGAAGAAGGGCTTCATCCCGAGCACGCCCGACTTCGCCTGGTAGGTCAGTCCGACGCTGGGATCGCGGCCGATGTCGCGGACGGTCCGGGTATCGTCGCAGGTGAAGAAGTAGCTGTCGCCGTCGAACTCCACGTCGCGATTGTTGCTCATCGGACGGCCGGCGATCGCTCCGCCCTCGGTCCTCGTGGACAGCACGGCAAAGTCGATGTCGCGCATCTTTTCCGAAATGTCGGTCAGTTTCAGGTCTGCCATTCTGCGCTCCTGTGAATAGTCGGAGCAGAAACGCGGAAGCTGGGGACGATGGTCCACCTACGGGAAAAATGCCGTAGCGCGGATTTTCCCAACATTCGGCGCTCGCGCCTACCCGGCCCCGCCCGCCAACGGCCTCCTGAGCCCAGAAAATCCCCGGAAATTGGTCTTTCTAAAGTTTGGCACGCCTCCTGCTTAGTGCACGCCATCACGGAGTTGGTGCTCCGCTGGGACAAAGGGAAGATCAATGTTGAACGCCAAGAACAACGCGCATGAAGCCGGCGACTATCAGTCAAACGAGCCCGATAGCCTCTTCGGCATCTGCCAGGCGGCCGGCGAAGACCTTCATATCAGCCCCTTCTTCCTGCGAGTCGGGCTGATTAGCGTTCTGTTCTTCAATCCGCTGCTGATGGTCGGCGCCTATGTCGGCCTTGGCCTGGTCGTCGGCGCGTCGCGCGTGCTGTTCCCCAAGCCGCAGGTTGAAGCCCCGGCGCAAGTCGCCGTCGAGCAGCCCGCACAATTTCATCGTGAGCGGGAGCTGATCGCCGCCTGAAGGTCGCCTTCGTGACAATTCGGCTGCGGCATAAACCTCCTCTTTACGCCCTTGGGCTAGCTTGTCCGGACCTGAGGCATTCGCCTTTGGGCCTGATGAGGGGAAAAGGATGGCGATCAATCGGTCCGTCGGCCGTTCAGCGGTCAGCGTAGCCGAGGCACATCTTGCGCGCGTCGCCGCGGACGGATCGTCGCGCCATCGCCATTTGAATGCCCTGCTGGAGGCCTCCGGCCTGAATTCCTCGCGAGATCTGGCGGACTGCGTGCACCTGCTGTGCAGTTTGCATGGCAACCAGCCGAGCCTGATCGAGCTGGCGCATCGCAACTCCGCCGACGGCTTTGCCCGCGACTGGCTCGCCCGTGCCGCCGAGTCATTCGAACGCGAACGTCTGTTCCTTGTGCGGTTGACCTCTGCCGTGGGGCCGCTTCCAAGCACTCCAGGCGCGGCCGAGACTGAGGCCGCCCTGAATGCGCAGCGCAATGCGCTGGAGATTCTCGCGACGTCGGAGCGTCGCGGCTGCGCGATTGGCGCCGCGGCCGCTCTCGTCGGAGACTGGTGGCCCATCCGCCGCATCCTGGACCGAGCCGCTTCGCGTGCCGGCCTCGAATCGCCGGCGCCGGCGCTTCCTGACGAAGCATCGGTCGTCGCCGTCGTCGATTCTGCGTCGGATGCAATCGCGAGCGAGCGTGCTCTCGGTTTCGGCAGCGAGCAATTGCTGCTCCAGCATCGCGGCCTGTTCGATCTGCTCGAAGCCCGCACCGAAGCGCGCAGCGACTATTAAGGAAGGGCCCCTGCCGAAGCAGGGGCCCCACCTTCCCCAACACATGTAACTTGAAGTACCGCGGCGCGATATTCGATCAGTCGTCGCGGTATGCGAGCTCGTAATTGCCCCAGCGGCGGCCCTTGATCCACAGCGGGACGAAGACGTTCTTCACCGGGATGAATTTGTCGCCGAGCTCCATGCGGTACGTGGCCAGCATCGCCGGCTTTTCGCTGTCGATTGCGGCCTGCGTCGTATCGTCCATGAAGATGCGCTTGTTGCGGCAATGCGCGTCGTTCCACACCGGATCCGGACCCGGGACGTGGCTGCGCTCGGTAAGGTGCGTCGGCAGATAGCCGTTCACGTCAGTAATCGCCGACCCGATCAGCCGGTCGTCGCTGCCCTTCACCCTATCGAGGATAGGCCGCACATATTTGTCGGCGAAATCGCAGAAGCAGGTGTCGAACTGCTCAGGGTTCGTGCCCTCGATCAGGCGGTAGTTGCGATCGAAGACCTCATCCATGCTGATCTCGCCGCTTTCGACACCGCGCTCCACGGCCAGCTGGATGGCGCGCATCGCCTCCTGAGCCTTAAGGATGAAGGGCGTGTCGTCGATCTCGGCGCCCGAATTGGCGAGCGTGTCGAGCATTGTGTTCGACAGCAGCTCCAGATGCTCGAGGCGCTTCTGCGCCTGGAGCAGCTGGCTGCCGTTGTTGCGCGCATCGCCGGCGAAGTCGGTCAGGCCGGCCTTCACGCGATCGACGCTGGTCTGGATCATGCTGGTCGAATGGGCGATGCCTTCGGTCTGGCGGTCCACCATGGTCACGATCTCGGACACTTCGCGGACAGTCTCGCTGATCTGGCCGAAGCCCGACTGGGCGGCGCGGCTGCGCTCAACGCCGGTCTTGATCTCGGTCGTCACCGCACTCGCCTCGCGGGTCAGCTCACCGATCGTGGACGCGATCTGGCTGGTGGCCGCACGCGTGTCATGGGCAAGCTTCTTCACTTCGGCAGCGACGACCGCGAAGCTGCGGCCTGCATCGCCTGCGCGCGCGGCCTCGATGGTCGCGTTAAGGGCCAGCATGTTGGTCTTGCGGGCGATCGTCTCGATCGTCGAGGAGACGGTCTGCACCTGGTTCATCGCCGAAGCGAAGCCGGCCATGCGCTCGCCGAGCTGCACGACGAGTTCGGTCAGCCCCTTGAAGCCGGCGATCGTGCCTTCGATGGCTTCGCGGCCAGCCTCGAGCTTGGCGCGAGCCTGCTCGGAAAGCAGACGCGCCTCATCGGTGGAGTCCGAAACCCGCGCCTGGTCGGCAAGAAGCCGCGTAGTCACTTCTTCGAGCTGGTCGAGCATGCTCATATGCTCGTTGATGCGTGAGCCTACGTCGCGGACATAGCCGGCGACGTCGCTGCATTCCATCGACAGGGACCCACAGTCTCGCGCGACGCTACGGATCGCGTTTTCCGTGATTTCCTCAATACCCTGTGTGGCCATGGACCAGCCCGCTCCCGAAATGCTTCGAGTGCGTGAATAGAGGTAAGCCCCTACTCTTTCGTTAACTATGTACGGGCGATGCGCTAACGGCCGCCCGAATGGGGGAAAAAAGGCTATCGATCGAGGCGGCGCGCCGGATCGCCCTCGCCGCCCAGGGATTTGGCATGCCGCGCCCAGCCGTGGTCACCCGGCGGCATCTCCAGCAGACAGTCAGACTGCTCTCGCTTCACCAGATCGACAGCGTGAACGTACTCGTTCGTGCCCACTATCTTCCCAGTTTCTCGCGCCTGGGAATGTACGACCGAAGCGTGATCGACCGGTCCGCGTGGGGAGCAAGACGGGATCGCCGTCTATTCGAATATTGGGCGCACGAAGCCTCGCTGCTTCCCTTAGAGCTCCATCCTCTGCTCCGCTGGCGCATGCAGCAGGCCGACCATGGCGAGGTCGGATGGCGGAGCATGCGGGTCTTTGCCCGTGAGCGCCGCAACGAGGCTCTGCACGTCCTGGACCGTATCCGCGCCGAGGGACCGATGGCAGCGTCTGATTTCGAGAACGGCAAGGGGCGCGGCGGCTGGTGGGAATGGGGTGACGCCAAGCGCGCGCTGGAATGGCTGTTCTGGGCCGGACATGTGACGACCGCGACGCGGCGGAACAGTTTCGAGCGGGTCTATGATCTGACCGAACGGGTGATCCCGGCCTCGATCCTTGGCTTGCCGACGCTCAGCTTTGCCGATGCGCACCGGGCGCTAGTGGAGCGAGCAGCTTCGGCGCTGGGTGTCGCGACGCCCGGCGATCTTCGCGACTATTTTCGGCTCTCGCCGGAGCCCAGCCGGCGCGCAATCGCCGAACTTGTGGAAGAGAAGGTCCTCTTGCCGGTGGCGGTCGAGGGGTGGCGGCAGCCCGCCTACATCCATCACATGGCCCGGCGTCCTCGCCGGATTGGCGGACAAGCGCTTCTGGCCCCCTTCGATCCATTGATCTGGGAACGCAGCCGGACCGAACGGCTGTTCGGCTTTCGATATCGGATCGAGATCTACACGCCGGCGCACAAGCGCGTGCACGGCTATTACGTACTCCCGTTCCTGATGCAGGAACGAATCCTCGCCCGTGTCGATCTCAAGGCGGACCGCCAGCGCTCATGCCTTCTCGTCCGGAAAATTACCTTGGAGCCGCAGGCCCCGGGCGACACCCATGAACGGCTGACGTCCGAACTGAAACTGATGGCAGACTGGCTCGAGCTCGAAAGTGTCGATCAATAGATGCGGAAAGCCTGACTCTGCTCTTCCCAATCCCGCTCGTCAGGAAGAGTCACTGCATCGAGATCGCCTGCCCTCGCATTAGGATCCTCGACCCATCCGCGGAGAACCGGCGAGCCGTTGATTACGTCGATAGCCAGCTTGTCGAATTCATATTCGTAGGGAAAATCGCGCCAGAGGTCGTAATCGGGATAGAGGCTGCGGATCGCCTTGAAGGCCAACGCCTGCAGCCGCCACGGCTTGAAGTAGACATGGTCGTAGAACGGCCCTTCGGCGTGGATGTGCACGCCGTTGCAGAGCTTGCCGACATGCTTGTGGAACGTCGGCTCGAACCAGATTTCGCGCAGCTTGCAGCCTTCCAGCCAGCCCGGCGCTATTGAGTGCATCCGCGCGATGACCTTGCCCGCCTCGATGTCGGGCGCACCGAACAGCTCCAGCGGGCGCGTCGTGCCCCTGCCCTCGCTGAGAGTTGTGCCTTCGAGCATAACGGTGCCCGCATAGGCACGCGCCATGTTGAGATTGGCGGCATTGGGGCTCGGGTTGATCCAGATGCGCTCCTGCGGCCAGCCGAATCCCGGGTCTTCGTCCGGGCGCCATTCGAGCATCTCGATCACGCGATAATCGACGTCGAGCTTGAAGCGGTCAATGAACCACGCACCAAGCTCGCCGAGAGTCAGGCCGTGGCGCATCGGGATCTCAGCCGCGCCGACGAAGCTTTCCCAACCGGACCGGAGAATCAGCCCCTCGACAGGCCGTCCTGCAGGGTTGGGCCGATCCAGAACCCAGACGCTCTTCTTGTGCTCCGCAGCAGCTTCCAGGATGTAAAGAAGAGTTGTCACATAAGTGTAGATGCGGCAGCCCAGGTCCTGCAGGTCGATGAGGATCGTGTCGAACGTGCCCATCGACTGGCCCGTCGGGCGGCGAACCTCGCCGTACAGGCTGAAGACCGGGATGCCGTAGGTCGGATCGGTGAAGTCCGGAGACTCCATCATATTGTCCTGGAGGTCGCCGCGGACGCCGTGCTGCGGACCGAACACGGCTGAAATTTTCAGTCCCGCCGCGAACAAAGCGTCGATGCTGTGAGTCAGGTCCTTGGTCACGGATGCCGGGTGCGCGAGGAGCGCGACGCGCTTGCCTTCGAGCGGACGGCGAAGCTCCGGATCCGCGAGGAGGCGGTCGATTCCAAACAGGCTCATGTGAGGCTGCTTAAGGGAGCTTCGCGACGAAGCAATCCGCCGCGTGAAAGTCCGGCCTGCCCGAAGCATGGGCGAGCGCCCAGTAGGACTTCGCCCCGTTGGCCTCTTCCAGGACTACTGACAGGCCGAAGTCCCATTTCTTCCCGGCCTCGACGGCGATGGTCGCGCCGAGCGTCCACCAGGTGAGATTGTCCTCCACGCGTATGTAAGGAGGAGCGCCAACCTCGAGCTCGGCCATCCCTTCGCGATAATCGGAGAATTTGTAGGCCGCCCACTGCCCGGAGGGAGCGAAGTTCCACTCCTGATAAGCGTCCGACCCGGCCTCCCGCAGGAATGCCTCGAAGCAGGTCGTCTTCCACAGCTCGTCGGCGCGGGACGGTTCTTCGGCCGCCGCAATGACGAACCGCGATGCAGGTGCCCCGACCCCGAACCAGATGTTGGTGGTCGCGGTCGCTCCGAATGCGCCCGCGTAATCGACGTTCGCCCAGACCTTGAATTCCGGCTTCGACGGTAGCGCGGCCGGGTGCGCCAGAAGATTGAGCTGCATCCCGGTGCAGTAGCAGGACGCGGTTCATCACGCTAAGCGAGCGCGCATGACCGAGTTCCGATCTTCCCTGCTGCGCCTGCTCGACGAGCGCGGATACATTCACCAGCAAACCGACGCCGAAGGGCTGGATGCACTGGCGACACGGGAAATCGTGACCGGCTATATCGGCTTCGACGCGACGGCGCCGAGCCTTCACGTCGGCAGCCTCGTTCAAATCATGATCCTGCGACGCATGCAGCAGTCTGGACATAAGCCGGTCGTGCTGATGGGCGGCGGAACCACCAAGGTCGGCGACCCCACCGGCAAGGACGAAAGCCGCAGGCTGCTGACCGATGCGGAAATCGACGCGAACATCGCGGGCATTCGCAAGGTGTTCGAGCGCTTTCTCACCTTCGGCGACGGGCCGACCGACGCCATTATGGTCAATAATGATGACTGGCTCGGCAAGCTGGAATACGTCCCCTTCCTGCGGGACACGGGGCGGCACTTCACGATCAACCGGATGCTGACCTTTGACAGCGTGCGGATCCGGCTGGAGCGCGAGCAGCCGCTGACCTTCCTCGAATTCAACTACATGATCCTGCAGGCGTACGACTTCCTGGAGCTGTCGCGGCGGCACGGCCTGCGGCTGCAGCTCGGCGGGTCCGACCAGTGGGGCAACATCGTCAATGGAATCGAACTAGCCCGCCGGATCGACGGGACGGAAGTCTTCGGAGTCACCACCCCGCTCATCACCAATCCCGATGGGTCGAAGATGGGCAAGACCGCGCAGGGCGCCGTCTGGCTGAATGAGGAGGAGCTCAGCCCCTACGATTACTGGCAGTTCTGGCGGAACACCGATGATTCGAACGTCGGCAAGTTCCTTCGCCTGTTCACCGACTTGCCGCTCGAGGAAGTGGCGCGGCTGGAAGCGCTGC
>Ga0207701_10006737_pt1 | contig 11461 bp, 16 predicted proteins | sample KBSSwiSSwithPhiX_FD_184294 | JGI IMG/M metagenome (GOLD analysis project Ga0207701, IMG submission 184294) | Switchgrass rhizosphere bulk soil microbial communities from Kellogg Biological Station, Michigan, USA, with PhiX - S5 (SPAdes) (version 2) | ecosystem: Environmental > Terrestrial >...
TTTCGACGGTGGGTGTTTTGAGCTGGGAACCCCGCCGCTGCACGCCTGTAAAGGACGGCGGCGCGACGCTGACCGATCAGCGCTCAGAACGCCTCATCATCGCAGGGGTGCTCATCTGAAACGGGAACGCAATATGCGGCTCGCGTGCCAAGCCGCCAATTGGATCCGATCAGCCGTTGGGACGAGCGAGAGCGCTCACCCGAGACGGCGTGTCCGCGTTATTCCATCGGCTCCTACAGAGGAGCCCGCCGAATTGCCAAGTCCAGGAACCCGCCAAGCTAGTGATAGGCCGCCAGGTCCGGCTCCGGCTGGCGCGATAGCTTGGCCTCATCCACGAAATCGAGCACTCCGTCCTTCTCGACCACGTAGGTAAGCTCGCCGTCGTTGGTCGTGAAGATTGCGCGAACGACGCCGTCGCCACCGTTGTTCTTCCTGACCACGTCTCCGAGTGCAAATTGTGCCATGTTCCAGCCCCGCTCGTTAATTGAAGAACGCGACTCACCACTGTGAAAAGCTTGAGGAGAAAATATGAACGAGTTACTAACAAAAGCTAACGTAATCTGTCGCGGCTTGCCGATGTCGACCTTTGGCGGGCTTTGATAGCCCAAGCTCCACTGGCGCGGCCCATAGGACTCTGGCGGATGCCAATTGCTGTACCGGAGGGCTCTCACATTGGGAGCGCGGGCGATGGGCATCATTCCCGCAGGTCAAATTCAACGCGCAATCGGTGTGCGATTTCTTCAACGCGCCTTTGATAGCCAATAGAATCGCCAGGAGACGAAACCACCGTCGGCTGCCATCCGTAAGCGTGGTCTTTGCGAACAGTGATGTAAACCTCGCTGACGCCCAGCGCTGCAACGATCATGTCGGCTAGCTGTTCAGCGGTTCTAAGTTCCTTGGTCACACGCCACCCGCCTTGATTCTGGCCAGTCCTAATCGCAGGGCAGGTTCCAGAATTAACCCGCCGTGCTGGCATCAAGCTTAATACGCGAGTTTCCTTGCAGACAAGTGGGCGCGAGATACGTTGAATTTACCGGGCACCCCAAGGTCCGGGCCCACACCAGCGAAGCCGTCAGGCGATCATACTCCACTTGGCGGCTTTGTTGGTTTGAATCTGCAATCGACGAGCCGCAGCTACTGCGAAGGGCAAGATCGCTTCAAGCGCCGCCCGCCCCGGCCCGGGCCAAAGTTTGGCATTTGTGGCGGTCATCATTCCGCGGGCGAATCGGTCACCGGCCGTCTTTTGTGGCCGCGTCACGACGGCCGCCATTGAATCTACAAAGACTCTGTCGAGTACGACGCGCAATAACGCCGTTCGTTAATCGGCATAACGGCTAGAGTCCAAACCTTCAACGGGGCAGTAGGGTTGACTGGTTAGGTTAAGGAACGGATCAGATTGCAAAATTGCAGATGGCGTCCATCATCCAATCTTGGAGAATTTTTTTGAGAGGCCGTCGTGTCTCACTCATTTTTCAACTCTGATCGATCGACACATTTCAAGATCGTCGCAATCGCCCTTACGTGCTCAGTTGCCGTAACCCTCTTTTGCGTGCTCGCGCGCACCAGCGACCCTATAAATCAGAAAATCTCCGCGCCAGTTATCAAGGCCAAAACCCGTATTGTCGTGACAAGCGATGATGCCAACTCGGTTCGATAAAATGAGGTTTGCGTTCCTCCACGAGCAGCTACAACATCTGTATCTGACGGCAGCGAAAGCCACATTGCTGACCGCGGCGATAGCAACCTTCCTCCCCTTGGTCCTGCGGGCGGGACTGCGTCAATTGTCGCGCAGTTAGACGGCGTTGACCTGCGATACGTTCCTGCCATGAAGTCCGGGTTCAACCCCGATCTCAAGGGCCATCATTGGCGAGAACGGAAGTTGAAGCGGGACCAATGAAAACCAGTTTTTGTGTCGTGTGAGCAACACTTGTTCGGTTTCTTTGATGGATCATGCCTTTTGACTCCACAGGGCGCAGGAGGGATGCCTAGAATAAATTCTAGGTCGGCGGAATAATCGTGCGCTTTGCTGCAGAAGGCCGCCTTCGGGCGGTCTTTTTGTTTTAACAGTTCCTCACGAGTTGCGTCTGTCTGTTCTCAGTCCGGCGAGCGTTAAATGAAACAGGAAGAAGCGAAACACCTGATCATCGGGCAGTGGGACCGATGGGTCCAAACGCAGCCAATTAATTCCGGTAGGGCCACTAGCCGAGATTCGTTTAAGTTCTTTTTGGAATTACAGGATGCGCGATCTGCGTTTTTGGATTTTCGGACAAGAAACCACCGGGACAAGTGGCAAGTCATGCACACCTGGTTGCTCGCCGCGAGGCGCCTCTCAGATTGCAGCGATACGGACTAAACAAGGAGCTGGTCTCCCCCTCAAGTTGCCCGAATTCGTGGTGCTATCGGTTCGTCGTTGAAGTGCACCCAAAACTACGCCAGCAGGGCCTGGAATTTTCTGGTTTAGCGTCCCGTTGGGGCGGGTTGCAAACTCGGTTGGTGTGAACCCGTTCAGGCTCGGCGGCGGTCGGTTGGTGTTGTAGTCGATCTTCCATTCCTCGATGATCTGGCGAGACACGTTGAGATTGGCGAACAGATGTTCGCTCAGGCATTCATCGCGCAGCCTGCCGTTGAAGCTTTCAACAAAACCACGCTGCATCGGCTTGCCGGGCGCGATGTAGTGCCACCCAGGGCCACGCCCTAATTTCGAGGCGCACTGTGCGCACCCACAGGCGTCCCCGGCCGCCGCTCAAATCCAGCTCTTGAATATCGTGCCGCCGGGGAGGACCGGCTAGCGCTGATGACCTAATGATAGTCCGAGAACTCGTGCCTTCTGGCGCAGCGACCCTTCCGTACGTTTTGTGAGCTTTACAATTCTTGCAACGGGCGTTTTCGCCTTTGAATGCGCACGCAATTCCTTCACGTCATCTTTGGTATACTCACGGCGGATACGTTTCTTAACTTTCTTGACCACTCGGTGCTCCTCGTTTTTGTGAGGCGCTCTTCTATCACACGGCGACGAACTAGCAAGTCATCAGCGATGCGCGGAGATCACCAACCGTAGACGATTCGCACACGACTAGACTGATGACGCAGTTCGGGCTTCACCTACCATGTTGGCTTCTCCAAACTGAAGGGCTTTCGCCGGTGCTCGTTTGGAAAACGGAGACGAGTATTGAAAGAATTTGCTGTAGAATTGGAAGACAAGAATATTTCTACTTCTGCTTAAGACTCAGGATGTAAGCGATCACGTCATTTGACACAGCGCTTGCGATCAGAAAATTGGGCATTTTCCTGTGGTTTGAATGGAGAAACACATTCAGAGAAATGCCCGTAGTCGACGGTAGGTCAGCAATGCTCTGGAAGCTCGGAGGATCAGACCTGTCGGCATGGGTCATAGGCAGGACTTGATGGCATGAGCTGCAGAGCTTGATCGCAAGCTGACGCCCCGACTCTGGATCACCGCCACCAGACTGAGCCGAGGCTGGAAATTGCAATGCAAAGATCGCCGCAGCGAAGACGTATCGAATCATCCAGCGCATCGCGACCACCACAGACTTTTAAATCGAAATCAGCGTGTGAAAATCCTAGCAGTTTAAACCTCTTCCACTACCAGAGGGCAGCAAAATAACGGCAATTTCCAGCATAAAATTGATCTGCATCAAGGAAGCGAACGCAGCCACCTTGCATAGAAGCGCTCAATACCAATCCTTGTAATTTTTGATGCGCATTTGCGCGGCAAGCGTTGAGATTGTCAGGTTTGTCCCGCAGTCATTTCCGTCATTGCGGTGCCCCGCATTTTTGCTGTGTCTCCATATCCTCGGTCAGCAACGATGCTCATGCGGTCGCATGCGGCATGAAGATATCGTAAACCGGCAACGTCCGCCCACCTTACGTGACAAGGGCCACGAAGTACGCTATCGCGAGCCTAAGTTTGCTCGGCATCGCATTGTAATTCCCAAGCCGAATTCGAGGTTGCTTTTGGCTAGTTGCAGATTACGCTACTTAACGCTTTCAAACTAATCGGGAGAGGTACCCATGAGCACGATGCAAACTGATCGGCGACCTGGAGTTGGCCTCGGCACAGCCATGGTGCATGCATTGGCAAAGAACTGGTGGTTGCTATTGTTGCGTGGCATTGCGGCGATCATTTTCGGCCTGCTAGCCTTTGCCTGGCCTGGTTTGACCCTTGTCACCTTGATACTGTTCTACGGCGCGTTTGTACTTGTGGATGGTGTGCTCGCAGTCATTGCAGCTATAACCGGTGGCGTGCCGGGCTCGCGCTGGTGGTTGGCTATTATCGGTCTGCTTGGTATTGCGGCCGGGCTCGTGACGTTTATGATGCCCGGTCTCACCGCGGTGCTGCTGCTGCTTTTCATTGCCGGATGGGCGATCGCGACCGGGGTGTTTCAGATCATTGGCGCGATCAAGCTCCGGAAAGAGATCGATAACGAGTGGCTCTTGATCCTCGGTGGTATCATCTCGGTGCTTTTCGGGGTCAGTATGATGTTGGCTCCGGGTGCCGGGGCACTCGCGCTCGTGTGGGTGATCGGCGCCTATTCCGTGGTTATAGGCGCAATCTTCGTCGCGCTTGCGTTGCGTTTGAGGAAGCACACTCACCCCTGATCGGAGTGCCTATAAGCCAACTATAAGAACACAGGTAGGCAAGGCTGGCCCGATGGGAACTTGAGAGGGAGAAAGCCACAAAGAATGGCCAAGCAGAAAGGGCAATTTGCTTTGGGCTGAAACTGGCTGGTTCGGGAATCCCATTTGCTGGGCTATCATGCCAGCGCTCTGTGATTATCCTTATAGTCGTCTTGACCGCCAATGCCCGTGGATTCCGGCTCTATTCCGGCCCCTCCAATTCAATTGCAGCTGGACTTTACCGGTATGCGTGCCCGATTAGCAGCAGTCCTGTTAGTGATGACCGCAGGAGGTGTCGCAGCGGGATCGCTCGAAGAAGCTACAACCGCCAATGACAAAGGCGATTTCCAAACCGCGCTACGTATCTACACCGAGCTGTCCAACCAGGGAGATCGCACTGCGCAGTTACAGCTTGGCCTGATGTACGATGAAGGTCATGGGGTGCCAAAACAATACCAACAAGCAGTGCGTTGGTACTCTGTCGCCGCATCCCAAGGCGATCCTGACGCACCATATTATCTCGGGCGCATTTACCACGATGGCCGGAGTAGTTCCAAAAATTACGCCAGGGCACGACAGTGGTACCGTGTCGCTTCTCAGCGAGGAAATCCTAAGGCAGCGGTCAACCTGGGTGTCATGTATGCGTTCGGCCTAGGTGGACCGAAGAATTACCAGGCGGCGGGACAGTGGTTCTTCCTTGCCGCCATTCGCGGCGACATCAAAGCCCAAGATAACCTTGGCGTCCTGTACCAGAATGGTGAGGGCGTCCAACGCGATTACATAAAGGCGTACATGTGGTTCACCCTCGCTGCTGCCGCGCAGGGTGATCCAGAGGCTTCTAAACACCGAGACCAGATCGCTCGGCTAATGACGTCCTCTCAGATCGAGCAGGCTCAGAGGTTATCGTCTCAGAAATTGTATGACGTGATACGCTGCCGCATTGTTGCGACGCTACCCTGTCACTGGTGGTGAGCGACCAACTCTTCAGGAATTTCTGCCAAGCTGAGGAATATTGATTCAAGCGGCCTGACGCCGTCTTGGCAATGCTCACAAAAACCATGGCCGCGTCTTCCTTGCGGGCCCGGTCAGCTAAGCCGCGTATTCCAGGACTAAACCTCGTCGGCTAATTGTCAGACCCCCAGTGTGAAGCGTGCGCGGTCGGGTTTCTGCCACGAAGTTTACCTATTTTGATTCGGCCATCGATGAGGACCACCCGGCCGGGTTGGCCGGCTTGGCGTATGCTCGTCCGGCAACATCGCGCCTCGGGGTACCCAACAAGACTTGATATGGAGGACCAAGGTCATGGCCAAGGCCCGTGATTTCATCCACTTTCTCATCGACTACGGCGGTGCGCCCCGAAGGGCTCGAGTGACCGTCGCGGCTCTGCTCAGCAAGGAAGGATTGAAATGCGGTGACTTGACTCACGACGATCTCATTGAACTTTTCATCAAACATCATGTGCAGATAGAGGCTGTCGCCCGCTCTAAGATCGAGCGTGGCGATATCTCGCGCGACGGCGCCACGGTGAGCAGTGAGGACTTGACACCTAACGCTGGGCGCTTTGGGCAACTTTGGCCGCCCGGCAATCGGCGGGATCTCTGAGCCCTCTGGCGCGCAACCCTCTTTCCGGGATTGAGCCTACACCCACCAGACTGAGGAATATTTCCGCTACCCCCACCGCGTCGAAATCGGCATTCACTTGCAGCCGCATACCGCTTCGCGATCCTCAGGAGCCGTCACGTCGAGAGGATGCAGATGGCCAGAGAGATGATCCGACGGTCCAACCTGGCAAGCCGAGCCAATTCTTGGCTCAAGGCTTCACCGCGGTGCAGCCTGGGCATCGAGATAGCAGGGGCGATACATCGCCTCCAGTTGCCTGCCTCGCAAAAAGATCATGCGTGGACTCAAACCGCCGCGATTAGCGATCCAATGCTGCACTGGCGATGGGTACATCGAATAAAGCATCCGGGTTGCGCCCGGGTTCGTAATCGTACGTCCCCGAGTCCCGAAATCCCAAGCTGCGTGGAAAGCGAGATTCGCATTCGGAGTTACGCAGATCCTATCGTTCGGGATCGCGCCGAGGACAATTGTACAGGCCGAGGCGCAAAGGCCATCAATCATGATTGTTTGGCCTGAGGCTCGCAATTGTTCGTAACGTTCGACGTAACGACCGATCTGTCCGCCCCGATCGTCAGCGATCCGAACTACCGCAAAGCTTGTGCCCGAACCCGCAAGCAACAGCACTGCCCCGAGCACCCCCGTTAACAACTTCATGCTTCCTGCCCCGTGATGCGTACCGCGACAAATCTGACAGCTGGACCATGATCAAGGAAGAATTGTGGTACAGTTGTCCGTATAAACCCGGACGCCGCCCTCTCCAAAGCTGTGCAACCAGCAAGTACCAAGGCTTTTCTTAGCTTCTGTTGTCGCGTCTCGCATTCATTGAAACGGCGGCCAGGTTGGTGTCGACGACCAAGGCGGCAGCGAGGCCTTCGTTCTTCTTCGAAGAACCGGGTATCCCGCTCGTAAGCTACAGCCTTAAACGGCTCCGCATGATCCCATCATGGGTAACTCCGCCGACCCATTGGATGCACTTTAAGAGACCCACCCTTCATTTTGGGTTGAACTAAAAAGCATCGAAGCTCATCGATTTGCCGCGCGAAGTCTATTGCATGTGCCCTCAACGCTTCAATCGCACGACCTCGATGACCGGCACTTTCCAATTCTGCAATCTGTTTGTTAAAGTCGTTCAGTTCGTTTTGCAGTATTTGAATTCTATGCTGAATTGAAAAATGCGGAACGGAATTCTCATCAACATCTTGTCGCGTTGCGTTCAGGTCGGCGTGCCGCTGCATTTTATGGCCTCCGAATCGTGAAGCGCAGACACGTTATCATGCCCCGCTACGAAATATCCTTAGCCGACAACGCGTGAACGGGATCCGGGTGCCTGCGGTACGCCGACGTATTGGCGTAGCATCGCGCCACCGGCTCGCCCGGCGCCCGCGGGCGGCAATTGGATTGTGGTGCGGCCGCTCAAATGGTTCCGCGACGCAAGCGCTCGACTCTGTGCCGTGGGGACAGCGCTGAACTCGTGGTCGCAGGACCTGCGATCTCCCGAGGACCGGCTTTCGCCGCTGCGAACTTCCGGCGATCGGCGGCGCGCTCGTTTTGATCGCCCTTTACGTTACGTCGACGCCGATCGGGCTCAGCGCCTCGCTGATTGTTTCAATCCTGATCAGGCATGCCGGTTCGTGGTGGCGGCGTCAGCCGGCACCTGAAGCGGCTGCGGCGGGGTGCAACGTCTCAATTGCGGCAGTTACAAACGCAACTCGAGATCAGAGGCGCCGAAATAAGATAAAGCGCCGGAAAAACAAGGACTAAGGACAGTCTGCGACATCAGAGATAAACGACGTGGATTGCACCCGGATCAGTGGCCTGGACTGGGAATTGCAGCTCCTTGTCGACGTAGCCTTCATGGATGTCACTTGGTTCATTCAAGCCGTCCCATGGACCGGGGCTTTTCACCACGCGCGCCGTCTTGTCCGGAAGCGCCGCTAGCATTTCGATCAATTCAGCAACCGTCATTGCACCCTCCCCAGGGTAACGCCTGCCTTCGGCCGCGGCGTAACGATTCCTGCCGCCATCCGTGTTGGCACCTTCTTAAAACCGCCGACGAGGCCGAGCAAGCCCCAATGGAACCCGACGGGCTATCTTCACGCCCCGATGGCCGGTTTTCCCCAAATTACCATTTTAGAGTGTTGTGTCCTTAGAATATGATCTTAGGTCGTGCAGACTGAACCATCCAGCCTTCGCTATTTGCCCTGCGGCTGTATGCCGGTCGGAGCCATATGGTAGACTTTGGGGTATCATGCAGAACGGTTGCAGCGCGGCAAAAGCAGGCGTTAACACAATCCGAGCAGGATGGATTACTAGGGTCGCTTTTCAACGCCGAACCGCCCGCTGGTCGAGCTGGGGCTGGAAGGTGAAAAAATGAGTACGGAAAAACCTCAGTCGCTGCTGGCGGATATACTAAGCGAGCCTCCCCTGATTTCGACCCACAAAGAACCGACGCCCCCTACTTTCTTCGATGAAGAACCCGATGAAGCCAAACAGGAACGGGACGAAGTTACGACATGCGCCGAGCAGAACTTAGCGATGGACAACGGATTGACTGATGAGGACGGTCCCCAGGCCCCCAAAATCGACGACGCCGAGAAGGAAAGCCCCGGCATTGTTCGGCAAACACCCGCGGAACAAACCTCTGCTGACGCTCCTGTTGCTGCGGAAAATCTGACGATCCGGACGCAGCAGGCAAAGTCATTGCTCGCCGGACTGGACCTCGACACCGCGATCCGCCTCCGCTGGGCAATGCGCGACATCAGAGGCAAGCGAACGAAAATGTCGCCAGTCAGCGAGAATGATCTGGCGGCATTGATCGATCTGGGCTTCGTCGAGATGCGGGAGGGAATAGCGAGGCTCACAGGCTTAGGAATTCTCGTACTGGATTGACCCCGTTGGGGCGAAGGCCCCGTTGTGACACAAAGGAAGCTCTCCATCGCCGCATTGTCCCAGACGTCGCCGGAACGCCTCGTCGAAGACGACGCCGTGATCGGCCAACAGTCTCTGGAACTTTCCTGATGGCCAATGCATCTGCCGCAGTCGAGAAAAGCCCAAGCTCACATCTAGGGCTTGCAGACATTGCAGCGCCGGCTGATGCGCTAGTTGATACCGGCCAGCGAAGTCTGACGAAAGATTGCCAAGATTCCATCCTGGCTGGTATCTTCTAATCAGAGCTGTACTGGGGTGCGTTATGGGCTGGAAGCAGGATCGAGATCTTTTGATTGCCGAAAGCCTGGCTTTATGAAGGCGGTTAAGAGAGCACACGCGCGGGAGCGAGAACAATTCGGTTCGGCGATCCTCAGAGACGCCCTCAACGCGGCCGGCGCACCGAGGCCCTCCAACGTCCGATCGAACCAACCCGAATGACAACCCAACAATTACAGGATCTCGAGCAATTAGCGGCCGAGCTCTTGGACACGGCTCGCAAACTTCCGCAAGGACCTGACAGGCAAGACGCCCTTAAAAAGGTTGGGTCGTTCATAACCAAAATTGCTTCGATACAGCGCTCACCCGCTTCACGCAAAGTCGAGATCAAATAGCGGGAGCATGACCCAGGGAGCAAGCCTACAAGATTTGATCAAACGGATTGGTTCTGAGCATGTCGAACGGCGCTTGGAAATTGAAACCCAGCACGAGGCGCAGCTATTTGGTCAGGGACTTCTTCTTTTCAACGTTGAAAATTGGAAACCGGCCCCTTGGCTCGTCGAATCGGCTCTCAAGCTCAGCGGACTATATGCCCGCGCGCGGCGAAACGCCGACCATGTATTTGTCAGACGAAATCGATTGAGTTTCGCCGATCTTCCTCCAGCATTTGACAATTTCACAATCCTTCACCTTAGCGATCTGCACGCCGATACCAGCGTGGGCGCGATGCGCCACTTAATAAGCCTCGTTGCCGACCTCAAATACGACATTTGCGTCTTGACTGGCGATTATCGCGGCAAGACGTATGGGCCGTTCCGTAAAAGCCTCGAAATCATCAATGAGCTACGGGCTCAATTAAAAGGCCCGATTTATGGGGTGCTTGGCAATCACGACAGTATTCATATGGCGCCCTCACTGGAGGCCATGGGAATCCGCCTGATGTTCAACGAGTGCGAGCCAATTGTTCGTGACGGTCAACGTATTTTCTTGGCTGGCGTTGACGACCCCCATTTTTATCGCGCAGACGATATCAAGAAAGCCGCATCGCAAATCCCTTCAGACGCGTTTTCAATTTTATTAGCGCATACGCCGGAAGTTTACCAACGAGCGGCGCAGGCCAGATTCAATCTTATGCTCAGTGGACACACCCACGGGGGCCAGCTTTGCCTGCCCGGTGGGGTCGCGATCAAGCTTGAAGCTGTCTTGCCTCGATCAATGGGCGCGGGCGCATGGCGCCACGGGGATCTGGTCGGATATACCTCGGTAGGCGCCGGTACGAGCCTGCTGCCGGTACGCTTAAACTGCCCACCCGAGATCACCCTGCACACCTGCGGCTCGTAAAGTAGATCCAGGGTAATCCCCTGGGGGGTTTGGACAGGCCACTCGGAAACGACAAAAGTCGTCACATCGCCATCGGTGAAAGTCGGTGGCCGCGACGATATTCGTACGAAGCGCCCATCAGGCGATCTTCATCGGACCCTTTTCACGGGGGCGTGCTGCAGATAGGTCCGTGCCGGAAAATTTTCCGTGTCCGGGGCCAGCGGGGCTGAATCGAGTACGGCATCGTAGAGACCATCACGCGCGATCGTTTCGAGGAGATCGCTGGCGAGCTGCACCTCACTACAGCCATCGGCGGCGGCACGCGCGCTTAGGCTTGCGATCGTCTCGCGGCTCAATGTCAACGAAACGCCGGGGCGAAGTTGCAATCGTTTCGGCCCGCGCAGGCTGATGCCCGCGATGGAGCATCGCACTACAAGCGTGCTCTCCTTGCAGCCAAGCCGTTCGGCGATATCGCCTTTGCGCAGGCCTTGCTCGACCAGGGCCGGAACGCCGGCCAAAACTTCTCGGGTTAGAATAGCCGTTCTGGCCATGAAGGTGTTTCTCTCAGCTAGTTGGGGCTAGTCAGGAACGGCCCGCGGGATCGTCTGGTAGCTAGCTAGCCATTCGACGCCTCGACAGCGCCCGGGGTTCATACCGCGCACTAACGAGCCAGGTTTTCCCGTTTTCCAAAGGGCTTGAGGATCCCGGAAGAGTACGGTGTTCTGTTACCGGAACACCG
>Ga0207701_10006738_pt1 | contig 11460 bp, 9 predicted proteins | sample KBSSwiSSwithPhiX_FD_184294 | JGI IMG/M metagenome (GOLD analysis project Ga0207701, IMG submission 184294) | Switchgrass rhizosphere bulk soil microbial communities from Kellogg Biological Station, Michigan, USA, with PhiX - S5 (SPAdes) (version 2) | ecosystem: Environmental > Terrestrial > Soil...
GACGGATCCGGCCAGCGCTCGGGTGCAGCGAGGTGGTCCGGCGCTTTCTTCACCATGTACTGGAGCACCTGCTGCATGTCGGGCGGAAGCTGCACGTTTCGGTACACAACTGCGGGATCGCCGATCGGCGGCAGGCGCCCCTCGCCGATGAACATCATCCGCACGATTTCGGAGCGCCAGGCGTCTTTCGTGAGGACGTCGGGCGGCGGGAAGTTATGGCAGGTGCTGCACGTCGCTCGCGCGAGCCTCTCCTCGTCGGACATTCCGGCGCTGGTCTGTGCCTGACTTGAGGAGGCCTCGACGCGCGGCGCGGCGGGCCGGCTGAGCGTCAGGAACAGCGCGCCGCAACAGCCCAGAGCAAAGGTCGCAACGAGCGGAGCCGAACCCGCACCGCGCCGCCTGGATTGAGGCATTTATCCGATGCTAACAGAATCGCGATTCGCGGTTCGCGGTTCGCGGTTGGGGGCGGGAGTTTAGAATTAGTAGCCCATGATAATTCCCCGTCGCCATGCTCTTCGTCTGCTCGGGCTCGCGGGCGCCTCGGCGTTCGTCGGTATCGGCCCGTTCCGCTCGCGGCTCTCCGCCGCGGGTCCAATCTTCGAGGAAATCCCACCTGAGGCGAGCGGTATCGGCTGGGTGCACGAAAACGCGATGTCTGAGAACCGCTACCTTCCCGAAACGATGGGACCGGGAGTTGCCTTTTTCGATTTCGACAACGACGGCTGGATTGACATCTTCATGGTCAACAGCGGCAAATCGGACTTCTACACGCCGACCGCGCCGCTGAAGAACGCGCTGTACAAGAACAATCGCGATGGCACGTTCACCAACGTGACCGACAAGGCCGGCGTCGCAGGCGGCGACCAGTTCGGGATGGGCTGTGCGATCGGCGATTACGACAACGACGGGTATCCCGACCTCCTGGTGACCGCCTACGGCCGGTGCACTCTCTACAAGAACAACGGCAACGGAACGTTCACCGACGTGACCGCCAAAGCTGGAGTCGCGACGCCGGGCTGGACGACGAGCGCGGTCTGGTTCGACTACGACAACGACGGCAAGCTGGATCTGTTCCTGTGCAGCTTCGTCGAGTACTCGGGGACCAGCAAGGTGTTCTGCGGCGACAACAAGCTTGGAAAACGGTTCTACTGCATTCCGCGCGTTTTCAAGGGGACACCGAGCTTTCTGTATCGCAACAACGGCGACGGCACCTTCACCGACGTGACGGCGGGTACCGACATTCAGCGCTCGATTGGCAAAGGCCTCGGCGTTGTCGCCACCGACATCAACAATGACGGCCTGATGGATCTCTTCGTCGCGAACGACACGGTGCAGAATTTCCTGTTCGTCAACCGCGGCAAGGGTAAGTGGGACGAGATCGGGCTGGCCGCCGAGGTGGGGTTCAGCGCCAACGGCACGCCCCGCTCGGGCATGGGCGTCGACGCCGCGGATTTCGATGGAGACGGCAAGCAGGATCTGTTCGTCGCCAATGTCGATCAGGAGATGTTCTCGCTCTACCGCAACGACGGGAACGAAGTCTTCGCCGATGTGGCCGCGCCTCATGGCGTCGCGCAGCCGACGCGCCTGCTGAGCGGCTGGGGCCTGAAGTTCTTCGATTACGACAACGACGGCAGCGTTGATCTCTTCCTGGCCAACGGCCATCCCGACGACATGATCGAGAGGTACTCGCAGCAGGTGCGCTACAAGGAACCGCTCCTGCTGTTCCACAACGACGGAACGAAGATGTCGAACGTCAGCGCGCAGGCGGGTCCGGCGTTTCAGCAGGCATTTCCCGCGCGCGGTCTCGCCGTCGGTGATTACAACAACGACGGCCGGATCGACGTGCTCATCGGCAACAACGGCGGCGCTCCGCTGCTGTTGAAGAACAACGCATCGGGAAATCACTGGCTCGGAATAACGCTTCAGGGCACCGGCTGCAACCGCGACGCGATAGGCGCGACGATCACATGGTCGGCAGGCGGGGTCAAGCGCACGCGTTACAAGACAAGCGGCGGCAGCTATCTCTCATCACACGATACGCGCGAGGTGCTCGGGATCGGCACGGCGAGCAAAGTGGACTGGATCGAGATCAAATGGCCGCCGCCGAGCAACCGTGTCGAGCGCTTGACGGATCTTCCCATCGACCGATACGTCACGATCGTCGAAGGTCAGGGGCGCATCAAAGGGTGATGACGGCAGTTCGCGAGGCGAACGAGCGCGCGAGTGAGCCCACGCGAGCGGAGTGGGGCTTGCGGGGCCCCGCGAGCGAGCGTGTTGGGGAGTCCGAGGGGCGAAGCCCCTCGGAGTGGTTAGGAAACGAGCTCGAGGTCGCGTATGTCTGAGAAATCGCGCGGGTTGAGCGTCCACAGCGCTGCATTTTGAACCATCGCGCACGCGGCGACGGCGACGTCGATCTCGCGATGTCGCGGCCGCTGTAAACGGCGGTAGATGCTCGCCGCCAGGGCCGCTTCCGCGACGCCGAAATGACACGCGGTTCGCGCCGGCAGGAGCGCCTCCTGCGCGTCGAGCTCGTCGTCGTTCCGGGGACCACGCCACCATTCATAGAGGACGATCGACGAAACGCCGAGGCGTTCACCGTCCGACACAAACCGTCGGAGCGTCGGGGCGTGCGATCGCGGGCCAGACAGTGCGGCGATGAGTGCGGACGTGTCGAGGTGAATCATTCGGCTGAGCGTTGACGGCCACCCTGACGGCGCGCCTTGCGGACTGCGCGAATCTCGGCCCGGACCGCATCCGCACTTCGGGAGGAGGGCTGGCGTTGCAACGAGTCAATGGTCGTCAGCATGCGTCGCCGCTCGCTTTCTGTCAGCCGCCCGGCATGCGCGGCATATTCCGCCACCGCTTCGCGGACGACCAGACTCTGCGATTTCCTCAGGCGGGCCGCCGTCGCCCGCAGCGTTCGCGCCGTCTGCTCATCGAACACGAACGTGAACTTTGCCATACCAACGCCATACTACCATACAAAGAAATGCTGAATGTCGAATGCTGAATGCTGAATGAATTGTTGATTGTTGAGTGTTGATTTGTCGGAAACCGGATCCCGCTATGGTTGATTTCGCGCTACGATGTCGCGGTCACAACGGAGGTACGTCTCATGATCGACCGCCGCACATTCTTGACCGCGGCTTCTGGCTTGGCGTTGACCGCGCGCGCCGCGCGCGCCAGCGTGCAGGGCGCGAACGATCGCATTCGCATCGGCATCATCGGCACCGGCGGGCGAGCGCGCGGCCTCATGAACCTGCTGAAGCGCCTGCCCGGCAATGAAATGGTCGCGGTGTGCGACGTCTACGAGCCGCGCATGCTGCAGGCGATGGAGATTGCTGGCGCATCCACGGCGAAAGTTGCTGACTACCGCCGCATCCTCGACAACCGCGAGATCGACGCCGTGGTGATCGGCACACCCGACCATTGGCACAAGAAGATCACGCTCGATGCGGTCGCAGCAGGAAAGGATGTCTACGTCGAAAAGCCGATGTCGCACACGCTCGAAGAGGGCGTCGAGATGGTCAAGGCCGTCGAGGCCTCGAAGCAGATTGTGCAGACCGGAACGCAGCAGCGAAGCTGGGACCACTGGATGCTCGGCAAGCAGATTATCGACTCGGGCCGGCTCGGGCAGATCACGTTCGTGCAGACGTACTGGTACCAGCATGCGACGGCCGGCAACTACCCGGCCGTGTCAATGGACAAGTTGGATTGGAAGACCTGGCTTGGCTCGGCGACGGACCGTCCATTCCAGCCCGAGCGCTTCTACCAGTGGCGCCACTTCTGGGATTACGGGGGCGGACAAATCACCGATCTCATGACCCACTGGATTGACGTCGTCCACTGGTACATGGACGTCGAGGCGCCGCTGACGACGGCGGCCACCGGGCGCAATTACAACCTGAAAATCTGGGAGGCGCCGGACACCGTCAACGCCACCATCGAGTTTCCGAAAAACTTCATGGCCGTCTATCTCGGCACGTACGTGAGCAAAGTCGATGACGGGGGTCTCGAATTCCGTGGGGATCGCGGCACGCTGAAGATCGATCGAGCGCGCCTTGCGTTTTACCGCGACGATACGGCGTACGCTCCGGGCACGCTCGCGCCGGAGCCAGAGATTTACGTGCGATCGAGCGGCGACGGGACCCTGACGCATCTCCAGAACTGGCTGGACTGCATCCGCAGCCGCAAAGCGCCAAACTCTCACGTCCGGGTCGGTCATCAGGCGGCCCGGACTTCGCACCTCACGAATGTCGCGCTCCGCGGTGGCAAGACGGTTCGGTGGAACAACTCCGCGGGCCGGATTGAGACCTGAGCCTCGGAAGAAACACGGTCAACGGAGAAACACGGATAAACTCAGGGACACATCACCTGTATGAATTCATGACTCATTGGACGCGACTGTCCCTCTCGACCCGTCGTCAATTCCTCGCGCTGGCCGGTTTGGCCGGCGCATCGACCGTTATCGGCGCCTCTCCCTTTCCTCGCCGGCTTCTTGATGCGGGGGAGGGTAACCACTGGGTCGGCGTTCACCTGCAGGGCACGGCGTGCAACCGTGACGCGATTGGCGCGACGATCAGCTGGTCGGCGAACGGCAAGACGCGAACCCGTTTCAAGTCGAACGGCGAGAGCTATCTCTCGTCGCACGATACGCGCGAGGTCCTCGGTCTCGGTACGGCGACGGCCGCCGACTGGAGCGAGATCAAATGGCCGCCTCCCAGCGGCCGCGTCGAGCGAATAGCGAACCCGCCCATCGACCGCTACATCACCATCGTCGAGGGCAAGGGGCGGATCGGCTGACGATGACGCCTGAACCGACTCCGCGGGCCGACGCACGTACGTTTGCCGGTCTGTTCCTGGTCACGCTCTGCACGCTGGCCTATCAGCTTCTTCTGACGCGCACGTTCAGCGTCACGATGTATTACCACTTCGCTTTCGTTGCCATTTCTTTGACGATGTTCGGGATGTCGGCGGGGGCGCTGGCGGTGTTTCTCCGTCCGCAGCTTTTCGGTCCGGAGCGGGTGGCTCGTCAGCTCGCCCTGGCGACGGCGCTTTTTGCCGTCGCGATCATCGCCAGCTATCTTACCCACCTGGCCATTCCATTCCTGATCGAACCGTCGGTCGTGAGCGCGTATGCACTTGGCCTCACCTACGCGGCGTTGTCGGTGCCGTTCTTGCTCAGTGGAGTGGTCGTCTCACTTGCCCTGACGCGTTTCCCGGCACAAATCGGCGGCCTGTATGCCGCCGACCTGACGGGCGCTGCGCTTGGGTGTCTGCTCGTGGGACCAGCCCTCCGGTTGGCGGACGCGCCAACCGCCGTGGTTGCGACCGCGGCGGTGACGGCGCTTGGTGCGGCTCTTTTTGCGAGTCAGCGGGGAACCGCTGGCAGCCGCCGCTTGCTGAATGGATGTGCGGTGCTGGCCGTGCTGTTGGCCGCCGCGGCGATTGCCCAGGGCATGGCGGCACGGCACAACACCGGTTGGCTGCGGCTGATGTGGGTAAAAGGTCAATACGAGTCACGGCCGCTGGTCGAACGCTGGAACTCGTTTTCGCGGATCCGGGTTATCGGCAATGCCGCTCGGGCAATCAGACCGTCGGGATGGGGTCTCAGCAGCACGCTTCCGCCAGACCGAACAGCGCACGAGCTTCATCTGGACATCGACTCATACGCCGGAACTGAGCTGACTGAGTATCACGGCGATCCCGAGACCGTCGCTCACCTCAAGTACGACGTGACCAACGTCGTGCACTATCTTCGCCCGGGCTCACGGGTGATCGTCGTCGGCACCGGAGGCGGACGCGATGTGTTGTCCGCGCTCGCGTTCAATCAACGGCAGGTGACCGGCGTCGAAATCAACGAGGGCATCCTCGACCTCGTCAATCGCACGTTTGGTGACTTCACCGGACACCTCGATCGAGATCCTCGCGTGCGCTTCGTCAACGACGAGGCGCGCAGCTATCTGGCGCGGCTGCAGGATCGGACAGACATCATCCAGATTTCTCTCATCGATACGTGGGCCGCCACCGCAAGCGGCGCTTTCGTGCTGACCGAGAATTCACTCTACACGACGGACGCGTGGCGGATCTTTCTGGACCATCTGGCGCCGCGGGGAATTCTCTCGGTATCGCGGTGGTACTACGCTGATCGACCGGGCGAGGTCTACCGGTTGGCAACGCTGGCGTCAACGGCGTTGATGCGGATCGGGGTCACGCGCCCGGGGGATCACTACGCGATTGTCCGCGCGCGCCCGGCGGCGGCCAACGGACCTGACGGCGTCGGCACGCTGCTGCTCTCACGCGATCCGTTGTCGGATGCCGATCTCGACTCGCTGGAGGCGGTGGCGTCGAAGATGCGATTCGACATCGTGCAAAGCCCGCGGCATTCCGCCGACGATACATTCGCGGCCATCGCCAGCGGTGATCGGCTCGCCGACGCGATCGCGCGTCATCCGCTGAACATCTCGGCGCCGACCGACGACACCCCGTTCTTCTTTCACATGCTTCGTCTGCGAGACGTCTTCAACACCGCCCGCTGGCGCGACCAGGGCATCGTCCGCTTCAACATGACGGCGGTGGGCGTGCTTGGTGTGTTGATGCTGACCGTGGCGCTGCTGACCACTGCCTGCATCGTCGTGCCGCTGTTCATATCAGGCGCGCGACATCTCGGCAACGTCCCGATCGGATCGCACTTGCTGTACTTCGCCGCGATCGGCTTCGGCTTCATGCTGGTCGAAATATCGCAGGTCCAACGGCTGACGATTTTTCTTGGCCACCCGGTTTACAGCCTGTCGGTGGTGCTGTTTTCGCTGCTGCTGTCGAGTGGTCTCGGCAGTCTATCAACCGGCCTGCTGCGCCTCGACACCGCGCGGCGACCGGCGACGCTGCTGGCGCTGCTTGCCGTCGTGCTGGTTGTTTTTGGTCTGGTGGCGCCGATCGCGATTCGTCATTTCGAGGCCGCCTCTGCGGCGGTCCGGATCGCGACCTCCATCGGCATGCTGGTGCCGATCGGTTTTTTCATGGGCATGGCATTTCCTCTCGGGATGCGCCGCGCCCTTGCGACCAGTCCATCGATTGCGCCGTGGCTGTGGGGCGTGAATGGCGCAGCGTCGGTGTGCGCCTCGGTGCTTGTGGTGGTGATTGCGCTCGGTGCAGGGATTTCGGCGGCGTTCTGGGCAGGAACGGCGTCGTACGTCGTTGCGCTCGCGGCCCTGGTTGTTGGGACACGGGAAAGCGCGCGATCCTAATGGGCCACGGAATCAAACAGGAGAAACTGGAGATGAGATGAAGCGGCTGGCTGTCCTTCGACGGGCGTAAGCTCGTCGAGGAATTGGAAACGCGCTCAAGGCGCAAAGGAGCAGCCAGCCATGGAATATGGTGCCATCGATTTGCATCTGCGTCACAGTCAAATTCGGATCGTGCGGGAGGATGGGTCGGTCGTGTTAGAGCGGCGGATCAGCACGACGCGCGAGAGTCTCACGGCGATGTTTCAGGCGCGGCCGCGGATGCGGGTGATCGTCGAGACGGGGACGGAGAGTGAATGGGTGGCGCAGACGGTGGAGGCCTGTGGCCACGAGGTGATCGTGGTGGATCCGAATTACACGCTGATGTACGGCACACGGCAGCGGCGAGTGAAGACGGATCGCCGCGATGTGGCGGCGTTAGCAGAGGCCAACCGACACGGGATTTATCGCGCCGCGCATCGGGTGTCGGCGGCGCAACGGCACCAGCGCCGGGTGCTGCGCGTGCGCGAGCAATTGATTCGAGTGCGCACCCAAGCGATCAATCTGGTGCGCGCCCAACTGCGCCAGGAAGGCTATCGACTCTCGTCGGGGAGTGCCGGCCGGGTGGTGGCGCGCTATCGGGCGTTAGCGATCACGGGCGCCCTCGCGCAAGCGCTGGCGCCCGTGATCGCGTTGCTCGAGCATCTGGCCCCGGCGATTGGGGGCGCGAACACCGACGCGACGGCGGCGGCGCAGCAGGATCCCATCGTGCGGCGGCTGACGACGGCGCCGGGCGTCGGACCCATTATCGGGCTGACCTACCGGGCCACGGTCGATGACATTGCCCGCTTTCGGGCGGCGGCCAGTGCGAGTGCCTACTTTGGCCTGGTGCCGTGCGAAGACAGTTCGGCCGACCGGCAGCGTCGCGGACGCATCACGAAGAGGGGGCCGACGACAGCGCGGAGTCTCTTGATTCAAGCCGCGTGGGGGGGGTGGCGGCAGCGCACGCGGGATCCGTTGCAGCGGTGGGCGCGTCGGCTTGCGGAGCGGCGCGGGCGCCGCATCGCGATCGTGGCGCTCGCCCGTCGCCTGTGTCGGATCCTCTATGCGATGTGGCGCGACGGCACGGCGTATCAGCCGGCGATGACTGGCGTGGCGTAAACAACCAGGAGTGGCGCAGCCGTCAGATGGGGTGGTGAGCACGACTCGTTTCTGGACGCGATTGAGCGTCGCACTGGAGATGGTGCCCCGCCCCACGCTTCTCATACTGCGACGGGCGACCCGGATCGCCCACCTGAGCGCGAATAGAAGGATGACGGGAGCTCGCCGCAGATCGTGCGGCACTGATGGCTGCGACGAACAACGGACGCGCCCTCGGCTGGTTGAAGGGCGCGTCCTCATGACTGCCGCGAACAGATGGATACATGTGACGACCGAACAATGGGGTTGATTTCGTCGGCCGCTTCATAGAAGAAACGAGAGCAAATATCTGCCTCCGTTTCTCACGTTTCTCCTGTTGTGTTTTTGATCGATCGCAGCGTGACCGTGGCGATCGTTGATTGTGCGCTATCTGCGGAAGCGCTCGAGAAATGCCAGAACACTCGTCGCCAGATCCGACTCCGCCTGCGCGGTGAACGGCGACGTCTTCGGCTCGTAACCACCTTCCTCGAAGCCCTTCGCGGTTGGCAGGTATCCGAACCACCCGTTGGTGTAACCGAAATAGAACGTCTGCTTGAAGCGCGATCGCTCCCGGATCGACATCGCGATTTCGCAGAACAGCTCCACCGGTGCGGACCAGATGACGGTGTCGTCGATGGCGAGGAAGCGAAGCGGCAGCTTGATCCGCTGCCGATCCGTTGTCGCGTATGCCGCCAGTTCATCCGGCCAGCTGAGATCATTGCCCCGCGGTGTTTCGATGATCTCCTGCGCTTGCCGGATCGCGACGCGAGCAGTGCCGGGCGGCATGGCGCGCGCCGCCGCGATCACCCGGTCGCCGAGGAGCACGCGGAACTGCGACAGGTGGCCGCTCGAGGCGTCAGCGTAGACGGAGTAGATCGGAGCGAGGTTGCCGGCTGCGCCGTTGACGTACAGGACCGTTCCACCGAGCTGCTCCTCGACGTATGCGGAGACGACCCCTGGCGCATCGCCGCTGATCTTGAGGTTCTGGCCGCTCATGACGGTGCCGTGCATCGCATAGTTCACGACCAGCGCAATCGGCGTCCCATCGGCGCGCTGCACGCGGATCAAGTTCACCTGACGATCGACCGGGCCGTCCGGATTCAGCCCCAGCGAGATCTTGCCGTCGACATCCTTCGCGCGACGATTGATGTTGGCGTGTGCAGCCGTGGTCGCGACTGACAGCCGCGCTGGTTCAAGCTGGTCGTGCGCCCTTTTCACCGCCTCAATCAGCGCGTTGGTGGCAAAGGTCGTGTATTCGCGGTCCCAATCGTGATCGGACCGGCCGAGCAGCGCCTTGTACATGTCGGGCGGTCCGATTTCCGGCGCCGCATGCGTGTGGGTGACGCTCCACCAGACGTGCGACGGATCGATCCCCGTCCTAGCCTGGAGTTCCCGCATCACCGAGTCGTAGAAGTTCGGAGAGAACAGGCACAGGTCCGACGAGATCAGATAGAAGGAGGCCTGTCCGGTGTCGAGCGCGAGCACGCGGTGATAGATGCGATCGTGCACGCCGTCGGACTGACGCGCCTGATAGCCGAGCAGCCATTGTGGGTTCTGCGGCGTAATGTCGACTTTTGTGGCGGCAGCCCGCAAGTCCGCTTGCGCCGGTGCCGTCCAGCCAAGAGCGAGGAAGACCAGCAGAATGACGCGAGCGAGCGTAGCGAAGCGAGCCACGCGAACGGAGCGAGCCGTCGAAGCGGCTCGCGAGAGAGCGTGTCGGGGAGTCCGAGGGGCGAAGCGCCTCGGAGTAGTGACGAGGCGCCTCATGGTCGTTGTCCAGTCCCACGCCGCAGCGTGACGAGTGTGTCGGTGGTGGCGTGGGTCCATCGCTCGCGCGTGCCGTCCAACCACTGCACCAGCACGCTGTCGACGCTCGATGAAGGTCCCAGACCTACGTGTGTGCGAATGTCGCTTGCCGACAAGTAGCTCCCATCCGTGTGCACACGCCGCCACAGCGTTGGTTTCCCCGCACGCTCGACGCCGACGCGCGCGCCAACGCCGAAGCGATTGCCGGGAGAATCCCGTAGCGAGATGTCAATCCAGTGGCTCCCGGCTGTTCCCCGGTTCAGCAGCAGGCGAACCGGACCACCGCTCGTGGTCACGACGATATCCGTATCGCCGTCGTTGTCGATGTCGCCGAACGCGGCGCCGCGGCTGATCTCGGCGCGTGCGAATGCCGCCCCGCCCAGAGCGCTCGCGTCGGTGAATCGCCCGTCGCCTGAATTGTGAAACAACTGATTCTTCATGCGGAACGGGTTCGGCTGGCCGCGCTGTGATTCGATGACGTTGACGGCGCCGTTGGCGACGAACAGATCCAGCCACCCGTCGTTGTCGTAGTCGAACCAGTCGGCTCCAAACCCGGTGACGCTCGACGTCAACGCCGCAATGCCCGTCGCCACGCGAGCATCCTCGAAGTTGCCGCTGCCATCGTTGCGATAGAGCGCGAACGTTTCGCCGATGATGTTGGTGACGAACAGGTCTTCATCGCCGTCTCCGTCGAAGTCGCCCGACGCGATCCCCATACTGCCCTCCGGATTCCCGGCGGCGTTCAACGCCGCGCCCGAGAGTGGGCCCTCGTCCACGAACGTGCCATCGCGATGATTGATCCAGAGCTGGTTCGGAGTCGCGTCGTTGGCAATGTAGAGATCGAGCCAGCCGTCACCGTTGTAGTCGTCGGCGACCACACCGAGACCGGCGCCGTCGGCGCGAGCGATGCCTGCCGCTTCGGTGACGTCGGTAAAATGGCCATTGCCGTCGTTCCGATAGAGTCGATCAGGTGCCGGGCGGTAGGTTCGCGGTCCGCAGTAATCGCGGGCGCCGGACGCGTCCGTGCAGATCTTGTTGCCCGCGAGCGTGAAGTCGAGGTAATTCGCGACGAACAAGTCGAGATCGCCGTCGCGGTCGTAATCAAGAAACGTTGCGCTCGTGCTCCACAGCGGATCGCTGACGCCCGCGTCGCTCGTCACGTCGGTGAATGTGCCGTTGCCGTTGTTGCGCAAGAGATAATCGGGGCCGAAGCTCGTGATGAAGAGATCGAGGTCGCCGTCGTTGTCGTAGT
>Ga0207701_10006740_pt1 | contig 11459 bp, 9 predicted proteins | sample KBSSwiSSwithPhiX_FD_184294 | JGI IMG/M metagenome (GOLD analysis project Ga0207701, IMG submission 184294) | Switchgrass rhizosphere bulk soil microbial communities from Kellogg Biological Station, Michigan, USA, with PhiX - S5 (SPAdes) (version 2) | ecosystem: Environmental > Terrestrial > Soil...
ATTTTGTTGTCAATCCGATCCCGGACTTCGCAAAATCTGGTGATTAATCAGCAAATCGCGGTGAGCCCCCAACGAATAGATACGCTTTTAGTAGGCATGCCAATGATGCCTTCCAATCGATTACTAAACCTTCCTCTCTCCAATTCTGATCGGGCCGAGCCGGCTAAGATTTGGAAAGCCCGTTCCTACATTCAGGATCATCTCGAAGAAGAACTTTCCCTCAGGATTGTGGCGAAGTTCGCCCAGATCAGCCCGAATCATCTGAGCGAGACATTCAAGGAATTCACCGGTGTGAACTTCGTTCAGTACATTGCGCGGCGTAGATTCGCGAAGGCCTGCCTGCTCCTGCTGGACCCGGATCTCAAAGTTAGCGAAATCGCGTTTGAGGTGGGCTTCCAGTCGCTCTCCCAATTCAATCGGGTGTTTAAAAAATTCTCCGGAAGGTCACCAACGGAGTATCGCGCACGTGAGTTCCATAGAGTGGATCGTGCGACGAACACCCCTGATGGCGCCGCGAAAACTTTGACCGTAGAAATGCGTAGTCGATCCGCCATCATTTCGAACACACTCCGCCATCAAAAAGCGATTAATGGTCACGCGATGGCTTCGAAGCAGTCGTGAGAAACTGCTGTGGTTAGGCGCGAGTGGCTATGTGCTGGCTGTCATCCTGCTTTCCTGCAGCACTACCACCCGCACGATCGTGGCGCCGCCCAGCATTCCAGGTGCGGAATTTGTCGGCACAGAAAAATGTAGCGAATGCCACGAAGAGATCGTGCGCGATTTCCGCACCGCCACGCACTCCCGTCTGAAGGCGCCGGGACCTAACGCCCAAAACATGGGTTGCGAGTCGTGTCATGGCCCCGGCAGTGTTCACTCCCAAAGCGGCGGCGCAGCCCATACGATTGTCAATCCCGGCAAATCGCCGCAAGCCTGTTTCGCATGCCATCTCGAGGTTCGCGCGCAGTTCCAGTTGCCCCACCATCATCCGGTTCTGGAAGGCCGGATGAATTGTTCGGACTGCCATAATCCGCACAAGGGAAACGCGATCAAATCAGGCGGGACGAATATTGCCCAGTCGATCCGGGGCGGCGGCATGGCATTGTTAGGCCAAAACGACACCTGTGCCCAGTGTCACAGCGCACAGCGCGGCCCGTGGGTGTACGAACATGAAGCATTGCGGCAGGGTTGCGTCGTCTGCCACTCGCCTCACGGCTCAGTCAACCAGCGGCTACTCAACGAACGCAACGCCACGCTCTGTTTGAAATGTCATATTCAGGAGCAGACTGAACCCGGCAAGATCCTGATTGGGGACGTCGATCACAGCAGTTTCCTGCAGCAAGGCACCTGCTGGTCCGCCGGCTGCCACGAGGAGCCGCACGGGTCAAACGTCACTCCGCTACTCAGGTATTGACCTTGATCTTATGAAACGTCGCGCACTACTCCGAGCTCGAACAGCTGGATTCGCGGCCGGCCTCGTCTGCGCCGCGATTTGGACGGGATACCCATTGCACGCCGCTGTGAATGCAGATGGGACGGAGATTCCAGATGCGAAATCGACGCCCGCCGTTGAGGAGCAGCCTCCCGAGTACAAGAACTGGATCGAGTTTGCGTTCGGCGGAACGACCGTGGATGGCGACCGCGCACAATTCGAGCAAGCGCACAGAATTCCCGGCGACCAGGTTTTCGGCGGGATTTCCGACCTCCATTTCGAGCAAACGATCGGCAAGGATGTGGAGTTCAAGCTCGACGGGCATGCGATCTTCGACACGAATGACTATGGCCTGCTGATGGAGCTGACGAAGGCGAAGCTTGGTTATGTACAGGTCGGCTACAATGAATTTCGGACCTGGTACGACGGGAACGCCGGGTATTTCCGCCCCAACGGCCAATGGTTCAGTCCACCCTTCCCGGAGATGCACATCGATCGAGGGGAAGCCTGGATCGAACTGGGCCTGCGCGCGCCCGATCTGCCGGAGATTACGGTGCGGTACACCCACGAGTTCCGAGACGGTCAAAAAGATTCGACGATGTGGGGCGACACAAACCTGACGGGAACAGGTGTGACGCGAAAAATTGCGCCTGCCTTTCGCAACATCGATGAGACGCGGGATATATTCACCTTCGACCTCTCACACACGATGGCGAATACCGACGTCCTTCTCGGGATGCGCTACGAACATGACGAGAATGACTATTCGTTAAACATGATTCGCGGCGCGGGTCAGTTGCCGCCGCTCGTGGCTCCTCCCGGTCAGCAGCGATTTGTGACTCAACATCAGAACGACGATATCGACCTTTTCAGCGGCCATGCCATTGCTGTAACTCGATTTGACGATTCGTTCTGGTTCACCGCGGGCTATTCCTACACCACTTTGCAAAACGACCTGGCTGGGTCTCGCCTCCCTGGAACCACTTTCGACGCCGCCTTCGGCGAGCCAGTGCCGACGCTTAGTTCGCGTGACCACGCCTTCATCAATCTGGCTGGGCTCGCCGAAGTAGATCAGCATGTTTTCAATGCCAACGTGTTCTGGATGCCGTCCAAGGACTTCGATATCGTCGGAGGTTTCCGCTATACCCATGAGACGAGGGATAGTAACTCGGTCTTCCTGGCGGTCGAACCCGAGGCGAATGAGGCGCCATTCACGGCTAATAATCCGGAGGGCGGTTTCCATCTCGGCCCCGGCGAACCCGCTGCTGGCTTCAGATCCTCCGATTACGATCGCTTCGCAGAGAGCGTGGAGATGCGCTATGCCGGTTGGGCTGACTGGCTTTTCTACGCTCGGGCTGAGTGGGAGGAAGAATGGGGCAGCGTCAATGAAACCCATACCGACGAAGAAGTTCCTCTGGACAAGGACACGAATTTCCTCGGTCAGAAATACTCGGTCGGCATGAACTGGTACCCCCTCATGAACCTAAATTTCTCGGGCCAGTACTACCATAAGATCGCTTCCTACGGCGACGACATCAGGACGGCAACCTTTCCCCGGCTGCTCAATCAGGACTGGAACCAAGATGACGTGAACGTTCGAATCACGTTTCGGCCCAAGATCCCGGTCGGCGCACTCTCACTCGTGACTCGCTACGATTTCCTCCGAACCGCCATCGACGGCCAGTGGGCAGCCCCTGCGGACGGCATCCTGTTAAATGAGATACAGACCGGCGTCATCACCAAGCATGTTATGAGCGAATCGATAAATTGGAGCCCGCAGCCCCGGTTTTACCTGCAGGGCAATGTCTCTCTTGTCCTGGATCAAACGGATACACCTGCGAGCAGCATCAACTTCGACCCGCACGTCGGCCCAACCGTGGTCAACTTTAGAAATGACTATTGGACTGTCACGGCCACCGCGGGCTACATCATCAACGACAAGACCGACGTCCACGCTGACTATTCGTTTTTCCGCGCGAACGACTACTTCAATAACTCGGGTGCTGCCGTGCCTTACGGCCTGGGTGCAACGGAACACGTTGCGTCTGCTACCCTGACCCGTCAGCTTACGCCGCAGGTGCGACTACAGCTCCGATACACCTTCTACGATTACACCGACGAAACGTATGGCGGGCACAATAATTACATGGCCCATTCGTTTCTTTCGACAATGCAATTCCGCTTCTAGCGTGACGATTTTTGGGAGATGCCTCGCGGCCGCGCTCGCTCTCGTTTTCCTGGCCGCAATTTTATAGATCTGCGTTGCCACACCTGCCCGACTCGGCCGCAGAGAATTTCAGAAGCAGAAATAATATTTACTCGAACCCGGAACTAGCGGTACACACGATTAATCAAAGAATTCGAGCGAGGAATAACATCATGAAAATCATCACACACATTGCCATCAGTCTGCTGGTCGTTTCGGCCACCTCAGCGCGCGCCGGCAGCGCGCAGGAAAACTGGAACAAGGATTGCATGCAGTGTCACGGCAAGAGCGGCGCGGCCGACACTAAGATGGGACAGAAGCTAAACGCCAAGGACCTGACCGACGCGAAGGTGCAGGCAAGTTTCACAGACGCCGATGCCGCCAAAGCGATCAAGGAAGGAATTAAAGAGGACGGCAAAACAAAGATGAAAGCCTTCGGAGATCAGTTGAGCGATGACGATGTGAAAGCTCTTGTTGCTTACGTTCGGACTCTGAAAAAATAAAAAGTTTGTCTCGACACATCTGCGTCCGCTCGGCTAACCAACCAACTATGAAACGAAAAGTATTGCTTATCATGGTTTCGATGATCGCTTCGGTCGGGATCGCTTCCGCCGGTGATGGGGCCGCGCTTTGGGGCCAACATTGCGCCTCATGCCACGGAAAGGATGGCAGCGGGAGCACGATGATGGGGAAGAAATTGGAACTCAAGGATTATCGCGAAGCATCGGTGCAAAGTTCGTTCACCGATGCCGAAGCGGCCAAGGTAATCAAGGATGGCAAGGGCAAGATGAAGGCCTACGGAGCAAAACTTTCAGAGGCCGATATCAAGGCGCTTGTTGCCTACGTCCGCTCCTTGAAAAAATAAGCGAGAGTTCTTTTTGAAAAAAATGATCGGCACGAGCCGGTCACCGTAAAATTTCTCGACCTTGATTTTCAAGATCGACCACACCCAGGGTTCGTTGTTACACCTCGAGCACGCCAGTAGATAGCAAACGATGCCTTTCCTGTCCCGTTTTCGTAACTGGATTAGCTGGACGGGAATGGTGCTGGCTGCGAGCGCCCTCTTCGCGTTCTGCCTGCTCTTCGCGATTGACCTGTTTGCGGGTCATCGGAATCCCTATGTCGGCATCCTCGGTGATGTCGTGGCCCCTTTCTTTTTTCTCGCCGGTGTTGTTATCGCTATTTTTGGCGCTTTGCTCCACTGGCGCCGGGAACGGCGTGCGCTGCGTACCGCGACGCCGCTGACCCTTAAGATTGATCTGTCGCGTCCGAGAGACCGGAAGATTCTTGCGCTTTTCGCGGCCGCCAGTGTCATTTTCTTGTTTGTGACTGCGGTCGGCAGTTACGAAACTTACCATTACACGGAATCGACGCAATTCTGCGGCCAGACCTGTCATACTCCGATGGAGCCTGAGGCGGTCGCTTCGCAGCAGACTGCTCATGCAAAAGTCGAGTGTGCCTCATGTCACGTCGGCCCCGGTGTAGCGGCTTACTTCAAGACGAAGGTCAATGGTGTGAAACAGCTTTATCACACAGTCCTGGACGATTATCACCGGCCCATTCGCATGACAGAGGCTAATCCCCGTCCTGTCCAGGCGATTTGTGAGCAGTGCCATTGGCCAAACAAGTATGTCGGGAACGTCGTTCGCATGTACCGACATTATCTTTCCGATGAAAAGAACACGCCGTTTGGAGTTGGTCTTTTGCTGAACGTTGGCGGAGGCGACGCGGCCAATGGTCCGCAGAGCGGCATTCATTGGCACATGAACATTGCCAACAAGATCGAATACATCGCCGGCGACGAACAACGGCTGACGATTCCGTGGGTAAGGATAACCAGATCAAACGGCGAGGTGACGGAGTATCGAACAGCGGACTTCAAGCCGGATCCGGTCAAGGACCGGGTGCAACGGATGGATTGCATGGATTGCCACAGTCGTCCGGCTCACAACATAAAGGGGCCTAACGAAGCCGTCGATTTAGCTCTGCAAACTGGGCGGCTCGATCCCCAGGTTCCGTGGGTTAAGGCCAAAGTGGTTGCGGCATTGGTCCAGCCTTACAAGACAAGAAGCGATGCCGAGCAGAAGATTGCCGCCGCCTTGCATGCAGCTTATCCGGATCCCGCGCAGGCGAACCCGATTATTGAACAGGCACAAGCGATCTATCGTGCCAACTTTTTCCCCGAGGTAAAAACGGATTGGCGAACTCATCCCAATTTCATTGGACACAAAGATTGGAACGGTTGTTTCCGTTGTCATGATGGCAATCACGTTGCAGCTGACGGGAAAAAATCCATCTCCGCGAGCAACTGCAACTCCTGCCACTTGGTTGTCGCCCAGGGTAGCGGCGATGCGTTGAAGCAGATCAACGCCGACGGAATGGACTTCGTGCACATCGACGCGCCGTTCACAGAATTCTCCTGTGCTGATTGTCACACCGGAGGACCGCAGAAAGAATAGAATGCACCCTGCGTCCTTGCGGGCCTGCTCCGCAGGTGGCACGCGAAAACTGAAGCTTCTTCAATTTTCGCGGCTCGATTAGGCTGAAGCCCTGATGTGATGTGGCACCGATGGATTGATTTTTGCACGTCGCTGAAGTTGACGATGATTTGTCTGGCTGCGGCGATGGCGCTCATCTTTGCCGGCACGCTGGCCCAGGTTCATCTGGGAATTCACGAGGCTCAGGCACGATACTTTCAGAGCTTCTTTGTTTGGTGGCCGCCTAACGCTGGTGCCTTTCAAATTCCCATTTTCCCAGGCGGGCATCTCATTGGAGCTGTGCTCCTCGTCAATCTGATCGCCGCGCATGCGAAACGGTTTTGCTGGGCCTGGCGGAAGCTCGGGATTCATCTCACCCACGCGGGTTTGATCATTATGCTCGCGGGCGGCCTTTTTACCGATCTCTTTACAATCGAGAGCCACATGCGGCTGTCTGGTGGCGAAACCAAGAATTACTCAGAGGATTCGCGTCGGGCGGAATTAGCCGTGATCGATCTGAGCCACGCCGACTGGGATCAGGTAACAGCGGTACCAGAAGCAGCACTGCGCCGTCATCAGGTGATTGATAATTGGAGTCTTCCATTCCGGATCGTCGTACAAAACTACTACCAAAATTCGCGACTTACCATTCTGCGCGATGGAGAAGACGGCGCGCAAGCTGCCGCCAATCAGGGGCCGGGTGCACGCATCGCAGTTCAACCGACTCCGTCCGCGGTCGGTGTTAACGAAGGCAACGTGACGAGTGCCGTCATCGAGATCATTCCAAGAAACTCGAACACTCCTCTCGGCACCTGGCTGGTCTCCGCTGCGCTTGGCGCGCCTCAATCCTTCTCCTGCGATGCACGCACCTGGAAAATCGCGATGCGCCCCGCCCGTTATTACAAGCCCTACAGTGTTACTCTACAGAAGTTCACGCACGAGCTCTACTCCGGCACGGAGATCCCGAAGGACTTTTCGAGCCGCGTCACACTGATCGATTCGGAGCGTGCAACGAAACGCGACGTCTTGATCTACATGAACCATCCCCTGCGTTATCGGGGCGAGACATTTTACCAGGCTGGATTTCAGAAAGATGATTCTGCGACCGTTCTACAAGTCGTCCATAACCCGAGCTTCCTCGCCCCCTATGTTGCGTGCGTGATCGTCGCAGTCGGCTTGCTCGTGCAGTTTGGTTATCACCTCATCGGATTTTCGAGAAAACAAAGAGCGATATGAAACGTTTTCTCCCGTGGATCGTCCTGCTCGTCGCCGTCACCTGGCTTGCAGGGACCTGGTGGCCACCCTCGCCTGCGACCCACGAATTCGATCTTTCGAAGTTCGGGAAAATCCCGGTCCTGGTCGGCGGCCGCATCAAGCCGCTCGATACCGTCGCGCGCAACTCGCTCCTCATCATTCACGGTAAACAAGAGCTGCTCCTCAAGGACAGTCGGCATCTCACCGCGATCCATTGGTTGGCTGACGTCCTCTTTAACGCGCCGGTCGCCGATCAATATCCTGTTTTTCTTGTCCAGAACGCGGACGTCCTCGGCTTGTTTGGCTGGGAGCAACGCGATCGTAAGGATTTCAGTTTCGCTGAATTGTCGCCTTTCTTGAAGCAGATCGATGAACAAGGCGCGTTGGCGGAAAAAGTCGAATCCGTGCAACGCTCCGCCTATCAAAGCGCGATCGTGAATTTGCGCAATTCACTAAGTCTTTATCAACGACTGAAAAACAGCATCCAGCCCGAGGGCGAACAGAATTTCGCCGCTGAGCTAAATGTTTTTGAGCGCAATCTCCTCGCCGCGCGCGGAGCGGCCAGTCAGATAGAAGCAGGGAGTAATTTTGACCAGCGAAAACGCAACGACATAGCGACAATCATTCAACGCTACGAAAAAGCGGCAACGAAGGCCTACATCCTTTCAGTGCCTTCGGTAACTACACGTCCCTCGGTCAATCCGAGAGGTGAATGGCGCTCGATGAGCGACAGTCTCTTGCAAGCAGCGGGAACCGCAGAGTTACATCCAATCACCCGATCCTATGCCCTCCTCGGCGACAATTATCGGGCGGGCAATCGCGCTCTCTTCAATGCACATCTCGACGAGATGACCCGCTGGTTCTCAAAGGAGATGCCCGATGCCGTCCAGCGAACATCGTTCGAACACCTTTTCAATGAGCTCCAGCCCTTCAGCCAAAGCATGGCCCTCTATATTCTCGCGTTCCTTCTCGCTTGCCTTTCATGGTTGGGCCGAAATCAGATGCTCAGTCGTTCGGCCTTCACTTTGCTGCTGCTCGCTCTCGCCATTCACACTTTCGGACTCGTCTCCCGCATGTATTTGCAAGAGCGGCCGCCGGTCACGAATCTTTACTCTTCCGCCATCTTCATTGGTTGGGGCGCAGTGTTGGTCGCGCTCATTCTGGAAAGGATCTTCCGTGACGGCATTGGCGCAGCCTGTGCAGGGGCAATTGGTTTCATCACACTAATCATCGCTCAACATCTCTCCGAGAGCGGCGACACGCTCGAGATGTTGCAAGCTGTGCTCGACACGAATATCTGGCTCGCAACTCACGTCGTTGCGATCACTACCGGTTACTCCGCCATGTTTCTCGCCGGCATGCTGGCGATCATTTATGTTATCCGTGGCGTCTTTACACGCTCGTTGGACAAACTAACTGCCGCTTCGCTCACGCGTATGATTTATGGCGTGGTGTGTTTTGCGACCTTCTTCAGTTTCGTCGGCACTGTCCTCGGCGGTATTTGGGCCGATCAATCTTGGGGCCGATTCTGGGGATGGGATCCGAAGGAAAACGGAGCTGTTCTTATCGTGCTTTGGTGCGCGCTTATCCTTCACGCGCGCTGGGGCGGATTTATTCAGCAACGCGGTCTGATGATCATGGCGATCTTCGGCAATATCGTGACCAGCTTCTCCTGGTTTGGGGTCAACATGCTTGGCGTCGGCCTGCATTCCTACGGATTCATGCAGAAAGCATTTCCGTGGCTCGTCGGATTCATCGTTAGCCAGCTCGCGCTCATGGCGATCGCCTCCCTATCGCTCACGTATTGGCGAAGCTTTCGCCCGGCGCGCACTCCTTGTCCCTCGGCAGAAAAGAAACAGCTCTCGCCCATTCTCGTCGCCGGACAATAACTGCACAGTTTTTGCCAATTCCTGCGCAGCCGCCTTCGCTGCTGGTGCGAAGATTGAGCCGGAATGGGAAACGACAAAGCGCCCTGGCCGTCAAAACACAACTGGCGTGAGATTCCGCGCCAGACTCCACCGAAGCGCGAGGCGGCCGAACGCATCTGCGACTTCGACGAGATTTATGGATTGTTTGACGAAGCGACCGCGCGCGAACAAGCCAGCCGCTGCATCAATTGTCCCGATCCTCTCTGCACCCGATCTTGTCCACTTGGCAATCGGATTCCTGAATGGCTCGCACTTCTTGCAGACGGGCGTTTCCTGGACGCCGCAGAGGTGTCCCGTTCGACCAGCAACATGCCGGAAATTTGTAGTCGCGTTTGTCCTCAAGAAAGACTTTGCGAAGGTGGTTGTATTCTCAATGCGGTTTCGGATCCGGTCTCCATCGGTGCGCTGGAAAAGTTCGTTAACGAATACGCGTTTAGTCATGAAACCTTCGATGCAGTTGACGTTCCCAAAAACGGACGAAGCGTAGCAGTGGTCGGGAGTGGCCCCGGCGGAATAACATGCGCGGACGAATTGGCGAAGCGGGGTTACGCCGTCACAATATTTGAGGCGCAAAGCCGCGCCGGAGGACTTCTCGTTAACGGTATTCCTTCCTTCAAACTGGAAAAGGGCGTCGTGGAACGTCGTCTCAATCTTTTGCGCCGCCGCGGCGTGATGATCCGATGCGGGGTCAAAATCGGACGCGATATTTCCTTGTCGACGCTGCGCACACAGTTTGACGCGATCTACTTGTCGATCGGAGCGCAGAAACCCAAAGAGCTTGAGATTTCGGGTGCGGATTTGAAAGGCGTTTTTCATGCCTTGCCGTTTCTCATCCAGATGAATCTGGTCGCCTCTGCGGAGGGACCGCTCATCGATGTGCGAGGGAAACGCGTTGCGGTCCTGGGCGGCGGCGATACCGCGATGGATTGTTTGCGGACCGCACTTCGGGGCGGCGCGCGTGAAGCAGTCTGCATTTATCGGCGCAATCTCGAAAACATGCCCGGTAGTCGGCGGGAATATCTCAACGCAACCGAGGAAGGCGCGCGCTTCATGTTCCTCACTAACGCGGTTGCATTGTTAGGCAATGACGCTGGCGCCGTAGCCCGGTTGGTTTGCGTCCGGATGGAATTGGGCGCCCCAGATGCGAAGGGACGTCGCACGCCCAAACCGATTCCCGACTCGGAATTCAGGCTCGATGTAGATGCAGTGCTCATCGCTTACGGCTTTGATCCGGTTCCGATTTTCGCCGCTGGCAATGCCGAACGGATTGAGGTCAACAAATGGGGAGGCGTGGTCATCGACCCCAATCAAATGACCAGCGTGCCGGGTGTCTTCGCGGGAGGAGACCTTGTTCGGGGCCCCAATCTAGTGGTGCGCGCGGTCCGCGATGGACGCAAAGGGGCCGCAGCCATCCACAATTACATATTCCCGCCGGAATCCGCTCGGTCCTAGGCGTTTGCCCCTTGCGATAGAGTGATTAAGACCTTGCCAGAAATCCCCGCGATTAATAAAAAGCTGTGATGGAAGAACAGATCGAATCCGCTTCAAATCCGCTCACATCGCGCCGCCACTTTCTCGATCTCGTTTTGGGCGCGAGTATTCTTGGTTGGCTGGCGAGCATCGCCTACCCCGTCATCCGTTATCTCAAACCATTGCCGCAAACAGGCCCGACCGGGCCGACGCATCTGACCCGCGATGAAGCCGCGAAACTGGAGCAGAACCAGTTTGTCATTGTCCCTGTTAGCGGACAGCGCGTCATTGTCCTGCAATCTCAGGATCAGCTTTACGCGCTAAGTGCCAAGTGCACCCATGAAGGTTGCACGGTGACTTATCAACCGGGCCAATCAGTCATCTGGTGTCCGTGTCACGATGGTCGGTTCGATCTTACGGGGCGCGTGGTTTCAGGACCGCCGCCACAGCCCTTGGTTAAGTACGCCGCGCAACGACAACCGGACGGCGGAATCGTCATCTCAGTCGAGAAAGCGTGATGAACATCGCTGAAAAGCGCGGCGGGTTACGCGGATGGCTGGATCGGCGCTATCAACTTTCGCCACTGCTGGAGTTCTTGCAGCACAAGGAAGTCCCTTTGGGATCGCATTGGATGGGCTGGTATTATCTCGGTGGCGTCACGATGTTCTTTTTCATCGTGCAGGTAGTAACAGGCG
>Ga0207701_10006741_pt1 | contig 11459 bp, 10 predicted proteins | sample KBSSwiSSwithPhiX_FD_184294 | JGI IMG/M metagenome (GOLD analysis project Ga0207701, IMG submission 184294) | Switchgrass rhizosphere bulk soil microbial communities from Kellogg Biological Station, Michigan, USA, with PhiX - S5 (SPAdes) (version 2) | ecosystem: Environmental > Terrestrial >...
CCTGCCGTTGCCCTTTCGTTAGATCAAGCTAAAATCACTTCATGAAACGGTCCGGAGTCGCAGATCTTCCCCTTCACGGCGGCCGGGTGCCGCAATGGCTGGCGGCACGCATGACGCAGCTCGGCACCGCGATCGCAGAGGCGATCGTTCGCGACTACGGCACCTCGATGTTTCTTTCCCGGCTGAGCGATCCTTTTTGGTTTCAAGCGTTGGGCTCAGTAATGGGAATGGATTGGCATTCTTCAGGGATCACGACTTCGGTCATGGGCGCTCTCAAACGCGGACTCGCTCCGCGAGCGGCCGAGCTCGGGTTGTATGTTTGCGGCGGCCGCGGTCGATTTTCACGCAACACGCCGCAGGAATTGCGCGCGATCGCCGACCGGCGCGGCTTGGATGGCGAAGCTCTGGTGCGTAGCAGCCGGCTCACCGCTCGGATCGACAACAATGCCATCGCGGACGGATTTCAGATCTACCTCCACAGTTTCATTGTCACCGCCAATGGCGAATGGGCGGTCGTTCAGCAGGGCTTGAATGATGACAGCGGCATGGCGCGCCGCTACCACTGGCATTCAGCCAGCGTTCGCGACTTTGTCGCCGCGCCGCACAGCGCGATTGTCGGCGAGGATCAAGGCACGATCATGAACCTCGTCGACGCGCAAGCCAAGCCTGCGCAAGACGCGCTGCTGAAAATCACCCGCGAGAAACCCGAGACTACTTTGAAGGATGCGCGCTATTTGCAATTGCCGGCGCGCCACGAAGTCCGCGCTGTGGATATCGATCTCAAGCGCTTAGGCGCTGTGCTTGCGCTTGCCTACGACCGCGAGCTTCACGATTTTGCCGAGCTTTTGCTCCTAGAAAAGCTCGGTCCGCGCACGCTTCAATCCCTCGCGTTGATCGCCGAAGTCGTTCATGGCGCGCCAAGCCGTTTCGCTGATCCCGCGCGTTTTTCTTTCGCCCATGGCGGCAAAGACCGCCATCCGTTTCCGGTTCCTCTGAAAACCTACGATGAGTCCCTCAACTGGCTGCGAGTTTCCCTCGATCGAGCAAAACTCGGTGACCGGGAGAAGCTCGACGGCTTTCGCCGTCTAAATCAATTCGTTGCTGCCATCGAGACCGAACTCGAACCCCAGGCCGATTTCGAGGCCGTGATTCGCCATGAACAAGCGATTTCTCCGTCCCTTGACGGCCGCTCTGTTTTTGATCGCCGCTCCAAACAGCTGTCGCTTTTTTGATTACGCTCCGCGTCTCCGCGAACCGAACTGGATTTCGCTCAGCGGCTTTCAAATTAAATCCCCCTAAATCCCCCTTTTACAAAGGGGGGATTGCCTTTATCCCCTCTTTTCCAAAGAGGGGATAAGGGAGATTTTTGCGCCGTTGCTGAGATTTTACTTTCGGTTTTCGCGAACAGCACCACAGCAATAATCTCGTCGCCGCAACTCTCGCTCATATGTTAACTTACTCAGGCTGATGCAAAACTCCGATCTCCCCATTTTCGATATCGAGCAGTCACTCCTCGAAACTTTGCGCACGCACAAACGTCTCGTGCTGAGCGCGCCGACCGGCTCCGGCAAATCGACGCAAGTGCCACAGATGCTGCTCGACGGCGGGCTTCTCCGCGACGGGCAGGTGACGATATTACAACCGCGACGGCTGCCCACGCGCATGCTAGCAAGCTGGGTGGCGCACGCTCGCAACGTCAAGCTCGGCGGCGAAGTCGGTTATCAAATGCGCTTCGATAGCGTCGCGTCCAACGAAACTCGCATCTGCTACATGACCGAAGGAGTGCTCCTGCGCCGGATGCTCGCCGATCCGGAGTTGCACGGAATCAGTGCGATCATCTTCGATGAATTTCACGAGCGCCATCTCTACGGCGACATCACGCTGGCGCGCGCCCTCGAAATTCAGCAGGGCTCGCGGCCCGATCTTATTATCGTCGTCATGTCAGCGACCTTGGATATTGCCGCCGTGGAGCATTATCTCCAACCCTGCGCTCAATTATCGTCGCAAGGGCGCGCCCATACCGTTAGCATCGAATACCTTTCCACGCCCGCCGCCGAAACGCCCGTCTGGAGTCTGGCCGTCAAAGAGCTCCGCCGCGTACTCCCGAAACATCCCGAAGGCGACGTTCTCATCTTTATGCCTGGAACATACGAGATCGCCCGCACGGTGCGCGAAGCTTCCGAAACTCTCGGCTCGGAATTCGCCGTGTTTCCGCTCCACGGCGAGCTCACGCCAAAGGATCAGGACGCCGCAGTCGCGCGCTACCACCGGCGCAAAATTGTCGTCGCCACCAACGTCGCCGAAACTTCGCTCACCATCGATGGCGTGCGTCTAGTGATCGACAGCGGTCTTGCGCGAATTCCCCGTTATGATCCGTACCGCGGCATCAATACTTTGCTGATCGAAAAAATCAGCCGCGCCGCCGCCGATCAGCGGGCCGGACGGGCCGGACGCACCGCACCCGGATACTGTCTGCGCCTTTGGACCGCGCACGAGCACCATGCGCGCGCCGCCCACGAAATCCCCGAAGTGAAACGTCTCGACCTGACGGAAGTCGTCCTCACATTAAAGGCGAGCGGCGTCAGCGATATTAGGAAATTTCACTGGCTCGAGAAACCTGACCCTCATGGGGTTGAACGCGCCGAAACGCTGCTGACGGATCTCGGCGCAGTCGAGCCCAAAAGCGGTGCGATCACGACTACGGGCCGGCGCATGCTGCAGTTTACCGTGCATCCACGCTACGCGCGCATGTTGCTCGCGGCTCAGGAATATGGCTGCGTCCACGCTGTGGCTTTGATCGCGGCGCTGACTCAAGGACGTGACTTGCTGCGCCGAGACAAGCAACAACAGGATGCGCGTGAAGCACTGATCGGTACTGAAACGCAGTCGGATTTTTTCGTTCTGATGCGCGTGTGGGAGGAAGCAGAGCGCTGCGGTTACAATCTTGACCGGTGCCGCCGCCTCGGCGTCAACGCTCAAGCAGCGCGTCAAGTGCAATCCGTGTTCGAGCAGTTTTTGCACATTGCCCGGGAAGAAGGTTTGGATGTGCGCGACAAGCCGCTGGCGCGCGACGCGGTGCAGCGTTGTGTGCTCGTCGGCTTTTCCGATCACCTCGCGCGACGGTTGAACGGCTCGCCTCGTTGCGAGTTGGTGCATCACCGGCGCGGCTCACTGGCCAGGGACAGCGTCGTCGACGCGACGCTTTTCGTCGCGTCCGAAATTCGCGAAGTGGAAAGCGCAAGGGGCAGGGAACGCAATCTGAACGTTGTGCTCAATCTCGCAACCGCCGTCAAGCAAGAATGGCTGCGCGAACTCTTCCCAGCCGAATTCCGCGAAGTCCAGACCATGAGCTTCGATCCGGCATTGAAGCGTGTCGTCGCTCGCGCAGAGATCTGTTTTCGCGATCTGGTTCTAGAAGAGAAGCTTTCCCAGGATATTCCATCCGACCAAGCGGCGAAGATCCTGGCTGACGAAGTCGTCGCGGGCCGGTTGAAACTCGACAACTGGACCGACGCCGTCGAGCAATGGATTCTCCGCGTTAACCGACTGCGCGAATGGATGCCTGATCTCGAACTGCCGCTGATCACTGACGAGGATCGCGCCAGCATTATCGAGCATATTTGCCATGGCACGGCGAGCTATAGCGAGATCAAAAATCGCGCGGTTCTGCCGGTGGTCAAGTCATGGTTGTCCCAGCAGCAGCAAAAATGGGTCGATGAATATGCGCCCGAACGTATCCAACTCCCGAATGGAAGAATGGTAAAGGTCGCGTATACTGCCGACACGCCGCCGCTCATCGCGGCGCGCATCCAGGATTTATACGGCATCAAAGAAGGCCTGTGGATCGCGCAGCGACGAGCTCCGGTGCGGATTCAGGTGCTCGCGCCGAGCAACCGCCCGGTTCAGGTCACCGATAATTTGTCGCTCTTCTGGCGTGAAACCTATCCGAAGCTGAAAACGCAATTGCAGCGCCGTTATCCGAAGCACGAATGGCGCTGATCGATATAAGTCTCGCAATCACTCAGGTGTTTCCGAATAGTGAAGTAAACAGCCACGCTTCCCGGCAGACATCATCGAGGCGTCAAAAAACCGCAAACCAAAAAAGTTTGTCATTTCGACCAATGGGAAATCTTTTTATCCGGAAGAGCCGATGTAGATCACGAAGGACAGTTTGTCAAAAATTCAATCAATAAATTAGTAGTCTTGAGTAGTCTCAAAAATTATTTGCACCTGTTTACTTGCTCGGTTTACCCAAAATCTCGCTAAACAACTTGTCCGCCGGCCGGCGATCGGCGTTGCTGTCATCGTCAGCATCGAAGTAGTCAACGCCCTCTTTGCGCTGAATTTCCTCGGGAAGATTGTTTTTCGGAATGTCGGTGCGTAACGAGTTCGAGCCGGTGCGCGGCCGCCCCTTGCGCCCTTTCTGAACTTCCGCTTGTCCTTCGCGCGACAGCAGCCAGTTGACGAACACCTTGGTGGCATTCGGATGCGGCGCGTTTTGTAGCAAGCTCAGGGTTCCGCCCGAAGAGCTCAAGGTGCCGCCTTCTTTGAGATTCAGAATCTGACCGACCGGCAGACCGTGCTCCATCGCCTTGTCCATCTCATCGGAGACGCACGGAATACACAGTGAAAACTTTCCTGTCGCGAGCCAGTCGACGGGCTGACGATAATCTCTTGTCATCGACACTTCCATCTCGCCGTAGAGCTTTTTGATAAATTCGGGCCCGAGCTTCGCGTGGTAATAGAAGAACAACACGGGATTATCCATGCCGCGCAGGCGAGGATCGACGGCGACAATGTTGCCTTTCCATTTCGGCTGCACCAGATCCCAGTACGAAGTGAACTCGCGGGGGTTGACGAGTTTCGAATTGTAATTAATTTCGACTCCGCCAGCATTACCGACATAAACAAAAATATATTTGTTTTCCGGATCGACGTACTTGTGCGTACCGCGCCACCACTTGCTCTCGTCGACGACCTCAGGCAGCAGCAGAAGCGGCTTGATCGGATCGAGGAGCTTGCCCACATAAAGCGTGCTGAATGCAGTCCCCTTCCCACCAGCGAAAAGGTCGGCGATGTGCTTTTCCGCGCGCCGCTCCGCCACGAGACGCGGGCCGAGATCATTGCCGCGTCCCCGGAGCTGGCTGACTTTGATTTTCGGGTAAACCCGCTCGAAAGCATGGACCGCCTCCTCAGTGAGCGGTCCATTTTCGAAGATGTAAAGACTGACGATACCTTCCTTCTCGGCCGCCGCAACCGTTTTGTCCCACTCGGTGCGCCAGTCCGCCTTCGCAGCCGCAGCGGAGCTCGCAGTCTGATAGCAAAGGACTAAAAACAACAATGCCGATATTTTTGCAGTGATCATTTTCGCGGTTCAACTTTGCCCACTCTAAAAGCGGTGGCGCATAAGTGTCAACCTGTTTGCACTGGTTCTGCGACTCGCTGAAGCCACCGGGCTGTTTGGTTCGCATCAATGGAGACGTCACCGAGGTATGTGTTCAGCAGCTCTTTATTACTTCGCTGCCAGGTTGATTTCGCATCGCTTCCTTTTCAGACTGATCGAGTGGGGCCCGATTATTCTCGATGAGGTGTCCGATGAAGCTTTTTTTCAATCCGCAGAGCCGTGCCGTCATCGCCAAATGGATGCTCGATGAGTGCGGCGTGCCATACGAAATCGTGCCGATCGACTTTACCAAGCGCGAGCACAAGACACCGGAGTTTCTGAAGATCAATCCGGCCGGCAAGCTCCCCGCCTTGCTCGACGGTGATGTGAAGGTATTCGAAAGCGCGGCAATCTGTTTGTACCTTGCGGATAAATTTCCCGAAGCGAATCTCGCGCCCAAAATTACCGCGCCCGAACGAGGGCGTTATCTTTCGTTGATGGTTTACTCGAGCTCACAGCTCGAACCGGCGATGGGGGACGCATTGTTGAACGTTCAGACGTTGCCGCAGCGCGGCTGGAGCGAATTCGAAGTCGTGAAAGACGTGATCGAAGGTGAACTCGGTGACAAACCGTATCTGTTCCGCGATTGGTTCACGGCTGCCGATGTGATGATCGGTTCGATGTTCATCTGGCAGCGGATCTGGGGCAAGCCGTCCGGCCGGCCCAAGCTGGAAGCCTATGTCGATCGACTTCTCGCCCGGCCGAAGGCAATGAAGCTCGGCAAGGGATCGTGAGATAGAACACTTCGTGATTGCCCATCGCCTCAAAGTCGGGGGAACACTCTCATACGATTTCCCTGACTGCGGGTCTGTCCGCGTCTGTCCTGAGAAGGCTTCCTGGTTCGTCGTATTGTTGAAGGTAGCGTCAGGAAAGGAGTTCGACATGAAGATCAAGCTTTACGAGTTCGGCCCGACCCGTTCGATTCGCGTCCGCTGGACGCTTCAGGAACTAGGCCTGGCGTTCGAGTCCGTGCGCATCAACCTGCTGGCAGGCGAGCACCGCCGTCCCGAATTCCTTAAAATCAACCCGGCCGGAAAGATTCCCGTGCTTGTCGACGACGCTGTGGTGCTCACGGAGTCCGTGGCGATCGTGCTTTACCTCTCGGAAAAATATGCCGACAAGCGCCTGGTGCCAAGCACCGTCGAAGCGCGCGCGCAGGTCAATCGCTGGCTCTTGTTCGCGGCAACCGAGTTGGAGCAGCCGCTCTGGCGCATTTCGCGTCATACGACGCTCTATCCGGAAGAGGAGCGCCTGTCCAAAGAAGTATTGCTCGCCGGTAGGGATTTCAAAGAAATGGCGGCCGTGCTGGAAAAGCATATGCAAGGACGCCAGTTCGTTGCGGGAGATAACGTGACCATCGCCGATTTTGTGATGGCTTACACCCTCGACTGGGGCAACGAGGCTAAATTGCTCGGCGATTGCCCGCATCTCGTGGCGTACATGGAGCGGATGTATGCGCGTCCGCATGCGCCGCCGCGCATCGCTCAAGCCTTCGCGGCAATTTCATCGGAAGACAATTCCACTGCCCGCGGTGCATAACTACCGAAACCGCACGGCAATTACTCCTCAGCACGTAGCCATGCCCCTTCGGTAAAAACTATGCTCCGAGAGGAGACATTATGGAATCCACGCGTCGAATCGTGACGTTCAACTGGATGACGGCAAACGGATATTTCGCCGCAGCCGACGGCAATTTGGATGGGTCGTGCCCGACGCGGAGCAGGCGAAAGCGGCAGTAGATAATATTCCGCTTTTCGACACCGTGCTGTTCGGCCGCCGCACCTACGAGCTCTTCGAGAAATTCTAGAGTCGCGCCGACGACTCTTCCAGGGCACCCGATCCACATCATCCCGGACAGCCAACTTCGGAACACCACGCGATTGCGAAGTGGCTGAACGAGACGACCAAATTGGTTTTCTCAAGCAGCTTAAAGAACGTAACCTGGAAAAGATCCCGCATTATTCACGAAGTCGATCCCCGCAAGATCGAAAAGATGAAGCGCGAGGCCGGCAAAGACATGACGATTTTCGGCAGCGGCTCCATCGTGTCGCAGCTCACCGAGCACGGATTAATCGACGAATATCAGTTCGTTCTCTGCCCGTTTTTCCTCGGCAGCGGCCGGCCGCTGCTCACCGGCGTCTCGAAAAACTCGAAGCTTGAGCTCGTCAAGGCGAAGCCCTATCTATCGGGCGACGTCCTGTTTCGCTACCGGCGGTCAAACTAGACAAGGGTGTTGTCTCTATATTGCAAGTTTCGAAATTTCCGGAACGTGCCAGCGAAGCTGTCCGCAAGAAAATACCATCTGCTCTAGCTCTGCGTGGCCGTTCGGGCAATCGGGTCGGCGGTCGTCAAACGGCTACCGACAACAATTATCGCGCTCGAGCTTTTCTTTCGAGCTTTTCATTTCAACCCGCACGCAATGATTGCTTGACATTCGAATTCCCGGCCCAATATGCTCCGCTGCCAACTGCTCGTTTCATATTCAGCAAACGATAAGCGCGTTGCGCTAATGGATCTCTCGTCAAGGGAGCGTGCCACATGCGATTATTTCGGCTTGGGGTTACTTCGAGCGTCATCGTCTCGGTATTGGTCCTCTCGTCTTTGCCCAGTCGATCCCAGGAAAAAGTGAAATTTCCGATTGCTGCGTCCAGTAAGACTCTGGGGTATGGGCCTCTTTGGGTCGCCTGGAAGCAAGGCTTCTTCGACCAGCAGGGTCTGGATGCGGAGGTAATACTCCTCCGCGGTACACCTCCATCGGTTCAAGCGCTGGTCGCCGGCTCGGTTTACGTTGGTGGCGCAACGCCGGATGCGGTGATGGATGTAAGCGAGCGCGGCATCGACCTGGTGATGGTAGTGGGCCTGATCAACGGTCTTTCTCATGCGATCATGGGTGGAAAAAATTATAAGCGCTATGAAGATTTGCGCGGTGCCACGATCGGCGGTCAGAGCCTGACCTCGGGCATCACTTTCCCCTTGAGGCAGGTGTTAAAATCCAAGGGATTGGAATATCCGCGCGATTACAAGCTGGTCAACGTCGGTGGCACCGCCGATCTTTTCGCGGCGCTCTCGAGCGGCCAGATCGCGGCTGCACCACTCGCGATACCGCTCAATTTTGCGGCTGAAGAAGCGGGATTCAACGTCATCGGCTGGTATCGAGACGTATTGCCGAATTATCAGCTCACCGCAATGACGGTGCGGCGCTCCTGGGCGGAAGCCAACCGGCCTCTGCTGATTCGTTTCGTAAAGGGTATGGCTCTGGCGATGCGTTGGGTTTTCGACAAAAAGGAGCCGGCGATCGATTTTTTAACCAAGGAGATGAAGCTCAAACCAGAGCATGCCCGCAAGGGATGGGAATACTATACCGCAAATAGAATTTGGTACCCGGACGCGGATATCAACATCGACGGCGTCAAAACTCTCATTCAAATTTACGGCGAGCAGGGGCAGCTCAAGGGACCGCTGCCCACTCCGGCAAAATATGTGGATCAGAGTTATTTGAAGGAAGGATTAAAGGAACTGGGCAATAGATGAACAGCGGTCATGAAAACCGAAATGCACAGCAACACTGCCCACGCGCCGATCTGCCTCACAGGCGGTGAATTCTGGATTGGCAGATCCTTGCCGATTGGCACCAAACCGATCGGCAACCTTTGCTGATCCAACGGCTGACTCGTTGGCCGCCTGGCCGCTCACCAGTGTTGCGCCAGAAGACACTGCTACTGAATTTGCGCGGAGCGAGCCTGAGTTGTGTTCAAAGTCCAAAATCAGACGCCAGCGGTCCCGCTACTAACGTCCCAGACGTTCGAGCTGCTCGAGGTGATCGGTTTCCGAAGCCAGTATATTCTCCAGCCGAATGGCCAGACCTTTGTCGCCGAACTCCGCCGCCTGCTCGATCCGCTTCGCATAATTGCCGATGATCTTCCGTTCGGCCGCAATGTTCTGCTGCAAAAGCTCCCGCGCGGCGCTGAATTCTGCGGGCATCGCCGGCCGAATGCGCACTTCTCCGCCCAAAGCGATGATTTTGTCCGCGAGAAACGTCGCGTGATCGAGCTCGCTGGGAAGCTCCTTCTTTAATAGCTCGCGGAGTTCATGGCCGAGCATGCCGCGGCCGGCGGCGGCGTGATACACGCTTCTCAACAGCGCTTCTAGCTCGAGATTGAGATCTTCATTGAGACCATTGATGAGATCTTCACGGCTCATCGTCACGGAATGACCCACGACATGTCTCACCGGGACTTTAAAGCGCCGCTCGATGCGCCGCGGCTGATCTAAAGCCACCCAGCGCGATCGTTGCAGCGGCAAAGTGGAGATAATGATGCCGTCATAGGTTTCTTGGTGACGTTCCAGTTCGTTCTCGATCGCCTTCACCGGCGAAGCATCGCCCACTTCCGTGCGCGCGACTTTCGCGCCCACGCCCATCAGATGGTCTTTTGCGGCTTGCGCCGTACGCTGGGCGATGGTTTCGTTGTCGCCCTCTTGCCAATCGAGAAGATCTTCCACCGGCGTGGCGGGAACGAGCAAGACAAATTCCGTATCCGCATCGTTGGTAACGATCTCCCGAATGACGCTGGTCAGCTCCGGACTCGCGGCGGTTTGGTTGGCCAAAACGAGATAGCGTGGCATATCACACCTCCCGAGGATTTGTGGACTGAAAAAGGAAAAATAGGCCGAACGAAGCCTCAAATACAAGGCTTTATGTTGTGTTCTGATGACGCATGTCTTTTTTCATTGCGCGCCCTTTGATATTAAGCGCTCGAGCCTCGATGATGCTGCCCCGACTTCGTCATCCCTGATGATTCAGTCGACAGAGCGGTAGGCTTCCGAAGAAAATCTGATCCTTCTCTTATCCATACGATTTACTCGCTCAGAGTTCGGCCGTCTCAGTAAGCAAAATCTGGCCTTGAGCGTTTCGCAGCCAGGTTCGCGTTTGTCTTTTCAATTGCTAGCTTGGACGCAGTTGTGCTAACGGTCCGGACATCGAAGCCCCGCGAGCCGGACAGGAGGCGTTCATGAAATCGTACAAATTCCTGATTGCTTTATTGTTGGCGATAGCGCTTCAGGTGGGGACGCTTTCCGCGGCGGATGTGGCGCTCGATTACGACGCCTTTAAAACCCGCGTGGAGCCTATCTTCTTGAAGAAACGGCCCGGCCACGCGCGCTGCTACGTATGTCACGCGGACAGCAACAATGCGTTTCGGTTGCAGAAGCTCTCACCCGGCATGACGTTTTGGTCGGAGGAACAATCGCAACGCAATTTTCAAACGGTTCGAGCCCTGATCGTGCCTGGTGAACCGGAACACAGCAAGCTATTGCTGCAGCCGCTGGCTCCCGAAGCAGGCGGCCTTCCGTTCCATTCCGGCGGGCGACAATTCTCTTCCAAGGACGATCCGGATTGGAAAATTCTCGCGCAGTGGGTGCGCGGCAATTAATCGGCGTTGTGACTCGGTACAATTCAAAAGCGAGCGCCACAACCTTCAAATAATTGCCAGCGTTTTAATTGAGACTTCCAGAGCACAGGCCTGATCTCCGACAGCGCAAATGAATCTAGCGGAGCACCAGCGTATTAATCCGTTTCGGCACTTCCCCGACCGGAATGTTTGCGACTACTTTCATTGAGCCGGTATTGATCGCGGACACCGACCGAATCCCTGAATTGGAAACATAGATCGTTTTTCCGTCCGGTGTAAACGTCACCCAGTTTGGTAATGCACCGAGCGGTTGCGTGAAGCCGTTCAACTTGACGTCAGGCAGCGTCACATGGCCCTGAAGTTTAAGGTCGGGCAGCACATATACGAACACCGCGTTGGCGGCCAAGCTGGTTACCCAAAGGCTCCTCCCATCTGGCGCGACGCCGATACCGTGCGAGGGAGAACCCAACCGATTTTCCTGCACGCCGAAGCCGGTCGGGTCAGCGGGGAGCTTGATCGTTTCCACTTCTTTGCGAGCTGGAAAATCGACGACGGCAAAACCGTTCAGATTCGATAGCTGCGCGTAGACACGGCGCGTCGAACCGTCG
>Ga0207701_10006743_pt1 | contig 11458 bp, 12 predicted proteins | sample KBSSwiSSwithPhiX_FD_184294 | JGI IMG/M metagenome (GOLD analysis project Ga0207701, IMG submission 184294) | Switchgrass rhizosphere bulk soil microbial communities from Kellogg Biological Station, Michigan, USA, with PhiX - S5 (SPAdes) (version 2) | ecosystem: Environmental > Terrestrial >...
AGAGGACAGGACTGAATCAGAACCCAGAGAAACCAAGTCCGGTTAATCCTGTCTAACTCATGTGTTTGACAGCCGCTGCCCCGATGAGGCCAGTTGCGAGACCCGGCCGCGCTGATGCCGGTTCGCCCCGTGCTCTCCTTTTCGACTTAAGCAGGATGAAGTTGAAGTTCCGCCGGCGGCTTCGGTAGTTGCACCCAACTGCGGCAACCGCCGTAGGCTTTAGCATCGGGGAAACGCCAGGCTGGATTGAGTCGGAAGACCCGGACGAAGGCAACGTGCACTCCTGGCGCATCATCGTAATCAAAGCGCTCGCGCACCACGCTCTCCTTCAGAATGTGCCGCGGCTCCAATGCCCGCACCTCTTCCCAGTCAGTCAGGACCCGTGTTTCCTCCACTTTTACAAAGTAGCGAATCTCAATTTCGTTAGGCAAAGCCTCCGGCAAAACGGCGCCCGGGAAACGGACCCGTTCCAGCTGTTCGTGGAAGAAGGTCGGGAAGAGAAAAAACTCCCGATATTGAAATGCGAACCCGTCGCGTCCCTCCGCGATGCCGCCTTTGCGCAGGATAATACTCTGGCGACCCGCCCCGAGCGCTTCGCAGACGAGCGCCCATTCCTTGAAACCCACACTTTGCATTTCGCGGCCCCCAAATTACGCTCCCGCGGATGCCCTTCAAGATCGACCTCCACACCCATTCGTTCTTTTCCGGCGACGGCGTCTCTAGCCCGGAGGAAAATATCGCGGCGGCGAAAGCCAAAGGACTCGATGGCTTCGCGATCACCGACCACAACACGAACGATGGCGTGACCTATTTGCTCGAGAAGGGGTTGATGCGCGAGGATGGTATGCCGGTCGATAATTTCCTCATCATTCCCGGGGTTGAAGTCACGACGGCGGAAGGCCATTTGCTCTCCATCGGCGCTTCGCTTCCCTATCTAAAAGGGCGACCGGCGTTGGACGTATGCAATCTTATTCACGAGCGCGGCGGACTCGCCATTCCACCCCATCCGTATGATTTGTTTCGCGCCGGCATTCGTTTCACAACCCTCGAGAAACTGCCGATCGACGCGCTGGAGGTTTTCAACGCCGCCACCACGCTGCGCCGCTACAACCGCTATGCGTTCAAATACGCGCAGGTCCGTGGACTTCCGATGACGGCGGCGAGCGACGCGCATCATCACGCCGCGATTGGAACCGCCTATACCATCCTGAACACCGACGACTTTTCAGTCCGCGGCATCCTCGCCCAGATCGTGAAGAGCAACGAGTTGAATCAGGAATACCTCACGCCGAAAGACAGTGTGCGAAAGACCTGGAACAACTGGATGCGTCTGCGCCGGCGCAAGAGTCCTTTAGCAAAGTCGACGCCCGGCGACAACGGCGCGCCGTGATTCCGGAGGGATTGTTTCCGCTCAACGACCAAGAAGTTTGCGCAATTCTTCGCGCGTCGTGACTGGCGCTTTGCAGGTAAAATTTTCGCAAACGTAGGCTGCGGCTTTGCCGTCGATCGGTTTCATTCCCTTCACTTCCTCCAGTTTGGCCGCGAGGAAGTTCTGGCCAGCGCCGCCATCGGCCAGAAGCACGATTGTATTCGGCAGGTAATGTCGATGCACTTCATCGAGCAGGTCATGTGTGTCGGTCACGGTGGGATCCCCGGCGATGATGATCTGTTTTGGTTTCGTTAAACTAGAGTCGAGAGCGACCAGCATCTGCGGAAGGGCGCTGGGGAAATGATTTAATGCTGTGGAAAAAGCCTCGATGGTTTTCTTGCCGCGCCGAGACCAATCCTTCGAATCACGGATCTGCCCGAGCCGAAGCAAATTGCGCGCAGCCACCGAGCTCGCTGCGGGTTCGGCATTGTCATTATCCTCCTTCATCCGGATGACAATGTTGGGGTCGTCACCCGCGCTCGTGAAATAACCTCCGTTTTGGCCATCCCAAAAAAGTCGGTCCTGCGTGCTCTGCAATTGCTCGGCCAGCGCGAGCCATTGGGTATCGAAAGTGGCTTCGTAGAGATCCAGCAAACCCTGAACGTAAAAGGCGTAGTCCTCAGCGAATCCCGCCACCCCGGCGGGGCCGTTCCGATAGCTCCGTCGCAGAGTATGAGCTCGGTCGTCGTAAAGTTTCTGCCTAACGAACTCAGCCGCGCGCGTCGCCGCCTCGAGATAGTTTGGATCACCGAGCACCTGGGCACCGCGCGCAAACGCCGAAATCATCAACCCGTTCCACGCCGTGATTATCTTGTCATCGAGATGTGGCCGCGGCCGCTTGTTGCGCAGCTCGAGCAGCGTGGCGCGGCGATAACGCATCGATTCATCAACATCGAGCTCGCTCTTTCCAAAATGCTTCGCGGTCTCCGCAAAGCTCTGCCGCTCGTAAAGGATATTTTTGCCCTGAAACTCTCCATGCGGATCGCTCCCGGGCGGGGTATTCCCACCCGCTTCGACACCGTAAAGGTAATCAAAGACCTCGGCGTATTCCCCAAGCGCCTCGTCAATCTCCTGTTTTGTCCAAACGTAAAACGCGCCCTCCGTCTTTTGCCTCGACTCGGCCGTAGGAAAACTATCGGCGTCTTCGGCCGAGTAAAAGCCGCCGCCCGAATCGGTCAGGTCGCGCCGCACATAATCCAGCGTGTCGCGAGCAATCGCTTCGTACTGCAAATCACCCGTGATCTGATAGGCAGCGAGATAGGCGCTCGCCAATTGCGCCTGGTCATAGAGCATTTTCTCAAAATGCGGCACGCGCCACGAGGCATCGACCGAGTAGCGATGAAACCCACCGCCAAGCTGGTCGTGCATTCCGCCCGCCGCCATTTTCCGCAACGTGAGCAGCGCCATACCGAGAGCCGCGTCGCTCATGTCGGAGCCGGGAGCGGATCGATTGTAAACGTGGAAAAGGAAATTGAGCGTGACCGGGCGCGGAAACTTTGGCGCCGTACCGAATCCGCCTTCGCGCGCATCGTAGCCACGCGCGATTTGTTGATAGGCGTCATCAATCAGCTTTGCGTCGACTTTCCCCTCGCCTTCCGCCTTCTGATTGGCGGAACGGCCTAGAGCCGCGACAATCTCATTGCCGCTCTCCGTTATCTTCGCTCGGTCCTTTTCCCACGCGTCCGAGATGCGGAGCAGCACTTTCCTGAAGCTCGGCTGTCCGTAGCGGTCCTCCGGCGGAAAATAGGTCCCACCCACAAACGGCTTCAGACCCGGAGTTAGCCAGACGCTCAGCGGCCAACCCCCTCCCCCCGTCGTCGCCTGGACGAAGGTCATATAGACGCGGTCAACATCCGGCCGCTCTTCGCGATCCACCTTGATGTTGACGAAACGCGAGTTCATCAGCTTCGCGACGTCTTCGTCTTCGAAGGACTCTCTCTCCATCACGTGACACCAGTGGCAAGTGGAATAACCGATCGAGAGAAAAATCGGCTTCTTTTCCCGACGCGCCTTTTCAAAAGCCTCTTCACCCCATGGGTACCAATCGACAGGGTTGTGCGCGTGCTGAAGGAGATAGGGCGATTTTTCCTGGGCGAGCCGGTTGGTATGCTCAACGTGAGCTGGCGGCTTAACGGCGGGTGGACTCGGTGTCACACCGCAACTTACCGAAAAGCGGCCCGATGCGAAACCGCAAGCTTTGGAGGGACGGGCGCCGCCCCGTCCGTGGATCAACTCGATAACACCCGGCCAAGGCGGATCGTTCGGTATTCAGACCAATCCAATCCCCGGTGCAGTTTCCGGCGACCACGGATTCACTCGATGCTCGGAAGCAACAATCGCGTCCACCTGTCGTCGCAAGAGCCGTAGAAACTCGTCGATATCGAAGCGGTGCCGGACGGGCCCGAACGGAGCGAGATTTTTCTCCGCGAGACGGAATAGTCGCACGGCTGGATAGAGCCGTCGTCCGTCCTTGGGATGGGTCGGCCGGGCATGTTGCTTCTGCAAATGCACAAACCCGCCGGCCGCCTGGATCAGTCCCTTAAAATAATTGGCATCTTCCGATTTTGTCTCCAACCAGAGGTGCTCGAGGACATCGTGAGCCTCGTAGTAACGCTGCTCATTCCAGCACTGGAAAAACCCGACATAGCAGGGGTGCTGCGCAATTTCGCCAGACGCCCCATCTATCGGTGCGCCGCTTAGCTCTTCCACCAATCGGGAAATTCTTTGGCCTTTGTTCACGGAAAGCTTAGTTTCGTTTCGGCAGAGATGACCGGCAACCGCGCACGCATTGTTTTTCCACGGAGGGCCGATTTGACCACGGCCGCGGGTGACGGATGACGGCAGCCGGGCTCACCCTCCTTCTTTGCGCGATTGGCTTCCTGATTTGCTGCTCGGCGCTTTTTTCCGGACTGGAAACGGCGCTCTTCGCGCTAAAAAACCATCAGATCCAGCGCTTGGAGAAACGACATCCGTCGCTCGCGGATTTTTTGCGAATCTTTCGCGATAAGCCGCGGCGCGTCCTGACTGTTCTTCTCCTCGGCGACACCCTCGTCAACGTTCCGCTGATCATTCTTTGCCTGATCTTCATCTGGGAAAGTGAACTCATCACTCACGTGCCGGGTTGGATGGCAACGCTCGCCATTTTCGCGGTCGTCGTGGTGCTGTGCGATTTAATTCCAAAACTGCTCGCGATCTCCACCGCCTATCGAATCTCGGCGGTCGGAGTGTCGACGCTCAGGTTGATGATGCCCTTGCTCGATTGGGTCGGACAAGCGCTCGAAAACGCCAGCAGTTGGGTGATCGACCGACTCACACCGGAAAAATTACGCGTGCGACCGCGCATCAGCGACGAAGAACTTGAGACCCTGGTCGAAATGAGTGAGGCGGAAGGCACGCTCCAGGAAACCGAGGGTGAGATAATCCAGGAAATCATCAAGCTCGGCGACAAGACGGCAAAGGATTGCATGACGCCCCGGGTCGACACTTGTGCGATTCCGGACGATTTGGCTAACGAGGAAGCGATCGCCCGCTTCCGGCAGTGGCGCTACCGCCGGGTGCCGGTTTACGCCGACACGCCTGACCAGATTCTAGGGATCGTCGATGTGAAGCAGTTTCTGCTCGATCCATCGCGGCATTACACCGAGACGCTGAACGTGCCGTCGTACGTCCCAGAGACGATGCGGGCGATGAATTTGTTGCGCCGCTTTCTGTCTGCGCCGCAGGGCCTCGCCGTCGTCGTGGATGAGTTCGGCGGGACCGAGGGGATCATCACGCTGGCTGATATTGTCGAGGAAATCATAAGCGATGCCGCACCCCTGGGTGATGCCGAACTTTACATCGAGTCACTCGATGACGGTCTCCTGATCGTGAGCGGCAACGCAAGGCTCGATGACCTTACCGAACACCTTGGCTTCGAGTTAACGGCCGACGGCATCGACACCATCGGCGGTTATGTTTTTAACCGACTGGGATATTTGCCAACCGCAGGCACAACTCTGGAAATCCCGCGTCTTACGATCACCGTGCGGCGGGCGAGTCGTCAACGCATCGAAGAAATGCTCCTCCAAAAAACGGACACGGACGCCGAAGACGAATCATCGGAGGAATTCGACTCAGACGTATGATTGGCTGGCCCTTAATTATTCTTTGCTGGGTAGCCTCCTTCGTCTTCGCCGGGATCGAGGCGGGAGTGCTTTCGCTCGATCAAGTTCGGCTGCGCCACCAGGTAAAGCTGCGCAATCCCGCCGCCATCAAGCTCGACCGCCTCCTCAAGAAACCGCAACGCCTTCTCGCCACCGTATTGTTGGTCACAAATTTTTCTGACATCGCTGGATTGCTCCTGCTCACGCGCAGGCTTGTGACCTCGCTTGGGAGTTCCGGCTACGTTGTGGCGCTTCTCGTCGCCGCGCCGATCTATCTTTTTCTGCTCGGCGTAGTCCCGAAATCGCTCTTTCGCCGGTTTCCCTATCGCGCGCTAGCCGCCTTTGCTGGCCTGCTCGTCTTCACTTCGCGTCTCCTCTGGCCCGTGCTGGAACTCGGCTCGCAAATCGGCCGACTGCTGTTCCGCCACAACAAAGGGACCCCTCGGCTCTTCGCCGCGCGAGAAGATTTGAAGCAACTCACTGTTGAAAGCGAACGGCAGGGCGCGCTCACTCCCGCCGAGCGTGCCATGATCCACAACGTCGTCGATTTCCGCGCCGTTAAGGTTGCAGATGTCATGGTGCCGCTGCCGAAAACGGTGGCGGTGAACCCGCAAACTACCATTCCAGAGCTACTGCAGTTATCGGCAAAAACTGGGATTGATCGCGTGCCTGTTGTTGCGGACGACGGAAACGCCCTCGGACTTGTCAATGTCTTCGACGTCCTGCTCGACCGGAATTTGAACCAGGAACTTCGACATTACACCCGACGCATTGTCTCGGCGAAGGAGAGCGAACCCGCCGATCGCATCATCCGCCGGTTGCGCGCCGCTCGACTCAGCCTTGCCGCCGTTCTCGACGAAAGACAAAAACTAACCGGCATCGTGACGGTCGAGGATCTTATCAGACGCCTCGTCCAAAGCACCTAGTGGTGCGTCAATAACCGCTCGGCGTCAGGAATTGGAAGGCCACGACTCGGCCGTTTTGGAACGAAACGGTTTTCACCGGGTAACTTACGGTAGCCGGAAACGGATAATAAAATGGATCCCAGAGCGGATCGTAAAACGCGCCGTAGTAACCGTAACGTCCATGGCGCCCGTAGTATCCGACCCGACCGTAATAACCGCCGTAACCGCCGTACCAATAAGGTCCGTAAGCCGCCGTCGATAACGTGTAAACCCACGTCTCGGTTGAAGTCCGATGGACGATTCCAGTTGCCTTCTGCTGCGGCTGACCCCAGGCGATATAAACCGCTTCCTGCGACATTCCGCCCCTGATTTTGCCTTCACTGACCAAAGCGCGATCCTGAGAGGAGAGTGAATCAAACGCAGAGCGGTGCGAATCGATCCGCGAGCTGATTGTGCTGCAGCCCGAAACAACCAGTCCGCCAGCTGCGACGCACGCCCATAACGCCCATGCAAACATTCGACGTTTCATGCTTAAAGCTAATCCCGCGGCTCCTACGGTCAAACCGTTGCACTCTGGCGGAGGGGCAAAACAGTAACGGAACTGAAATAATGCCGACACGCCAGTAGTCCGGCGCGTTGATGGCCCGGCCAAAGGCTCCTCGTCGCACCATCTTGATTCGGGAAACGCTTCGCCGTAGCCTCGAACAATGGAGGACAGGTTCGGTCATCACATTTCGTATTTGCGCGTCTCCATCACCGACCGTTGCAATGAGCGCTGCACTTATTGCATGCCACAGGAGTTACAGGAATGGCTGCCGCGACATGATATCCTGACCTTCGAGGAAACACTCCGGCTCATCCGGATCGCGAGCGATCTCGGGGTGACAAAGATTCGCCTGACCGGTGGCGAGCCGCTTACCCGGCGCGACGTTATTCAGCTTTTTCGCGAGCTTCCGCGCCTCACAAAGTTGCGCGACATCGGTCTTTCGACCAATGGCACTCTTCTCACCCGCGAAGTTGAGCCTCGTTTGACCATGGCCGAGGCGGTCCGCGCCTGCGGCTTCAATTCAGTCAATATTTCTCTCGATACGCTGGACCGCTCGCAATACGCAGAAATCTCCGGTCGCGACCTTCTGCCTGACGCAATTGCCGGGATCGACGCGGCCATCGCAGCCGGTTTTCCCCAGATCAAGATCAATTGTGTTTTGATGCGCGGGCGCAATCAGGAGGCATTGGCGCCGCTGGTCGATTTCGCGGCGGAACGCAATCTCTTGCTCCGTTTCATCGAGTTAATGCCGGTCAGCACCACCGAGGTCTTGACCGAAACCAATTTCTTTCCAGTCGCGGAAGCGAGACGCGTGATTGAAGACAAATTTGGGCCTTTGATTCCACAGCCAGAGTTTCGGACGAACGGCCCGGCCACGTACTACCGGCTTTCCAACCGAAATCAGCGCATCGGCTTCATCGGCGCGATGACCAATCTCCATTTTTGCGAGAGCTGCAACAAACTCCGACTAACCTGCGATGGAAAATTGCGACCGTGCCTCGGGAGTTATCTCGAGTTCGATATCATGACGCCGCTGCGCACCGGTGCGAGTGACGAAGAGTTGCGGCAATTTTTTCTTAATGTCGTTGCGCGCAAACCGGAACAGCATGATTTTCGCACCACTTATCAGCCCGGGCGCAAGATGGTCGCGATCGGCGGCTGAGCAATGAAACGACTCACTCATCTTGCCAGCGATGGCAGTGCGCGCATGGTCGATGTTTCCAGCAAGCCGCTCAGCGATCGTGAAGCCGTCGCCAGTGGAAAGATCGAATTGCAACAAGCCACGCTGGAATTGATCGCCTCCGATCGCATCGCAAAAGGCAACGTTTTTGCCACCGCCCGCATTGCCGGAATCCAGGCTGCGAAGCAGACCGCTGCGCTGATTCCGCTGTGTCATAGCCTGGGACTAAGCCATGTCGAAATTGACCTAACGAGTGAAGCCCGTGGGGTTGTAGCTACCTGCACCGCACGTACCACCGCCCAGACCGGTGTGGAAATGGAAGCGCTCACCGCTGTCTCGGTTGCGCTGCTTACTATTTATGACATGTGCAAAGCGGTCGATAAAACGATGAAGATTGGCGACGTTCACCTCGTCCGGAAAACGAAAAAGTTAGTCAGACTGAAGTGATGCAGATCACTGTCGGCATCATTACTGTTTCCGATCGCGCCAGCATGGGCCAATACGAAGACCTGGGTGGACCGGCATTGAAGGAAGCGGCGTTGAAGAACAGCTGGAATGTCCTCTGCGAAGCGGTGGTTCCGGACGAAATCGACCAACTCCAAGCCACAATCCGCTCGTTCGCCGAGCAAGGGTGCGGGCTCATCCTTACCACCGGCGGGACCGGAATCGCTGAACGCGACATCACTCCCGAAGCAATCCGCGGCCTGATGCGGGTTGAACTTCCCGGCTTCGGCGAAGTCATGCGGTCTGAGTCGATGAAGATCACGCCGAACGCAATTCTCTCGCGCAACCTGGCAGCGGTCGTCGCCCGCTCACTGGTTGTGGCACTCCCGGGCAAACCGAGCGGCGCGGTTGAGTGCCTTGGCTTCGTTGCCGGCGCGATCCCCCACGGGGTGGCACTGGCCCAGCGGGTTCCGACTTCCTGTTAGGTCATTTTTTTGAATCCAACACCGCCCTCCGCCGCATCCCAATGGAGCGTCACATCATGAAAAAGATTAACTTCGTCGCTGCATCTTCATTATTCCTCGTTCTTCTCTTCACCGGTTGCGGCGATTGGCGGGGTATTCGCGGCAACGGCCGGATCAAGACGGAATCACGGCCGGTGAGTGCTTTCACTCGAGTGGACGCGGGAGGTTATTACAAATTGGAATGGCATCCGGGTCCCCCTTCATTCAGCCTAACGACCGATGAAAACCTGCTCTCCCACGTCCGGTCCAGCATGCAAGGTGACCTGCTTAAGATTGAAATGCACGATACCATCGCTCCCACTCACGGTATCAAGATTGCGATTACCAGCCCCTCCCTCACCGGCGCGATCCTAAGCGGCGCCCTGAACTTCAATGCCGCCCAACTGACTGGCTCAACGTTCGCTTTGCAGACCGGTGGCGCGGCCAAGGTTACCATGGCAGGCAAAGTCAATCGGCTTCTCGCCGACCTGACCGGTGCGAGTAATCTGCGAGCCGCCGATTTATCCGCCGAGGATGTCGAATTATCCGTTACCGGCGCGGGGAAAGCAGACGTCACCGTCAGCAACTTGCTCAGGGCAGTCATTACCGGCGCGGGCAATGTGAGTTACGGTGGCAATCCGAAATCGGTTGAGAAGAAAATTACCGGGGCGGGCAAGATCGAGCCGCGCGATTAGAAGCCATCTCATAAATAGGAAAGGGGTGCGCCAAGCTCTGGCGAGCGACTGGCAAGGCGCGACGAAGAAGCATAGCCGTCCCGCGGCTGCGGCATGACTGAGAAGCAACGCGGCTAGGCGCTCGCCAGAGCTTAGCCTTCAGGGTTGCCGACCTTTGACGCCGCGCCGGGTTGCTCGTCGATTAGAAGTCCATGAAGGATATTGCCCCCCCGAGTGCTTCGGGGCAAATCTCTGGCAACGCACCCCTCCCTATTTATGAGACAGCTTCTAGCGGTTCTTGACGTTCGCTGGCGCAAGGGAACAATGCTGGCGCGATCCGCGCCATGGATTCCCAACCTGCCTTTCATCTTTTTGGTCAGGAGCATCTTGTCGTCATTTTCCTCACAATCTTTATCCCGCTTGCCCTTGGGATTGCGGTCCGGATCACGGGCTCCGCGCGCGTCGATCGGGCGGTCGCAATCTGTCTCGCACTGCTCCTACTCACGAACTACTTCGGTTACGCGTTTTATCTCTGGCAGCACGAACTCTTTGCCTGGCAACAGGCGCTACCGTTTCAGCTCTGCGACTGGGCAATGGTTACTGTCATCGTCGCCCTCTTCACCGAGCGCCGCTCCTGGATAGAACTCTACTACTTCTGGGGGATCGCCGGCACCTTTAACGCCATCCTCACCCCTAACTTACAAGTCGGCTTCCCGGATATCCGTTTCATAAGCTTCTTCGTTGGCCATTGCGGCATTGTCTCCGGCGTCATTTACCTCATGATCGTCCGCCGTTTCCGTCCCACCCTCGGATCCGTCTGGCGCACCCTCGCCTGGTCGCAACTCTATCTCGTCGTAACCCTCCTGGTCGATTACCTGACCGGTGTAAACTACGGTTTCCTCCTGCACAAACCTGAGGCCGCTTCGATCCTCGACTATCTCTCTGACACGCGCTGGCTCTACATCATGGGGTTAGAAGGCCTCGCGTTACTGTTCTTCGCACTCCTCTATGTGCCATTTCTGATTGTCGACTTCTTCCGTTCCTTGCGCAGCTGAAATAAACTCAGCGCCAGCGAACAGATAACCGTGCTCGGCACGACTCTAGGCGGTGTAGTCGATGTAACCGCGATTAATGCTCGCGACAGTACGTCCGGTGCGGCGGAACACGCCGATGCCGTTGCGGGACCCACTGTCATTGGTATTGCCTTCAATCGTTTCCAGGACGTTACCGTGCACGGCCACGACGATGCCAGTGTGGCCATTACCCCCGCCGGTGCTATTGATGAAGACCATCCCGGCCTTGATCTTACCCGGATCGTGCAAGGCCTGCTCCGTGGTGAGGGTGACAACGCCGTCATTGCGAGCGCGATTCCAAGCGTCGAGCACACCACCGGTCTTGATTGCTGGATTCTTCACACTCAGGTCCTTCGCCGATTCGCGGAAGCACCAAAAAACGAACGCCATGCACCAATAGTTACCTGGATCGAGTCCGACCGATGCTAGGTAGGCGTCTACTTCAGGACCAGAATTGCTGCCAAGAGGTTGTTCAAGCACTCCGATCTGACTCGCAGCAACTGCGACGACCATCGCGGCAAGATCGCTGTCCGGCTCGACCGGCGACATTGGCACCGCGTC
>Ga0207701_10006745_pt1 | contig 11457 bp, 8 predicted proteins | sample KBSSwiSSwithPhiX_FD_184294 | JGI IMG/M metagenome (GOLD analysis project Ga0207701, IMG submission 184294) | Switchgrass rhizosphere bulk soil microbial communities from Kellogg Biological Station, Michigan, USA, with PhiX - S5 (SPAdes) (version 2) | ecosystem: Environmental > Terrestrial > Soil...
TGTCGACATTTCTCCACGACCTCAAGTTCGGGGCGCGCCTGCTCGCGAAGACGCCGGCGTTTACGGCGGTGGCGGCGCTGTCGCTTGCGCTCGGCATCGGCGCGAACACGACGATTTTCACGCTGGTGAACGCGGTGCTGTTGAACCCGCTGCCAGTCGAGGATCCGTCGCAGCTCGTGTCGGTCTGGACGACGGATGAGCGCAACCAGTCGAACCAGGCGGCCTTCGGCTTCCTGCAGACGTCGCCGATGAACTTCCGCGACCTGCGCGACAAGAACGAGGTCTTCTCCGGCATTACCGGCCACGTCGGCGTGCCGCTCAACATCACGGGCGGAACCGGCCAGCCGGAGCAGGTGTTCGGCGAATTGGTGACGGGCAATTTCTTCTCGGTGCTCGGCGCGCGGCCGCAGGTCGGCCGCGGCTTCCTGGCCGACGAAGACCAGACGCCAGGCGCGAAGCTGGTTGCGGTGCTCGGGTATGGAGAGTGGCAGAAGCGGTACGGCGGCGACCCCACGATCGTGGGACGCACGATCAACCTGAACGGCAACGCCTTCACGGTCGTCGGCGTGATGCCGCAGGGCTTCAAGGGCACCAACGCGATCGGCGCCCCGGCGCTGTGGGTGCCGTACATGACCTACCAGCAGACGACCAATGGCTTTTTCCGGGAGCTCGCCGAACCGAACAACCGGCGCGGGCTCGTGTTCAACATGACCGGCCGGCTGAAGCCGGGCATCTCCGTGCAGCAGGCCGAAGCCAACCTGAAGACGATCGCGCGCCAGCTCGAACAGGAATACCCCAATGAGAACCAGGGCCGCAGTGTCACGCTCGTGCCGCTGGCGCAGGCCACGATCAACCCCGGCTTCCGCGACAACATCGTCAAGGCCGGCGGCGTGCTGATGACGATCGTCGGCCTGGTGCTCCTCATCGCGTGCGCTAACGTCGCGAACCTGCTGCTCGCCCGCGCCGCGGCGCGGCAGAAGGAGATCGCCGTCCGCCTGTCGCTCGGCGCGGGGCGCGGCCGGCTGATCATGCAGCTCCTGACCGAGGGAACGCTGCTGGCGCTGATTGGTGGCGCGGCCGGATTGCTGCTGGCCTATTGGGCGCAGGGGCTTCTGTGGTCGTTCCGTCCGCCGTTCCTCGCCGCGGACGCGATCGATCTCCATCCAGACATGCGGGTGTTGCTCTTCACGCTGGCGGTGTCGATCGCGACCGGCATGATCTTCGGCCTGGCGCCGGCCATCCAGGCCTCGCGTCCCGACCTGGTCGTCGAACTCAAGGACAAGACGAGCGCGCCGACCGGGTCGAACCGGCTTTTCAGCCTGCGCAACCTGCTCGTGTCCGCGCAGGTCGCGCTCTCGCTCGTGGCGCTCATCGGCGCCGGATTGTTCCTCCGCAGCCTGCAGAACGCGCAGCAGATCAGTCCCGGCTTCGACGCCGAGCACCTCGCCGTCCTCTCTTTCGATCTCGGCGCGCAGGGCTACACCGAAGAGCGCGGCCGCCAGTTCCAGCAGCGCGTGCTCGAGCGCGCCGCCGCGGTGCCCGGCGTCCAGAGCGCATCGGTCGCGAGCACGGTGCCGCTTTTTGCCGGCGGCTTCGCGCGGACGGTGTTCCTCGAAGGGCAGGATGCGTCGGACCGGCGCGCCGGCCGGCTCGTGCAGATCGCCGTCGTCGGGTCGCAGTACCTGGAAACGGTCGGCATCCCGTTGCTGCGCGGCCGGACGCTCTCCGAGCGGGATCAGCCGAACACACCGAACGCGGTCGTCATCAACGAGACGATGGCGAAGCGGTTCTGGCCCGATCAGGACGCGATCGGCAGGCGCTTCAAGTTCTTCGGGCAGGACTTCTTCAACGAGGTCGTCGGGATCGCGAAGGACAGCAAGTACAACTTCATCGGCGAGGAAGAAACGCCGTTCATCTACCAGGCGACGACGCAGGTGTATCAGCCGCAGCTGTCGCTGTTCGTGAAGGCAGCGCAGCCGCAGGCGGTGCTCGGCACGGTGCGCGGCGAGATCCAGCAGCTCGATCGCAACCTGCCGCTCACCGGCGTGTTCACGCTGAACGAGATCTTCGATCAGGCGCTGTGGGCGCCGCGGATGGCGGCGTCGCTGCTGGCGACGTTCGCCGGCCTGTCGCTGGTGCTGTCGGTGATCGGCATCTACGGCGTGATGGCGTATTCGGTCAGCCAGCGGACGCGCGAGCTCGGTATCCGCATGGCGCTCGGCGCCAGCCGCGCCGACGTCCTGCGCCTGGTGGTCTTCCAAGGGCTGCGGCTGACGCTGATGGGCGTGGTGATCGGCCTCGCCGCATCGTTCGCGATCACCCGGCTCGTCGTCAGCCTGCTCTACAGCGTGAGCGCGACCGACCTGGTCACGTTCACGGTGGTGCCGCTGCTGCTGGCCGGCGCGGCGCTCGTGGCGAGCTATCTCCCGGCGCGGAGAGCGACCCGCATCGACCCGATGGTGGCGCTGCGCTACGAGTAGGCCTCCGCCCGCGAAAGATCTCGAGCGAGCGTCGGGTGGGGCAGGTAGGGCGGGTAGGGCAGGTGGGGCGTGCACGTAGCACGCTGCACGAACGACCTGTCCACTTGCACGATCGCCCCGTGCGTTTGCACGTGCGTCCCGTCCGATTGCACGTGCGTCTCGTCCGATTGCACGTGGTCAGCGTTCGACTGCGCTCGCGAGCTCGCCGATAATTTCGGTCCAGCCTTCGGTATGGCGGCCGACTTCTTCCACCGGCAGCCGTTCGTGGGTGAGGACCAGCTCGGTCTGGCCGCCGCCGCAGTCGAACAGCTCGACGGTCACGACTGACGTCTGGTAACGGCTGCCCTCGGAAATCCAGGTGAACGACAGCTTCGACGGCCGATCGACGACGAGGTATTCGCCGTGGTGGTCGTAATCGCGATCGCCGTGCATGACGATCCGGTAGCGGCCGCCGACGCGGGCGTCGGATTCGGCGCTGGCGCCCAGCGCACGCGGCGGCCGCATCCAGAGCCGCAGGTTGTCGGCCTCCGTCCACATGTCGAAGATCTCCTCGCGCGACGCGCGGATCACTCGGCGCACGACCAACGCGTCCGGACCGCCTCCGGTCATCGCCTTCTCCGCGTCCGCTTGCGCGATTTGATCAGTCCCTCGAGTGCATCCAGCCGCGACTCCCAGAACGCGCGATAGCGCTCCATCCATGCAGCGGCGTCTTCGAGCGGGCGCGCGTCGAAGGAGAGGCGATGCTCGCGGCCGCGCACGTCGCGCGTGATCAGGCCAGCGCGCTCGAGGACGCGAATGTGCTTGGAGACGCCGTTCAACGAGATCGGGAAGCGCGCCGCCAGCTCGCCGACCGTCACCTCGCCGCGTGCGAGCGTGTCGAGGATGGCGCGGCGCGTCGGATCCGCCACGGCACCAAACACGTCGTCCAGGTGCGCACCTCTACTATCAACCATGCGGTTGAATGTAGCACAACGCGAATCCCTGAACCGCCCAACCGCAAACTCCGAACCGGAACGCAGAACCTCGAACCCCGAACCTCGAACGGCAACGGCGAGCGAGCCGCCCGTGATCAGCGAGCGAGCATCACGCCCCCAATGTTGGCGTCGCGCCGGTCGTAGCGTGCGTAGAGGACGCGCGCGCCGTCGCGTGAGACGGCGACGCCGTTCCAGGCGAACTCCGGCAGCCGCGTGAGCAGGCGAGGCTGGGTCGAATGCGGAGCGAGCAGCGCGAGCTGCGGATCGCCGTCATCCGGGCGCGTGAGGTAAAAGACGCCGCGATCGAGGACGCCCCAGTTCGGCCAGTCCTCTGCACGCACGTCGCCGGCCACGAGCTCGTCGGCCCCGCCGGCGGCGGCGCGGCGCAGCAGGCCGGGGCGATCGAGGCGCGTGTAGTACAGCCACCGGCCGTCGAGCGATTCGAGCGCGGCGTAGCCGCCGTCGGTCGTCACCTGCGACGGCTCTCCACCCTCGACCGCGACACGCCACAGCTGCCACGATCCGCCGCGCGGAGAGCCGAAGTACACGTGGCGTCCATCGTGCGACCAGCTCGGCGCAGACGCGGGCGTCGTCTCGACCCGAATCGTGCGCGTGGTGCCCGCGGCAACGTCGAGGACCACAATCCCGGTTTGCCCCGCCGTGCGCGACGCGAAGACGAGCTGTCGGCTGTCGGGCGACCATCGCGGCAGCGACTTGTAGGTTCGTGAACCCGTCACCTGACGCGGGTCGTTGCCGCGGCGATCGGCGATCCAGATCTCGTAGTCGCCCGAGCGGGTCGACTGAAACGCCAGCCGTTCGCCATCCGGTGAAATCTGCGGATGAAAGTTCCAGCGATCGCTCGTCGGGCTGACCGCTGCCGGCGCCGCGGGATCCTCGACGCCACGCTCGATCAGGTTGATTTCGTAGTGCCAGTCTTCGTAGGCGATCGATCCGGCACGCCTCGCGACGCTCGGATGCTTCACCTTGGCGCTGCCGCCAGCCACTAGCGCGGGCTCGCCGCCGCCGAGCGGCACCCGCCAGAGGTTGATCCCGCCGCTGCGGTCCGAGGAGAAGACGAGATGCCGGCCGTCGGGCTCCCAGTCCACGCCCAGCACGTCGGCATTGTCGGCAGTCACCTGTGTCGGAGCGCCGCCGTCGACGGCGGTGACGAAGACATCGCCGAGCCCGCCGCTGATGCTGCGCACGAACGCCACGTGACGGCCGTCCGGCGAGAACGCGGGGCTGATGTCGCCGATATGGTCCGGCGGCGGCTCGGTCAGCGTGCGGCGCGAGCCGTCGGCGACGGCGACGATTTCGATGTGCGCGGGCGAGGCGAAGGTGCCCCCGCCGGCGGTCGCCGCGAGCGACGAGCCGTCAGGCGACCACGACATGTGATGCTCGCCGGCCGACAGGCATTCGACGAGATCGCGGATGCGGCTGAGATCGGCCGACGCGACGCGGATCGCGCAGCCACGCTCGCTGATCTCGACAAACCCGAGCTGCGTTTCATCCGGCGACCAGACCGGCGCGTACTGCCGCGCGGCGCCGCTGGTGATCTGCACCGCCCGCGCGTCCGGCGACATCTTCGTGAACAGGTGCGCGCGGCCGTCCGCGCCGCGCGCGACGTACGCGAGACGGCCCGACGCCGACAGCGCCGGGTCGACTTCGTTGCCGGGATCGCTCGTGAACGGCGTGAACCGCACGCGCGCCTCGGTGTCCACCGACCCGGGGCGCCCCATGCCGTAGCGCGCGATGAGGAGGGCTGCCGCGGCTGACACGATCACCATCGCCGCGATGGTGACGGCGCCTGGCATCCAGGCGGCGCCGCGTGGTGCGCTCGCAACGAATGGTTCGGCCGCTGCGCCGGTGCCGGGCCGGCTGGTGCGATTGCCGTTCTCGATTTGTTCAACCGGCATGGTGAGCCGATACCCGCGCTTGCGTATCGTTTCGATCACACCCGGCTGTTCCGTCCCATCATCGAACAGGCGCCGCAGTTCCCGGACTGCACGGTTCAGCACATCGTCGGTGACGAAGACGCCGGCCCAGACGCGTGCCATCAGCTCTTCGCGGGTCACCACGTCGCCGGGGCGCTCGGCGAGCGCGACCAGCACCTGCATGATCTTCGGCTCGACCTGCACCGTCTGTCCGCGCGAGGTGACACGGTTCAGCGACGGGTCGACGATGCGCTCGCGGAGCCGGAACATTTTTTCGAGTATAGACCGCCGGCCTTGAACAGCCGCTGGTCATCACGCCGACCTCGGCGAAACATCACCTTGGCCGCGGGACTTCGCGCCACCCTTCCTCGTCTGATCGAGCGCATGGCTACATATCAACTGTCCGTTAACGGTCAATCACGCTCGATCTCGGTTGCGCCCGACATGCCGCTGCTCTGGGCGCTTCGCGACACGCTCCAGCTGCGCGGGACCAAGTACGGCTGCGGCCGCGGCGTCTGTGGCGCCTGCACGGTGCTCATCGACGGTGCGGCGATGCGCTCGTGCATGACGCCGGTCGGCTCAGTCGGCGCCAGGCGCATCACGACCATCGAGGGGCTGGCGCCGGCGGGGCGGCTGCATCCCGTCCAGGCGGCGTGGATCGAGGAAGACGTGCCGCAGTGCGGCTACTGCCAGGCCGGGCAGATCCTGACGGCGGTCGCGTTGCTCGCCACCAGCCCGCAGCCGTCCGACGATGAAATCCGCGAGACGATGTCGAACAACCTGTGCCGGTGCGGAACGTATCTGCGGGTTCGAAGCGCGGTGCGTCGTGCCGCGCGGGCGGGCACGGCACCGTCGGCGATTGGAGGTGTGCGATGAGCGCCGTGCGCCTCGGTCGGCGCTCGTTCCTGAAGGTGAGCGGCACGGCTGCCGGCGGGCTGCTGGTCGGCTTTTACGTTCGGTCGGATGCGCGTGCGCAGGGAGCCGAGGCCTTCAGGCCGAACGGATACGTTCGCATCGACCCCGACGGCACGGTGACGCTCTGGTCGAAGAATCCTGACATGGGGCAGGGGATCAAGACGAGTTTGCCGATGATGATCGCCGAGGAGCTCGACGTCGAGTGGTCGTCGGTCCGCGTCGAGCAGGCGGAGCTCAATCGCGCGCAGTACGGCGGGCAGGGTGCCGGCGGCAGCGACGGCACGCCGTCGGACGGGCCGCTCGGTCAGCGCGCCGGCGCGGTCGCGCGCGCCCTGCTGGTTGCCGCCGCGGCAAAGCAGTGGAACGTCGAGCCGTCGGCCTGCGACACCGAGCGCGGCGTCGTGCACCATCGGGCGACCGGGCGCTCGGCTGCGTACAAAGATCTCGCGTCTGCGGCTGCCGCGCTGCCGCTGCCGAAGGAAGCGCCGCCGCTCAAGGACGTCCGGCGTCACACGATCCTCGGCCGACCGGTGCGCGGCGTGGACACACCGCGGATCGTGGTCGGCGAGCCGATCTATGGCCTCGATGCGCGGCTGCCCGGCATGCTGCACGCGGTCATCGAGAAGTGTCCCGTCCATGGCGGCCGTCCCGCAACCGTCGATGCGTCGGCGGCGCTCGCCGTGCCAGGCGTCAAGCGCGTGGTCATGATCGAGGGACATCAGAATCCGACGTGGTTGAAGGGAGGCGTTGCCGTCGTCGCCGACTCCACGTGGGCGGCGATGCAGGGACGTGAGGCGCTGCGCGTCACCTGGGACGAAGGCGAAGGGCGCAGCGAGTCGAGCGACTCGCTCTCCGCGCAGTTCCGCGCGCTGGCCGCCAAGCCGGGGAAGGTGCTCGGCGATCAGGGCGACGTCGCGCGCGCATTCGAGGAGGCGCAGACGAAAGTCGACGTCACCTACGAGGCGCCGTTCCTGGCACACGCGACGCTCGAGCCGCAGAACTGCATCGCGCACGTGCACGACGGGCGCTGCGAGATTGTCGGCCCGCTGCAGATGCCGACGTCCGGCGCGCAGGTGGTCGCCGGTGTGCTCGGCATCCCGCGCGAATCGGTGTCGGTGCAGATGACGCGAATCGGCGGCGGCTTCGGGCGGCGGCTGATGTCGGACTACGCGGCCGAAGCGGCATTTGTGTCGAGGGCGGTCGGCGCGCCGGTGCAGGTGGTGTGGTCGCGTGAGGACGACCTGCGGCACGATTACTACCGGCCGGCCGGGCTCCATCACGTCCGCGCCGGCCTCAGCGCCGACCGACGGCTGAGCGTGTGGCATCACCATCTGGTCAACGTGTCGCGTAACCGCTATCGGCTTGGCGACACGCCGCCTGAGTCGACGGAGATCTACGGCCTGATGGCGCCGCCGGCCTCCGATCCGAAAAAGCAGTTCGACAACGATTTCCAGCCGACGCTGGTGCCGAACTGCCGCCTTGAATACACCGAAGCGTCGACATCGGTGCCAACCGGCGCGCTGCGGGCGCCGTCGCACAACTTCAACGCGTTCGTGATCGAGAGCATCCTCGACGAGCTCGCGCACGCCGGGAAGATCGATCCGATCGCGCTGCGGCTCGCATACCTGGGCTCGGCGTCGGACTTTCCCTACGAGGGCGACAGCCCGGCGCCGTACAAGCCCGAACGGCTGAAGCGCGTGCTGACGCTGGCGGCGGAAAAGGCCGGCTGGGGCAAGCCGCTGCCGGCCGGGCGGGCGCGCGGCATCGCGGTTCACTTCACGTTTGGCTCCTACGCCGCCGAAGTCGCCGAGGTATCGGTCGATGCGCAGAAGCGCATCCGCGTCCACCGCGTCGTCGCCGCGATCGACGTCGGCCTGCCGGTGAACCCGCTCAATCTCGAGGCGCAGACGCAGGGCGGCATCATCGACGGGCTGAGCGCGGCGATGTTCGGCGAAATCACGATCGCGCGCGGCTGCACGGTGCAAAGCACGTTCGAGGACTTCCGGTTGCTCAGGAACCGCGACGCGCCGGAGATCGAGGTGCACATCGTGCCGAGCACCGAGCATCCCACCGGGTTCGGGGAGATTGCGCTGCCGCCGATCGCGCCGGCGGTCGCGAACGCACTCTTCGCGGCGAGCGGAACCCGTGTCAGGCGTCTGCCGTTTGTCAGCAGTGGGTTCCGCATGTAGCGCGGCGTGATCACCTGGCCGCGTGGGGCGGGCGGGGCGGGTAGGGCAGGTGGGTGGGGCGGTCGGGCAGGTGGGGCAGGTGGGGCAGGTGGGGCAGGTGGGGTAGAGCAGTCAGGCAGGTGTGCAGGGGTGGCTACAAGGCGGCGGGTCGCGTCAGGCGCCAGGGCATGGGTGTTGAAGATTAAGGAGGACATCTATGCCGCTCAGACACGAGTCTCTGGTTGCCTGGCAGCGCGCCGACGATCTGTTCATCAAGCTTCATCGTCTGACCCTGCAATCGTTTCCGAGCTATGAGAAGTTCGAGCTCGGGAGCCAGTTGAGGCGCGCGGCGTATTCGGTGCCGGCCAACATCGTTGAGGGATTTGCTCGGAGGTATCGTCGGACGCGTCTCCATTTCCTCAACATGTCTGAGGCGTCGCTTGCGGAAGTCGGTTACTGCATCCACGCTGCGAAGCGACTGGGCTACATCAACGACGCCACGTGCGAGGAACTCCAGCGCGATATTCGAAAGGTTGCGGCGCCGTTGACGGGCCTGGTCCGATCGGCGCATTCGCTGCCGACGGCGCCGTCGGCGTTCGGCAGTGGAGCGCTGGGCGCCCTGCTGGTGTTATTGGTCGAGCGATTTTTCTTGTGAGCTGAGCGAGACCCTCGGGCTGGTCTGCCTGGAGAGGAACATTTGCGCCGGTGTGGCTGTCTACTGCCCGCCGGCGCGATGTGTCCGGTCGCCTGTCCTACCTACCCCGTCCGACCTACCTGCCCACCCACCAGCCCTACCTGCCCCACCTGCCCCACCCGCCCACGCCGGCGCGCTGCGAAGAACCGCGCCGTACAAAGAAATCGGGGCGCGTTTCCAGCGCGGAAACCGGCACAGGTCAAACGCGACTCGCGGCCCGAAGGGTTCTAGAAACCCATTGCGCGTCGTGTCCGCCGTGCCTGGCGAATCCGCCCGGGCGTGGCCCCAACGGTTGGGATACACAGCAAGCGGTACGCCAGGGCTCAGGCGTATTCGACATCGTCGAATTGTGGCCGAAAACCGCGTGACGGGCCGTCAAGTGCGCTGGCGGCGACGGAACGTACGTATGCTTTCGTGGCGGTCGGTGTGTGAGGGTGCTAGTTTTTGCCCGATCGGTCGCGACCTTGTTCTTCCTTTTCTGCACTCCGCTGCCCGAGCGCGTGCAGCCGGATCGCGTCGGCGAGGCCGCCTTCGTCGTTTGTTCCCGTCATGCGATAGCCGCGCGACTTGAGCGCGTCGTTCGCGTTCCCCATCACCACGGCGACGCCGGCAAAATCGAGCATCTCGACATCGTTGAGGTTGTCGCCGACCGCCATCACCTCCGCTGCGGGGATGCCCCGCGCGGCCGCCCACCTGGCCAGTGTCGTCCCCTTCGAGCACTGCGCGCCGTTGACGTCCACGAGCGAGAAATCGCGCGCCTCGTACTCGGTGATCGCGACGGAGAACCGGTCGGCGATCGGCATCTCGCGCAGCGCGGTGAAGAGTGCCCGCATCGGCTTGACGCTGCCGTTGAACATCACCTGAATCGGATCCTCGGTGAGCACGTCGGCGAGCGGTGAGGTCGCGGCGGTGATGTACGCCTTGTTCTTCTCGTAGTAGCCGCGCCGGTTCGGGTGCGTCCAGTCCATCCGCTCGAACACGATCTGGCGCTCGCCGGGACGGTCGAAGACGACGGCGACGCAGTCCTCGAGGTGACGCGTCTCGGCGAGGATGCGGCGTGCCGCCTCCCGGTCGAGCACGTGGCGCCACTCGGTCTCGCCGGTCTTGCGCTTCACGACCGCGCCGTTGTTGACGATGAGCGTGAGCGGCACGGGGAGCCGGTCGATCACCGACTGCATGAAATGGAACGCGCGGCCGGTGACGAGCGCGATCTCGATGCCTCGCGCGGAGGCGTCGACGATCGCGTCGCGATGGGCGTCGGGCAGGTGCCCGCGCGCGTCGAGCAGCGTGCCATCGATGTCGATGGCGAGCAGGCGGACCATCAGCGGTGCGATTGCGGCCCCGGCGGCCGCCCCCGGGGCACGCTCATTTCTGCGGCAGCGAGGTGAACGCGAGGACGGCGATCTTCCACGCGTCGCCGTCGCGGACGAGGGTGAACTGGTCGACGCCGTGCGACTGCGCGCTGCCGTCGCGGATGATCTGGAAATCGGCGCGCAGGTAGGCAAGCCGGTCGCTGTCGACGGTGACCGAGACGTTCGAGAGCGGCTCGCGGAATGCCGCAGGGTTCGGGTTTTTCTTCAGCGCCGCCACCCATTCCTCGCCGGTCTGAAAGCTGTTCGCCCACTGGCCGTCGCGCTGCCGGGAAATGACGACCAACGCCTTCGGAGCGAGCGCCGCGGCGACCTTGTCGTACTCCTTGTCGCCGAGCTGGAGCAGAAAGCGCTCGACCGTGTCCTGCACCGCTTTCTTTTCTGCCGTCTGCGCAAGCGCCGGTGACGCCAGCGCGACGATCAGCGAACCTGCAATCAATAGCGTTTTCATTGGTCTTTTCACCTGCCCCACGTGCCTTGCCGGGCCCGGCAGCTACTTACGCTCGAAGACGACCGCGCCGCCTTTCATCACCCATCGTACCTTGTCGATGAGCACGTTGACGTCCGCGAGGGGATCGCCCTCCACCGCGACGATGTCTGCATAGTAGCCGGGTGCGAGCGCGCCAAGCGCCTTCTCCTGGCCAAGCAGCGCCGCCGGCACGGTCGTCGCCGCCGCCAGCGCCTGCGCCGGCGTCATCCCCGCGCGTACGAACCAGCCGAGCTCGCGGGTGTTCTGGCCGAACATCGTATACACCGCGTCGGACCCCATCGCGAGCTTCACGCCCGCCTTGATCGCGCGCCGCGCCGACTCGAGGTTCTTCTGGATGTAGTCCTGCAGCGGCGGGATCGTGTCGGGCTCGAAGCCGAACTCGTCCTTCGCGTCGACATAGTAGCGGTTGTGATCGATTGTCGGCACCCACAC
>Ga0207701_10006747_pt1 | contig 11455 bp, 5 predicted proteins | sample KBSSwiSSwithPhiX_FD_184294 | JGI IMG/M metagenome (GOLD analysis project Ga0207701, IMG submission 184294) | Switchgrass rhizosphere bulk soil microbial communities from Kellogg Biological Station, Michigan, USA, with PhiX - S5 (SPAdes) (version 2) | ecosystem: Environmental > Terrestrial > Soil...
GTCCCGAAACTTTTGTCCATAAATAAGAAGAGATTGTTCCATCACTATCAGTTGAACCGCTGCCATTTAATGTTACGGTGTTTGTTGGCAGTGTGATTGTAACATCCGTACCTGCTTTTGCTACAGGTCCAACATTAGGCGCAGGATTTACAATAACGGTCAGCTGGTCTTCAGATGAAGCGCCATCATTGTCAGTTACTTTCAGTTTGAATACATAGGTTCCCTCTACAAGATTATTGATTGCCGTGGATGAACCGGAAGCATTTGCAATAGTTGCGGCAGGTCCCGAAACTTTTGTCCATAAATAAGAAGCAATCGTTCCATCATTGTCAGTTGAACCGGTACCACTCACTGTAACCGTATTAGCAGGCAAAGTGATGGTAATATCTGTTCCTGCTTTTGCAACAGGTGCAACATTAGGCACAGGATTTACAATAACGGTCAGCTGGTCTTCTGATGAAGCGCCATCATTATCAGTTACTTTCAGTTTGAATACATAAGTTCCCTCTACAAGATTATTGATTGCAGTCGATGAACCGGAAGCATTTGCAATAGTTGCGGCAGGTCCCGAAACTTTTGTCCATAAATAAGAAGAGATTGTTCCATCACTATCAGTTGAACCGCTGCCATTTAATGTTACAGTGTTTGTTGGCAGTGTGATGGTTACATCCGTACCTGCTTTTGCCACAGGCGCAACATTTGCAGCTGCATTTACAACAATTGTAAGCTGATCTTCAGAGGAAGCACCTTTATTATCAGTAACCTTTAATTTGAATACGTATGTTCCCAAAACGAGCCCATTAACTGCTGTAGTTGCTCCGGCACTATTCACAAAAGTTGCAGCAGGTCCTGAAACTTTAGTCCATAAATAAGAAGCGATAGTTCCATCCTGGTCAGTAGATCCTGTACCATTCAATGTGTAAGTGTTGGTGGGTAAAGTAATATTTGCATCATTCCCTGCTTTTGCAACAGGAGGAATGTTAACAACGGTACCGCCACTGGTTACTACTACATTAACTGTATCTCGCGCAACTGCTGCACGGTTATCCACTACATTAAGTTGGTACTGGTATGTACCTGCTGTTGTAAGACCGGTAACTGTTGTAGAGGAATTCGGCCCGAAGGGTGAAGTGATAACACCACCTGCTGGTCCTGATAATTTTCTCCATACATAACGAACGAGTTTACCGTCCGCATCAGTGGATGCAGATCCATCCAGTGTTGCAGCAGCAGTTCCCGTTGTTGTATTAATTGTATTGCCGGCCCTTGCCACTGGCATCACATTCACGGGAAGTGATTTATTCTGTCCGAGGAACCATTCATAAATATTTACGACCCCATCATACTTGTATGAGGTGTCGGTGTACACGCGATCCCAAACAATATGTCCACCTGTAGGCCAGATGGTCAATAGTGGTTTTGGATTTGGATTAAAATCATTTATTCTGTTGATGGCATTCAGCGTGCAGGTAACGGACGCTGTAGGGTCATCAGTTGCGTGGAATGACCATATTGGCAGATGTGCATTCACCGGGTCGAGTGGTTGAGAAAAAGTACAAGGTGAACAAATGGTTGATGCTGCAGCCAGTCGTTTCGGTTGATCGGCACCGGTAGAAATGTACCTGAATGTTCCGCCACCACCCATGCTCAAACCGGTTAGATAAATTCTGTTCGTATCTACTCTCAGGTTTGCTTTAGCGTAATTAATAAGTTCTGTGATGAAAACTGCAGGCCACATCCCATACTTTTCAGGACACTGCGGGGAGATCACCATGAATGTTTCGGTTTTACCATTCCAGGTAAATTTCATCTTGTGACCAAGCCTGATGATCCTTGGAATACCACAGCAGGTTACATCCTGGAGCATTGTAGTACCATTTCCCCTTTCGCCTATCCCGTGAAGGAATATGATGAGGGGATACTTATTTGTGGTGCTGTTGTAATCAGTTGGTTTATATTCTAAAAAACCTAAATAATCACCTGTCGAAGAATTTAGACCTTTCTCAATTTGCTGCGAAAATGCTGGCAGTATTCCTGTAATTGCAAACACACAAATCAGTAAGGTCCTAAGGATATAGGTACAGTTTTTCATGGGCGCACTATTTCGGATATTTGGATTTCGGAAACTGGATTTCTTCAGTTAAAATGTTCTATTGGAAAACGATGTTTAAACCATTTCCTTGCATCAAAACAACAAAAAGTTTAATGCTTTGTCAAGTATCTGCAATAAACAAATGTTACCTGCTAATGCTACTAAGAGTATCCGCTTAAAGAAACAATAAGTCTTAGTAGAACTACTTTTTTAAGCTAAGTACAAGTACTCTTAATTATCAGTAGATCCTGTTTTTTCTGTAAAAGATTTTGGTGTGTGAACGAATTCTTTTCTGCCTGATTTCATTGTGAAAACAGCTCGAATGAAGGAAAAAAGAATGGAAGGGAGATACAGGAAAGCCCTTAGGGTAGAAATTTTAAAAAACCGCGTTGGGATCGCGATCATCATCGAGATCAAGAAAGCAATAAATTGTAAAGTCCACCATTGTATTTCAATTCCTGTAATGTTTGAATGAGTGATATATTGTAAAATACAAATGACGAAAATCAACGAAAATATACCGATGAATATGATCCGGGGAGGACTAAGATTGATGAAAAGTTTATTCCAGTAGTTACCGTTCTTATGTGGAATATTTTCTTTTTTTGAGAAAAATAATTTGAGGTGTGAAGCCTGCGATTCAAGCCATCTCCTTCTCTGATTTTCAAAAACATCTTTACTTGAAACTTTTTCATCGAGCACAATAGCGTCGTCACGATATTCAATGGTGATTCCTGCTTTCATCATTTCAAAATCCACCTCTCTGTCGCAGGCAGGATTATCCAGTATACCAGGTTTGTTATAGATATCCCTGAGCGTAGAAAATTCAAATGCCATTCCGGATCCAATCAATGAAGATGAAAAACCAACGGCTCGCTGTGCCCTGCGGAACAGGTGATTGTTGATCTCTTCGCTTATTCCGTCAAGTATGGCAACAGGTGTATTGCTGTTCTTTGCTGACCGGTGTCCCTGCACAGATTTAAAGCCTTCCTGAAATGATGAATTTATTTTTTCAAGAAATCCTGGCAGCATAATATTATCACCATCAAGCACGATTGCTATATCATATTTTTCAACATCGATTTTATTAAGAAGAAAATTGAGTGACCGAGCTTTGGATCCTGCTTTAAATTTCACTTCACTCACATCTGCATCACATTCTTTTAGTGCCTCGATTGTGGCAGGCTTCAGTTGATCCGCTGCGAGATATACATCAAATTTATCAGAAGGATAATTATGCTCTGTAGCACTTCGCACTGTGTTAACGATCACTTCATCTTCTTTATACGAGGTGATCAGCACGGCAATTCTTTTTTTCTGGTCTGAAATGGAAGGGGGATTTTTTTTAGAAAACAAACCAGCTACAGAAACGAAGAGGAGATAAGCGATATTAACAGAAAGGTAAATGAAAAGCAAAAGAAAAAGAATATGAAGAACATTGTACATCATACTGCAGAGTGTCTGGAAGACCTGAGATTCCATAATATGCCTTTCATAAAATAGCGGAAATGAAGGAACTCTTTTTTTAATATTAATGTTGCCGTTGTTTTTGGAACAACAAAAAATGTGAAAACAACCATGAATACCGTGAACTGGAAAGCATTTGAATTGCGCCTCATGTACAGTATACGGTTACGCGTGTGGTAATACACTTTTATCGGATTGGTTTTTCCAACGGTAAGCGATTCTTTATGAAATATTTCGGCATCAGCGGTGTACCATATTTTATATCCTGCGCGCTGGATCCTGGAAGACCAGTCCCATTCTTCATAGTACAGAAAGAATTTTTCCGCGAACATGCCCACTTTCGTGAGAATTTCTTTTTTAACCATCATGGCGCATCCATGTGCGCCTGATGTAGCCCTCGAAATATCGTACTGCCCCCTGTCTTCCTCCATCTGCCCGATGCTGGTGGTTCTACCGGTATAAACATTCATCGGGTTGAACCCTGCATACTGAATAATATTCGGATTGGAATAATACTTGATTTTCGGACAGGTAACTCCGATGTCACTCATTTCGCGAAAAGGGCTTAAAAGTTTATCGAGCAGGTCGGGAGTAACTTCGGTATCGTTATTTACGATGAAAAAATATTCCCCGTTGGCCTGTCTCATTCCCCAGTTGTTACCACCGGCGAAACCCAGATTCTTTCTACTCCTCAGCACCCTTGTATGAGGAAATTTTCGTTCATTGATCTGTTTGGAGGGATCGTTATCCGAAGCCATGTCGCACACCAGGATCTCGTAATTGGTATAAAGCAGGATGCGGGTTGATTCCAGGAAATCACATGTTATATCAGCCTGATTGTAGTTCAGTGTAATGATGGAAATTAAAGGAGCGTCTCCTTTATTCATAATAATGCCCTGCTTTTAACGCAATATAAGGTCAATTGGGTTAAAATGAAATCAGGCATTTGTACGCTGAATAACTGCTGAGGGAGTATTAGCCATGATCCACAGATCAAAAAAGAAATTTGAATTGTCGGCATAGTTGATGTCGAGAGAAATTCTTTCTTCCGCGGTCATTTTTTTCTGGCGTTTTTTCCTGATCTGCCAGAGACCGGTCATTCCTGCCGGGGCCATGAAACGTTTTGCCCATTCGTCGGTGGTCAGCGTAGCTGCTTCATACAGGGGCAGGGGTCTGTTGCCTACCAGCGACATATCTCCAATGAATACGTTCCACAGCTGTGGAAGTTCGTCGAGACTGCATTTCCTAAGGAAAGCGCCTATTCTTGTAATCCTGGGATCATTGTCTATTTTGATGAATACAGGTCCGTCTTCCCGGAGAGGGTTGTACAGGTTAAGATGGGAGAAATCGGTGATCTTATCGTTCGCTTCAGCTACCATCGTTCTGAACTTGTAAAAATTAAAGATGTTGTATCCTCTTCCTGCGCGTTTGGAAATGTAGAATACCGGTCCCCTTGACTCAATTTTCACCGCGAGCATTACCAGCAGGAACAAAGGGCTGAGGATGATCATCAGCAAAGAGGAGATGATAATATCGAAAGTTCTTTTTAAAAATTCTGAAGGTGAATTCTGTACGGATGCCACATCTTCGTTCACTGGTGTCTGTTCTCTGCTGATCCTTTCTTTTACTTTTTTCCAGAATCTAACTTTCTGGACCAGCTTTTCTGCACCAAGTTCACTGAGGGAAACAATGTCATCAACAAACCTGTCGGCTCTGAACATTTGTACTTCGGCATCGTTGAGGTTTGATCCTTCCAGAATAAATGGTACTGATTTCAGCTGCCTGTTTGTATTCAGGAACTGGCTGAATAGTAACAGTGACGCCTGACCGAGATTTGTTTCTGCTATAATTACGTCGGGTATATTGCCTGTTGCAGTGATAAGTTTTCTCAACATGATGCGGGCCTGGTCAGCATTTTCAGCGGCATAGCCGCTGGCGAAAGAACTGATGAGGCTGTCGATCACAGCGGTTCTTCTACCGATATAGAAAAAATTTAATTTTTTCTGTTTATGAGAATCTGATTCAGGCGAAACAGAATAGTGCCTGTAGGTTTTCGATGGTCTTTCGTTTTGTAAAACTTTACTCATAAGTAAGCTGATGTTTTTTTGAAAGCTTGTTTCTGGCATGGTTCCACATTAACTTAATGATGTTGAATGGCTTCCCCAGGTTGTTTTGCCAGTCATATTGTTGATGCTTTCTAAAAGTAATACCGGGTTAAAGGGTTTCATAAAGTATTCAGCTATACCAAACTCTTCACACTTTGTTTTTGTTTCGTTTTTATCTATTGAGGAAATCACCATTAAAGGGATGTTCCTGTATAAGATACCTGACTTAAGCTCATCTATCAGTTCCCAGTCTTTCATGTCCGGCAATTGCGGGTCACATATAATCAGATCTGGTATGTTCCGTTTTGACAACCAATACATAGCTGTACATCCGTCGGGGGCGGTTACAACCTGGTGCTCTTTACCGAGAACGGTTTGCAAGAGGAACCTGATTGCTTTACTGTCATCAATTGCGAGTATTTTCTTTTTCATCTTAAATTTAAATCGTATAAAAAATCGCAATTTTTCAACGGGAATTCGAATTGACCAACATTAGTCAACACAGGTATTGGGGATTACAATTTTGGTGCCTTACTGGAGGCAACATACGGGTTGAAGTAGAATTTAACTACTTAGAATAAAATGGATTTGTTTCTTACCTGAAGATTGTGAATTGAACTCAGGTTATGGGTTTACAAGGATGGACGTTTTTGGGACCTAAACCGTTGTTTTAACCTGATTTTCAGAGGATTTGGAAGCAGTTTTGCTTGCGAGAGTAAAATTAGTAAGTTAATCGAGAAAAGCAAACATTCACTAATCTATATTTTATGTCTAAGTGCTTTTCTCCATGTTACATCCTGCTTTCCTTCTAAAAACCTTGCAAAGCCGGCAAAGACGCAAAAGTTCATGAAAACAAAATAGAAGGGGAGGTAAAAAACACCCGGATTGCGGTTTTTTCTAACCATCAGCCAGCCTGCCAGGGCCAAAATATAGAAAGAGGCCTGCAGCATGGTAAAATAGCCGAATATTGAGGAGCCCTTTAACGACCAAACCATCGTAGAAGTTATAAATAGTAATATTAATGCCAGCGGGCAAAGCGTCCATCGCAAAACCCTGTGAGAAATGTACTGAAACGATAATGTAGGGTGCCTGAACACATTAAACAATTTTTTAAGGTAAACTATCGCCTGGAAGCCACCTGCAGCGATCCTGATCTTTCTCTCCATTTCGTCTTTCACGGAAAAAGAAGCTTTTTCAAGTGAGTATGCCTTCGGCTCATACCTTACCACGAATCCTTTGGAGCAGACCAGGAGAGATTGCACAAAATCTTCTATAATAATATTTCCAGGTAATGGAGTGTAGAGTGCCGAGCGTAATGAAAACAATTCACCTGCTGCTCCTACGATTGTGTATAACCGTGAGTCGAGATGTTTCAGGAAAGATTCATATTTCCAGTACAAACCTTCGCCTTCTTCAACAGCGCCATTCGCAGAATGCAGGATCTTTTTTTCTCCCGATACCCCTCCAACTTTTTCGTCAGAATAATGAGCAACTATCCTGCCGATACTTTCCCTGTTAAGCAATGTATTTGCATCATTAAATATTACAATTTCCGTTTCAACAAACTGCATGGCTCTGTTCATGGCCGCAAGTTTACCCTTACGTTCATTTTCATGGAGATGGATAATTGTGGGATATTTTTTAATAATAGATGCTGTTCTATCTGTTGAGCCATCGGTGATAAAGATGAATTTTATCTTATCGGCGGAGTAATCAAGAGCGAAGCAATTATTAATTTTTTCCTGGATCATTTCTTCCTCGTTGTAGGCTGCAACTATAAGGGTAACGGGCACGTATATATTATTACACGGCTTCTTTTCCTGGGATAGTAAATTCTTTATAAATACAAGAGTCTGAAGCAATAAGGGATAGCCGGCATAAGTATAGAAGATAATAAAGAAGCAAATCCAGAAAACTGTTTCCGAAACAGGAAGCATAGTTTAACGTAGATAAGGAAAAGAATAATAACTGCCAAATAATTTCAAATTGTCAATTTTGTTATTAATTTTGACCCGTTATTCAATCATCCCGTCCTCTGAATTCCCTTCAGTTTTATTCCGTCTTGATCGCCCTGTAGACCAATATATCCTCCAACTACATCTGGTAATCTAAGAGATATCCATAGAGATTCTGTTTGCGGCCATGCCGTGAACCCCCTAACCGTAATAATTATGGATATTATGAAGAGAATTTTACTTCTCGTATTGGTCGCCCTGGGATTTATCAGCAAGACAGTTTCACAAAATGTTTTCGACCCTAACGATCTTACCGTACGCTACAGTTCAGCCGCAGCTTATGGAACCTCACAAAAGCCTGACTCCAACATTGTTGGTATCCAAAAATGGGTGAGCACGTCAACAAATGGTGTTAGTTCCGGAACCGGATCATTTAATGCAGCATCGTACAAAGCGTATTTCATTAACTTTTTTAATACCCGCCTTGCGTTCAGGCTGAAGTTTCCGCGAAGCTTCACCAATCCCGACAGTATAAATAAAAAGTATCCGATCATGATTTTCATGCACGGTGCGGGTGAGGTGGGATGTGCATCGAATGGCGGTATTTATAATAACGAAAAGCAGCTCGTTCTGGGTGGTAAGCTTTTCTTGGACCGAGTAGATAATAACGAGTTCGACGGCTTCCTGTTCTACCCACAACTGCGTTCGAAAGATGCAGGTTGCTGGGGTGAGTGGGGTGGCGCTCCAAATGCAAACTTCAACACCATCATCACGCTACTCGACTCGATGGTGAAATATATACGTATGGATAATGACCGTGTTTTTGTAGACGGTCTTTCCGGCGGTGGTGTTGCAACCTGGAGACTTGCTGAAGCATTTCCTACGAGGATCGCTAAAATTGCTCCAACTTCTGCGGCAGGATTAATAATGAATTATCCTGCATTTGTTCATATACCTGTATGGTTAGCAACAGGCGGAAAGGATACCAATCCTTCCCCTGCAATGGCGAGTTACTCTGAATTAAAAGTTACAGAAATAGGAGGGCAGATAAGAAGATCATTGTACGCGGATCTTGGTCACTCATCATGGTATCGTCACTGGGGAGAGGCAGACTTTGTTTCATACATGAATGATATGCACAAAGCAAATCCCCTGATATTTTTTAATCGTTTTGAATTTTGTCCCGACTCTGGGGTTAATGCCAGGCTGGGTATTACACCCGGCTTCTACGAGTATGAATGGCAAAAAGATAATGAAACGATTGCCACTAGAGTGGGAACCGTAAACACAATTATAAGAAGTGAGTTTGTTACTTCATTTACAGGAAACGAAATTGTTATTAAGGATTTCGGTACATACCGTGTCCGTTTCAGGCGAGTTAATAATGGACCATGGTCGGACTGGTCGAGAAAACCCGCTGTGATCAAATCAAAAACAACCACGCAGACTCCCCCGATAGAAGTGGTCGGCATAAAAAGTAAAGTACTTCCGGCACCTGACGGTAAAACAACCACAACATTACAGTTACCTGCAGGTTTCCAGAATTACCAATGGGTAAGAACAACGGACAACGTTCTTGTAAGCACCGGACAGATCTACGAAGCACCTGTGGGTACTTACAAAGCAAGATATACCGAGCTCTTTGGTTGCGGAACATTGTATTCGCCTGTATTCAAAGTGGTGAATGCAAACAGTTCACCAAAACCCGATGCTGCAAAAAATCTCAGCGTAACAACTTTGTCGCAGACAAGCCTGAGGCTCGACTGGAATGACAATCCGAATGCGGGTACCAATGAAACTGGATTTGAAGTTTACAGGGCTACAAAAGCAGGTGGTCCTTATACACTTGTTTTCATCACTGCACCTAATATTGTTACCTACAGTGATCCGGGACTTAACCCGAATGCTACTTATTATTATATTGTACGTGCCATAAGTGAAACAGGGGCTGCTCCTGTGAGCAATGAAAGCAGCGGTAAAACTGATATTGACTCGCAGCCTCCTACAGCTCCAATCGAGCTTGAATACAGGGGAAGTACTTCAACTACCGTAAGCCTGAGATGGAAAGCTGCAAGTGACAATGCTGGTATCGGACGTTATGATATATATGCAAGTGGTACCAAGTTGTACAGCACAACGAATCTGCAGTTCACCGTTGGTAATCTTGATAGTCTAAAGTCATATACATTTGTTATAAAAGCAATCGATAAAGCCGGCAATGCTTCACCAAGCAGCAACCAGGTGATCGGCTATACTCACAGGCAGGGGCTTAACTACAAATATTATCTTGGTTCATACAGCACACTTCCAAATTTCAATTCGCTTACTCCTGTTAAAACAGGTATCATGGATACCGTTACATCGGGAGCGGGAATAAGAACGCAGGACGACAACTTCGCGTTCTATTGGGAAGGCCGCATATACATACCTGTTGCATCAACTTACACATTTGAAACACAGTCAGACGATGGAAGCAGGGTATACCTTGATGTGCCATATGCATTTAACACAACCCCATTGGTTGATAACGATGGTGCGCACGGTATACAGGCAAGAACAGGTACAAAATTCCTTACACAGGGTTATCATACAATTGTGATCACCTATGCTGAGGTAGGTGGCGACAATGAAATGCACATGTATTGGTCGAATACCTCAGGACTTGCAAAAGAAAGGATCCCGAAGAATTTCTACGCGATCGAAGATTACCCCGGTACAGCAGTAGTAAATACCCCTTCTTCTCTTGCTGCCACTGCTGTATCTTATAATAAGATAGCGCTTACCTGGACCGACAACAGCACTAATGAATCTGGATTTGAGATTGTACGTTCAACATCGGCAACAGGAACATTCGTGCCTGTGTTCACTACAGGTGCCAACGCAACATCATTCAATGATTCGGCGCTTACACCAGCTACAACATATTTCTACAAGATCCGCGCAGTGGGTACTAGTGGCGAATCTGCATACATCGGAACCTATCCTGAAGCGAACTATAGGTTCAATAATGATTATAATGATGCACTTGGCGGAACAGCCCTGAGCAATTCCAATACAGGTTTTATCAGTAATGATAAAACAGAAGGAACACATTCTGTTGAATTCAGCAGCAGCGACTTTATCAACTTCGGTGGCAACGCCAGCGCTTTCCCTTCACTTGGAGGATATTCGCAGCGTACAGTCGCTTTATGGATCAAGCCAACGTCAACCAATAACCGCACAATGGTCTTTGAAATTGGTGGAAGTGATAATGGATTGGGATTACGATTTAATAGTGATGACCTGGTAGGGGGTGTTGCCAGCAACTCAGTTAGGAATGCTATTACACTCAGCAATTTTACATCAAATGCAAACTGGCTTTCAAATCAGTGGAACCATGTTGCCCTTGTATATAATTCGAATGCTCTTTCTCTTTTTCTAAATGGTGTGCAGGTTGCACAGAATACGACGCTTGCATTTACATCTATCGGAAATTCAACGAATCAGTCGAGGCTTGGTGCTCCTTCGAGCAGTAGCGCGAACAGTGCAAGCGTATTCAATGACCAGTCGTATACAACATACCTGGGAAGGATGGACAACATGTATATCATCAAGGGTGCGTTGTCTGCAACTGATCTTGTTGCTTTGAAGAATACAAATATTGCAAGCTCGGCGCTGGCTACAACCCTTGCGGCTCCGGCACCTCCTACTACTCCAACCGGTTTGTTGGCTAATGTAATTTCTACAAACTCAATTTACCTGGCCTGGAACGATAATTCGAATTCAGAAACAGGTTACGAAATATGGAGAGCATCCGGCGATAAATCAAATTACCGTGTGATTGCGAAAATCAATCC
>Ga0207701_10006748_pt1 | contig 11455 bp, 13 predicted proteins | sample KBSSwiSSwithPhiX_FD_184294 | JGI IMG/M metagenome (GOLD analysis project Ga0207701, IMG submission 184294) | Switchgrass rhizosphere bulk soil microbial communities from Kellogg Biological Station, Michigan, USA, with PhiX - S5 (SPAdes) (version 2) | ecosystem: Environmental > Terrestrial >...
GGGAAGCTCGTCAGCTGCCAGCGCTCGGAACGCGCCTTCGCGAGCCGCCGGAATGTCGACCAGGAACAGGGTGGGGGCGCGGCTGGGGATGGTCTGCTGGATTTCGGTCAGCAGGCTGGCGCCGCTCGCCGCCAGCATAACGAGTAGCGACAGGCCGAGGCCGAGCGCAACCGCCAGGCGAACGGTTGCGGCACCCGGCCGGTCGAGCGCGGCAACGCCCAGGCGAATGATCGGGCTTCCCAAATGCCGCAGACGGCGGGAGGCCAAACGGATCAGCAACCCGAGGCTGGCAAACAGCAGAATCAGCCCGGCAATGCCGCCCATCCCCGTCGCGGCGAAGGCGGGATTGGTTGCCCTGACGATTGCCAAGGATGCCGCTGCGGCCAGCGCCAGCGCCGGAACAAGCCAGCGCCGCTTCGTACCATTGAGGTCGCCGACTTCGCCGCGCAGCAATTGTGCCGGCCTCGTGTCGACCGCCGAAGCCACCTGTCCCCAACTAGCCGCCAAAGTCATCAGCAGGCCGAACAGGCTCGCCTCGGCCAAAGCGGCCCACTGCGGCGCCGGATCCGGCGGGACCGGCAAGGCCGGACCGGCGATGGAGCCGGTAAGAGCGGGAACGATGGCGCCGATCGCCAAACCGATCGCGAAGGCTGCGACGACGACGATCGCAATTTCGATGGTCAGCATGAGGGCGATCGTTCGGCGGCTGGCGCCCAGCAATTTGAGGACGGCGATGGTCGGGCGGCGTGAGGCGGCGAAAGCCTGCGCACCGCTGGCTATGCCGACGCCGCCCGCGGCCAGCGCCGCCAATGCAATCAGCAGCAGCATTTCGCCGACTCGCTCGACGAAGCGCCGCGTGCCGCCACCGGCCTCGCTGCGGTCGATGGCGCTCCAGCCGCCTTCGGAAAAGCGCTGACGGAAGGATTTGGCCGTGGCGCCCGGATCGGCACCTCCGAAAATCAACAGACGGTAGGAGCTGGCGTAGAGACTGCCGGGCTGGACAAGGCCGGTCGCCTCGAGACCCGCTTCATCGACCAGGGCCGGTGGCGCCAACGCGAAGCCGGACATGGACGGCATGGAGGCGATTATGCCGCTGACGCGAAATGAGCCGTAGCCAATGCGGACGTCGTCATTAACCCGCACCGCCAGGCGATCCGCAAGGTCGGCGCCGAGCGCAACTTCGCGGCCGGCGGGACGGTGGCCCGTGCCCAGGTCAAGCGAGCCCGCCAGCGGCCAGCGGGCATCGACGCCGCTCAGTTCCGCGAGTTGGGTGCGGCCGCTGGGGGCGACAATCGTCGCCCTGAGCGTGGTCGACTTCGAGACCGGACCGAGTGCCCTAAGGGCCGCCATTTCCGTTGGATTGGCCTGACGCTGGGCGACGCCGAGCGCGAGGTCGCCACCCAGCAGCTCGCGGCCATGGCCGGCGATGGCCCGGTCGATCGCCGAGCCGAGGCTGAGGACGGAGGCGATCGCGGCGACCGAGATGGCCAAGCAGAGCCACATCAAGCCGAGCCCGCGTAAGCCCCCGCGCAAATCGCGCAATGCCAGCCGCAGGGCTTCCCTCATTGGGCAACCCGGCCGTCGACCATCCTCAAGGTGCGGCCCGCGCGGGCAGCGATGGCAGGATCGTGCGTGATGACCAGGAGCCCAGCACCGGCCGCTGACGCCCGGTCGAATATGATGTCGATGATGGCAGCGCCGGTGGCGGCATCCAAGTTGCCGGTGGGTTCGTCAGCCAGCAGCAACTTCGGACGTGGAGCGGTAGCGCGGGCGATGGCGACACGCTGCTGCTCGCCACCCGACAGCTGGGCTGGATAATGGTCGAGGCGATGGCCGAGGCCGACGGCATCGAGCTCGGAGCGGGCGCGATCGCGGGCGCCCTTTGCACCTGCCAGCTCCAGCGGCACGGCGACATTTTCGAGCGCGGTCATGGTCGGCAGCAGGTGGAAGGACTGGAGGACAATGCCGACGCCGCGCCCGCGCAGCCTGGCCAGCCGGTCCTCGTCAAGTGCCCCCACGTCGCTGCCGAGCAGTAGCGCCTGCCCGCCGCTGGCGCGTTCCAGCCCGGCGGCAATGGCGAGCAGGGAGCTTTTCCCGGAGCCAGACGGACCCAGCAAGGCGACACTCTCGCCTGGCATCAGGCGCAGGGAAGCGCCGTTCAGCACGTCGGTGCGCGCCGCGCCCTGCCCAAAAGACAATTGGATATCGGCAAGGTCGATCAGAGGCTCGGTCATACCGGTGGAGCTAGGGACGTTGCGGAGGCGCGACAATGGGCTAGGTTGAAAGCCATGATCCGCTGGTCGATTGCCGCAGCACTCCTGTCGATCGCCGCGCCGGCAGCTGCGTCACCCGAACGGCCGCTGGTGCTGGCATTTGGCGACAGCCTGACGGCCGGTTATGGGCTTGAGCCCGGTCTCGGCTTCGCTCCGCAACTCCAGGCAACGTTGCGCCGGCATGGCATTGCCGCGCGGGTTGCGGACGGAGGCGTGTCCGGCGACACAACGGCAGCCGCAAGAGCAAGGCTCGGCTGGACCCTCGATGGCCTCAAGGAAAAGCCCGACCTGGTGATCGTCGAACTGGGCGCTAACGACATGCTGCGGAGTGTCCCGCCAGCGGAGACGAGGGCCAATCTCGATGTCATCCTGATAGAGTTACGCCGGCGCAAATTACCCGTCCTGCTGGCTGGCATGCGGGCGACCCGCAACTCGGATCCCAGCTATCTCAAGGAATTCGAGGCGATCTATCCGGAGCTTGCGGCTAAATATCGAGTGCCGCTCTATCCGTTCTTTCTCGACGGCGTCGCACTCGTCGAGGGGATGAGCCTGCCCGACGGCGTGCATCCCAATTTCCGCGGCATGAAGGTGATCGTGACCCGGATCACAGCATCGGTAAAGGCGGCGCTCGACCGTTAGTCCGCGAGGCCTTCCAGGGTGATCGGCTCGGCGAATTCGGCGCCTAGCCGATGGCCGGCGGTCCAGCGGACGATGGCGCTGGCGCGGTCGCGGCCGGGCAGGATCAGCCAGACCCGCGAGCCGACTTCGAACTCGCCGGTCGATTCGGCCATGAAGCCCATCTCGGAAATGTTGAGGATGCGCGCCTCATTGCCTTCCGTGCCAAGCTCCCGAACCTTGCCTTCAACATCCACGGGATAGCGAGGGCCTTGCCGCCGATCGGATGGGTCGTCCTCGGCAATGCGCGCCTTGATCATCGAAAAGTTCATCCCCAGGCCCGCTATTCCAGCGGCGTAATGAAATTGATGCCGACATGGCCGTCGCGCACCCAACGCACCTGCCCCGCGACTTCTCCGTGGTCAAGCAAGTGCAATGTTACCGGCTCGCCGATGCTGGGAATATCAGCGAAAACCAGCATGGCGCCGGATGAAGAGACATTGCCGACACGAACGACGTGGTTGCGGCCGCCGATGACGAGGGCGGCGGTCTGCAGATCACCGTCGAAGCGCGGCTCTCCACGCTCGTCGAACATGCGCTTGACGGAGCGCGGGATCATCCCGCCATCGAGGCCGAACTTGCCTGGCACTGCCCACCTCCGCCTAACGGAAATTCCACCCTAGTTGCCGTTACTTAAAGATTGGTTGGCGCCGCATCAATCATACTTCTGATGCTTTTCGGCCACTAGGGCGAGCTATTCATCGCATGTATCATCCGGGTCGGGCAGGAAGGCCTTGCAGGTGCGTTTGAGCGCCACGAAATGAAACAGGAATATCGGGAGTGAGCGAATCCATGCGTCTACGGTCCATGAGCCTGGCAGGGGCGGCCCTTCTCTTGCCGATGCAGGCGCTCGCCCAGGCCGTTCCTGGGCCAGCGCCCGTCCAGCCAAGCCCGGCGGCTCCAACCCAGACCCGGCCTCCCGCGACGACCCCAGCCCCGGCGCCCGCGCCCGGCCGCGACCCGATGGCACCGCTGCCACCCGCCGGGGGAACGGCGCCGGTGGTCGAGGAGCTGCCGCCGCCGATCTGGCAGGTCACGGACGCCAATGACCTGCTGGCCTTCATTCTCGGCATCGGCAGTGAGGGTCTCGATCCGGCCGACTATGATCCCGCCAGCCTGAATTTGGCTATACGGTCTGGCGATCCATTGGTGCTGGCCAAGGCAGCGACCGACCGGTTCAACCGCATTTCCTCAGACCTGGCGTTCGGCCATGTCCGCGGTGAGGACCGCCAGGCCTGGCATGTCGTCGACAAGGATCTGGACGATGCCCGCCAGCGGCAGATGCTGGAAGCGGCGCTGGCGACCCATCGCGTGCCGGACGTGCTGCGCACTTTGCTGCCGGTGCACCCGCAATACGCCTCGCTGAGGAATGCCCTGGCGATGACAGACAAGGCCGACGCCGCCAAAATCAACCGCATCCGGCTGAACATGGACCGCTGGCGCTGGCTGCCGCGCGAGCTCGGCGACAAATATATCATCGTCAACGTGCCCGCCTTCTATGCGACGCTGGTGGAGAATGGAGTCACTCGCTGGAAGCACCGTGCAATTGCCGGCGCGACCAAGACGCCGACGCCGCAATTGTCGGCCATGGCCACCGGCGTCATGCTCAACCCATGGTGGGAAGTGCCGACCAGCATCTCGAAGGAAGTCGCGGGCAAGCCCGGTTACGTCGCGGTCAAGGGCACCGACGGCAAAGTCCAGCGCTGGCGCCAGCCGCCAGGACCGACCAATGCCCTCGGACAGCTGAAGTTCGTGATGTACAATCCGCACAATATCTATCTGCACGACACCAATGCCCGCAGCCGCTTTTCCGGCCGCATGCGCGCGCTCAGCCACGGCTGCATTCGCACCGAGCATGTGCTCGACCTGGCAACCGAGCTCTTGGGCGATGACAATGGCGAATGGACTCCGGAACGGATCCAGGCGGCACTCGACAGCAAGAAGAGTGTCGAGGCAAAGTTCGTGAAACCGGTACCGGTTTATATCGTCTATTTCAGCGCGGCAGCGCTCAATGACGGTCAGATCGTCACCTACCAGGACCTCTACGGTCGCGATGCCAAGGTGCTGGCAGCGCTGCTGGACAAGAAACCGCCCACGCCCGCCAAGCCGCCGGCGCAGACGGCGGCGCGGCGCTAGTCAGAATTGCTGGAATTTGGCAGTCGCCGGTTGACGGCGGCGCGCGGCGCTACGCGATCTTGTCGGCGTAGATGAGCCGGCCATCGGCGAGACGGGACATGACCTTCCACTGGTTGGCGCGGCTGAAGGCGAAGCAGCCTTCCGAGCGGCCGAGCTTGCCGTGGATGGCGATCATTTCGTCCTCGGCATACCAGGCATTGTGGATGACGATGGCGCGGCTTTCCGCGTTGTTGTTCGACCAGTCGAGGCCGCGGACCTTCATCGAAAGGCCGTACTTGCCGTTGTAGGTTTCGGCGGTGGTGTAGGCGCCGTTCGAAGTGGCATGGCTGCCGAAGTCGTTCGAGAAACGCTCAACGAAGCCGCTGTGGTCAGGGTCCGAGCCGCGGCCATGAGCGACGGGATAGCTGTCGACCTGGCCGGACGGCATGTGCACGACGTGGAAACGGCCTTCATTCGAGCCCTTGGCGAAGTCGACGATGCCGATCGTGTCGCGATTGCGGATCCACGGCCGCGAATCGAGCGCCGCCTTGGCTTTCTGGAACAACAAAGGATTGATTCCACCCGGCGCGATCGCTGCTTGCGGCGCGGCCGGAGCTGCGGCGAGAGGATTGAGCTTGACCGGCGGGGCCGTCAGGATTCCCATGGGAAGCGGGACCGAGCTTGCGGCCGAGGAGACCAGCAACCCACCCGCTCCGGCAGCGCCAAGCCTCAACATTTCCCTACGATTCAAGGACATCCGCCCCCTCCAAAAAGCAAACCATGGTTGTATCAGCGGAAAGGTTAACTGCCGATAACCGTAATTGCCTTTGCCGGGAGTCCATCGCGCCAACGGCTCGATTCGTCGTAAGATGGGAACAAATGTCCGTTAAGTGGCTGGATTTCGGGCGCTCTTGAAAAGCGAAGCCCCGGCTGGTAGTGGGCCGCCACCGCCGCGAGGAAGGGCTTCGCGACGAACAACGTATTTCGCGCAGACTTTGGCCGGTGGCGAAACCGGAAAAGAGGCGCATTTGCCCCGGCACGAGGCCGGCTAAGGGAGTTGAACGGCTTTTATGCAGATCATCGTTCGCGACAATAATGTCGACCAGGCGCTGCGCGCACTGAAGAAGAAGCTGCAGCGCGAGGGCGTCTACCGCGAGATGAAGCTGCGCCGTCACTACGAGAAGCCGTCGGAGAAGCGCGCCCGCGAGCGTGCCGCCGCCATCCGCCGCGCGCGCAAGCTTGAGCGCAAGCGGGCCGAGCGCGAAGGCACTGCGCGCTAGGCCTCCGCAGGGCGTCGATTGACGCCTTCACCAATCAATCCTTCGTCCGAGGGGACGTCCGTGTCGGTCACTCAGGTTCCGCTCCGTCCCTTGAAGCGCGGCGCAATTGCCAAGCTGTGGTTCGGGATCCTGCTTCTGATCGCCGCCGGCCTGCTGCTGGCCTGGGCCGGTGCTGGCCGCTCAACCGGTGTCCGCGTCAAGACCATCGAGGCCGGCTCGGGCCCGGTCATCACCGCCGCTGACGGCGTGCTGGTCGAATATGAAGGCAAGCTCGACGACGGCACGGTGTTCGATACCAGCGCCGGCCGCGGCCCGGCTTTCTTCCCCGTCGGGGGCGTCGTCCCCGGCTTTTCGCAGGCCCTGCAGAAGATGCAGAAGGGCGGCCGCTACGAATTCACTTTGCCTTCCGAACTGGCTTATGGCGACAAGCCGCCCGCCGGTAGCCCGATCCCGCCGAACGCCGATTTGCATTTTTCCGTCCACGTGCTGGAGGTTGCCCCGATGGAGGCAATCATGCGCGGCGCGCAGGGTGGCGTACCAGGCGCCGGAAACGGTCAACCGGAGCTCTGAGGCTCCGCTGGCTCGGCCTCGTCCGGGCTTCTCGAGCGGCTGAGTTCCTGCAGCGTCACCTTCAACGTGGCGACAATCGGATCGGCCAGCAGCAATCCTAAGATCCCGAACAAGGCGCCGAAGATCAACTGCGCGGCCAACACCAACGCCGGCGGCAAGTCGACCGTACGCCGGGCGATGTACGGCACGACCAGATAGCCGTCGATATTCTGCACGAAGAAATAGACGAAGATCGCCCACAGTCCTTCCGATGTCCCGGCGGAGAAGCCGACGGCGACCATCAAGACGCCGGAGATGGGCGCGCCGATGTTAGGCAGGAAGGCAAGCACGCCGGTGATAAGGCCGAGCAAAGCGGCCATTGGTACAGCGCCGATGCCGAAAATCTGCCCGACATAGGCAAGCATCAGCCAGGTGAAAACGCCTTCAAACACCATGCCGACGATGCGGCCGAACAGCAGTCGCCGCAGGGTGAAGCCGACGCGGTTGGAGATGATGTAGAAGCGCGTGCGGTGGCGCACCGGTAGCATCCAGGCGAGCCCGCGGTCGTAGAGCCGCGGCTCCATGGCGATAAAAATGCCGATGACGATGATCATAAGCCCGCTGGCCAAAGCGCCCAGCGCGCTGCCGACGGCGCTGGTCAGTCGGCCGACCGAACCGAGCAACTGGTCCCCGATGCTGGCGGTGCTGCCGGGGTGCATCAGTCCGACGCGCTCCGCCCAGCCGACGATTTCGTTGAACTGGGCCGTCACGACCGCCCGGAGTACCTCGAACTGGGAGACGAAGGTGGTGCCGGCAAACCAGAACACCCAGCCGATGAAGCCAAAACCGGCAAGAGTGACGATCAGCAGCCGCCAGCCGCGACCGATCGGCAGCACCCGCCCCAGCAACCGCGCGCCGCCGTCGAGCACGACCGAAAAGACGAGGCCGCCGATGATCAGCAGCAACGGTTGGGCAAGGATGACGACGCCGACGATCGCCAGCGCCATGCCGAGCCAAACCGCGGCGCGGGCGACCTCCCGCTTGATCAGCGGATCGCCGAAGTCGGTCGGGCCGGGCTCTTCGACGTGGATGTCGATCGGCGAAGTGACGTTCAACCTCTTGCCCGGCCGCCGCGCCATCAGCCCCCGCTTTCCTCGCTCTCCGTCGACCCCCGCAGCGAATCGCCAGCACGGCCGCTGCGCAGGGCCCGGAACCAACTCAGGGGGTTGAGCAGCTCGGTCGTACCGTCGAGCGAGAAGGTGATGAATTCGGCTCGGCCGCCAATATTCTCCCACGGCACCGGACCACCGAGGCCATTCTCTGGCGGACCGAGCGCGAAGCGACTGTCGGCGCTGCGATCACGATTGTCGCCCATCAGGAAGAGATGGCCGGGCGGGATGCGGATCGGGCCGAAGGTGTCGCCCTGGCTGGGGCCGAGGTCGATGGTATCGTAGCTCGGGCCGTTCGGGAGGGTCTCACGGACGATGGGCAGGCGGCAATAGGATCTGCCTTCGTCGGTCAGCACCTGGTTGCCGGCGAATTCGATGCCGCAGGGTGCATTGGCATCGACCGGCACCATCGCCGGCGGCCGCATTTCAGAATGGACCGGCTTGCCGTTGAGGATCAGCCGGCCGCCGCGCACTTCGATGGTGTCGCCGGGAAGGCCGATCACGCGCTTGATATAGTCGTCGCTCTGGCCGGGAGGAGTGACAATGACGATGTCGCCACGCTGCGGTATCTTGCCTAACAGGCGTCCGTCCCAATGCGGCAATACGTGGAAGCTCGGGCTCACCCAAGACCAGCCGTAGGGATATTTGCTGACCACCAGCCGGTCGCCCTTGAGCAACACCGGCATCATCGATTCCGACGGAATATAGAATGGCTTGGCGATGAAGCTGTGGAAGGCGAGCACTGCCAGCAGCACCCAGAACAGGCCCTTCACCTCACGCCAGATGGCGGATTCCCTGGGCTTGTCCGGCTGTCCGGCTTCAGTCTCGGCAACGGCGGCGGTCTCTTCGGTCACTCAGGGCTCCAACTTGCGGGCTTCAAGGACGACGAAGGCCTGCGCCCAGGGATGGTCATCCGTCATGGTCAAATGGACATGTATGGCGTGGCCCGAAGGCGTCAACGCGTCAAGCCGCGCTCTCGCGCCGCCGCCGAGCTCCAGCGTCGGGGCGCCGGACGGCAGGTTAACGACGCCGATATCCTTCATGAACACGCCGCGCTTAAAGCCGGTGCCGACCGCCTTAGAGAAGGCTTCCTTGGCGGCGAAGCGCTTGGCGAGCGTGCCAGCGATGGTGTGCGGCCGCCGCGCCGCCTTGGCCCGCTCCGTTTCGGTAAAAACGCGTTTCAGGAACTTGTCGCCCCAGCGGTCGAGCGATTTCTGGATCCGCTCGATCGAGCAAAGGTCGGAGCCAAGGCCGACGATCATCGAGCGGCGTCCATCAGCTGACGCATGCGCTCCACCGCAGTTTCAAGGCCGGTGAAAATCGCCTCGCCGACGAGGAAATGGCCGATGTTCAATTCAGCAATCTGCGGGATGGCGGCGATGGGCTGGACATTGTCGAAGGTCAGGCCGTGGCCGGCATGAGGCTCGATCCCGTTTTTCACCGCAAGCGCGGCGGCGTCGGCAATGCGCTTGAGCTCCACGGCCTGGTCGTCGCCCTCGAGATGGGCGTAGCGACCGGTGTGGAACTCGACGACCGGCGCGCCAAGGCGAATGGCGGCCTCGATCTGCGCGGGATCGGGCTCGATGAACAGGCTCACGCGGACCCCCGCGTCGCGGAGACGCTCGCAAAAGAAAGCCAGGTGGCTGTGCTGACCGGCGGCGTCCAGGCCGCCTTCGGTCGTCCGCTCCTCGCGCTTCTCGGGGACGATGCAGGCGGCGTGCGGGTGGTGGCGCAGCGCAATTTCCAGCATCTCCTCGGTCGCCGCCATCTCGAAATTGAGCGGCACCGGCAGCTCGGCCGAAAGGCGGGCGATGTCGTCGTCGGTGATGTGCCGTCGATCCTCGCGCAAATGCGCGGTGATGCCATCGGCGCCGGCCCGCGCGGCCAATAATCCCGCCCGCACCGGGTCGGGATAGCCGGCGCCGCGCGCGTTCCGAACGGTCGCAACATGGTCGATATTGACGCCGAGGCGGAGATGGCCGGTCAAGCTGCGGCTCTGCTTCCGGGCTTGATCGCCGGGATCGCCGCCAGCTCGGGCGGCAAATCTTCGGCGCTGTAGGTCGGCACATCGATCCGGATCAGCGAATAGAAGGGTACGCCGAGCTCGGCCGTGCCCGCCGAACGGTCCACCAGCGCGGCTTCGGCGAGGACATCGCCGCCGGCCTCCCGCACCGCCTCGATGGCTTCGCGGGAGGACAGGCCAGTGGTCACCACATCCTCGATCATCAGTACCTTGGCGCCGGGGTCGAGCGAGAAGCCACGGCGGAGGTGGAACTGACCCTCGGGCCGCTCGACGAACATCGCCGGCTTGCCCAGGGCGCGGCCCATCTCATGGCCGATGATCACCCCGCCCATCGCCGGCGAGACGATGGCCTCGATCCTGCCTCGGATATCCGGCGGCAGTTTCGCGGCCAGCGCGCGGGCCAACCTCTCGGCCCGAGCGGGGTCCATCAGCACCCTGGCACATTGCAAATAACGCGGACTGCGGAGGCCCGAGGACAGGATGAAGTGGCCGTCGAGAAGCGCGTCGGCGGCGCGGAATTCGGCCAGGATTTCCTCGTCGGTCATGGCTACTCCGGAGCGCCGTTGGTTGGCGCCAATTAGGCGCTCGCATGCCCGGCTTCAACCGCCCTTGAGAGCAGGCGAACCCGCGCCTATAAGGCCGCCGATTTCACGGGCACGCTTTCACAGCGGGCCGTCCTGCAACCCAATTTTCGGGGTGAGAATGAAACGGATTGGATGGGCGATCGCTTTTGCGGCCGCGGCAATGACGTTGCCAACGGCCAGCCAGGCAACCACGGCGGCTCCGCTGGCCGCCGCGCCGGCCGCAGCAGCAACGGCAAACAGTACGGCCCCGGCCGCCGCCTTCCCGATGTCCGCGCCAAACCCGGAATATGGTGTGCCGGTGCCAGGATCTCTGGGAATCCAGCATCAGGTGACCGAGATCGGCCGCGAGGCGGCTAGCTTCCACAACGACATCCTGCTGGTGCTGTGCGCAGTGATCAGCCTGTTCGTGCTGGTGCTGCTTGCCTACACCATGTTTCGCTTCCGCCGCGGCGCCAACCCGACTCCGTCGCGAACCAGCCACAATACGATGATCGAAGTCATCTGGACCCTGGTCCCGGTGCTGGTCCTAGTCGGGATCGCCATCCCCTCGATCCAGCTGCTGCGCCACCAATATTCACCGCCGCCCGCCGACCTCACCATAAAAGTGATCGGCAACCAGTGGTACTGGACCTACCAGTATCCGGACAATGGCGGGTTCGAGATCGTATCGAACATGCTGAAGGAACAGGGTGACGTGAAGGCGGGCGACCGTTTCCGCACCGATGCCGACGGCCCTGAGATGCTGGCGGTCGACGAGCGGATCGTCATCCCCGCCGGCAAGGTGGTG
>Ga0207701_10006749_pt1 | contig 11455 bp, 9 predicted proteins | sample KBSSwiSSwithPhiX_FD_184294 | JGI IMG/M metagenome (GOLD analysis project Ga0207701, IMG submission 184294) | Switchgrass rhizosphere bulk soil microbial communities from Kellogg Biological Station, Michigan, USA, with PhiX - S5 (SPAdes) (version 2) | ecosystem: Environmental > Terrestrial > Soil...
GGGGGCTCCGCTGCACGTCCGAGATCGAGAACCCCAGAGTCACGGAGCCGGGACTCGGGATCCGGGACTCGGGATCCGGGACTCGGGACGGCTCAGTGCAGGGACGGGGACCGGGAACCAGGGACCCGGGACCGGAGGACCATGATGCCCGCGACGGTGGGAATGCGTAAAGGGGTGAAACGGCACGATGAAGTCGGGCAAGGTGACGAGCGTGTTCACATCTGCCATCTGCCATCTGCCATCTGCGACGAGGGATGTGCACGTGCCATGTGCCATGCAGGATGCGTGTTCACCTTTTCTGCCAAGGCGTAGGACCCATATCAGGGGGAGCCATGCGAATGCGGCAGAGACATGATGAGCGTGGAGTCGCGTTGCTGATGGCGCTCGTCACAGCGGCGCTCGTCACGGCCATCGCGACCACCATGGTCATGTCGTCCTCGACCGACCTGGTGATTACCGGGAACACTCGTGCGTCAATGGAGGCGATGTATGCCGCCGAGGCCGCGGGTCAGCGTGCCATCGGCGAGCTGGCGACGATCGCCGATTGGAGCACGGTCCTCGCCGCACCGCCGGGCAACGTCACCGCCACGTTTGACGACGGTGAGACGATGGTGCGGGCGCCGGATGGACGGTCGTTGTCGGTGCCCGTGCTGACGGCGGCGCGTCAGGCGGCGAGCGCGGTCACATACGGTCCGGGTTTCGGGGCAGACAGTCCCGTGTGGCGGCTATTCGGCCACGCAGACATCCGCGCGCTGCTCCCGCCCGGCGTGACCTCACCACCGGCCTACGTCCTGATTCACGTCGCCGACGACGGTGGGGACGGTGATGGGGATCCCGAGAGCGACGCGAATGGTCAGCTCATCGTGTATGCGGAGGCGTACGGTGTGTCAGGTGCGCACAGAGCGGTGGAGCTCGCGGTATCGCGGGTGACGCCGGGCACGATCCGCGTGCTTTCATGGAAGGATCCGCGGTGATGAACGCTTGATTGGCCGCGGTCTCGCGTGAGGGCTCTGTTAATATGGTACTAGCTCCCGCGCAGGTCTAACCTCCTATGACATTCCTCCTTTCCGGCCGAATCGTCCCCGGAACGATCGCCTCCGTCCTGCTCGGATGCGCCGTGTCAGCAGCGCAAACGCCTCCGCTCGCGGAGGTCGCGAAGCGTGAGCAGGATCGCCGTAAAGCGACGCCGCCTCCGACCAAGGTGCTGACCAACGAGGATCTTCCGAAGGTCGGGCCCCCGCCCATTGTCGCGGCGCCGGCGGACACGAACGCGGGCAAGCCTGACGCAGCCGCGCAGCCGACGGATACGGCGCAGGAGGCGAAGGAGCCGGTCAAGGACGAAGCCTGGTGGCGAGCCCGCATCACCGAGCCGCGGGAACGGCTGCACCGGGACGAGGTCCTGCTCGATGCGCTGCAGGCACGCGTCAACGGCCTGGCGTCCGACTTCGTAGGCCGCGACGATCCCTATCAGCGCGCACGGATCGGCGAGGATCGCCAGAGGGCCATCGTCGAGATGGAGCGGGTCCGGACCGAGATTACCGACCTCAAGAAGAAGATCGAGGACATCGAAGAAGACGCGCGCAAGGCCAGTGTGCCACCGGGCTGGCTCCGCTGACCCCTTCCGCGTGAACGCCCCCGCCCAAATCCTCATCGTCGAAGACAAGGATTCGCTGCGCACGATGCTGCGGCATGCCCTGGAACGTCCGGGGCATACCGTCATCGAGGCGCGCGACCAGCCGGAGGCGGTGCGGCTGATGCAGCAGAGCCAGCCGTCGCTGGTGCTGTCCGATCTGCGACTGCCGGAGGGGGACGGCTTCGGTGTGCTGCGCGCGTCGAAGGAGATCGATCCCGACGTGCCGGTGATCGTGATGACCGCCTACGGCAGCATCGAGGATGCCGTGGCGGCGATGAAGGAAGGCGCGCTCGACTTTCTCGCCAAGCCGGTCGATCCCGATCACCTGATGCTGCTGGTCAGCCGCGCGCTCGAGCAGCGGCGCCTGGCGACCGAGAATTTTCTGATGAAGGAGGAGCTCGCGATCCGCCGCGGCGCGCCGCAGCTGGTCGGCGAGGATCCGTCGCTGCGGAAACTGTTCGCGTCACTGCAGCGGGCGGCGGCGACCGATACCACCGTCCTCATCGAGGGCGAGAGCGGCACCGGCAAAGAACTGTTTGCGCGATCGCTGCATGCGCTCAGTCCGCGGGCGGAAGCCCCGTTCGTCGCGATCAACTGCGCGGCCATTCCGGAGAACCTGCTCGAGACCGAGCTCTTCGGCTACGAGAAGGGGGCCTTCACCGGCGCCGTGGCCCGCAAGATCGGCAAGTTCGAGATGGCCCACCGCGGCACGCTGTTTCTCGATGAGATCGGGGAAATGCCGCTGCCGCTGCAGGCCAAGATCCTGCGAGCGCTCGAGGAGCGGCGGTTCGAGCGGGTGGGCGGCACGTCGCTGGTCCAGATCGACGTGCGCCTCGTTGCCGCGACCAATCGGGCCCTCAAAGCGGCGATCGCGGCGCGGCGGTTCCGCGAGGATCTCTATTTCCGGCTCTCAGTCTTTCCGATCACCGTGCCGCCGCTGCGCGAGCGTCCCGGAGACATTCCGCTGCTGGCCCGCTTCTTCGTCGAGCGCTTCTGCCGCGACATGAAGAAGCGGACGCTGTCGTTCTCGCAAGGTGCGATCGAGCTGCTCCAGGCCTATCGCTGGCCGGGCAACGTGCGCGAGCTGCAGAATTGCATCGAGCGGGCCGTCATCCTCGCGGAGTCCGAGGCGATCCAGCCGCGCCACCTGAATCTGTCGCTGGCGCCACCGGAGCCTGAGCCGCCGCCCAGCCCGTGGGCCCAGATCGATTTGTCGGGGACTCTCGCCGAAGCCACCCGGCGGGTCGTCGCGGAAGTCGAGCGTCAGAAAATCGAGACCGCGCTGCGCGAGGCGGACGGCAACAAGGGTCGCGCCTCAGAGCTCCTGCACATCAGCTACAAGATGCTGCTCGTGAAGATCCGCGAGCACCGTCTCGAGTAGCTACCGCTTCAGTCCAATCGCCTCGGTCGCGCGCGCCAGCTCCTCGCCCGTCACGTCTGTCACGGTCAGCGTCGTGCCGATCGCCGTGGGCAGCACGAAGTGCAGCCGGCCCCCGACGATCTTCTTGTCGCGCCCGGCGGCCTCGACCGCCTCACCGGCCGAGAGGTCCGTGACCACGGGCAGCGGACCCATGCGGGTAATCAGCTCGCGCAGGGCGTCACGAGCGGACGGATCCAGCGCTCCGCGCGCCACGGCCAGCTCGCACGCCGCCAGCATCCCGTACGCGACCGCCTCGCCGTGCCGGAAGCGCTTGTACTGGGTGAGTGCCTCGAGGGCGTGTCCCATGGTGTGGCCGAAGTTCAAGGCGCGGCGCGGGCCGCTTTCGCGCTCGTCTGCCGAGACCACCGCCGCCTTGATCCGGCAGGACTCGCCGATCACGTCGGCGAGCAGGGCCGGCTCCCGTTTGAATATCGCTGGCAGGTCGGAGACGAGGCGGTCGAACAGCGGACGGCTGGCGATCATGCCGTACTTGACGACCTCGTACAGACCGGCGCGAAACTCGCGGCGGGGAAGCGTGCTCAGGAGGTCGGGGTCGATCGCCACGGCCAGTGGCTGATGGAACGCGCCGATCAGGTTCTTGCCCAGCGGATGGTTCACGCCGACCTTGCCGCCGATCGCGCTATCCACCTGGGCCAGCAACGTCGTCGGCACCTGGACGACGGGGACGCCGCGCAGGAAGGTTGCAGCGGCGAAGCCCGCGGTGTCGCCGACGACTCCGCCGCCGACGGCAACGATCGTCGTGGCGCGGTCCGCCGCGGCGCGAACGAGCGCGTCGTAGATCCGTCCGACGGTGGCGACGCGCTTGTGACGCTCGCCATCAGGGATCAAGATCGGCGCTTCGCTCGTGAGGCCCTCGAACGTCTGGCCGTGCAGCTTCCAGATCGGCGGGCTGGAGACGAGGAACCGCCGGGCCGGCGCCTTGACCGCGTCGAGCAGCGCCCCCAGGCGCGCCGCGCTACCGCTGCCGATGTGGATCTCGTAGTCGGCCGACGGGGTATGGACCGGAATGGCTTGGGGTGCGGGGGCGGCGGACGGAGCAGTCATTGGATGTGCACGCTTACTGAGCGGGATGGCCGGACGATGCGGCCGGCGACTCGCGCGAGGCGGGTGGTAGGATAACAGGATCACTACACGCGTGGAGCTGCACGGGGACTTCCTCATCATCGGGAGCGGTATTGCCGGTCTGCGCGCCGCCGCGGCGCTAGCGCCGGCGGGCCGCGTGCTCGTCTTGACGAAGGCCGGCCCGCGCGAGGGCAACACGGGATACGCCCAGGGCGGCATCGCCGCGGCCGTCGCCGCGGATGATTCGCCGGCCCTGCACGCGGCCGACACGATGGCGGCGGGGGACGGGCTGTGCGACGAGCGCGCCGTGGCGGTGCTGGTGGGGGACGGGCCCCGCTACGTCCGTGAGCTGATCGAATGGGGCGCGACCTTCGACCGCGATGCCAATGGCGAGCTGGCGCTGGCGATCGAGGGGGCGCACAGCGCACGGCGAGTCCTGCACGCCGCTGACGCGACCGGGCGGGAGATCGGACGGACGCTGTGGCAGCGGGTCTCGGCGCTGCCGTCGGTCACTGCGCACGCGCATTCCCGGGTCCTGTCGCTGATCGTGGAGGAAGGCCGCTGCGTTGGCGCCCGCTTCCTTCAGGACGACGGCGAGATGGCCTCGGCGCGTGCGCCGGTGGTGCTGCTGGCGACGGGCGGAGCGGGGCAGGTCTACAGCGAGACGACCAATCCCGATGTCGCGACCGGCGACGGCGTGGCGATGGCCTATCGCGCCGGGGCGCGCGTTGCCGATCTCGAGTTCGTGCAGTTCCATCCCACCGCGCTCGATGTCCCGGGTCAGCCACGCTTCCTCCTGTCGGAGGCGCTGCGCGGAGAGGGAGCGCGGTTGGTGAATGTCAGGGGGGAGGCGTTCATGCGCTACGTCGACCCACAGGGTGACCTCGCCCCCCGCGATCGCGTGGCCCGCAGCATCGTCCGCGAAGCACAGCGGACTGGCGCGCCGGTGTTCCTGTCGTTGCAGCATCTCGATCCGCAATACGTGCACGCGCGGTTTCCGCTGATTGCCGATGCGTGCCGGCTGGCCGGGTTCGATCTCGCGCGCGATCGCATCCCGGTCGGGCCTGCGGCGCATTACGTGATGGGCGGTGTGCAGACGGATCTCGACGGGCGGACGAGTCTTCCGGGCTTGTACGCTGCCGGCGAGGTCGCGTGCACCGGCGTGCACGGCGCGAACCGGTTGGCGAGCAACTCCCTGCTCGAGGGGCTGGTGTTCGGCGCGCGGGCAGGCCACGCGATGCTCGCCGACCGCGGCCACGGCTGGCCCTCGGATCTCGCGCCAACGGTGCACGTCGCGAGCGATGCCACGCCGGTGACCGCCGGCCCGGTGCCGACGATCGCGGAGGTCCGCGCCGTGATGTGGACCAGCGTCGGTCTGTTCCGGACACGCGCCGGGCTGGCGTCGGCCCTCGACGTGCTCGAGCGGGCGTGGACGAGCATGGCGCCAGGCATGGACGCCGGTACCGTGGGGGACGCGGACCAGTGGCGGCTCGCGAGCCTGCTGACGGTCGGCCGCCTGATCGCCCGCGCGGCCTTGCGTCGCGAGGAGAGCCGCGGCGGCCATTACCGCGAAGACTTTGCGCGACGCGACGATATACTCTGGAAACATCGCGAATCTGAAACGCGCTGACGCCGCTGAACCGGCGTCCCATTCGGCGCGCCTGAACCGGGGCGGAGGGAATCGACTCGATGGCGGACAAGACGGAACAGCAGGGTCAGGGCGGCGGCAAGAAAGCCACGCTGGTCACCGAGATCACCCCGCAGTCGGAAGACTTCTCGCGCTGGTACCTGGATGTCGTGCGCAAGGCCGAACTGGCGGACTACTCGCCGGTCAAGGGCTGCATGGTCATCCGGCCGTACGGCTACGCCATCTGGGAGCAGATCCAGCAGGGGCTCGACCGCCGCTTCAAGGAAACCGGACACGTCAACGCCTACTTCCCGCTGTTCATTCCCGAAAGCCTGCTGATGCGCGAGAAGGAGCACGTCGAGGGATTCGCGCCGCAGGTCGCGTGGGTCACGCGCGGCGGCGACGAGGAGCTCGAGGAGAGGCTAATCGTCCGGCCGACCTCGGAAGTCATCATCGGGACGATGTACGCGAAGTGGATCCAGTCGTGGCGCGATCTGCCGATCCTCATCAACCAGTGGGCCAACGTGGTGCGCTGGGAGAAGGTCACGCGGCCGTTCCTGCGGACGACCGAGTTCCTGTGGCAGGAGGGGCACACCGCGCACGAGACCGAGGCCGAGGCGCAGGAAGAAACGCTGAAGATACTCGCGTTGTACAAGGAGTTTGTCGAGACCGAGCTGGCCATGCCGGTGATGGACGGGCAGAAGAGCGAGAGCGAGAAGTTCGCGGGCGCGTCGCGCACTTACTCGATCGAGGCGCTGATGGGTGACGGCCGGGCCCTGCAGGCCGGCACGTCGCACAACCTCGGGCAGAATTTTGCCAAGGCCTTCGAGATCCAGTTCCAGGGCCGCGACAAGACCGTCCAGCATGCCTGGACGACCTCGTGGGGCGTCTCGACGCGCCTGATCGGTGGCGCCATCATGACGCATGGTGACGACAGCGGGTTGATCCTGCCGCCGCGCGTGGCGCCGTATCAGGTGGTGATCGTGCCGATCCAGCGGGGGAACTGGCAGGAAACGGTACTGCCGAAGGCGCTGGAGATGAAGGCCGCCCTGGTCTCCGCCGGCGTGCGCGTGATGCTCGACGATCGCGACGCGTACACGCCCGGCTGGAAGTTCGCCGAGTGGGAGATGCGCGGCGTGCCGCTCCGGCTCGAGATCGGTCCCAAGGACATCGAGAAGTCGCAGGTGCTGGTGGCGCGTCGCGACACGCGCGAGAAGGCCTCCGTCCCGATGGAGGGGCTGCCAGGCCGGGTGCGCGAGCTGCTCGACGAGATCCAGGCCGGGCTCTTCGCTCGCGCCGTCAAGTACCGTGACGAGCACACCACGCGGGTCGGCTCGTACGACGAGTTCAAGGCGGTCATGGAGGGCCGTCCCGGATTCGTGATCGCCGGCTGGTGCGGCGGCGCCGACTGCGAAGCGGAGATCAAGACCGAGACGCAGGCGACGCTGCGCAACATTCCGTTCGGCAGCGAAGGGGTCGCCGGCGTTTGCGTGAAGTGCGGGAAGCCGTCGGTGGGTGAGGCCTGGTTCGCGAAGGCCTACTGATCCAGAGGCGTGTGCCCATGGCCAGGACGCGCGTGGCCCGACGGGCGCTGGCGGGGCCGGCGCCTGTCGCGTTCTGGCGTCGACGCCGCGCCGTCGCGCTGCTGATTGCCGCCCTCGCCTTCGTCACTTACCTGAACGCCCTCGACAATCCGTTCGTCTACGACGATTTCTTCACGGTCACCGGCAACCCTTCCATCGCCGCCGAGGCTGACCCGCACTGGGCGGTCATCTACATGCCGTTCCGCCCCGTGGTCAATATCTCGTACGCGCTGGATCGCCGGGTGTGGGGGTATCGGCCATTCGGTTATCACCTGACCAGCGTCACGCTTCACGCCGCTGTCGCCGTGCTGCTGTTCGTGTTGCTGCTTCGGGCGCTGCGCGACGGCCGCGAGGCGTCTGGGGCAGTCGATGTCGCGAGGCGGAGGCGCGAGTCATGGGCCGCCTTCGCCGGGGCTGCGCTCTTCGCGGTCCATCCGATCCAGTCGGAGACCGCCGGGTATGTGTCATCGCGGTCCGAGATCCTGTGCGGACTGTTCCTGCTCTCGACGTTGTTGCTGGCACGCGCCGCGAAGGCGCAGGGAAGCTCCGTCACGTCCGCGCGCGCGAGAGTCGTCGCCGGGTTGGGAGCGGCGGTCTGCGCCCTGCTGGCGCTGCTCTCGAAGGAGGTGGCGGCGAGCCTGCCCGTGCTGCTGCTCGGCTACGACTGGCTGCTGCTGCACAGCGCGAGTCCTTCCGCGCGCCGGCGTGCGCTCATGGTCGTCGTGCCGCTCGGGCTCGTCACCGCGGTGACCATGGTGTACCGGGTCCGGTCGCTGGCCGGAACTGACGCCACCGTCGCCGCCGCGCCGCTCCTCAACCTGCTGACGCAGTCGATCGTCATTTGGCGCTATCTGGGACTGATGCTGTGGCCAAGCGGCCAGTCGATCATGCATAGCGCCCACACGGTTACGACACTTGCCGACCCGCTGGGGCTCGCCGCGGCCGCCGGACTCGTGGCCCTCGCCGGAGTCGCTTTCATCCTGCGGCGGCGTTTGCCGCTACTGACGATGGGCACGTTGTGGTGGTTCGCCTGTATCGCGCCGTCATCGAGCGTCATTGCGCTGCGCGAGACGATGGCCGAGCACCGCGTGTACGTGGCGAGTGCCGGCATCGCGATGATCGTCACGGCCCTCGTCGAGCGGCTGCTCGAATGCGGCGGAACGGCCGTCGAGCGCGTACCGATGTGGTTCAAGGTCGGTCTGCCGGTGGTGCTCGCGTCCTGCGTGGTCCTAACAATCGAGCGCAACCGCGTCTGGCAGAGCCCGGTCGCCGTGTGGCGCGAGGCGATTGCCGCAACTCCCGGGGCCTGGGAGCCGCACTACGCGCTTGCGGACGCGTTGCGCGAGAACGGCGCCTGCGCTCCGGCCTTGAGCGAGTACGAGACGGTGCTGGCCATGAAGCCCGCGACGCGCGAGGTGCTGACGAACTACGGCATCTGCCTCGGTCAGCTCGAACGGCTGCCCGAGGCCGCGGCGGCGTTCCGCCAGGCGCTGGTCATCGATCCGCAATACGCGCGGGGTTATACCAACCTGGCCGCGGTGTCGCTGCTCGAAGGGCATGCCGACCAGGCGCGCGACTACTATCAGCGGGCGATCAGCGTCGATCCGAAGAACGTCCATGCCCGGATGCAGCTCGCCCGCATCTACGAGGAGCGCCTGCAGGATTACGCGCGCGCGGCGCAGCTGTGCGCCGAGGCCCGGGCGATCTCGCCCTCCACCCCGGGAGCCACGGACTGCATCGTCCGCAACGAGCAGCGCGGGCGGGGTGGCGCGTCGTGAGGCGCTTGCGGCTGCTGCACGCGATCCACGATTTCCTGCCGCGCCATAAGGCCGGGTCCGAGATCTATGCGTCCGAATTGTGCCGGGAACTGGCCTGTCGGCACGACGTGTTCCTGGTCTGCGCCGAGTACGACTCCACCGCGCGTCACGGCACGATCCGCTGGCGCGCGTTCGAGGGGCTGCCGGTGATCGAGATCGTCAATAACTGGGAGTGCGACCGGTTCGAGGACAGCTACGCCTCGCCGCGGATCACGTCGCAACTCGGCCACGTGCTCGAGGCCACCCGTCCCGACATCCTGCACGTCCATAACCTGCTGAACCTGTCGTTCGACCTGCCGCGGCTGGCCCGGGCGCGGGGCATAGCCACGACGGCAACGCTGCACGACTACACGCTGGTGTGCGCCGCCGGCGGGCAGCGCGTCCACGTCGCCGAATCGCACATCTGCGAGACCATCGACCCGGACCGATGCAGCCGCTGTTTCGCGGTCACGCCCTTCAGGGCGCAGATGGCGGCGGCGGCGATGGCGAGAGCGCCCGGTGGCGGAGTGCTGCGCCGCGTTGCCGAAACCGCGCGCCGGGTGCTGCCGGTGCTGACCGATGCGGCCGCCCGGCGAATCCCGATGTCGCCCGCGACATCCGGCGACATCTCGGTCCGCCTGGGACGTGCCCGCGACGTGTTCTCCGAGATCGATTGCTTCGTCGCGCCGTCGGCGGCGCTCGGAGCCGAGTACCTGGAGCTTGGCCTGGATCCGCAGCGGCTCGAGATCTCCGACTACGGGTTCGGGCTACAGTCCGCATTAGAACGCCGGCCCCATGTCGGTCCCCTCCGCGTCGGCTTCGTCGGCAGCCTGGTGTGGCACAAGGGCGCGCACGTGCTGATCGAGGCGGCACGCCGCCTCCACGGCTCATACGAGATCGTGGTGCACGGCGATCCCGCAGTCGGGCCGGAGTACCACGCCGGGCTCGTCCGCGAGGCGGCCGGTCTCGACGTGCATTTCGCCGGCCCGTTCGATCGCGAGGACGCCCCGCGCGTGTTCGGTGGGCTCGACGTCCTGGTGGTCCCGTCGCTCTGGCTCGAGAACTCTCCCCTCGTGATCCATGAGGCGTTCATGCACGGCGTCGCCGTCGTTGGTTCGCGGCTCGGAGGCATTCCGGATCTGGTCAACGACGGTGTGAACGGACTCCTCTTCACCGCCGGATCGCCTCGCGCGCTGGCTGTCGCGCTGCAGCGATTGATCGACGACCCTGGTCTGGCCGGGCGCCTGGCGGCCCGTGCGCCAGCGGTGAAGTCGATCGAAGCAGACGCGCGTGAGTGGGAGGCTCGCTACGAGCGCGTCCTCCAGGCTCGTCCCGCGTGAACGATAGGGAATCCGTCGCCATCGTCGTGCCCACCTTCAATGGGGCGAAGGAGGTCTCGCGACTGCTGGATGCGATCGCCGCCCAGGAGGGGCGGTTCCGGCCCTCCGTGATCGCGATCGATTCGGGTTCGGCTGATGGAACCGTAAGCATCCTGCAGTCACGAGGAGTGCGCGTGCTGCCTGTCGGAGCGGGGCGGTTCAATCACGGCGTCGCGCGGAACTGCGCTCTCGAGTCAGTCGCGACGCCCTTTGCGGTGTTGATGGTCCAGGATGCCGTTCCGGTCGGACCCCACTGGCTCGAAGCTCTCGTGACGCCGCTGCTCGAGGACGCGTCGCTGGCCGGAACGTGGGCGCGCCAGCTCCCGCACGAGGAGGCGAGCCTGATTACGCGCTACTACCACTCACGCTGGATCGGGTCTGCGACCGCCCCGCGGATTGCCGGACCGCTGACATCGGCCGCGTTCGAGGGCCTGCCGCCCGCCGAGCGCCACGCGGTCTGCGCGTTCGACAACGTGTGCTCGTGCATCCGGATGTCGGTCTGGCGCGAGCACCCGTTCCCGGCTGCTCCCTTCGGCGAAGACATCGAATGGGCCAGCATCGTCTTGCGCGCTGGCCATCGGCTGGCGTTCGTGCCCGACGCGGTCGTGCAGCATTCGCACGAGCGGCCGGTCAGCTATGAACTGCGCCGGACGCGCCTGGCGCATGCCCGGCTTCATCGCCTGTTCGGGTTGTCGACGGTGCCATCGACCGCCGCTCTGGCACGCTCCGTTGCGGTCACGGTTCTGCTGCATTTCCGACTGGCAGCTCAGGAGCCTGGCAGCCGTCGGGGCCGGGCGATCGCTCGCGCCCTCGGCCTCGCTGTCGCCTGGCCGCTGGGGCAGTACCTTGGCGCGCGCGACTCGCGAGCGGGCCGCATCCCGGACAGTGTCGAAGGCGTCTGATGCGTGTCCTGCTGGTCGTCCACGGCTACCCA
>Ga0207701_10006750_pt1 | contig 11453 bp, 8 predicted proteins | sample KBSSwiSSwithPhiX_FD_184294 | JGI IMG/M metagenome (GOLD analysis project Ga0207701, IMG submission 184294) | Switchgrass rhizosphere bulk soil microbial communities from Kellogg Biological Station, Michigan, USA, with PhiX - S5 (SPAdes) (version 2) | ecosystem: Environmental > Terrestrial > Soil...
TCGCCCAGAGCCAGCACGGCTCGACTTCGCCCTGCAGTACCTTGCCGTGTTGTGCGGCCCGAGATCTCGGCAAGCAGCACGTCGAGCTGACTGTCGTGCCGGACGCATCACGTCCGACTTGGTTCGATGCGCGCGGCGGATCACCGCCGTCATCGCGAGCGCGACCGCCCAATTCGCCATAGCCGTCGCGCCACCAGAACATCGCGGCACACGCCGCGGTTTCCTCCCTTGAGGTTTATCCAACACCTGCCCTCAGACCGGTGTCATCCGCAGCATCGGCCTCGAGTGACGGGCAGATGTCGGACAAACCTAAACAGAAGCAGCCGCCCATGACCGGCCCCTTAAGGGAAGTCTGTCGTGACGCGTGACGTTTAGCTATGTCAGAACTGCCAGACGTGTTCCACTCCGAAGCGCACGGACTCCGAGTCGGGTTCGGCCACAACAGGGGAGGAGCTCGAAGTGAACAGCACATCGCGCCGGAGGGCGCTGGCTACCGGTCTGGCCACGCTTGTCGGCGGCCTCGCAAGCCCACTGTCACGGGCGCAGAACTGGCCCGCAAAGCCGATCAAATTGATCGTCCCATTCCCGCCCGGTGGCGCGACCGACAGCATGGCGCGACTGCTCGCCGAAACCCTTGCGCCGCGTCTTGGGCAGCCGCTGGTCGTGGACAACAAGCCAGGCGCAGCCACCGCGATCGGAATCGAGGCTGTCGTGAGGTCGCCCCCGGATGGCTACACCCTGCTCGTATCGGGCGCCAGCAGCTACACGATCCTTCCGGCGCTCCGAGACAAGCTCCCCTTCGATGTGACAAAAGACTTGTTGCCGATCGCGCTGGTCACCTACGCACCACTGGTCGCTGTCACTTCGCCCAGCAAGCCGTATCAGCGCTTGGCCGATGTCATCGTCGCGGCCAAGGCCAATCCGCATAAGCTGACTTTCTCCACTTATGGCCCTGGCTCGCAGCCACATCTGGCAGCCGAGCTGCTCGCGGATGCGGCCGCAGTGCAGCTTGACGCTGTGCCGTACAAGGGCAGCGCCGACGCGCTAATTGGGCTGATGCGAGGTGACGTGGATATCGGGGTAGAAACGGTCTCTGCGGCCATCGCGCATATCAAAGCCGGCAAACTGCGTGCTCTGGCGGTGACCAGGGCAACGCGAAGCCCTTTCCTGCCGCAGGTGCCGGGATTGGACGAGCTGAACTTGTCCGGAGCAAGCATTCAGGGTTTCTATGCCGTCGCAGCTCCGGCTGGAACTCCGACGGCAGTGGTTCAGCGGTTGGTCCGGGAGATCGCCCAGATCATGGCCACTCCCGAGGCGAAGGCCAAGTGCGATGATCTTTCGCTCGAGGCGGTGACCATCGGGCCTGACGGCCTGCGGGCGACCATGAACGCGGAACTTGGCCGCTATCGAGAACTAAACAAGCGGTTGAAGATAAATATGGATTGAGCGGCGTCTGCAGGTCGCTTCCTAGGACGTTGTGTTATTCGATCGCGTTGTGAAGCGCGAATACTTGGTGAAAATGACGTGCACGCTTGGACCGCCGACCAAGTGACAGCTTCCTGGCAGCGAGTTCGAACGTCGGAATGTCGTTTTAGGGTCGTCATGAGCCAGCCGCGCTTGCGGTTCGACAACCCGAAAGCGGCCATTCGTCCGAGATGCCCAGAGCAGACTTTGGCCAATGCGAACTGTCGGCCAGACGCCGCTGTACGGTCAGGTTTCCGAAAGTGACCGTTCGGCTGCACCCATCGATCCCTAAGCCGTCGTTGGCCCTGCAACAGATCGAGGTTTGCGGGGCATCGATCGTCTACGCGCCTCGGCGAGCCTGCTGGTCGCCCAATGCACCGACCGACGACATCGCGTCGCTTGACCCTGCGGTGGGGGTGGCGTAGCGTCACGAGCATCGATGTTGAACATCCGCTTTGGGAGGCGGCGATGTCGCAAGGAGCCGCTTTCCCGCTCGGTCTGACGGTCGCGAATCGCCAGGCTCCGCAGGGTTGTGCTGATCCTTCGTCGATGGATCGAAGGACCTTCCTCAGTCGTATCGCGAGCGGTTACGCAGTGGCCCCGCTGAGCGTCGGCGCACAGCCGACAGGCAAGGTCTACCGAATGGGCTATCTCTCTATCGGCTCTGCGTCGACGACGTACGTCCGTCCGCTCGAGGCGTTCCGCCAAGGGCTGCACGAACTCGGCTGGGACGAGGGCCGAAACGTGATCATCGAATACCGTTTTGCCGAGGGCCGAGCCGATCGTCTGCCGGCTCTCGCAGACGAGCTTGTCCGGCTCAAGGTGGACATCATCGTGGCGAACCCCACTCCGTCAGCCCAGGCAGCCAAGGACGCCACGCGAACGATCCCGATCGTCGGGATGAGTCTTACCGAGCCCGTTGCGGTCGGGCTCGTTACGAGCCTCGCGCGGCCTGAGGGCAACGTCACTGGACTCACATACGGTGTCGACAAGGAGATCTTCGGCAAGCAACTGCAACTCCTCAAGGAAGCAATCCCCGAGATGCGCCGCGCGGCCGTCCTCACACATCCGGCTAGCGGCGGTGCTTCCCATCCGATCAGGATGGAGAGCGTAAGAAGCGCGGCCCGCTCGCTCTCGCTGCCGTTGAACATATTCGAGGTAAACGAGCCGGGGGAATTCGAGTCCGCGTTCGCGGCGATACTCAAGGAGCGTACAGACGCGTTGCTCCTCTCGGGAGATGCGATGTTCTTCATCCATCGTGCACGGCTCGCCGAACTCGCGCTGAAGAGCCGGCTGCCGTCAATGTCGACCCAGTGGCAATGGGTGGATGCCGGGGGACTCATGTCGTACGCCCCAAGCTTCCCTGATCAGTGGCGGCGTGCCGCGACCTACGTCGACAAGATTCTCCGTGGTGCCAAGCCTGCCGATCTACCGATCGAGCAGCCGACGAAGTTCGAGCTGGTCGTCAATTTGCGAACGGCAAAGGCACTCGGGCTGACCATTCCGCAACACGTCCTGGCACGGGCGGATGAGACTATTCGGTAGTGGCGGGCGGCGCATCACTAACATCTGACCGCTCCCGGTCGTTCTGGCGCATCCTCGACGGACCGCTTCCAACGAATGCGAAGGCTCGCGTACGTCCGGGAGCGGCCAGAAGCGGGCGTTTGTGACCGGCCGCTTCGGGGTTTCTCAGCCGGTTCCTGCGTCGGCATATTTCGCTAGGGTGCAGCCGCGGCGCCGCGTCAAAAAAGGACCACGGATCCCAATGGTGCAATAGGCGCGACAGTCTGCGCCTCAAGGAGCCTGTACCTGGGAGAACACTCGCATGTAGTTCTCTCCGCTGATCTTGCGGATGTTGTCGGCCGTCGTGATCCGGCCCAGCGCAGCGATCAGGTCAGGGTAGCCGGTGGCGTCGGCCAGCACGCCGGTACGGCCCGGCACCATGTCCAGCCCGATGGCGACGTGGTCGGCGCCGACGAGCTTGATCACGTAGTTGACGTGCTCGGCCCATTCGTCTGCGGTCGGGAGGAAAGGAAGTGCCGACGCGTCCTCGTGGAAGTTGTTCAGGGCTTGCCAACGCGCCTTGAGCTCCGAGTCGAAGCGTGCGATGTACTCGCCGTGGTCGCCCGGCATTCTCGGAAAGCTCGGCTGATAGCCGACCATGGCACCGACCGGGGCGTTCTCGGCTGCGGCAATCGCCGGATTGGCCGCGGCCCATTGCGCATAGCGCTTGCTGATTCCCGCGCCGTGGATGCCGACTAGCCCGCCCTTTGCTGCGATGGCCTGGATCAGGTCGTCAGTGATGCCGGCGGTCCCCGAGACCGACTTGATGACTTCGTGGCTGGCCACCACCGGGGCCCGGCTTGCCGCGATCACCTGCGCCATGGTCTGGGGCGTTCCGTGGGTGAGGTCGATGAGGATGCCGAGGTCGTTCATCTTTGCCACGAGCTTGCGGCCTGTGTCGTTGATGCCACCGTAGAAGGTCGGCGCCTGGCCGCCCTGCAAAGGTGCTGTCGCGCTGTCGGCGAAGGCGTTGAATCCCGTTTGCGTCGCGAACTGGACCGTGCGCAGGCCGAGGCGATAGAGCGCCTCCAGCACGAGCGTGTCGCCCTCGTGGTCGAAGCCCGACTCGCAGCCGATGAAGACGGCCATCCTCCCGCTGGCGATGATTGCCCGCGCGTCCGACGGCGTCAGCGCAATCGCCATCTTGTCGCCATGCGACGACGCGAACTTCAGGAGCGTCTCGAGGAGGCGCAACGACTGCTTGGGCGTGTAGTCGTAGTTCCAGTAGCCGTAGGTGCCGATGTTCTCGATGATGCAGTTGACCCCGCCGCTTCGGGCACGCGCGAAGTCCCAACCGCCGCCGCCAATGTTCGGTTGCCACGGATCGACGCCTTCCCAGAAGACGCGATTCGTGACGTGGACATGGCCGTCCATCACGATCTGGGTCGCATCCGTCGCATCGGCGGCCGCCGCGTCCCCGCAGCCGCTCAACTGCGGCAACCCCGAGGCGCCGGCGATGCCCGCGCCCATCCAGCCAAGAAATCGCCGTCGCGTGGTTCCCGCGGCCGCCTGTCGGGACTCTGCGGCGCCTGTGAAGGTCATGGTTGTCTCCCGGTTGTTCGTCGCGGCAGTGTCGGAGACGGGACCCGACGGCGATTCACAATCGAGGACAACGTTTGCTCATCCTGAGACATCGATGCGCCGCGCTCCGACCATCCGCAGTGCCGTGTTGAGCGGCTACTGGTCGCTGGCGAGGGAAGTGGGGCTCGATCCGGACCGCCTTGCCGAACAGGCCGGAGTGGAGCCAGCCGCCTTGCTAACGCCCGATGCGGTCGTCCGCGCGCGCTGCGCATACCGGCTGCTCGAGCTGTCAGCCGCCGAAAGCGGCCTCGACGACTTCGGCTTGCGACTGGCGAGTCGCCGCGGGCTCTCGCATCTAGGCGCGCTCGGCTTGCAGGTCCGCGACGAGCCGACCGTCCGCTCGGCACTCGCGAAGATCACGTCCGGGTTGAAAGTGCACAGCACATGCTCAAGGGTCGACATCGACGAGGGCGTCGATGCGACGGTGCTGACGATCACGCTGCTCGCCGACGGCGAGCCGGTCATCCGCCAGGCGCTGGAAACGGCGGTCGGCTCGGTCTTTCAGGATCTCGTTGCACTGCTCGGATCGCGCTGGCGACCGTCTCGGGTTCAGTTCATTCATTCAGCCGGCAAGAACGTGCGCTCGCATCGACTGATGTTCGGCTGCCCGATCGAGTTCTCGACCGACCGCAACGCCATCGTCATGCGCTCTTCCGATCTCGACCAGCCGGTCCACGGCGCAGATCCGGGCTTCAAAGCCTATGCAGACGCGATCGTTTCGGGAAGGTCGCCGATTGCAGGCCGCGTTTCGCCCGAGCTGGTGAAACAGGCTCTTGCCACGCTCCTCCCACAAGGCGCCGGCACCACCCCAGCGGTCGCACGCGAGTTGGGCGTCGACAGAAGGACATTGCACCGCCATCTCGACCAAGCGGGGACCGATTTTTCGACCGTCCTCAGTGCGATGCGAGCCGAATTGGCTGAACAGTACCTCCGAGGTGCCGTGCTCAGCATGACGGAGATCGCGCCTCTCCTCGGCTTCGCGTCCCTCGGCTCATTCTCGCGATGGTTCGCCACACGGTACGGGTCTACGCCGACGCAATGGCGACGTGCGCTTACCGAGGCCGAGTAGATCCTAAGACTGACGCTCGCATACGCCCGGACGCGGCCAGAAGGTGGCATTGGAACCCTCCAGCGCATCGCGGACACTGCGCTGACATATCTGCCCACGTGCGGCGAGAGTCAAGCCCGCCGCGGGAGAATCATCGCGTCATCCGATCGGCAACACCAGCGACAACGTCGTACCGGATGCCGTCGGTTCGATCCGCAGATCGCCACCGATCGTGCGCGCGCGACCGCGCATGTTCGTCAGCCCGTAACCCCGGGCCGAGGCACTGCCGTCGAAGCCTTTGCCGTCATCGCTGACGCTGATCGAGACCCGACCGGCATCGACTGCAGTGGCGACACGGATGCGTCTCGCGTGGGCGTGTTTGAGCACGTTCGCGAACGCTTCTTGCAGGATGCGCAGGATGTGCAGCACGTTCTGCGGCGTCAGGCAGGCCAGCTTAGGCAAATCGCTGACCTGCCAGTCGAGCGCGATGCCGCTGGCCTTCAGTCGCGCCTCGAGGCGGTAGCGCAGATTGCCGAGCAGCGGCAGCAGTTCGGCGTCGGTCGGTTCGAGCGAATCGACCGCCAGGCGCAGGTCGTCGATGCAATCGCGCAAGGCGCCGGCGATTTGCTCGCGCGAAGCGCTGCCGTGCTCGACGACGCTCAACGTCGAGATCAGCTGTGCGCCGATGCCGTCGTGCATGTCGCTCATGATGCGGCGGCGCTCATCAGCGAGTGCCTGCTGGCGCGTCAGCGCCAGCACCTGTTCCGCTTGGCTGGCGAGCTCGGTACGCTTGGCCTGGACGCGCTGCTCGAGTTCGCCGTTGATCTGCTCGGCGTCCGTCAGCGACTGCGCGAAGCGGCGCGTGATGATCCAGCCCATGACGACGTACAGCGGTATCAGATGGGTTTGCATGATGTTGATGCCACCGGCATGGCCGACGCCGAACAGCATGACGGACACGTGCGCGAGCGTCGAATACAGGTGCCCGAGTGTGAGCAACGCGCTTTCGATGCCCGGCCGGCGGTACCAGACGTAGAGCATCAGCAGGAAGGGCAGCGCGAACATCAGCTCCCACAGCCTCACCCCGAACAACGACCGCCCGATGCCAAGCAGAGGGTGGCCGAACAGCTGCGGCGATTGATCGATGAGATAGATCGCCGCGCCCAGCAGATAGACCGCGCGCTCGGTGCGGGGCCAGCGCCAGCCGGCGAAGCGCAGGCAATAGATGAACAGCGCCGGCGTGCCGATCGCGAGCGTGCTGAACCAGATGATCTGGCTGGTGAAAGGCTGCGGCGCGAAGTCCAGATAGCCGAGGACATCGGCGATGACCAGCACCGCCGTCACCGCCGCCATGCCGAAGTAGCCGAACACCACTTCGCGGCGGCGCCACCACCAGATCAGCAGCGTGCCGATGCTGATCGTCAGCGAGAATGCGGCCGCCATCTGCGTGAGCGTGGTGTGGAGGAAGCGCTCCTTCTCGAAGGCCTGCGTCACTGCCGGCTTGTCACCGATGCCGATGCCCGCCAGCCAGCCTCGCTCGTTCGGCCCGACGCGCAGGCGGATCAGCAGCTCGTTGGCTCCCGCCTTCAACAGCTCGGCGCCGAAAACATGCAGCGCCGGCCCGGCCGGACCCGGTCGATCGGAATCCGTGTTCTGCCCGACCAGCTTGCCGTTGACATAGATGGCACCGTCGCCGCCTAGCCGCCTGGCCATCACGGCCTGCGGCCCCTCGGGCCGCGCCGGCAGTTCGAAGCGCAACCGATACCACGCAACACCGGACACGCCGGGCCGCGTCGTCGGCCAGTAGTCAGGGAGCGCTTGCGGTTGCCAAGCCGTCGAGTCCGGTAGCGGGTCCGCGGCGTCGCTGAGCACGATCTCGGCGCGATCGAGCACCTGCAGCCTGTCCTGTGCCCGGGCGTGGCCGGCCAGAACCAGCGCCAGCAGTGCGACGGCGAGGCGGTGCAGCACAGTGCGCACCGCTTCAGCCCCTCGGCAGAAGCAGCGACAACGTCGTGCCGGTCGGCGTCGGCATCACCAGCAGGTCGCCGCCGATCGTCTTCGCGCGGCCGCGCATCTTCGCGAGCCCCTGGGCCTTGCCGGCGTTTTCAGCCTGATCGACGTCGAAGCCGCGTCCATCGTCGACGACGTCGATCTTCACGCGCTCGGCATCGACGGCCGTGGCGACGCGGATATGCCGGGCCTGCGCATGCTGCACGATGTTCGTGAACGCTTCCTGCAGGATGCGCAGCAGGTGCAGCACGTTGCGCGGCGTCAGGCAGGTCAGCTTCGGCACCTCTCGCACCTGCCAGTCGAGCGCGATGCCGTGCGTCCGGAGCCGGTTCTCCAGCCGATAGCGCAAGTTGCCGAGCACCGACAGCAGATCGTCGTCGGTCGGCTGCAGCGAATCGATCGCGAGCCGCAGGTCGTCGATGCATTCGCGCAGCGCCGTCGCGACCTGCTGCGCCGTCGCGTCGCTGTGCTCCACCTTGCCCAAGGTCGAGATCAACCGCGCGCCCAAGCCGTCGTGCATGTCGGCGATGATCCGTTCGCGCTCCTCGCCGATCGTTTGCTCGCGTGTCAGCGCCTGCAACTTCCCCTGCTCGCGCTCAAGCTCGGCGTGACGCTCGGCGACGCGCTCCTCGAGGTTCACGTTGAGCGCGTCGGTCTCGTTGAGCGAGCGCACGAAGCGGCGCGTGAGGATCCAGCCCATCACGACGAACAGCGGGACGATGTGGGTATCGCCCAGGCTCAGTCCGTGGTGCGGCGGCGTCAACGAGCCGATCGTCAGTACTGTGACCGAGTACAGCGCGCAGAGCGCCAGCAGCAGCGCTTCGCTGCTGCGCCGCTGCCACCATGCGCGCAGCAGCACGATCAGGCTCGCTGCGGGGATCGCCAAGTACAGCCCACCCATCGAGAGACTGCTCGCCAGCGCGAGCCAGCGCTGACCGGGGAAGAGGCCGTCGCCGGCAAACGACATCCACATCAGAAGCGCGTAGAGCCAGACGCCGCGTTCGACACGTGGCGAGCGCAAGCCCGCGAAGCGCAGGCTGAAGATGAACAGAAAGACCGTGCTGGCGAACCAGAACACCGCACACGCTGGCTGGTTGCCTAGCATCGGCCTCCAGTCGCCGATCGGCACGGTGGTGACGAGGAAGAGCGCATGGGTCAGCGCCGCCGCTGCGAAGTAGCCGTAGACCTCGTCGTGGCGCCGGTGCAGCCAAAGCACGAGCATGTACAGGCTGACCGTGGCCGAGAACACCGCGGCCATCTGCGACAGCGTGACGTGCATGAAGCGTTCGCGCTCCATCTCGGCTTCGAAGACCGCCCGTTCGCCGATGCTCACGGGATCGATCGCCTCCAACAGGCCTCGTTGAGACCACAGCCGGATGTACAGCGTGTTGCTGTCCGAGCGCAGTTGCTGCGGCTCGATGGTGACCAGCACCGGCGCGACGACGGGGTTGATGCGACCGAACACGCCCGTCGAGCCGACCAGCGCGCCGTTCAGGTAGACGGCACCGACGTTGCGCAGAAACGGCAGGTAGATCGCCGGCCTGGCCGGCACCGGCGGCGTCAACTCGAAGCGCAGGCGATACCAGCCGATGCCGCGCCGGCCGGCGTGCGCGGCGTCCCAGTCGTCCGGCAGCGATTGCGGCTGCCACGCAGCCGAGTCGGGCGGCGGCATAGTTGCGTCGCTGGCTACGAAGTCGGCGTGGTCCAGGCGCACCACCGCACCGGGTGCGTCGGCGGCGCGCGCGATGCATGCCGTCATAGCGATCAGGAGTGCGATCAGCAAGCGCACGGCGGGGGTGACCTTCGCGATGTCGTGGAAGTGCGCTGATCGTAGGCAGGCGCGTGACGAGGCGCATCACGTGAACACGTGATGAAGCCGGCCGTTATCGCCCGGCGAGCAGGCCCATCCTGGTCGCCTCGTAGACCGCCTCGCCGCGCGAGTGCACCGCCAACTTTTGGTAGATCTTTTTCACGTGCGCGGTGATCGTGTGCGGCGACACGCCGAGCAGCCGCGCGATCTCGGCGAAGTTGAAGCCCTTGGCGATCAGGCTCAGCACCTCGGATTCGCGTGCCGAGAGTCCGGCCTCTTCGGCGCCGTTGCCCGGCTGGGCCGTCGACGCCACGTTCGCCGTCGACGACGGCGAGGCGTTCGCCGTCGCGCCGATCGGCTTGAAGCGCTTCAGCAACTGCCGCGCGATGACCGGGCTGATCGGCGAGCCGCCGGCGCGCAGTTGCGCGATCAGCGCGACGAATTCCTCGGGCAGGCTGTCCTTGAGGATGTAGCCGGTGGCACCGGCCTCGATGCTGGCGATGACGTGCTCCTCGTCGCCGAAGACCGTGACGACCATGATGTCGGTTTGGGGTTGGCGCGCGGCGGTCTCGCGGATCAGATCGATGCCGCTGCCGTCCGGCAGGCCCAGGTCGGTCAGGAGCACATCCGGGACCATGCGCTGCAAAGTGCTGCGTGCAGAGGCGAGGTCGCCCACCGCAGCCAAGAGTGACAGCTCCTGAGCCTGGCTGATGATGCGGCAGAACCGCGCCAGGAAGGCCGGATCGTCCTCTACCACCATCACGGTCGAATTCGACACGCGGCTCCCCCTTGGAGGCAGACTTTTGGCAATGGTAGCGGCCGCCACCTGGTCTGGCATCACGCGATCACGTGATGCCGAACCCCGGGTGTCAGCGAACGGTTTGCTGCGCGACCCGAACGCAGCCGCAATCGGCCTGTGCCACCTTAGGCTGAACCTGGCGGACCACCGCGTGGGCGTAGTGATTCGCAGTGGCGTCCGGGGTCCGCCCGGCTTGCAGAGCGATGGCAGTGATGATCGTGGCGAAGATTGCCAGCAGGGCCGCGCCGAAGGTCAGATCGTTCTTGGTCATGATGGGACTCCTGAGGACCGGTTGCACGGCGACCTGTGTCACCGTTGCCTTCAGCTTAGGAGTCCACGCCGACGCGCGAAATGACGCATTGCCGTCGCCGGGTCACGCGAACGCGTGGTCGCCTGGGTGCTTCGAGTTCATCTCGTCTGGCTTGGCTCTCTTGTGGCCATGTCTTCAGTGCCGGCTCATCCTTTTCGCTGAATCTGCGCCTGTCCTCGTAGGGTTGGCAGGCAAGCCGCACCCAATGCGTAGCCCGTCCACGGGCGAGCCGTCAACGGGTGCATTTCGCGGGTCCACGCCCGCGGCGACTGAGCGACCGCTTCGGGTAACGCGGGCGATATTTTCCAAGGACTGCGTTGGGTCGAGAACTCCAACTCGCTCCCTCAACTAGCGGACGCTCGGCCGATCGGTTTCTGGCCGGCGTTGGGACACTCGCGATAAGTGTCCCTCAGCCCATAGTCAGTCCAGTAATTCATTTGTAGAGCGTAGACGGCGGTGACTTCGACGTCGAACACACGACCGAGGTTCGCAGCGAACTGCAGGCGGCGCAGCCCGCCGCCGACGCGTCGACGTGGACCAGGATCGACTTCGGCCCGGTCACGGCGCGACTCGAACGACCCCTGCGACAGCGGGAGCCGCCTCAGCGCCGGTCACGTCGAATTCTGCCGCCAGGAAGACCGCGATCGCGCAGCAGAGGGCCAACGGCCCGGACAGGCGTTCGGTTCGCGATTCGTGCTTCATGGGCGTACCGGGCAAGTGAAGTCTCACGCCCACTGTAGAGACGGCCTCACGCACCGAGCTTGACCGGATCAATGTCGGGCCCGCACCGGATGCGCCTCCTCGTCACCACCTCCGCCGAGCGTCCTGAAAGGCGCTCAGACCTCTTGAGCGCTTGCCGGCACCGTCA
>Ga0207701_10006751_pt1 | contig 11450 bp, 6 predicted proteins | sample KBSSwiSSwithPhiX_FD_184294 | JGI IMG/M metagenome (GOLD analysis project Ga0207701, IMG submission 184294) | Switchgrass rhizosphere bulk soil microbial communities from Kellogg Biological Station, Michigan, USA, with PhiX - S5 (SPAdes) (version 2) | ecosystem: Environmental > Terrestrial > Soil...
TGAAGTAGAACGGGCGCGCGCGGATCGACGGGCTGCTGTTGACGTTGGTCCAGGTGGCGCCGGCGTCAGCCGACCGATAGAGCCCGCCCTCGTCGCCAATCGCCTCGACCTGCGCGTAAACAACCTTGGGATTCGACTGCGCGACATCGACCCACACCTTGCCGACCAGATCGTCCGGGAAGCCGCTGCTCGTGCGCGTCCACTTGTCGCCGCCGTCGGTCGACTTGTAGACGCCGCCTTCGGCCGCCGGTCCGCCGCTGATGATCGTCCACGGCCTGCGCTGCGCGCGCCAGGCGCCGGCATAGATTTCGTTCGGGTTCGACCAGTTGATCGCAACCGAGACCACGCCGGTCTGATCGTTGATGAAGAGCACCTTCTGCCACGTCTTGCCGCCGTCCTTCGTACGGTAGACGCCGCGCTCCGGTCCCCACGCGAACGGGTTGCCGAGCGCCGCCACGTAGGCGATGTCCGGGTTCTTCGGATGGATCTTCAGCTGCCCGATCTGGCCGACTTCACGCAGCCCCGCCGCCTGCCAGGTCTTGCCCGCGTCGGTCGATTTGTAGACGCCGCGCCCGAGGATCACGTTGGACCGGATCGCCTCGCTGCCCGTGCCGACATAGATGACGTCGGGATTCGAGTCCGAGACGTCGATCGCGCCAATCGAGCCGGTGGCAATCTGCCCGTCGGTCGTCGGCGTCCAGGTGAGGCCGTAGTTCTCGGTCTTCCACACGCCACCGCCGGTGGCGCCCATGTAGAACACGTTCGGCTGCGTGCGCACGCCCGCGGCCGCCGTCGACCGGCCGCCGCGATGCGGCCCGACCGACCGCCACCGCAGATCCTGAAAGGTGTTCGGGTTGACGACGACGTTGTCGCCGGCCTGCGCCTGGAGACCGGTCGAGACCCGTGCGTCGCGCTCGAACAGCGCGACCCCGGCAACGAGCATGAACGTGAGGAGTAGTGGCTTTCGCATGGGAGGCTTCCTTGAAGGATGACCGCTCATTATACGGCTCACACTCGTAGAGCCCGCGGCAGCCATTGCCACGGCTGAGGCTTGGCTTTTCCAGTCGCGGTCGTGCGCACCCCGGCGTATAACAACGCCGGAGCTGATCCGAGCCGTGGTCAACGACCTCCGCTATGCCGCTCGCAACCTCGCGCGCATGCGAAGCGGCGCCGTCGTCGCCGTCCTGACGCTCGCGCTCGGCATCGGCGCGACCACCACAATGTTCAGCGTCGTCTATGCAGCGCTGCTCCGCCCGCTGCCGTTTCCCGATCCCGATCGCCTCGTCATGATCCACGTCTTGCGGACGACGCCGCAGGACGGGCTGGTGCGACTACGCTGGTCGATGCCGGCGGCGCTGCGGCTGGCCGCGTCGGTCTCTTCGTTCGAGTTGATAGCCACCGTCACCGGCGCGAGCATCGCCGTCAGCGCATCGGTGGCGCCGGCGAATCGCTCGGATACCGCCGGCGGGAGCGACCTGCCCGAGCAACTCGACGGCGAGATGGTTTCGGCGAGCTACTTCGCCACGCTGCGCGTCACGCCGGCGGCGGGCCGGAACTTTCGCGCGGACGAAGATGTCAGCGCCGGCGCGCATCCGCTTGCCGTGATCAGCGATCGGCTGTGGCGGCGGCGGTTCGCGGCCGACCCTTCGATTGTGGGACGCACGATCCGCGTCAACGACGTCGCGCTCACCGTCGTCGGCATCGCGCCGCTCGGGTTCACCGGCATCACCGGCAAGGCGGACATCTTCATGCCGCGAACGATGGCGCCGGCGCTCACCTACGCGGAGTACCTGACCACGCCGCAGCACTTCATCAGCGTCGTCGCCCGCCTGCGCGACCAAGTGTCGTTGGCGCAGGCGAACGCGGAGCTCTCAACGATCGGCGCCAGCTTCGGAGACGCCCGCCCAGGGACACTCTGGAGCGTCGCGGCGATCCCGATCGGCGAGGCGCGGGTCGATCCGGCGCTGCGCCGATCGGTTGTCGTGCTGCTCGCGGCGGCGGGCTGCGTGCTGCTGATCGCGTGCGTCAACGCCGCAGCGCTGCTGCTCGCGCGGGCGCGGACCCGCCGCCGTGAGATCGCGATTCGGCTTGCCATCGGATCGAGCCGGGGGCGGCTGATTCAAGCGCTGCTGGTCGAGGGATCGCTGCTGGCAGCGATTGCCGGTCTGTGCGGCACGCTCCTCGCCGCATTGGGTGTGAAGCTTTTCGCGCAGGCATCGCCCGCCGTCATCGCGTCGTTCGTGAACAACTACGGGGCCGTCGGCGTCTTCGCGGCGCCGGCGCTCGACCTGCGCGTATTGCTGTTCGCTGCCGGCGCGACGCTGGTCACCACGGTGCTGTTCGCGCTGGCGCCGGCGATCGACGCGTCGCGCCCGAACCTGGTGGCGGCGCTCAAGGACGACGACCGCGGCGGCGGACACGGACGCGCGCTCGGCGCGCTCGTCATCAGCGAGGTGGCGCTCGCCGTGATGCTGCTCGCGGCATCTGGACTGCTGCTCGAAACCTTCGTCCGCCTCCAGAGCCGGCGCACCGGGTTCGTCGCCGACAACGTGTTGACCTTCTGGGTGCGGCCGCCGGCCTCGCGCTACGCGCCCGAGGATGGCCCGAATACGCTCGATCGCCTGCTCGCGCGCGTGCAGTCGGTGCCGGGCGTGGAATCCGCGGCCGTGAACCGCTGCACTCCGTTCACCGGCTGCTCGCGCACCGTGATCTTTCTCCCCGATCGCCTGACCCGGACCGACGAGGCGCCCGGCGTCGGCCGCCATTACGTGTCGGCCGACTATTTCAGGACGCTCGGCATCCCGCTGCTCGCCGGGCGAACGCTGACCGCGGCGGACGGCGCCGGCCGCCCACCGGTGGCCGTCGTCAACGAGGCCGGTGCCCGCCGCTTCTGGCCCGGCGAGAGCGCAATCGGTAAACGGGTCTGGTTCGGCACGACAACCGGACCGTTCTCCGATCCGGCGCACGCGGTCGAGATCGTCGGCGTCGTCGGCGACGTCAAGTACGAAGGCGTCGAGCAGGTCGACAGTCCGGGCCGCGCCGATTTCTACACCTCGTATCTGCAGTTCGCGTATCCGGACACGATGGTCATCGTCAAAGCGCGCGGCGACGCTCTGGCGCTGCTGCCGGCGATGCGAACTGCGGTCGCGGCGTTCGATCCGGCCGTGCCGATCTACGACGCGATGACGCTCGATGAGCGCATCGCCGCAGCGGTCTCGCGGCCGCGCTTCAACGCGACGCTGGTCGCCGCGTTCGGCGTTGCCGCGCTCGTCCTCGCCGCAATCGGCGTCTATGGTGTGTTGTCGTACTCGGTCTCGTCGCGGATGCGTGAGATTGGCGTGCGTCTCGCGCTGGGCGCGGGTGCCAGCGGCGTGATGCGGCTGGTCGTCGGCGAAGGGTTGAGGCTGGCGGCGATCGGCGCGGCGGCGGGAATCGTGTTCGCGCTGGCCGGCGCCAGGGTCGTGCAGGGGCTGCTCGCCGGCGCGGCGCCGTCGAGCCTGCGCGTGCTCATCGGCGGCGCGGTCATCATGCTGGCCACGGCGGCCGCTGCCGCATGGCTGCCCGCACGACGGGCAGCCGCGGTCGACCCCATCACCGTTCTGCGCGATCCATAATCGAGTCGATGAGCGATCTTCGCTACGCCATCCGCGTGCTGCTCGCGCGGCCCGGTTTTTCCGCCGTCGCCATCCTCACCCTGGCGCTCGGCATCGGCGCCAACACCGCGATCTTCACCGTCGTCAACGCGGTGCTCTTGCGGCCGCTGCCGTTTCGCGAGCCGGGTCAACTGGTGATGCTGCTCGAGCGCACGACGCAATTGCCGACCGTGACGACGAGCTGGCAGAACTACGTCGACTGGCGGGACCAGACGCGATCGTACGAGGCTGTCGGCGCGATGCGCAGCCTGACGATGACGATGACCGGCGATGGCGGGCCCGATCGGATCCCGGCCCGGATGGTCAGCGCCACGCTGCTGCCGATGCTGGGCGTCGCGCCGGCGATGGGGCGCACCTTTGCCGCCGACGACGATCGGTCAGGCGCGGCGGGCGTCGTGCTGCTCACCGATGCGTTATGGCGGCGGCGGTTCGGCGGCGATGCATCCGCGATCGGCCGCGCGATCACGCTCGACAACCAGCCGTACACGATCGTCGGTGTCCTGCCGCCGCGGTTTCAGCTGCTGCAGCCAGCCGACCTCTTCCTGCCAATGGGGCCGTGGGCGGCGACGCTGCCGGACGACCGCGGCTGGCATCCCGGCATCTTTCCGGTCGCGCGGATGAAGGCGGGCGTCGATCTCCAGCAGGCGCAGGCCGAGATGGACGTCATCTCCGAACGGCTGGCGAAGCAGTACCCCGAGTTCAACCACGGCGTCGGTGCCGACGTGAAGCCGCTGCACGACTTCGCGGTGCAGAACGTCCGGCAATCGCTGCTCGTGCTGGTGGCGGCGGTCGGGTTCGTACTGCTGATCGCGTGCTCCAATGTCGCCAACCTGCTGCTCGCGCGCGCGGTCGGGCGGCAGAAGGAGATGGCGATTCGCACCGCGATCGGCGCCAGCCGCGGGCGGATCGCGATGCAGATGCTGGTCGAAAGCGTCCTGCTCGCGGCGTGCGGCGGCCTCGCGGGGTTGCTGCTCGCGACCTGGGCGGTGCCGCTCCTCGCGACGCTCGCCGGCGCCAACGCGCCGGGCGCCGGCGCGATCGGCATCGATCCGACCGTGCTGGCGTTCACGATCGCGATCTCGATCGCGACCGGCCTCGTGTTCGGCCTCGCGCCGGCGCTGCAGACGACGCGCGTGGATGTCTCCGCCGCGATCAACGAAGGCGGCCGCGGCGCCGCCGCCGGAACAGGACACCATCGACTGCGCTCGCTGCTGGTCGTCGCCGAGATGGCGATGGCGACGATGCTGCTGGTGGGCGCGGGACTGCTGACGCGGAGCTTGATGGAGCTGCAGGACGTGTCGCCCGGCTTCAACGCGGCCGGTGTGCTCGTCGCCGACGCGCCGCTCTCGCCAGTCAAGTACGCGACCGGGGCCCAGCGCAACATCTTCGTTGATCGGCTGCGCGAACGCGCCCGCAGCATGCCGGGCGTGACGTTTGCCGAAGTGGCGACGTCGCCACCGTTCTCCGGCACCGGCTCGACGATCCACTTCAACATCACCGGCAAGCCGCCAAGAGGGCCGGAGGAATACATCCTCACCGGCTACCGCGCCGTGAGCGAGGGCTACTTCGGCGCGCTGAGCGTGCCGCTGGTGGCCGGCCGCCTCTTCACCAACCGCGACCGCGACCAGTCGCAGCCGGTCGCGATCGTCAACGAGACGTTCGTGAAGAAATTTCTCGGCGGCGTGACGAAGCAGGGCGTCGGCGCGCGGGCGCGGCTCGGCACGGTGCCCGACGACGAGTCGCCGGAGATGGAAATCGTCGGCGTCGTCGGCGACACCAGGCAGGCGTTCGAAGCGGCGACGCAGCCGACCTTGTTCGTGCCGATCGCGCAGTCGCCGCTCGACGAAATTCTCGGAGGGATGTACCGCAACCTGTCGATCGTGCTGAAGACCAACGGCAACTCCGCCTCGCTGGCCGCGAGCCTGCGCGCCGCGGTGGCCGAGGTCGACCGCGACCAGCCGCTGGTACGGGTGCGGACGATGGCGGACGCGATGTCGGAGTCGGTGGCGCAGCCGCGGCTGCGGACAACGCTCCTGGCGCTGTTCTCGGCGGTGGCGTTGGTGCTGTCGCTCATCGGCGTCTACGGCGTGATGGCCTACGCGGTGAGCGAGCGGACGCACGAGCTCGGCGTGCGGATCGCGCTCGGCGCAACCCCGGGCGACATCCGGTCGCTGGTCGTGAGCGAAGGGACGCGGCTGGCAGGAATCGGCATCGCCATCGGGATCGTCGGCGCGCTGGCGGCGTCGCGGGCGCTGGGTGCGCTGCTGTTCGGCGTCAGCGCCACTGATCCGGCGACGTTTGCGCTGGCGGCGCTGGTGCTCGCCGCCGCGGGCGTCGCCGCCGCTTACATCCCGGCCCGCCGCGCGAGCCGCATCGATCCGGTGAGCTTACTGCGTTAGCACCGCAGGCAGCCACGAAGGCTACGAAGAAAACCTAGTACAAGATTTTCTTCTTCGTGATCTTCGTGTCCTTCGTGGTCTTCGTGGTTGCTCACTGTTGCTGCGATGAGGTTCGCGCGATGTTCTTGTACATCTTGCCGCCTCTCATCACGAACACAACCCGGCGCAGGGCGGTGATGTCTTTCAGCGGATCGCCGTCCACGGCGATGATGTCGGCTTCGAGACCTGGGGCGAGCGCGCCGATCTTGTCGCCGAGGCCGAGCGACATCGCGTTGTGCGACGTCGCATCGGTGATCGCCGCGCCCGCCGGCTGGCCGGCCACCTGCACGCGGTAGATGATCTCCTCGGCGCTGCGCCCGTGCGCGCCGGCGCCGGCGTCGGTTCCCATGATCAGCTTGAGACCATTCACCGCCAGCGCGCGCTTGAACATCTCGCGCTTCATCGGGATGCCTTTCTCGGTGAAGGCAAATCCTTCCTCATTGAAGTTGCCGATGCCGAGAAACCGCGCCTTGTTCTCGAGGTAGTTCTGCGACACCAGGCCGATGTTCGGCTCGAACCAGGTGCCGTGCTGCTGCATCAGCCGGAGCTCGGCATCGGTCGCCTGGCTGCCGTGGGTCACCGCGGTGCAGCCGGCCAGCGTTGCCGCCCGGATGGACGAGGGGCTGTGCGCGTGGACCCAGGTGCGCAGCCCGGCGGCCTTGGCCGCGTCGCAGGCCGCCTGGATCTGCTCGTCGGTCATCGTCTGTCCCCCGCCCTCGCGGCTGCTCTTCGACGCGAACAGCTTCACCAGGTCGGCGCCGTCGGCTTTCATCTTGCGCACGAACGCGCGGATCGCGTCGGGGGTGCCGCTGTTCTCGGTGACCGGAGTGATCGAGGTCAGCAGCCGCGGGCCGGGCACGACGCCCCGCGCGATCGCGGCGCGCAGGTCGACATCGGACGGCGAGCCGATGCTCTGCACCGTCGTGAAGCCGGACATCAACGTCACGTAGGCGTTCTCGACCGAGTAGAGCATCGACTGCGGCGGCGTCTCGCCCTGGCTGGTCGCGCGGCCGTCCTTGCCGAAGTGCGTGTCGATGTGGACGTGCGTGTCGATCAATCCCGGTAGCAATGTCAGGCCGCGCAGATCGTAGGTCGGCGTGCCGGCGGCGCTGCGGTCGATGCTGACGATGCGGCCGTCGCGGACGACGATGGTGGCGTCGGCGATCGAGCTGCCGCGGCCGTCGAGCGCCGCCGCGCCGCGGATGGTGATCGCGCCGGTCTGCGCGCCGGCGCCGGTCGGGATCGCGAAGCAGGCGGCGGCAGCCAACACGGCGATTCTTCTGATGCTCATGGCCGGGCAGTATACTCACGCGGGTTTGCCGGGCGCGACGTTGAGTCGCGTCATCAGCGGGGGTCCGACACCCGTCAGACGCCGACGGCGACCACACGCGGACAATCAGGTGCGAAGTTGAGTCGCGTTGTCACCGGGGTCGGACACCCGTCTGACACCCGTCTGACCCCGGACCCAGGAGCTGGATTGATGAACGCACAGCGAGTGATTGCCGACCTGCGCGAGCTTGCCGCGCTGACCTCGACAGCTGACGGCGCACAGCGCCTCGCCTGGGGGCCGGTGTGGCGCCAGTCGCGCGAGTGGTTCAAGGGGAAGATCGACGAGCTCGGCCTGCGGATCGAAACCGATTCGGCGGGCAACAACTGGGTGACGCTGCCCGGCGCCTCGGCGAAGACGGTGATCGTCGGCAGCCACCTCGACTCGGTGCCGAACGGCGGCTGGCTCGACGGCGCGCTCGGGATGATGGCGGCGCTCGAGGCGATTCGCATGCACGCCGCGACGCCGCCGCCGGTGACCTTGAAGCTAGTGGACTGGGCGGACGAAGAAGGCGCGCGGTTCGGCCGCAGCCTGCTCGGGTCGGCGGCGGCATCCGGCGAGCTCACGGCCGCGAGCGTAAAAGGGCTGACCGACCGACAGGGCGTCAAGCTCGTCGACGCGCTGGCCGAGAACGGCGTCGAGCTCGCGCGGATGACCGACGCGCACGCCGAGCTGAAGAAAATCGACGCCCGCGCCTACCTCGAGTTGCACATCGAGCAGGGGCCGGTGCTCGAATCGCTGCAGAAGCCGACCGGCGTCGTGCTCGGCACCTTCGGCGTCGCACGGCACATGCTGCGCTTCGTCGGCCAGGCGGCGCACTCGGGATCGACCCCGATCCCGATGCGGCGCGACGCATTTCTTGCCGCCGCGCAGACCGCGCTCGCCTGCCGCGAGATCGCGCTGCGCCACTCGCGCCCCGACAAACCAGGCGGCAACGTCGTCTGCACAGTCGGCGTGGTCAACATCGAGCCGAAGATCGTGACCGCGGTGCCGGGCGTCTGCGAGATGTCGCTCGATCAGCGGGCGCTCGAAGCCGACGTGCTGGCGCAGATGCTGGCCGACGCGCGGGAGGCCGCGGATCGCGCGGCGCGCGACAACAAGGTGAGCGTCGAATGGCGCGAGGTCTGGCGCATCGAGCCGCGCCCGTTCGACGCGACGCTGGTGCGGCTGTGCGAAGAAGCAGTGCGTGAAGAGACTGGCGACGCGACGCGCCTGCCGTCAGGGCCGCTGCACGACGCGGCCGAAATGGTGCCGCACATGCCGGTGGTGATGATGTTCGCCTACTCGTCGAACGGGCTGTCGCACTGCAAGGAAGAGGACACTCCGGTCCCGCACCTCGAAACCAGCATCCGCGCCTACCTGCGGCTGGTCCAGAAAACAATTGCCCACGTTGCCTCGGGGTAACGTCGCAGAAACTGCCATGGGGTCGGAGGGGTGTCCGACCCCGAACACGCGCAATGTGGGGGTCGGACAGGTGTCCGACCCCTCAACGCCGGCGCTACTTCGTGCAGTCGCCGAGACGCTTGCCGGTGTACTTCACCGTCATCGCCTGGCCGGCGCGGTTCATCGTCATCGTGCCGACCGAGGTGTCGTCCGTATAGGTGATTTCGGCGCTGCCGGTCATCGGCTCGGCACCGGTGCAGGCCATCTTCCACGACACCTTGTTGCCGGTTACCTTGTGGTCGCTGATCGTGCAGTTGCTCGCGCCGCCACGCCCGCCCGGCTGTGGCATCGCCTTCTGCGGATCCTTGACCTCCTCCGGCGTGATGCACTGGACCGTGGTGATCGGCGGCATGTTCGCCGGCATGCCGGGCATGTTCATCTCCATCTTCATTTCCCAGCGTCCGTCCTGCCGCGGCTGGGCGAGAGTGGCAGCTGACAGGCCGAGTACGAGCGCCAGGGCGGCGATGGGTCGTGGGCGCAGCATCATGAGCGGATTATAATCGCCGCCATGCGGAGCATCTGCTGGGCGTTGATCGGGCTGGCCGCGCTGGCGTTCACCGTCGGCACGATGACCGCGTTCACCCACCAGACGTTCCTGCTCGAGCCGGTCGGGTTCTGGCGCGGCGCGGTGGGATTTCTGCTGTTTGCGATCGCGCTGAGGATGATGGAGAGAACGTAACGTTCGATGTTCGACGTTCGATGTTCTTCGTTCGCGTTCGACATCCTTCGCTCGTCGCTCGGCGTTCGACGTTCCGAAATCGAGAGACGTCGGCGCAGGCGCACCCGGCGCCGCGAACGCGCGAACGCGCGAACGCGGAACAACGAACGAAGAACGCTGAACGCAGAACGACGACCGGCGATCGTCAGTCGCGTTATTTCCCCGCCGTCGGCCTCGTCCCGCTCGATCCAAGCTGCTTCAACAATTCGCCAACCGCGGCGTCGAGCTGCGCGTCCTTGCCGCTGTAACTCTCGCCCACCGCACGCTTGACCGCCACATCGACCGGCCGCGGGTGCATCTCCATCGGCGATCCGTCGCTCGCGAAGATCTTGGTCGCCGGCATGCGCAGCACCGACCCGTCGATCAGGGTGATGCCGCCGGTGTAGATGATCCAGCCGGCCGTCGGCTCGCCCACCACTTTGCCGAGCTTCAACATCCGGTAGCCTTCGGTGAAATCCTCCGCGTCGGACAGCGAGTGCTGGTTGGTGACGAGGATCGTCGGCCGCTCGAGCGCGCGCTGCCCGAGCAGCGTCCGCGACGACACCGACGGATAGCCGCGCGGCAGCATGTTGAAGTAGCCGCGGCGCGCGAACACGTCGATCGCGTAGACGTTGACGAAGCCGCCGTTGTTGTTGCGCACGTCGACGACCACGCCGTCGCGCGCGTGGTTGTCGGCGTCGAGATCGACGTGCAGCTGCGACAGCGCGCCGGCCGACATGTCGAACATGTGGACGTAGCCGAGCCGGCCGTTGCTCGCCTTCGACACGTAGTCGCGCTTCTCCGCCACCCACTGGCGGTAGCGAAGCGCCTTCTCGGTCGCCTGGTCTGTCGGCTTGACCATCACCTCGCGCGCGGTTGCGGTCGGCGACGACGACACGGACAGGGCGATGCGCTTGCCAATCTTGTGATCGAGCAGCTCGTCGAGATTCCGCACGGCGCCCCTGAAGGGGAGCCCCACATCGCTGCCCTCGACCTGCAGGATGTAGTCGCCCGGCTTGAGCGACGCCAGCGCCGCGGGACCGAGCGGTACGACCCTGTTGAGGCGCAGGCGTCCATTCGCTTCGTACTCGGCGCGATCGAAATCGACCGCGAGCCGCCCCAGCGTCGTCTGCGACGGCTGCGCCGGCGCGGAGATGCCCATGTGCGACGCGTTCAACTCGCCGAGCATCAGCAAGATGATCCGGCGCATCTCGTCGGGCGTGCGCGATCCGGCGATGCGCGGCTGGTAGGCCGTGCGCACCGCGCTCCAGTCGACGCCGTTCATCTTCTCGTCGAAGAACTGATCGCGCAGGTAGGTCCACGCCTGCTGGAACGCCTCGACCTTCTCGCGGCCGAAGTCGACGTCGAGCTCCGCGGTCACCGCGACGGCCTTCGGCTCGCGCCGCTCCAGCGTGACGTTGAAGACGCGGCCGCGATCGAGGTAGTAGACCTCCTTGCTGTCGGGGGTGAAGAAGGCGCTGCGCTTCTGCCCCGGCGTCGAGGTGATCTGCCGTGCGATCGCCGGCTCCTTCGACAGCTCGTCGTTCGGGAAGACATACAGGTTCTGCTGCCCCGCGGCGCTCGCGGTCAGCAGCAGCCACTTGCCGTCGGGGCTAATCTGCTGGCGGAAGACGTCGACGCCAACCGGCAGCACGCTCGCGCGGCGGCGGATGTCGTCGAACACGACTTCGACGGCACGGGCAGGCGCGGCAGGTGGGGCAGGCGCCGCGGACGTCGTCGTTGCCGGGGAGGGCGGGGCGGGCGCCGGCGGCAGGGTCGGCGGTGTTTCCCTGAACAGGTCGCGGAACTGATCCTCGCGGAACTTCGGCGTCTGCGGCAGCAGATCGACGCGGATGACGTCGCCGGGCTCGGTGCGCTGCGAGGTGTTGAAG
>Ga0207701_10006752_pt1 | contig 11450 bp, 9 predicted proteins | sample KBSSwiSSwithPhiX_FD_184294 | JGI IMG/M metagenome (GOLD analysis project Ga0207701, IMG submission 184294) | Switchgrass rhizosphere bulk soil microbial communities from Kellogg Biological Station, Michigan, USA, with PhiX - S5 (SPAdes) (version 2) | ecosystem: Environmental > Terrestrial > Soil...
ATGTGGCAGCGCCGCCATCACCCGCCGGATATCCAGCGGGCCGATGGCGGTCGCGGCCTGTTCGTTTTGACTCACCGGCCCTGCGGCTTGGTCTGCGGGGCCTGCTGCGCCTGCGGCATCGGCGTAACGCTGACGGCAGGCAGTTGCTGGTTCAGCGCAGTGAGAACCTCCCCAGTGATGTCGGCCGCGGGGTCGTTGGCCAGCGTGCTTTGCTTGGAAACAACAAGCGAAGCCTGCCGGCGCGCGCGCGACTGCTCGACGATCTGGACGATCCTCTGTCCAATCTGCTGCTGGACGTGGGCCTGGGTCGACTGGATGATTGTCTGCTTGGCCGCGAGCTCGGTTTCACCCTGTTGCTGCTTGGTACGAAACGCATTGATTCGTCCCTGCAGAGCGGCATCAGGCTGCTTGCCGCCCAGCGCCTGGACCGCCTTTTCAAGTGATTCCGCCTCAGTCTTCAGCGACGCTTGTATCTGCTGCGCCCGAGTGCGGCCCTGTTGCACCTGAGACTGCAGCTGAGCAGCAGCTCCTTTGCAGGCGGTGCAATCATTGAGAATGCGGTCGGTGTCGACGACCAGGATTGTAGGACGCTGTTGGGCCTGAGCAGGAGTGCTAACGGCAACCACGGCCATGGCAGCGGCAAAGCTAAGGAGAGTCTTTTTCATTAGAATTGAGTTCCTACGTTGAACGAGAATAATTTGGTTTCATCGCCTTCCTGCTTCAGCAGGGCCTTGGCGACATCGATACGAAGCGGACCAAAGGGCGACGTCCAGTTGACGCCGATGCCAATCGAAAGACGCGGCTTTACGGAATCGCCGAGATAGGTTTCCTGGAACCCCGGGGTGGCCACGTAATCGGTGATATTGTCGTTAGGGATGGCATCCGCCGGGCAATTCAGGTCGTTGATGTCCCGCTTGAATACAAGCGGCAGGTCGGGGCGTAGCGGACTGCAGATGACATAGATGTTTTCGAGGTTCGGCTTCGTAAGGTTGAACACCGATCCGACATCGATAAAGGCCGAAGGCCGAAAGCCCAGGCTCTTGATGCTGGCGCTGACCGGGATTTCAACCTCCAAGCGGCCCATGTAATAGGCGCGGCCACCCACAGCGTCGGACCCAGTCGTTTCGTCGCTCAGAGTGCCTTCCAGGTCCGCATATGGAGTCCGTTCAACACGTGGTCCGATGCCGCGGATATCGAAGCCGCGCATCTGAGGTCCGAAAAATCTGTCCGTGAGCCTGATCGCATCCACGCCCGGCTCCGGGTCGCTCTTCAACGGATGGATATAGCCTCCCTCGGCGTGGGCCGACAGGATGAAGTTCTTTGGCAGACGGACAAACTTGGTAGCATCCAGTCGGGTCCGGATATATTTGGTGTCACCGCCCAGGCCGGCAAAGTCCTGACTCAGAACGATGCGCTGGCCACGACTTGCGCGGACACCGTTACGGTTATCAAAGACCAGAGAGTAGCCGAAAACCGAACTTAAGTTCGTCCCCAACTGGTCGCAGAGGTAGCGACCGGCCAGAATGGTTGAGCACTCCTTGTCACCATCCCCGTCCTCGTCGAGGAAGTAAGTGCCCTCATCCAGCGTGATCTTGTCATTGGCAATTGAATAGCGTGTGCCCAAGCTCATGAACTCATTGACAGGGAACCCCAGCCGGAGGCCCGCACCGGTGGTGGTCTGCGAATAGGTTTCGCTTCGATTGTCCGTGGAGGTTTGCCTGTAGCTATTATACTCACGGCGATAGACCTCGCCGCCCAGCAGCACGTTCTTATCGAAGAGATAGGGCTCGGTGAAGCTCAGGTTGACCGAACGGCTGTACCGTGACCAATTTACTCCGGCACCGACCTCCTGGCCTTTGCCCATGAAATTCCGCTGCGTGATCGACGCAGCCAGGATGAATTTCTCGAGGCTCGAGTAACCGCCTGAAAGTTGCAGTTCGCCGGTAGACTTCTCTTCGACGTCCACGCCCAGAATGACGCGATCGGGTGCAGAACCCTGCGTTTGCTTTACCTCCAGATTTTCCTGGAAGAAGCCGAGCGATTGAATTCGATCCTGAGAGCGCTTCACTTTCAGGGCATTGAATGCATCGCCCTCATTGATCCGAAATTCCCTGCGGATGACCTTGTCGCGAGTGACCGTATTACCGTTGATGTCAATTCGCTCGACATAGGCGCGCGGCGTATCCTTGATCTGAAACTGGATGTTCATGAGCCGATTTTCGGCGTCGCGGTCATAATTCGGCGAGATGTCGGCGAACGCGTAACCTTGGGCGCCGGCGAGCTCGCTGAGCGAGGTAACGGTATCCTCTACAGCCTTGGCATTGAACCAGTCGCCCTCACGAAGTTTGATCAGTTTCTTGATCAGATCTGCGCTAAAATCGCGGACGCTGCTTTCGGCATCTATCTTCCCGAACTTGTAGCGAGGCCCCTCTTCAATGACATAGGTGATAACGAAATCGCGTCGATCGGGGGTCAGTTCGGCGAGTGCGGAAACAACACGGAAGTCCGCGTATCCTTCGGTCAGGTAGAAGGCGCGAAGTTTCTGCTGGTCGGCAGCAAGCCTGTCAGGATCGTAGGAATCGTTCTGACGGAAAAAGCCCAATAACCCGCCTGCCTCACGCGTGAACATCTCCTTGCGCAGGCGGCCGTCTTTAAATTGCTCGTTCCCGATGATGTTGATCGCTCTGACCTTCGAAACCGGACCCTCGTTAATCTCAAAAACGAGGTCGACGCGGTTCTGGTCGAGTTGGACAATCTTGGGCTCAACAGTTGCCGCAAAACGGCCCGAGCGCTTGTAGAGCTCAATGATCCGGTCGACGTCCGATCGGACCTTGGAGCGGGTAAAGATCTGCCGCGGCGCCAACCGGATTTCCGGCGTAATCTTGTCTTCCTTGATCCGCTTATTGCCTTCAAGAATGATCCGGTTGATGACCGGGTTTTCCCGAACGGTGATGACAAGGTTTCCGGTGTCCGCACCCGTTATAACGACGTCAGCGAACAGCTCGGTCGCGTACAGATCCTTCAACGCCGTATCTAGAATTTCGGCATTGTATTCGAGTCCCGGCGACAGGTTCGAATAGGATATGACGGTTGCCGGTTCGAGACGCTCGGCACCCCGCACCGATATCGAGCGGATCGTACCCGGCGTTACGGCCTGGACGCGCGCCGGCTGGGTTGCGGGCGGAATAGCGACGGGCGCCGCATCCTGCGCCAGCAGCGGCACTGACCAGCCACCGAGTATCGTTCCGACCAAAAGCACGGCGCCGGTACGCCTAGCCACTGCTTTCCTGCTTGAAACCACGCGTTCCCGCCCTTTGCTGAGTGCGTGCGCCTAGATACGCGACGCTGAAAAAATGACCGCCAAGCCCTGCCCCAAGCCCGCTATCCAATCAAGCGCCCAACGCGCTCCCAAAGCCCGAAAGAGCCGAGATCGTTGAGGGTTGTGAAAAGAAGCAGTGCAAGAAGGAAGGCGAGGCCGCCCCTGAACGCCCACTCTTGCGCCCGCATGCTGACCGGGCGGCGTTGAACCGCTTCGACTGTGTAGAGTGCCAGATGTCCGCCATCGAGCATGGGGACTGGCAAGAGGTTGATGAACCCAAGGTTTATAGAGAACAAAGCCACCAGATAAACGAATTCGAACAGGCCGAGCGACGCCTGCTGGCCGGCGATCTGAGCCATTTTCAAGGGGCCGCCCAATTCCTTGACGGAACGCTGTCCGGTCAGGATTTGCCCCAGCGCGTCGACAATCGAGCGAGTCATCGACCAGGTGAAATCGACAGCAGAGGGAACGACCTCGACAATCGGAAGGCGCGCATATTGACGCTGCTGGCCAAGCACGCCGAGGCGGCCGATCCGGAACTGCTGGCCGAACTGGTCGACCTCCTGCCTTACCCCGATCGTGACCGGAATCTCCAGCGCTTCGCCTTTCCGGTCAACCTCAAGCAGGACACGGTCGCCGGGGCGCATTACGACGATTTGGGATATGTCCTCGAATGATGGGGTGTCGCGGGCCCCAATCGACAAGATCCGGTCGCCGGTTCGCACGCCTGCCGCCTGAGCAGCGCCGCCAACTTCCATCCCCGTTACCAGGTTGGCGGTTCTGGGCATGCCCCATAACGCGAAAAAGGCGGCGAAAATGGCGATCGCCAACAGGAAATTGGCGAGAGGGCCGGCGAGGACAATGAGGAACCGTTGCCAGACCGCTCGATGGTGGAAGCTGCGCTTGCGGTCTTCCGGTGGCAACTCTTCGACCTCGCCCGGCATGCTCACCGCGTTCATGTCGCCGACGAACTTGACGTAGCCGCCCAACGGCAGCCAACCGACCTTCCAGCGAGTGTTCCGTTTGTCAGTCCAGCCCGCGACCTCCCGCCCGAAGCCGATTGAAAAGCTCTCGGCACCCACGCCAAACCAGCGGGCGACGAGGTAGTGGCCGAGCTCATGGAAAAAGACGAGCGGGCCCAACGCCGCGATGAAGGCGATCAGGATGAACCAGACGGGGGGCTGGGAAAGCATCAGCTGGCGAGTAATGGCATGATTTCGTGAGCCTTTTCGCGCACTTCGCGGTCAATGTCGATGACCTCCGCAATCGATGCCGGAGCCGGCGCCTTTATCGCCTCCAGCGCTTGCTCCACAGTCCTGGCTATATCGCCGAACCCAATTCGCCGATCGAGGAAAGCAGCGACGGCGACTTCGTTGGCCGCATTCAGAACGATCGGCGCGCCGCGTCCGTCATCTAGCGCCTCTCGCGCAAGCCGCAGGGCCGGGAAACGCCGGGTATCGGGCTGCTCGAACTGCAAGCGGCCGATGCGGGCCAGGTCAAGGCGCTCCGCCGGCGTTGGCATCCGGTCCGGCCATGCAAGCGCTGACGCGATTGGAATTCGCATGTCGGGCGAGCCCAGCTGCGCGATCACGGACCCATCAATATATTCGACAAAGGAGTGAATCACCGACTGCGGATGGATGAGAATGTCGATCCGGTCCCCCGGCAAGCCGAACAGGTGATGGGCTTCGATCAGCTCCAGTCCCTTGTTCATCATGGTGGCGGAGTCGACCGATATCTTGGCCCCCATCGACCAGTTCGGATGGGCAATGGCTTGCTCGGGAGTGGCACGCGCCATGTTCTCGGCAGTCGCAAGGCGGAACGGCCCGCCGCTAGCGGTAAGCACAATTCTTGCAATATCTTGAGAGCGGTTGCCGGCAAGGCACTGAAAAATCGCATTATGCTCGCTATCGACCGGAAGGATGGTCGCCCCCGCCCTCTCCGCAGCGCCAGTCATCAGGGACCCCGCGGTAACCAGTGCCTCCTTGTTGGCGAGTGCCACTGTACGTCCCGCTTCAACGGCCGCCATCACGGGCTCCAGGCCCGCGCAACCGACGATCGCGGCCATCACCACATCGGCTTCGCCCGCTGCGGCCTCGAGCAACGCCTCGCGCCCCGCGGCCGCGCGGCAATCCGTGCCTGCGAGGCATTCCTGGAGCTCAGTGAGCTTTGTTTCGTCGGCAACGACTGCAAAGCGTGCTCCGGTCCGGCGAGCGGCCTCTGCCAGGCCATTTGCATTGGTGGCAGCGGTGAGGGCGATGATCTCGAATCGATCCGGGGCGCCCTGGACCAGGTCTAGCGTTGACGTGCCGACCGAACCGGTCGCGCCAAGGATCGACAGTTTGCGCCTCACGTTAGCCACCCGGACATCTGAACGCCCGCGGTCAAGGTTGCGACCACGACCAGGCCATCGAGCCGGTCTAGCGCTCCGCCATGGCCGGGCAACCATTTGCCGCTATCCTTCACGCCTGCGCGGCGCTTCAGCCAACTTTCGAAGAGGTCGCCTCCCTGTGCCGCGAGCGCAAATAACGGGGCAAGCCAGAACAGTGTGCCCGAAAGGCTCATCAACTCAGCCCACGCATATCCGGCCAGTCCGGCGCTCAGCATCCCGCCGGCCAGTCCTGCAAAGGTCTTGTTTGGGCTGATGCTCGGCGCAAGCTTAGGTCCGCCAATGCCTCTTCCGGCAAAATAGGCGCCAATGTCCGTCGACCAGGTGACGATGAAAATCCACAGGAGCAGTTCGAAGCCCTGCGGCGCGCGATCCCGAATCCAAAGCATCGAGAGCGCCGGAACGAGCGCATATACGAAGCCCCCCACCTTCCAGCCGAAGCCCCATCCCGCTGCAAGCCGTCGCCATTCGTAGAACATCATCACTGACGCGAGGGCGACGAAGACGGCGAAGACATATCCTCCCATGAGCGCCGCGCCGAGCGCGACCGCGATGAGGACGATGCCGGCCAGGCTACGAACCAGGAGTTCGTTCATCGGCCACCGAAGCGCCGCTGCCGCCCAGCGAAACGAGACAGGGCATCGTTGAACGCCGCCGCATCGAAATCCGGCCAGAGCGTGTCGACGAACAGTAGTTCGGCATAGGCAGCCTGCCACAGCAGGAAATTGGAAAGCCTGACTTCACCCGAAGTCCGGATGAGCAGGTCGAGTTCGGGTAGCCCGGCGGTGTCGAGATGTCCCGACATCACCTCCTCGTCAATCGACGAAGCCTCCCGTTCGCCGCGGGCGACTTCGCCGGCGAGCTTGCGGGCGGCGGCAGCGATCTCCCCGCGCGATCCGTAGTTGAGCGCGACGACGAGGGTCAGCCGCTTGTTCTGCGCTGTCTTGTCGACGGCCCGCTGAAGCCGCTCCATCAAGTGAGGACCGAACGGATTGGGGTCGCCGATCAGGAGAAGCCGAACACCCTCGCGGTGCAGGGTTTCCAGTTCTTTTTCGACATAGAAGGCCAGCAGGCCCTTGAGGTCGGTGACCTCTTCCTCTGATCGACGCCAATTTTCAGAAGAGAAAGCGTAGAGCGTCAGGACCTCAACACCGGCCTCAGCCGCTGCGCGGAGGGTTGTACGGACAGCTTCTGCACCGGCCCGGTGGCCCGCGGCTCTTGGCAATCCGCGCTTGGCGGCCCACCGGCCATTGCCGTCCATGATGATTGCGACGTGGCGGGGGGCCGTGCCGACCGCAACGGCCTGCTCGGAGCCTTCAGCCCCTTCCGTAGCGGCCGGCCTGGCGTTCACTTGCCAAGAATTTCCTGTTCCTTGGAGTGCGCCAAGGCATCGATCTCCTTGATCGTATCGTCGGTCAACTTCTGGACTTCGATCCCAAGCCGTTTGTGCTCGTCCTCGCTGATTTCGTGCTTCTTCTCGTCCGTCTTGAGATGGTCCATGCCGTCGCGGCGGACGTTGCGGACAGCAATCCGGGCCTTTTCGGCATATTGGCCGACCAGTTTCGCCAGCTCCTTGCGGCGCTCCTCGGTCATGTCGGGGATCGGCAGCCGGATGAGCTGTCCGTCGGTCACTGGATTAAGCCCAAGGTTCGCCGAACGGATAGCTTTCTCGACCGGCTGGACATTCGAGCGATCCCAGACCTGGACCGACAGCATGCGCGGCTCGGGAACAGAGACCGTGGCCACCTGGTTCAGCGGCATCTGCGCGCCATAGACTTCAACATGGATCGTATCGAGCAGCGCAATCGAGGCACGGCCTGTGCGAAGGCCGCTCAAATCATGCTTCAGGGCTTCGACCGCACCATGCATCCGGCGCTGGAGGTCGGATTTGTCATAGGTCGGCATTGCTTACTCCTCGGTCTGAACGATGGTCGCCTTGCCCCGGCCGGCGAGCACGTCCGTAAGGTTGCCCGGCTGGCGGATGTTGAAGACGACGATCGGGATGTTGTTGTCACGGCAAAGTGCGACCGCCGCTGCGTCCATGATCTTGAGATCGTCGGCGAGGACGCGGTCGAACCCGATTTTCTCGTAGCGGCTGGCACCGGCAACCTTTTTCGGGTCGGCGTTGTAGACACCGTCGACGCTTGTGCCCTTGAAGAGTGCATCACACTTCATCTCGGCTGCCCGCAAGGCCGCCCCTGTATCGGTCGTGAAATAGGGGCTGCCCGTGCCGGCGGCGAAGATCACCACCCTGCCCTTCGCCAGGTGACGTTCAGCGCGGCGGCGAATGACCGGTTCGCAGACCTGGTCCATCTTGATCGCCGACTGGACGCGGGTTTCCACGCCCAGCTGTTCCAGTGCATTCTGCATCGCCAGGGCGTTCATGACGGTCGCCAGCATGCCCATATAGTCGGCCTGCGCACGATCCATGCCCTTGGCGGCTCCTGCCATTCCGCGGAAGATGTTGCCCCCGCCTACGACCAGGCAGATTTCGAAGCCGGCGGAACGTGCCGCGGCGATTTCGGCGGCCAATCCTGCCACCGTCTCCGTGTCGATGCCGAACTGGCTCTGTCCCATCAAAGCTTCGCCGGACAGCTTGAGCAGGATCCTTTTGAACTTGGGTCGGGTCATGAGGGGCGCGGATCCTCCAAATGCAGCGGCAGGCTGCGTCTTGGGAAAGCGCTTCTATGGCCGCCCTCGCGGCTTGCCAACCGCCATAATGCAGCGCCTTTGCTTGCCAGAGCATGCAAATCGCCGCACCATTGCGAGCAGACGGGGGCGGGCATGGCGCAAGTCTTCCTTAGTTATGACCGCGAGGACGGGCCCAAGGCCCGCGTTGTCGCGCAGGCCCTGGAGGGCGCCGGCCATTTCGTCTGGTGGGACATGCATATCAAAGGCGGTGCGGAATACGGCCGCGAGATCGAGCAGGCGCTCGACAAGTCCGATGCCGTGGTCGTGCTTTGGTCGGAGCGATCCGTCGCATCTGCCTGGGTCCGAGACGAGGCTGCTGTGGGCCGAGACAAGGGCTGCCTGATCCCCGTCTTGCTGGAACCCGTGACGCCGCCGATGGGATTTCGTCAGTACCAGAATCTCGACTTCAGCAAATGGAAAGGACGCGGCAAGCCGCCTCGCCTGCAGGAATTGCTTGATTCAATTGGATCAGACGGCGGTGCGGGCCAGGCTGAGGCGGCGGCTCCGCGCAAGCTGCCTGCTATTTCGCGACTAAGGCGCACGTCGGAAATGTCGCCCCTCCTCAAATGGTCGTTGATCGGCGGGGCCGTCATGGTCACGCTGCTGATACTTGGGCCCGTCATAGGCATGCTATCCGGGGGCAAAAGTCGGGACGGGACCACCACGGTAGAAATCGTCGCGGCAGACCGGGACGCATCGCCGTTGGCGCGCGACCTGCTCGTTAACTTGGGCAGGCTGCAATCAGCAAAAAGCGGGTCGATCCGCCTCATTGGCGGCGACAACGGACGTGGGCAGGACCCGGACTTCATCTTTGAATCGGCCAGCGACAGCGATCCGGACCGCGTGGGCGCCAGCCTGATCCTCAAAGATGGGGAGGATCAATCCGTCCTCTGGTCTAAGGATTTCGACCAACCGTCCGGAAAGCTTGCTGACCTGAAGCAGCAAATTGCCTACACGGCCGCCCGGGTCCTGCAGTGCGCTCTCGAGGGCGTTAATTCAAAAACTCATCTTAAGCCCCAGACGTTCAAGGATTATCTCACCGCCTGTTCGCAAATTGACGAACTGGCGAGTGACGATCCGACCCCCATCATTCCGATCCTTCAGAACACGATTGCCGACGCCCCGAAGTTTGAGCCGGCTTGGCGACTATTGTTGCTGGTCCAGTCCGAAGTCACTGATTCGGTCTTTGTCGGCGGCGATCCCAATATTGAGGCGCGACGGAAACTGGCAAAGTTGATCGCCGATGCCCGTAGGGTCGACCCCAATATGGCCGAAGCGTCGATAGCGGAGATATCCCTCTTGCGTGTTGGCGAATATGAAAAAGCGCTGGCGCTCGCCGACCAAGCGGTCGCGGAAAGTCCGGACAATGCTGTCGCGCTCAATAATCGAGCCAATATCCTTCGCCGCGTCGGACGGATGCGCGACGCGGTCTATGATTCGGAGAAGGCGGCTAACCTCGACCCCCTCTCGCCCTACACTGGCAACGCGTACATTTCGGCACTTTTCTACGCCGGCAGGTTCGAAGCAGCCCGGCAAGAACTGGCTAAAGCCGAGCAGCTGTGGCCGGGTACCGCGACGCTCGGCGATGCGATGTTCCGTTTCCATCTTCGTTACGGCGATCCGAAGGAGGCGCTCAGAATTGAACAATCCCAGTCGCAAGAACACGGCACTGAACTTTTCCTCAATGCACGTATCGATCGCAGCCCATCAAATCTGGCAGCGCTTCGGACGTTCATGGAAAAACGCTTACCTGAAGTGAGGGGTTATGGGCTGAGTTACGCCTTGCAAACCGGCGGAGAGTTCGGCTGGGAGGACTATCTCTACGACCAGCTACTGCATTGGCCGAACAATCAAGATCTCGAGAACGTCGCCGACGTCTATTTCCGTCCCACGCTGAAGAATTTCCGTGCCGACCCGCGCTTCATGCAGGTCGCCAAGCGCGCCGGCCTTCTGGATTACTGGCGGTCGAGCGGGAAATGGCCCGACTTCTGCTCCGACCCTGACTTGCCCTACAACTGCAAGGCCGAGGCCGCGAAGCTCGGCTGAGACGAAAAGGGCGGAGCCCTGCGGCCCCGCCCTTCACGCTTACTCGTCCGGTACGCCCTTTAGGCGACCGGCTCGTCCTTTTTTACGCCGGCCGCAGCAGCGACCTCCGCAGCGAAGTCGTCCTGCTTCTTTTCAATGCCCTCGCCCAGCTGGAAGCGGACGAAGCCTTTGAGAGCGATCGGCGATCCGGCATCCTTGCCGGCGGCGGCGACGACGTCGGAGACGGGCGTCTTGTTGTCCATAACGAACAGCTGGCTGACCAGGCTGTGTTCCTTGCGGAACTTGGCCATCGAGCCTTCGACCATCTTCTCGACGATGTTCGCCGGCTTGCCGCTCTCGTTGGCCTTCTCGACAGCGATTGCCTTCTCCCGCTCCAAGAGAGCAGGATCGAGGTCTTCGGCGTTCAGCGCCAGCGGGTTGGCAGCGGCGATGTGCATCGCGAGCTGCTTTCCAAGCCCCTGCAGGGCGCCGGCATCGGCCGCGCTCTCGAGAGCAACCAGAACGCCGATCTTGCCGAGGCCCGGGGCCGCGGCATTGTGGACGTAGCTGACGACAACGCCTTCGCTGACTTCGAGCACGGCGGCGCGACGCAGCGACTGGTTCTCGCCGATCGTGGCGATGTTGTCGGTCAGCTTCTCTTCGACGGTGCCGCCGGTCGGATAGGCCGCGTCCTTCAGCGCTTCGACGTCGTTGCCGGTCTTGAGCACGATCTCAGAGACGTTCTTGACGAAGTCCTGGAACTGCTCGTTCTTGGCGACAAAATCGGTCTCGGAATTGACTTCGACGACGGCGCCCTTCGTGCCTTGGACAGCAACGCCGACGAGGCCTTCGGCGGCTGTGCGGCCGGCCTTCTTGGCAGCCGCAGCAAGGCCCTTGGCGCGCAGCCAATCGACCGAGGCTTCCATCTCGCCGTTGTTCTCGGCCAGCGCCTTCTTGCAATCCATCATGCCGGCGCCGGTGCGCTCGCGCAGTTCCTTCACCGAAGCAGCGGTGATCTCAGCCATG
>Ga0207701_10006754_pt1 | contig 11448 bp, 13 predicted proteins | sample KBSSwiSSwithPhiX_FD_184294 | JGI IMG/M metagenome (GOLD analysis project Ga0207701, IMG submission 184294) | Switchgrass rhizosphere bulk soil microbial communities from Kellogg Biological Station, Michigan, USA, with PhiX - S5 (SPAdes) (version 2) | ecosystem: Environmental > Terrestrial >...
CACCTCGTCCACCAAGCGCAAAGAGCAGGGTATATGGCGCCCTTGGACGACTGGGACCTGGGCTACCAGCTCGATGTCATGCCTCATCTCCCGCTCCCGATACGACGGTCACCGGAGCGGCTCCGAAAAGTACATGAGCTGTGGGAATCTGCGGCCAAGCGAGAACCGTCCTCTCTGGCATGCCTCCATGCCCTCAGAAATCGCGTGCGGTACGACAGGGCAGCCGCGTACGCGGTTTCGGAGGAACTGGACCAACTACATTCCGCATACTCGCCCTTCGTAGACGTTTTTGCGGGAGACAAGCGGACGCTGAGGGCACTGACTCAGCCTGGTGGGCCGTGCGCGACGGTGCGAGGAAAATTCGTCGGCGGCGGTGACGTAGCGTCGTTGGCCGAAAAGCTCGGCGAACTAGCCCGCCGTCGGTACGCGAACGACGGGTCGGACTAGATCGGTCGCGTCGGGCACAGCAGTCCTCGCCTCAAGCCAGGCCAGTCTCCAGGCAGTGTGAAGACGGGGGCGAACCGCGGTGCCCCTGCGCATTCCCGCCCGGAGGAACCTTCGGCCCAGCTCGCGTTGGCGCGTACGGTCGGACCGATTGTGGATTCTTGGGCACCACGTCGGCGACTTGACCCGGGCAACTATCGGCGGACGATGAACCGGCATGGTGAGGTGCCTGGCGGCGGCGGCGGTGATCTGGTCGGCGGGATGTCTGAGCGCGGAGGACCATGCTGCCACTCCCATGTTTCTTTCACTCTCGGAGGGAAACTGGAACACCGCCACGCTGGACTTCGCCGATCCGGCTGGAAGTTGCACAGGCGCGATGTCGGTCCATGCCGACCCCGTCGGCGACCACTACAGTCTCGGGGGATTCTGGGAGTGCGCGGCCATTCTCAACTCCAGCTTCACACTCTCGGGCGCAGTGACGGGCACCGAAATGGCCGCTGGTTCGGTCCGAATACTTTTCAACTCGACCGGCTATCAGCCGGTTGTTGTGGATGCCATCGTGTCCGGCGACGAGATCCATGGAACCGCCAACGGAAGTGGCTATGCTGCGGCGATGTTCAGCGCGAAGCGGCAGTAGGCCGGCCGTCACCGTCTCGGACCTTGTGGCCTGCTGGCAGGCGCGCCGGCATGGCCACGGGCGGGCACCGGCTGCTACGGCAACGGCTGACTCAGAACCACAAAGCCGCGTTCTTCAGCAGCCTGCTAGATCTTCGCTGAACGACCACCCCGTCTCGTGAAATTGAGCCTCTTATGCGGGGCACACTGCGAACCTCATCGTCAATCACGCTTCATCGCTCCGCCCACGATCGCTGACGCGGTAAAGCCGTAGTTGAACGCCGACAAATATGCCAGCATCCCGAGCGCCACGAGCTTTCGCTGATTCTCCTCGTCGTGAAGGAAGGCTGCGAAACCCACAGCACAGGCGATTGCGGCCACAAGACAGCCCAGGAACGCAATCCACAGAGCCCGCAATCCAATGCGGACGAATGGCTCGACCGCGAACCGCAGTACCCAAATTGCGGCGCGCTCGAGAAGGCTGCGTCGCCGGCGGCCACGCCCAGCCATCCCGGGCAGGTTGGGTGGAACCTCGGGCCCCAGCACATTCTGCAGCCGCGCAGCCTCGGCCTTCCACGCCGCGACGAGCAACGGCCAGAAAAGGCCGACAAGCGCGCCCGCCATTGAGGAGAAGAACATCTTTCCTAACCAGCTCACAGGTGACCTCGATTGCGGGAGGACTGCCTCACTACGAAGGGGAACCGTCGCCACCAGCCGCGCGCAACGAATCGCCAAGCACTCATCGCGATGCTGCCGCCGGACCCGCGCGCGTACAGTACGTCGACACGCATTATGGGGTCGCGGCGGATCCACCCTGCGAGCAATACCTGCTCGTCCCCGAACGCTGCTAGATGTCGCCGCAGGAAAAAATCGAGGAACGAAGTACCTACTAGCACGGCTCCGGAGGCATCCACGAAGAACAGGCTCAATCCATCTCCGCCTGCGATCAGCTTGCCGCGCATGACCACCGGCTCGCCCACCACCGGTGAGACGTGCTCGGCGCGCGCGGCGAGGCGCACGCTGGCGCGCCTGAATCCCCTCGGAGTTGCGCACCACAGTCGCACGGCGACACTAGCAAGCAGCACGAACAACAGGGGCTCCCAATGCGATAGCCACAGCCCCAGCAACGCGACCAGGGTGCTCCACCGCAAGATCGCCTCAAGGACGAATCGCGCCCAGCGCCGAAAGGGCGGTGCCAGAGTCCGCATCCCCAGCAAGGAAGCCACGCGTGACGACGACCGCGGGTGCGTGGCAGCAAGTTCGTAGAAACGGGCCCATGGATTTACCGACTCCCAGTGAAAGATTTCAGCAAGATCTGCACTGCGGGCGCCGGCGGCGGCGCTGTCGCCGGCGAATGCGAGTGGCCCCAAGGCGGCCAGCGCGACTTGCTTCTTCTTGGGCAGGCCCTTGTCGGGCACCTGGGTCGCCAACGACACTAAGGCGTCGACGAGGGCTTGCCCGTCGCCGAGCAGCTTTGCCGCGAACGCATCCGCACCAAACTCGCGCAGGCGGCTAAAGAGGAGGAGCGCTGGCAGCGTCGCGCGCCTGAGCACCCAAGCCAAGATCCCGGTGGCCCGGGCTGCCGGATTATGGTTCCTCATCAAGCGGGACAAGAGGGTGAGCAGCGCCGGCACGGCGGCGGCGGCCGTCATCCAGGCGTAGTCGCGATTGACGATATGGCCGAGTTCGTGAGCTACCACGGCCCGAAGTTGCTCCTCTGGGAGTCGCAACGCGGCCGTAGTCAGTACGATGCGGGGCGCCCTTTGGAACCCGAAGGTGAACGCGTTGATCGCCTCGGATTCGATCAGGCCGACGCGGATGCTGCCTAAGCCGCACTTCGCCCTTGCCAAGTCGATGGTGTCGCGAACCACCGTGTGCTGAGCTTCTGGCGGCAGCCAAACGACCCCAAGGGTCTTCGTCATCAAGCGCAGAGGTAGCCGCCGTAAGAGTATAATCGCGCCAACCAGCATTGCTCCGGCGATCGGCACCAGAATTGGCGAGTCCGCTGCGATCACCAACGCCGCGACCGGGAAGACGAAGACGCCGTATACGGCGCCGAAAGCGCACACCGCCCACCATGGGCGGGCGCGCAGCGGCCGATCGTCCGGTTCGCTCGCTGTCTCCGCGGTGGTGCCACTCTTTATTGTCGCCATGCCCATCCACCGCCGAGGGTCTGGGACCATTCTGGCGCAGCGCGCCAGTCGACACAAGTGCCGCCATAAAGACCGATGCACGCGGCTTGTGATTCCACACAAGCGAGTTGCGGCGACGAACGGACCTTCATCTACCGCCGTGCTCTCCCCGTGGCGCTGGATGCTGCCGGCTGGCCACAAGTCGGTCGGCGTCTGACGAATCTCGAGACGCCTGCGCGCGACAATTCGTCCCGGCGCCCAGAGGTCCTGTAGACATGGCTCCGGGATGGACTCCTCTGGTCGTTCCAGGAACTGGCGGAGCAGCGACCCCCGTATGCGCTCCGCGGGCTTCTCGGGCCCCGGGCTACGCTGCCGAGGTCGACCACGACGTCGTCACCTCGGACGCGACGTCGTTCCGGCGCAACGCGATCGAGGACGTGATCATGCGCTGCGCCAACGCAGGCGCTTCCTGGACGACCACACGATGAGCGCCTACCTTCGCGACGTCTTGGTGGACCTCAAGCTCGCGCGCGACGGCCTCGGGTGGTACGAATCGACCCGGCACACGATGGCGTCGCAATGGGTGTTGGCTACTGGTTCGGTGGAGACCCTCCAGCGCATCTTGGGGCACTCCACGGTCCTGGTGACCGAGCGCTACAGCCACCTCCGCCCGGGTCACTACAACGTGGCTGACCGGAACCGCCTGGCGGCGGACTTCGAGTCCGATTCGGTGCGATCTGCTAGCAAATCTGCTAGTCGGCGCTTTCTGGGGCACGCGGAAGGAGAGTTAAAGCAGCGTAATAACTGAGTTAAGCCGGGGTGGCGAAACGGTAAACGCGGCGGACTTAAAATCCGCTGCCGCGAAAGCGGCTTACGGGTTCAAGCCCCGTCCCCGGCACCGCGAGATCCCTTGGGAATCGGGTGCGTGGCGCCGCCCGCCCGTGTCACGCCTCAGGCGGTGGCGCCGGTGGCGCCGGTGGCCGGCGGTGGCGCCGCCGACGGCGCCGCCACGCTGGCCGCCACCAGCGCGCCGGTCAGCCGGTGTGCCCAGGCGCGCACCTGCGTGGGGTCGCGCCAGTCATCGGCGTGGGTCTTGGCCATCTGCCGGGCGATAAAGCCCTCGGCATCGGCCTCCAAACGGCCGCCGAAGGTGACATGCCCGCGCGCGCCCACCAGCTCCATCAAGCGCTTCACGCCGGGGACGGGCGGGATCGCCTGGCGCGTCGCCGAGTCGTCGAGCGGTCCACTCGAGAAGAACCAGGTCAGGCGCGCCCGCAGGCCGCGTGCCTGGCGCGCGACCAGCCGCCGCGCATCCTTGTGCCAGCGCCCGGAATAGAGAGTGCCGCCCCCGGGCCTTCGCCGGCTAATCCGCGATGCGAATCACCACCTTGCCGACGGCACGACCCGATTCCACGTACGACACGGCCTCGGCGGCGGCGGCCAGCGGAAAGGTCCGGTCCAGGATGGGCCGGATGGCGCCCTGGTCCACCAGCGCGCCGATCTTCTCCAGCTGCTCGCCGCTGGCGTGCATGAACAGGTACTCGAAACGAACGCGCTTCTCCCTGGCCCGGCGATCGACCTTGCGGTTGAGAAACCCGAGGATCCAGACCAGCGGCAGGCTCAGCCCCCAGGCGCGCGCGAACTTGGCGTCGGGGCGGCCGCCGACCGTCACCACCACGCCCCCCGATCTGACCGCGTCGAACGATCGAAGCAGCGTCTCTCCTGCCTGCGTATCGAAGACCACGTCCTGATCCCGGGCCACCTCCTCGAAGCGCGCGGTCTTGTAGTCGATGGCCAGGTCCGCGCCCAGCGACTTCACCAGGGCGTGATTCTTGGCGCTGGCGGTGGTCGCGACCTGCGCGCCCAGGTGCTTGGCCAGCTGGATGGCGAAGGTTCCGACGCCACCCGAGCCGGCGTGGATCAGGACCTTCTGTCCTGCCTGCAGGTGCGCGAGATCGATCAGCGCCTGCCAGGCCGTCAGCCCCACCAGCGGCACCGACGCGGCCTGCGCGTAGTCGAGGCGCACCGGCTTCCTGGCCGCCGCGCTCTCGCGCACCAGCGCGTACTCGGCGATGGCGCCGATGCGGTCCTTGTCGAGGCGCGCATAGATCGCGTCGCCGACCTTGAACCTGGTCACGCCCGGGCCGACCGCTTCCACGTCGCCAGCCAGATCGTTGCCGAGGATCAGCGGAAACGAGTACGGGATCATCACCTTCACGCCGCCGTCGCGAATCTTGTAGTCGACGGGATTGACGCTGGCCGCGCGCACGCGCACCAGCAGATCGCCCGCGCCCGGCTCTGGCCGCGGCAGCTCCATCATCTCCATCGGAGCTTTGTAGCGACGGATGGCCAGCGCCTTCATCACAGAACCCAGGGAATCAGCAGCGCGGTCCGCGCGCGGTAGGCCGCGAACTCGGGGAAGCGCGCCAGGCTGCGATCCTTGCGGCGCATGTTCGGCAGCCACTCGATGACCAAGGCCACCGCCAGCACGATGAACGGCGCCCGATGCCGGCTCAGCGCCGCGAACGACGCGTAGATCAGCAGCTCGCCGAGGTAGTTCGGATTGCGCACCCGGCCCCACAGCCCACCGGTGAACAGCTGCCCCGGCCGCCGCGCCAGCTCGACGTGCTTTTGCATGTCGGCGGCAAAGTGGAGAAACACCCCGACCCCGAACGCCGCCACACACGCGCCCACCAGCGGCGCCGGCGCCTCGCGCCCGTGCGCCAGCAACAGCGTCGGCGCCAGCCAGTACGACGCCAACCCGAACACCAGCAGCGCCGCCCGCCCGACCGTCAGCGGCCGCTCCCACCCGCGGTCCGGGAAGATCCGGCTCTTCGCCACCCACAGCAGGCCGTAGGTCCCATGCAGCCCGAGGTAGACCCAGGCCGCGGTCGACCCCCAGCGATGAAACAGCGCCATGCACGCCAGGACGTAGGGACCGGTGGCGATCTTGAATGCGTCGATGACGTGCCGCTCGCGAAGGACCATGGCGGGCAGCTTAGCGCCCCGGGGGTTGGTGATGGGAAGAATGGCGCTTGGCGACGTTACGGGATCAGAGCACCGCCGTTCCGCATCTGATCCGGCAAACTATCTAGGGCTTGGGTTTGAAATCCGCCTCGCAGCTGCACCGATTTCCTTCATGCGGTCGACGCGCCGGATAGACTCATGTGCCTTCGCCATGACCCGCGTCGAACGACCAAAGTTGCCGCTCTGGATCATGGGGCTCTCGCGGCTGGCCCTTCTCGTCATCGTGGGCCTTTCCTGCACGGGGTGTTTGCTGACAGGCAAGGGTGCGGCGCGAGCGACGACACCTGATCAGACCCCGAGTCCCGTACGCGGCGCCATCACCGACGTGAGCACGCGCGCCGGAGCGATCGGCGGCTACCGCGTCTCGCGCGGGTGCCAGGATCCGGCCTGCATCGGCCTGGAGACGCTGCACGGAACCAAGCAGTTCGTTTCCCATGCGGGACAGCAGTTCGAGCCGTTCCGCAGGGCGATTCACCAATCCTGCCGGACCGTGACGTCGCTCTTCAGTTCGGCCACGGCCGGCGGCTGCGTGGGCGGCGTTCCCGCGCTGGTTCTATGGATCTATGACTGGCGGGAGATGGACGCGGCGATTGCATGTGCCGGCGATCAAATCGTCAGGGCGGACAGCCGCGATCCGGTCGCGATCTGCGTGATCCCACGTTGGTTCGCCGTCGACGACTGACCACTTGATGCGACCGCGGATCGCGCGACGCAGGGCCGTTGGGCCCCAGCTTTCACGGTTCCGGGTGTGCCTTCGCCCGTTCCGTGGCCATGCGTTCGCACTGTTCGCGAAGCTGGGGCCACTTTGCCTTGACGGTGCGATCAGGCGCCGCGTCGGTACGCAGGCCGGCCGCGTAGAAGGACGCTTCGCGACACTGTCCGGTGTGCGCCAGCGCCAGCACGTGGATGGTCAGGACTTGCGGGGTGATGGCGCGCAGGCGGATGGCCTTGCGGGAGAAGGTGACGGCTTCGTCCCAGCGTTCGCTCGATGCTCTCAGGACCGCCATCCGGGTCAGCACCTCGGCGTCGTTCGGCGCCAGGGCCAGGGCCCGCGCCAGCGCGGTCTGCTTCACGTCGGCGAGCTCGGCGGCGTCGGCGACCATCAGCCAGGTCAGCGGGGACTGGGGATGGGCCTGGGAGGCGCGCTGGGCCAGCTCTCTTCGATACGCTGACTTGGCGTGGCCGCGCAGGAAGTAGTAGTCGACGCTCAGGGCTTCGATGGGGCCGGGCGGATGGCGGCTCACGGCTTCGTCGATCTCGGCGGCAACCTGAGCGCCGCTGTCCGGCGCGCCCGCCAGTTTTCCGAGCGTGTACATGTACGCCCGCGCGGCGTGAACCTCGGCGTCGGACATCGGGCGCTTCAGGACCTGTCCACGGGGAGTCGGCACTGGCACGCGGATGACTGTGTACTCGCCGGTCGCGGCGTACAGGTCCAGCGTGCCTGTCAGCGCGGAGGCGTCGAGATCGCCGAAGGTGGCGGACCAGGCGTCTGGGGACTTTTCGAAGGCGCCCAGGCGACGCTGGAAGCTTTCGAAGGCGGGACCGCGGTGGTTGATCAGGTAGTGGACCAGCAGCCAGCTGGTCGACTCGAACAGCCCCATGTCCTCGGCGTCGGGGTGCGCCTCGGCCAGGAGGCGGCTCGCAGAATACATGCGACGGCCGCGCAGGCCGCGATATCGGTCGACGGCAGGCTCGCCCACCACGGCCTGCTGGCGCTCGCGGTCGTAGCGAATCGTCTCCAGGAATGTGGCGATTCCTTCGGAGAACCACAGGGGCTGCTGCGGCAGGAACCAGCGGCTCAGGTGGTGCGCCAGCTCGTGGTGCAGCACCTCGCGGCGGTCACTCTCGAAGTACCCTCCCGTCACCATGCTCGCGGGGAGCGGCGGCAGGTGGGCCCAGAAGCCGGCGATGCGCGGCCCCACGAACACCGACAGCTCGCGGCTCGATGCCAGGGCGATGACCGGGACGCGATCGGGAGGTCCGGGCGCGTCGGGCCAGACCGCGCCCAGCATGGCGGCCCGCGTCTCCTCCAGCTCCCAGATAACCTCGAACGCGGCGGCGTCGTCCAGGTCGGTACGCACGGTGAAGTGTTCGCTGGTGAGCTCGGTCCAGGCCGGGCCGCCATGCGCCGGACACGCCGGCAGGTGGGCGCAGCCTGACAGGGCCAGCAGGGCGGTCGTGGTGGTGGCGGTCGCCGCGGCGCCCCGCCAGCCAACCCAGCTCCGCATGGTCACCGTGCGACCCGTTTATCACGATCCGGGCCGGTCAAACAGCGGAGGCGGAGGCGTGACGGCCGCGACAGATTGGCGATGAAGTGGCGCGGTCACAGCGATGACTCCCTGGCGCGGGTAGGGCGACCAAGATACATTCCGCTCGCGGTGGCCAGCCACAGTGGCGCGGGGCCGCCTCCACTGGGGCCAGGCTGCGTGACCATGCCGGCGCCGCCGCAGCTGGCTTTCCTGAACGCCGGAAAGCGCAACGGTGAGTTCTCGGTGGCCTACGATCCGAGAGCGGTCGCCCAGCAAGCCGGAAACACCAACTACGTCTACGCGGCAGCTCAAGAGCTGACGCTGGGCGATCCGACAGTACCCTCGTGCATCATCGCCAAGAAGACGGTCGTCTACGTCTCGGCAGATGGCGGTCAGACCTGGACGTTGGCCCCGGGGAACGCGGACCTCCCTGGCGCCAACAATCCGGGCGCCGCCTTCGATCGCGCGCGGCTTGCGCAGAACCAGGTCTGGGCCACCGATCAAACGATCCGCGTGGCATCCGACGGGACGGTGTACCTGACCATCCTCGACGATAGTCCATATGCATCCTGCCAGGATCTGACCATCCTGGAGCGCACGGCGTTCAATCGCATCGAGCTCTTCACGTCGGCCCCAGGAGCCGGCCACTTCACCGGTGTCGTCGTGGTCGACGACAGCGAGGGCACGACCAACTCCAACGGCACCAGGGAGTTTTTCGATCTGCCGCAACTGGCGGTCAGCCCCGCCGATCCGAATCTGGCGGTGATCTTCTACTCGGGGAACTTCGTGAGCCCGACGGTCTTGGCCCTGCGCACGGTTCAGCGGACTGCCAGCGGCATGATCGTGAGTCAGCCACAGACCAACCTGGGATTGGCATCCGAGTCGGCGCTCGCCTTCGACGAAGCCGGGCTCCTTTACGTCGTCGGGAGCGACCTGAGCGTCAAGCAGTTTCGACGACGGCCGGCTGGAGTGCGCCGACTCCGTTTCCTGGGCCGGCGGACAGCATCTCGATCCTGATTGGAGGCACCGGCAATGACACCGTCCTTGGCGGCGAAGGCGACGACCTGCTCGAAGACAACAGCGGCACGGGGACGCTCGATGGCGGCCCCGGTCACAATACTTGCGTGGCGAGCGGGGGACAGAAGACGCTGGTGAACTGCGGACCATGAATCTGCGCGGTCTACTACGAGAGCACCAGCGCGGCTGGAAGCTTCGCGTCCGCCACGGGCCAGTGCCTGGATCGTGGCGCGTACGGGCTGGCGACCCCGTTCGTCAGCGACTTTCCTGCGCTGGATGTCCGGGTGCCGCACCTGAGCTGCGGCTTCTCGGTTTCGACCCCACAGCAGACCGGCCCAGGAACGTTGCAGCTGTCCGGCAAGGAGCCGGGGTTGATCGCCGGCCCCGCCGGGCAGCTGCGAACCGTGCTGCCGTTCGAATTGATCGACTGCAGGACGGGCTGCGCGGCCGGCCAATGGTTCGAGCTGCACGCGCTGTTCTGGGACCCTGGCGCCGGCCCGTTTCTTGGGTACGGCATCATGTATTTCCGGCCGCCGGATGGGGGCAAGAGTGGGCGCGGCGTGACCGTTGGCTATCAATTCAGCCTGTCGCCCGCCGGTGAACGCAGCATCATGAGCACCTATCCGGATGCAACCTGGTCTTTCGACTAGCCGGCGGTGCGGCCGATGAAGCTGACCAAGCTCGCGCTTTTCCTGACGGTGGCATCCGCCGGCCTGGCCTGCGGATCGTCGGCCCAGCCGCCGATGACCGACTCCGGCGCGGGCGTCGTGGGCGGGTCCGCCGGGTACGTCCACGGGGGCCAGTGTCCGTCGAGTCCACCCCTGGACGGCAGCGCGTGCGTCCCCGCCCCGGACGGTGGCGACGTCATCTGCGAGTACGGCGATGATCCGCGTGGCGAGCTCTGCCACGTGCTGGCCACCTGTGTTCACGACATCCTACTTGGCCGGCTCGATCACCAGCAGATCGGCGAAGGCTTTTTGCAGCTCCGTGAAGGGGACGTTGCCCATTCCGGAGCAGCCGAGCGCCATGACCAGGCCCTTGTCTCCGAGCTCGATCCTCCACATCCAGACCGGGCCCTGCGGTCGGGTCTGGGCCTTCTCGGCCATCGCGTCCTTGATCAGCGAGAGATGAGTGCCCTTGGTCAGGGTGTATTCGCGGTCGTTCTCCTTGTCGCGCGACAGCAGCAGTCCGCAGGTGGTTTGCTTGCCGATCTCGCGCTTGGCGATCTGGGCGTTCTGCGGACTGCCGACGCGGGAGGGGATCTTGAGCGGCTTGACGAAGGTGATCCCCTGGATCGGCGGCAGGGTGTCGGCGATCGCGGACGGCGCGACCAGGAAGGCCATCGTGGTCAGCAGGGCGGCGGTCAGGGGGCGCAGCATCGGAGGTCCTTTCGCGGGTTGGCCGGCAATGCTGGTCGATCGACGGGCGAATTGCCAGGACAGGAAATCATCGGTCAGTACCCTGGGTCAGGGCTTGCTGGGCCGCACCTCCGAGGCGTGAAAGGACACGCACCGCCAGGTCGGGCCGCTGCGGCGCCAGACGGTGGTGCGCCGGTACTGCAGGGTCCGGGGCTGGCCGCGCACGCTGGCTTTCACGGTGTTGAGGGCGTTCACGACGGCCACCTTGTCGAATAGCCGAACCTGAAAGTCCGACAGCTGTTCGTCGAGGATCTGGAACACCGGTGGCGGTGCGTCCTTGGCGGGCGGCGCTGCCTCCGACAGCTCGTCGGCCCGGTGGGTGATCACGCCGCGCCCGTCGATCCCCAGGTAGTCCTCGTCGAGGATCTTCCCGACGGCGGTGACGTCGTGGCGCAGGTAGGCTGCTGACCAGGCCCGCTCACGCTCGATGAGCACCTGTTCGGCCGAGTCCGACGCCCGGCCAGCGGCGAGGGGTGCCGTGGCCGCGCCGGCCGCGCCGGCCCCCAGCAGCGCGATGACCAGTATCCGGTGTCGCGTCATGGTTCG
>Ga0207701_10006757_pt1 | contig 11444 bp, 4 predicted proteins | sample KBSSwiSSwithPhiX_FD_184294 | JGI IMG/M metagenome (GOLD analysis project Ga0207701, IMG submission 184294) | Switchgrass rhizosphere bulk soil microbial communities from Kellogg Biological Station, Michigan, USA, with PhiX - S5 (SPAdes) (version 2) | ecosystem: Environmental > Terrestrial > Soil...
ATCTGAGTCTCCCACTTCGCGCCGACGAATTTAATCTCGGGCGAGGCTATGTTCGCGAAGGCCGGCCACTAACTCCTGAAGAATCAGGCAGCGCATTCTATCTAGCTATCACGCCCACGTATTTTCAAAGTCTTGGAATTCCGTTAAAGAGTGGTCGCATCTTTGACGATCACGACACGAACGACACACCCAAGATCGCAATCATCAATGAGACGATGGCTCGTAAATTGTGGCTTGGCGAGAACCCTATTGGTCGAAAGTTCATCTTCTGGCGTGACGAAAAGTTCTACCGCGAAATAGTAGGAGTGGTAGGCGACACACGCGTTTCACTTGATACTGAAGCAGAGGACCAGGTGTATGTCCCTCTAGCGCAAAGCGGGTCGTGGAGCAATATTTCGCTGGTAGTTAGGACCAACTCGGAGCCGACTGCTCTTGCATCTGCGGTACGTAATGAGATTCTCGCGATCGACCGCGGCATTGCGATTTACAACCTCAGGACGTTGGAAGACCTCGTTGCTACTTCTGCCGCACCGCGCAAAACACCGATGCTGTTGCTGACCTCGTTCGCTGCCGCTGCAATGTTGCTGGCGATGCTGGGTATTTATGGTGTGACTGCTTATTACGTAAGTCAGCACACACATGAAATCGGTGTGCGAGTGGCACTGGGCGCACGAATGAAGGACGTACTGAAGCTTGTACTCACACGCGGGATTCTGCTTGCTGTGGCAGGTATCGCCATCGGAGTAGTAGCTGCATTAGGTCTTACTCGGTATTTGACGACCCTTTTGTTTGAGGTGAAACCGATCGATCTGCCTACGTTCTTGATTGTTGGGGGCGGATTGCTCCTGGTCGCTCTCCTTGCCTGCGTGATCCCCGCGCGACGTGCGGCGAAAGTCGATCCGCTGGTGGCATTGAGATACGAATAGGAACTAAAGGACGAATACGACCTATGCAAACACTCTGGCAAGACATCCGCTATGGCATTCGCAGTTTGAGCAAACGTCCGGGATTTGCTCTTGTTGCGATAATCACTTTAGGCCTTGGTATCGGCGCTAACACGGCAATCTTTAGTATCGTGAATGCGGTTCTGCTTAGACCTTTGCCTTTCAAAGATCCTGAACGAATCGTGCTTATGTGGGGATACCTTCCAAAGCTCGCGCAGACCACAGACAAGCTGCCGTCGGCAGCTCCCAACTATCTCGCGCTTAAAAATCAAAGCCAATCCTTCGAGCAACTCTCTGCGTTCCGTTCATGGTCGTGGCAACTCACCGGTGGCGGGGAGCCTGAACAACTGCAAGGGGCGCGTGTGTCAGCGAACTTCTTCGCGGCCGTCGGCGCCAATCCGATCATAGGCCGTCAGTTCGCCGCCGAAGAAGATGATCCAAATCGTCCACCTGTCGCGATTATCAGTTACGGACTTTGGCAACGACAGTTCGGTTCTGATCGGAATGTTGTGGATAAGACCATGACCCTCTCTGGCAAAACGGTGAGTATTATTGGGGTCATGCCACCGGGATTTCGATTTCCGGGAGGAGCAAACTTGATTCCCGGATTGCAGTTCTCGTTTCAGAACGATGTCTGGATGCCGTTGGCATTTACCGAGGAAGAAAAGGCCCAACAGGGGAATCTGAATCTCGCGGTAGTGGGCCGACTAAAACCTGGTGTCACGACAGCGCAAGCCGAACACGAAACACGCGGGATCCAAAGCGGTCTACCTCTAGGAACGATCGGTTACACAGTCAACCTGGTACCGCTTCATCAGCAGATGTCGGGTGGCGTCAAAAGATTGATGCTCGTATTGCTGGCAACAGTGGCATTCGTTCTTCTGATTGCCTGCGCGAATCTGGCCAATCTCTTATTGACACGAGCAACCTCACGACAGCGAGAAATTGCGATTCGTGTTGCGCTCGGCGCGGGACGTCTTCGCGTCATCCGGCAGCTTCTCACTGAAAGCGTGTTGCTGTCGTCGCTTGGTGGAGCAATCGGAATCTTGCTCGCATGGTGGGGAAATACTTTTCTTGTCTCATTGATTCCGACAGACGTGCCGCGCATTCAAGAAGTCGGCATAGACTTGCGCATCCTCGCCTTTGGCATCGGGATTTCATTTATCACCGGAATCGTCTTCGGCCTCGTGCCTGCGTTGCAAATCTCTAAAGTCGACTTAAATGAGTCGCTAAAGGAAGGCGCAAGAGGAGTGACTTCAGGTGCAAGGCACAACAGAATTCGCAACGCTCTCGTAGTGGCTGAGGTAAGCCTCGCCGTCGTGCTTCTTATCGGCGCCACGCTGTTGACCAGAAGTTTCATTCAACTGCTCGATACGAATCCGGGATTTGATGCTTCGAATACTCTCAAAATGGAAGTAGCCCTACCCACGCTTGCCCCTTCACGTTATGCGAACGAATCGGAACAAGTCGCATTCTTCAACCAGTTGATCGAGCGGGTCAGCACTGTGCCCGGTGTTGAAGCCACGGCTGGCGTTGTGAGTTTGCCACTTTCAGGTGCATGGGAAAGCACCGATGTAATTCTTGAAGGACGGGCACAAGAAGGAGCGAGTACAAGGCCCACGGCAGATTACAACACGATCACTCCCGACTACTTCAAGGTACTAAGAATCCCGGTGCTGAAAGGTAGACAGTTCACCGCACAAGATGTCAAAGACGGTCCTCGAGTAGTGATTGTCAATGATGTGCTGGCGCAACGCTTGTGGCCCAACGAAGAGGTGATTGGAAAGCGACTGCGCATCGGCTTCGAAAAAGATCCGCGCGAAATTGTCGGAGTTGTGAGCAGCAACAAGCAGTCAGACATGATCTCTGAACTGCGACCCACGATGTATGTGCCGCACGCGCAATTTCCGATGGGAGGATTGACGCTATTAGTCCGCACTAAGGGCGACCCTCTCGCTCTTGCGCCCGTAATCAGAGAGCACGTACGCCTCCAGGATCGAAACATTCCGGTTTCGCGAATAGGGACGATGGAGCAAGTGTTGTCTGCCTCTGTTGCTCAGCAGCGGTTCACGATGTTGTTGATGGGATTGTTTGCAGGTCTGGCGTTAGGGCTGGCACTTGTCGGCATTTACGCAGTGATGTCGTACCTGGTGACCCAACGATCGCATGAGATAGGAATTCGGCTCGCGCTCGGTGCAGGCATGAACGATGTTCTTCAACTGATACTGAAAACTGGCCTGAGCTTGACGCTCGCTGGTATCGCGATTGGATTGGGAGCGGCCTGGGGACTAACGCGTTTCATGTCGACTTTGCTCTTCGGCGTTACCGCAACTGATGCACTGACCTTCGCAGGCGTTCCGTTGCTGTTGACTGTAGTCGCTTTTATCGCATGTTACGTGCCCGCGCGAAGAGCGACAAAGGTAGATCCGTTGGTGGCGCTTCGATACGAGTGAATATGGTTCTTTGGACTTTGGCCTTTGGTCTTAGGTCTTGGGTCTTAGGTCTTAGGTCAGTCCAAAGTAGTGTTTTCGCGGATAATAGAATCAAAGACCAAAGACCAAAGCCCTTTCTTTACTAGCACAAGTCGTGTCCGGGCGGTGTTTACCAGTTAGACGTCCGTAGTCCAAATTCCACAGTCGCTAGGTGCATCAAATGCAAAACCTTCTGCAAGACATGCGCTTCGGTATCCGAATGCTCGTGAAAAAGCCCGGCGCCTCTCTGGTTGCGATCCTTACGCTCGCTCTCGGAATCGGCGCGAACGCCGCCATCTTCAGTATCGTCAACACCGTTCTCCTGCGGCCACTTCCCTATAAAGACCCCGAGCGTCTCGTCGCTCTCTGGGAAAACATTCCCAGCCAGGGTCAGTCGCGGGTATCACCGGCAAACTTTTTTGACTGGAAAAAACAAAGCACGTCGTTTGAAGACATGTCGACCTATGGCGGATCGGCAATGACGCTGACCGGCGTCGGAGAACCCGAACAGTTGTCTGGCACTCGAGTCAGTGCCGGTTATTTCGACGTCGTTGGAATCAAACCAATGTTGGGCCGCGCGTTTCTAGCCGACGAATACGAAGTCGGCAAGGGACAGGTCGTGATTCTCGGTAACGGTCTTTGGCGACGCCGTTTTGGATCTGACCCACAGATTCTGAACAAGAGCGTCACGCTCGATGGACAACCGCTTACCGTTGTTGGTGTGATGCCGCCTGGTCTTTATCCTGTTCGTCCTACAACTGCTGGTCATCTGTCGTTTGGCGAAGAGCAGCAACATTACTGGATACCGATGTCGTTTGCGGCACAGTGGGCAGCCGTGCGTTCTGCGCATGTACTCGGAGTAGTGGGGCGACTCAAGCAAGGCGTGACGTTGGACCAGGCGCGTGCTGAGATGAACACGATTGGAGCGCGTCTCGAACAGCAGTATCCGGCAAACAAAGGCGAAGGCATCCTCGTCAACCCGTTTATGAACGAAATGGTGGGCGATGTTCGTCCAGCACTGCTCATACTTTTTCTCGCAGTGGGACTGGTCTTATTGATTGCCTGTGCCAACATCGCGGGCCTCCGACTTGCACAGCACTCTGCGCGTAGTAAAGAGATTGCGATTCGCGCGGCGTTGGGTGCGCCCCGGCGCAGGATCATTACGCAGTTTTTTATCGAAGGCTTGATCTTGTCAGTAGTTGGAGCAATCGCTGGCTTGGCAGTAGCCGCGGTTGGAATGAAGACGTTGGTCAGTTTCGTACCGCAAGACATCCCAAGGCTGTCAGATGTTGGTCTCGATTGGAGAGTTTTGAGTTTTACGCTGCTGCTGTCGATCGGAAGTTGTGTGCTGTTTGGCTTGATACCAGCCTGGCACGCGTCTCAACCGGATCTACATAACGCACTCGAACAAGCTGGTCGCACGTCTGGTCCAGGTTCGTATCGATTGCGCTTCCGTAAATCACTCGTTGTCTTTCAGGTAAGCATCGCAGTCATGCTGGTTATTGGCGCCGGCTTATTAATAAGGAGCTTTTGGATCTTGCAGCAGGTTGATCCAGGCTTTCAGCCGGAACGTGTATTGTCGGTTGGTATAACTCTACCGTTTACCAAGTACGCTGAGCCTCAACGTATTAACCAGTTCTTTAGCGCACTGCAAAACGACATCGTGAGCGTGCCCGCGGTCAAGTCGGCGGCCATCGCCTACGATCATCCTTTACAGACAAACTGGACTGAGTCATTCGAAATTGAAGGTCAGGTTATTCCTTCAGACCAGCGAGCACCGGTAGCCAATTTCAATCCTATTTCGCCCGACTACTTCAAAACAGTGGGGACGCAGCTGGTCAGCGGAAGGCACTTCAACGCCGATGACAATCATGACCATCCGGGCGTGGCGATCGTGAACGAGGCATTCGTGCGCAAGTATTTGCCGGACGGTAACGTCATCGGCCGGAGGATAAAGACAAACCAGGCACCCCGAATCTGGAGAGACGATCGCTATGCATGGTTCCAGATAGTCGGAGTTGTGCGCGACGTTAAGAACAGCGGATTAAAAGAAGCGGGCGAGCCAACCTACTATCTTCCGGCGGCCCAGGTACCGTTACAGGACATGATGCTGCTCGTGCGAACGTCGAGCGAGCCAACGGCGATTATTTCATCCGTTCAACGTGCGGTGTGGACGATTGATCCAAACCAGGCGATCTCGGATGTCAAGACGATGGAGCAAGTTATTTCAGATAGCGTGGCCCAACCGCGATTCAACATGTTTCTCATGGTCATGTTTGGAGTGCTTGCGTTATTGCTTGCGGTGGTCGGAATTTATGGATTGCTGTCGTACGCAGTAACACAACGTAAGCAGGAACTGGGGATTCGCATGGCACTTGGTGCGAATCGCGTTGATGTCTTGAAACTTGTATTACGTCAGGGGATGACGCTGGCTTTGTTGGGTGAAGCGGTTGGGTTAATAGGAGCACTGGCACTAACGCGCGTGATGCGTGGATTGTTGTTCGGCATTGGCCCATTCGACGCCGGTACATTTGTCACTGTCGCTATCGCGACGACATTGGTTGCTCTGGCTGCTTGCTATATTCCGGCGCGACGAGCAACGAAGGTGGATCCGTTGGTGGCACTTCGCTACGAATAACCAGGAGCAGGAGCACGCGGCAGAAGCAGGCACTCTCTTTCCTGCTGCTGCATCCTGCTCGTGCGCCGAATCTTCTTTGGAGGCAAGACATTGGAAACACTCTGGCAGGACATTCGTTACGCCGTGCGCATGTTGATGAAGACACCGAGCGTGAGCGTGATCGTCGTTATCGCTTTGGCTCTCGGAATTGGTGCGAACACAGCCATCTTCAGCGTTGTCAACGCCGTGTTGCTGCGCCCCCTTCCTTACGAAGAATCAGAACGTCTTTTTCTTCTCAATGAGAAGAGCCAGGTGCTTGATGAGATGTCGATCTCCTATCCAAACTTTGAGGATTGGAAAGCGCAGAATCACGTCTTCGAAGGTATCGCCGTATATAACCGGCAAAGTTATAACCTGACCGGGGTTGGCGAAGCGGAACGAGTTGTGACGGGCCAGGTCTCAGCAGATCTTTTCAAGATTTTGCGCGTGCGACCCGAGCATGGTCGCGTCTTTACAAACGACGAAGATAAGCCGGGTGCTGCTCCAGTCGTAGTTCTGAGTTATGGCCTATGGCAACGACGTTTCGGCGGCGATACGAGCATTCTCAATCAACAGATTACCCTGAACGGAAAAAGCTACACCGTGATTGGCATCATGCCGGCCGAGTATCTCTTTCCCAGTCGCGCCGAAATGTGGGTTCCTGTAGGTACGCTTTCAGATCAGGCGTCCTGGAAAAATCGCGGCAATCACCCCGGCCTTTATGGAGTTGCACGTCTGAAACCAGGGATGACTCAGGAGCAGGCCCAGGCGGACATGGATTTGGTCGCCGGAAATCTCGAAAAACAGTTTCCCGACAACAATGCTGGAAATGGAATAAGAATCCGACCATTGATGGAGATCTTTGTTGGCGATATCCGCCGACCGCTCTGGGTGATCTTCACTGCGGTCGGTTTTGTTCTCTTGATTGCGTGCGCCAACATCGCCAACCTCCTGCTCGCACGCGCAACCGGACGTAGGAAGGAGATGGCGATTCGATCAGCTATGGGTGCGGGACGATGGCGAATCGCTCGTCAGTTGCTGACAGAGAGCGTGCTTTTGTCGATCGCCGGCGGAATCATCGGACTGGTCCTTGCGCGTTTCGGAATTGATTTCATCTTGAAGATTAGCCCCACTGCTATTCCACGCTCGAGAGAGATCGGACTCGATTGGACCGTTCTGGCGTTCACGTTCGCTCTGGCTTTTGTTACAGGGATATTGTTTGGACTCGTTCCAGCTTTGCAAGCCGGTGAGGTTGACGTTAATGAGACTCTAAAAGAGACGGGACGCGGCACAAGTGGTCGACATTGGCTTCGTAGCTCACTCGTTGTTGCGGAGGTTGCTACTACACTCGTACTACTAATCGGCGCAGGGTTAATGATTCGTAGTTTTTATATGCTCCAAAAAGTTAACCCGGGCTTCTCATATGACAATCTGGCGAGCTTCAGTGTTTCGTTACCTGAGAAAAAGTATGTAACTCAAGATCAGCAGTCAGCCTTCTTTAACCGTCTGCTGGAGAACATCGGAACCTTACCAGGAGTTGAGTCAACCGCAGCCGCCTCAGGTTTACCTCTCGGAAACAACGGTTGGCAGACTTCATTTTCGATCGAGGGGCAGCCGCCCCCGGATCCGAAAGATATGCCATTGATGGAGGCTTGCCTCGTTACTCCCGATTACTTCCGTGCGATGCAGATACCTGTCTTGCGCGGACGTGTCTTCACCGATCAGGACAATCGCTCGCATGTTACTCCCGAGGCGGTAAGCAAGCTTCCAGAAGATCGGAGGCAGGCTGCGGGACTGCAATACATTGTTATCGATGAGCTATTTGCGAAGCGTCATTGGCCCAACGAAGATCCAATCGGTAAGACAATCAGGCTCGGAGGTTCAGATCCTGATAACCTGAGGTTGGAAGTGATTGGCGTTGTTGGCAGGGTGAAGATGGAAAGTCTGAGCAAGGACGACAACCGAGTCCAGGGTTACTTCCCGTTTCTGCAGATGCCGGATAATGGAATGACAGTCATCATCAAAGCCGGCTCTGATCCTAATCAGCTGCTTGCTTCAGTAAGAGCAGCAGTGAAATCAATCGATCCCGATCAGCCGATTTATAGCCCGCGCACGATGGGAGAAATCCGCGCCGAGTCTGTCGCGCCGGAGCGCCTGAATCTGACGCTGCTGGCTATCTTCGCCGGTATCGCACTGGTGCTGGCGATTGTGGGTATCTACGGTGTGATGTCCTACTCAGTCACACAACGCACTCGCGAAATTGGCATTCGCATGGCAATTGGCGCACAGCGGCGAGACGTGTTCACGATGATTCTCGGACATGGTATGAAGCTCGCTCTGATTGGAATCGGACTCGGCCTCGGTGGTGCGTTTGCTTTGACTCGACTGATGGCGTCGATGCTGTTCGGAGTCGAGCCAACAGATGCAACAACATTCGCCGGCATCGCTGTCTTGCTTACCTTCGTCGCGCTCTTAGCGTGCTACTTACCAGGTCGACGAGCCACGAAGGTTGAACCGACGGTTTCGCTGCGCTACGAATGAAAAATGAATCGGACTTTGGTCTTTGGTCTTTGTCTTTGGCCTTGGTCTTAGCCTCCTCTTGGGCTAGATCACAAATCCAAACTTCACGGACCAACGTTCAAAGACCAAAGACCGAAGTCCAAAGACCAAGATCCAAAACCTCAAGAGCAAAACCATGGAAACCCTTCTTCAAGACATTCGCTACGGCATTCGCACCCTGTTGAAGCAACCCGCCTTCACTGCCATCGCCATCATCACAATCGCGCTTGGAATCGGAGCTAACACGGCGATCTTCAGTGTTGTCAATGCAGTGATTCTCCGTCCACTGCCATACACGGATGCGGATCGCCTCATGATGCTTTGGAGCACTACAGCGCGGGATGGGAATCAGGAGCAACCATTTTCATTTGCTGACTACGGCGATGTGCGAACTCAAGCCAAATCTTTTTCCCATGTCGCTGCGGCTTCTCCGCTCTGGAACTTCACATTGACTGGCGGTGGGGAACCAGAACCAGTCCAGGGATTGTTTGTATCTCAAAATCTTTTTGACATGCTGGGAGCGCAACCGGCGTTCGGTCGCAACTTCCTCGCTGATGACGATCGCCAGGGAGCAAATCCGGTAGTGATCATCAGCAACGCTCTTTGGCAGAGACGGTATGGCGGAGATCGGAATGTGCTTGGACGGCCACTGACTGTCAGTGGAATCAACGCCACCATCATTGGTGTCATGCCTGCGGACTTTCATTTTCTCGAAGCCGCAGCTGAGCTTTGGGCACCGCTTTCCCAAAACCAGTTTGCTAACAGCAGTCGGAATGTTCGACTACTCTCGGTCGTTGGCAGGTTAAATAGTGGTGTCACAATAAGTCAGGCCAATGCAGAGCTCTCCGCGATTGGTGCTCAACTGGCAGGTCAATATCCGGATACAAACGCGGGTTTTGGTTTGCGTACACTACCGTTGCAGGAACAGGTTACCGGAAAAGTGCGATCGGCGTTGTTGTTGCTGTTAGGCGCAGTCGGACTGGTGCTGTTGATTGCTTGCGCCAACGTCGTAAATCTCATGCTCGTGCGTAGTGCCGGTCGAAGCAGAGAGATTGCGGTTCGAGCGGCAGTGGGCGCTGGTCGATTCCGTTTATTGAGGCAATTGCTTACTGAAAGCATCACGCTGTCGCTGATGGGCGGCGCCGCAGGGGCATTAGTTGCGACGTGGGGAGTCAAGCTCCTTCTAACCGTTAACCCGATTGCTTTGCCTCGCTACAACAAGATCGGAGTTGATTTGAATGTTCTCCTTTTTACGTTGGCAGCATCAGTCCTAACAGGAATTGTTTTTGGACTGGCTCCCGCGTGGCAGATGTTTAGATTCGATTTGCATTCGGTTCTAAAAGAAGGCGGACGTGGAACGGTAGATACAAAACATCACCGGCTGAGCAACGCGCTCGTAACTCTCGAGATCGCAACTGCGTTTGTGTTGCTCATCGGCGCAGGATTATTGATCCGAAGCTTCGCCAGACTCATTGATGTGAATCCCGGGTTCGACACCGAGCACATCCTCACGATGCAGGTAGGTCTTCCGAATGCGAGCTACGGCCAACCGGAGAAACGCATTGCCTTCATGCAGCAGTTGGAAGCGAACTTAAAAGCAATTCCTGATGTGGCCTCCGTTGGAATAGTGACACGCCTGCCACTGTTAAGTGCGCTTAACAACGTCACGACGTATTTATCAATCGAGGGTCGGCCCATGCAGCCGAGCGAAAGACCCGAAATCGATTTTCGCCGCGCGAGCACCGGCTATTTTGAAACGATGAACATTCCGCTACGCAGCGGGCGATTAGTTACGGAGCAGGATGTGGCGAACAACACACATTTAGTTGTTATCAACGAAGCGATGGCGAAGCGTTTTTGGCCCGGCGAAGATCCAGTGGGCAGGCGCATCAGCACCGCGACGTCGTCCGGTCAGCAAACGCAGTGGCAAACTATCGTCGGAGTCGTTGGGAATGTTCGTCATCTCGGCTTAGACACTGAACCTCGTCCAGAGCTTTATTACCACGCGAATACATCTCCACCATTTGGTCCGGTGCTGGTGATTCGGTCCAAGACGGATCCAAAGGCATTGATCTCGCTGGCTCGGGCAAAGGTGAGAGAACTCGACGGTGATTTGCCGATCTCGAATGTGAATACGATGGAGCAACTTGTAGCGCAGTCAGTTGCTCAGCGTCGATTCGGAATGTTTTTGCTCGCAAGTTTCGCTGGCCTTGCGCTTTTGCTGGCAGCGGTCGGCATCTACGGCGTCATTAGTTATTCAGTTGCTCAGCGGACGCAGGAGATTGGAGTGCGTATGGCGCTCGGTGCCCGCACCTCCGACGTACTGAAGCTGATCATGAAGAATGGACTGGTGCTCGCGTGCGTGGGTTTGGCAATTGGTTTGACTGGTGCGTTTCTTCTAACGCGGTTAATGGCGCGTTTGTTGTTTGAGGTTCGACCGACCGATGCTTTGACGTTTGCGATCGTCTCGGTGGGATTGTTGCTGGTGGCATTCCTCGCTTGCTATCTTCCCGCCCGCCGCGCAACGAAGGTGGATCCGTTGGTGGCGTTGCGATACGAATAGGAATGTCGGATTTGGGATTTCGGATTTCGGATTTTGTTCATGGAGACTTGAGCTGTCTCTCCTGGGCAGCCAAGTCATATTCGATTTTTACTTTGCTGCGAAATGTGATTAAGTAACAGTACACAAAAACCGAAATCCGAAATCCGAAATCCGAATTAGACTCGCTGATTTTGCGTTGCTTCCATGCCTCGTATTCTTGTTGCAGACGACCAAGCTGATGTTCTGGCAGCGCTGCGCCTGTTGCTCAAAGG
>Ga0207701_10006758_pt1 | contig 11444 bp, 10 predicted proteins | sample KBSSwiSSwithPhiX_FD_184294 | JGI IMG/M metagenome (GOLD analysis project Ga0207701, IMG submission 184294) | Switchgrass rhizosphere bulk soil microbial communities from Kellogg Biological Station, Michigan, USA, with PhiX - S5 (SPAdes) (version 2) | ecosystem: Environmental > Terrestrial >...
AAAAGCATCCATGTCATGGTCGGGATAATCGGCGACGAGCTCGTGACAAGAGGGCGCCGACCGCTTTGCGTAAACGTTTCACGGTATCACCTCGGCGTTCTCGGAGGAGTCTCTGCTGACCGCATTCGGTAGACGAGCGGCAGCTTCGCTATCCGCGGCGGTGCTATGGTAACAGCGCCGGGAGCGTGCATCAGCGCGAATGCAAACGCCTTTCCCGGCGTTGCAGCGGCGCGCAGGTCGGCCCGATAATCGGACCCCCTCGAGTATGAGCATCTCGAAGAAGGAGCTTCCGTCCGTGGCGAATGCACCCGATGACCTCACCCCAGAAGCGATCCTTGCGCGCGCGACGAAAGCACGCGGCGATATCTTTCCGGAGTGGAAGCCGGTCGCACAGGCGCTTCCGAAAACGTATCACCTCGTCAACGAGACGGTGAGTTACCTGCACCAGTATCACGGGCAGACCGAGGACGCGGACCGTCTCTCGGCGCCCATGAGCGAGCTCATTGCGATCCCTGCGCTCGCGGCGAAGGGCGATCTGCGGCATGCGCCGAACCACATCCGGCGCGCCTATCGGCTCGGGCTGACCAACAAGGCGATCCTCGAAGGCGCGAGTGCCTATGCCGTCGTCGTCGGCTGGGCGAGCCTCACGTTCGTTTCGCTGGCGATCATGGAAGCGAACAATCCGCTTTATCCGTACGGCCAGGCGCCGGAGAGCGGTGAGCCGAAGGCGCTCACGCCCTTTCGGGAGATGCGCATCGGCCGTACGCGCGCCGGCAAAGAGCGCGAGAGCATGGCGGAGATGCCGGAGTGGCGCTATGCAGCGGAAATCGATCCCGAGCTCGTCCGGCGTGCATCGGCTTTCTACGATCATTGTCTGCTCGCCGATGGCCAGGAGGAAACCATCCTCGGCCCGGGACCGCGCGAGCTGATTGCAATCGCCGGATTGTGCGCGCGGGGCGAAGTGGAGCTTGCCACCGAGCACATCCTTCGCGCGTACGATTACGGCATGACCCGGCGCAACGTGCTGGATGCGATCTGCTGCGTGCTGCCGATGACCGGCATGATCACGGCGCAGATCGGACTGCGTGCGATGCAGCGCGCGGACGATGGCGGCCAGGGAACGTGGACGAAGAGTGCGGGCGATGACTGACCGAAGAGCAGTGACGGGTGAGGGGTGACGAGTGACGTGATGGGTGATGGGTGACGAGTGACGGGTGACGTGATGGGTGATGGGTGACGGGTGACGGGGTAAGTCTCAGCGTTAATCCAACACTGAAGTATCAGCGTTAGTCCAACACTTTGAGTAAGGTTTTTGGTTTTTTTCAAGGTTAGGCATGTCTAAAAAACGCGCAGTGCGCAACGCCGCGAGATGGTGCGCTTGGTACGCCGGGGCTGCAGCATGCGCTCGGTAGCAGCGAAGCTTCGTGTGGACGTGAGCACCGTGTCGTATTGGGTTGATCGGGCCGCAGCTCGACGACTGGACCGCATTGATTTCTCGGATCAGAAGACAGGTCGTGCGTCCAATCGCACGTCGCATGCCGTTGAAGAGCACATCGTTCAGTTGAGAAAGACACTGCGCGAGCACAGCGAGCTCGGGGAATATGGCGCGGCAGCGATCCACTCGCAGCTGGTCGCCGAACTGGCGCACCCGCCCTCGGTGGCGACGGTCAATCGTGTGCTTGCACGGCGCGGTTTGCAGGACGGGGTGCGGCGAATCCGCCGGCCGGCGCCGCCTAAAGGCTGGTATTTGCCGGAAGTGGTGGCCGGCCGCGCCGAGCTCGACTGCTTTGATTTCGTCGAAGGCCTGAAGATCGTAGACGGTCCGGTGGTGGACGTGCTGACCGCCAAGAGCCTGCACGGGGCGCTCACCGATGCCTGGGTGGTCGCAAAAAGCACAAAGAGCACGCTGCCGTGCCTGCTCGAGCGTTGGACGCGCGATGGATTGCCGCGCTACGCCCAGTTCGATAACGACACCGTGTTTCAAGGCGCCCATCAGTTCGCCAATACGGTAGGAGCAGTCAGCCGACTGTGTCTGCAGCTGAGCATCGTTCCGGTGTTCGCGGCGCCGCTCGAACACGGCATGCAGAACACGATCGAGAGCTTCAATGGCCTGTGGCAAGCCAAAGTCTGGCAGCGCCACCGCGTCAGTGGCCCGAGCGAACTGCAACGGCGCTCCGACCATTACGTCGCGGCGCATCGTGCCCGAACCGAAGCACTGCGCGAAACCGCGCCAGCAAGACGCCGCATGCCCCGTAACTTCACATTCAATCCGCAGCGTCCGCTTGCTGGCCATATCGTGTTCGTTCGACGCACCACCGAAAAAGGTCACATTCGCATGCTCGGGCAGACCTTCGGTGTCAGTCCGGCATGGCCGCACCGCCTGGTGCGTTGCGAGGTCGATTTCGATCATCACGAGATCCGCTGCTTCGCGTTGCGACGTCGCGAACCACACGATCAGCCCCTCCTCGTCACAATCCCATACCATCGGCCAGACAAACCGTTCAAGGGTGCATTATGAGTGTTGGACCAACGCTGAGACACCGCCACGTCGACGTCAAAATTGTGTTGGACCAACGCTGAGATTCGCCCCGTCACCCATCACTCGTCACCCGTGCCGCGCCACGAATCACCCACCACGAACCACCACAGGTGATCACAGCAATGGCACCATCAACAGCGCCACGATATTGATGATCTTGATGAGCGGGTTCACCGCGGGTCCCGCGGTGTCCTTGTAGGGATCGCCCACGGTGTCGCCGGTCACTGCGGCTTTGTGCGCGTCCGAACCCTTGCCGCCGTGATTGCCGTCTTCGATGTACTTCTTCGCGTTATCCCAGGCGCCGCCGCCGGTCGTCATGGAAATCGCGACGAAGAGACCGGTCACGATGGTACCGATCAGCAAGCCGCCGAGCGCCCGCACGCCCGCGCCGGGGCCCATTGCCCAGTTCATGAGCGTCGCGAGAACGATCGGAACGAGCACCGGCAGGAGTGACGGAATGATCATCTCCTTGATCGCCGCACGCGTCAGCATGTCCACCGCGCGCGAGTAGTCGGGCTTCGCTTCGCCGGTCATGATCCCGGCGATGTCGCGAAACTGTCGCCGCACTTCGACGACCACCGCCCCGGCCGCGCGTCCGACGGCTTCCATGGCCATCGCGCCAAACAGGTAGGGGACCATGCCGCCGATGAACAAGCCGATGATGACCGCCGGGTCGGACAGCGAGAACTGCTGGATCTTGTTCTCGGCCTCGAGGTTGTGCGTGTAGTCCGCGAACAGCACGAGCGCCGCGAGACCCGCGGAGCCGATGGCATAACCTTTCGTTACGGCCTTGGTCGTGTTGCCCACGGCATCCAGCGGATCGGTGACCGCGCGCACGGAGTCCGGCAGATTGGACATCTCGGCAATGCCGCCGGCGTTATCCGTGATCGGACCGTAGGCGTCGAGCGCGACGATCATGCCGGTCAACGACAGCATCGCCGTGGCGGCGATGGCGATGCCGTAGAGGCCCGCGAACTGGAAGGCGGCCCAGATCGCAACGCACACTGCAAGGACCGGCAGCGCGGTCGATTTCATCGAGACGCCGAGTCCCGCGATGATGTTGGTCGCGTGTCCGGTCGTCGACGCGGAGGCGATGTGGCGCACCGGACCATACTCCGTCGCGGTGTAGTACTCGGTGATCGCCATCATGACGCCCGTGAGTACCAGACCCACCACCGCCGCGCCGAAGAGCTTCGTCGCGAGGGGTCCCATCATCGAGTCGGTGATGAACCAGAACGCGATGGCGGCGAGCACACCGGAGACGATCACACCTTTATAGAGCGCCCCCATGATCTTGCCGCCCTGACTCGTCTTCACGAAGAACGTGCCGATGATGGACGCGATGATCGATGCCCCGCCCAGCACGAGCGGATAGAGCACGGAGTTGCCGGCCAACGCCCTGAGGGTCGGATCGGGGTTGTTGGCGAAGAGCAGACCACCGAGCAACATTGTGGCGATGATCGTGACCGCATACGTTTCGAAGAGGTCCGCCGCCATGCCCGCGCAGTCGCCCACGTTGTCGCCGACGTTGTCGGCAATCACGGCGGGGTTGCGCGGATCGTCTTCCGGTATGCCCGCTTCGACCTTGCCCACGAGATCGGCGCCAACGTCCGCCCCCTTCGTGAAGATGCCGCCGCCAAGCCGCGCGAAGATGGAGATGAGCGAACCACCGAAGGCGAGCCCGACGAGCGCGTGCAACGCTCTCTCGGCGCCGAACAGACTCGTGGCAATCCAGTAGTAACCGGCAACGCCGAGGAGACCGAACCCGACGACGAGCATGCCGGTGATGGCGCCACCGCGGAACGCGATGTTCAGCGCGGCGTTGATGCCGTTACGCGCTGCTTCCGCCGTGCGCACGTTGGCGCGCACCGAGATCCACATGCCGGTGTACCCGGCGAGCCCCGAGAACACGGCGCCGACGGCGAAGCCGAAAGCCGTCGGCCATTCCAGCGCAAAGCCGAGTACCACGAAGAGAACGATGCCGACGATCGCGATCGTGCCGTACTGGCGGTTGAGATAGGCCTTGGCGCCCGTCTGCACCGCTGCCGCGATTTCGCGCATGCGATCGTTGCCGCTCGGCTGCGAGAGGACCCATTTGATCGAGAACATCCCATAGAGCAGGGCTGCAACCGCGCACGCAAGCGCGAAGATGAGATACGACGACGACGACATGATCACTCCCGTGTGTTGAGGAATTTATGAATAAGTCCCACGGGGGGCTTATTTAGAGATTCCATGGGCCATTTGAACTTCGGCAGGCCTTTTTGCCGGTGAAGAACGTCGCTGCTCTTCGGGCATTTCACTTCTCGGTGCAGTTCGCTTCGAGCGCGGCGAAGATCCTGTCGCGGATGTCTTCGACCGAACCCTGTCCCTGGATGCCGAGGTAGTGCGGCGCGCGCGCATCGCCGCTCCTGGTCCAGTGGAGATAGTAGTCGACCAGGGGCGCTGTCTGACTGTGATAGGTTTCGATGCGCTTTTTCACCGTCGCTTCGTTATCGTCGGGCCGCTGCACGAGCGGCTCTCCAGTAACGTCATCTACGCCGGGCGTCTTCGGCGGATTGAAATCGATGTGGTACGAGCGCCCGGAAGCGGGGTGCACCCGGCGTCCGCTCAACCGGCGCAGGATCTCCTCGTCTTCCACCTTGAGGTCGACGACGCAGTCGATGTCGATACCGGCTGCACGCAAGGCCTCGGCTTGCGCGAGATTGCGCGGGAAGCCGTCCAGGATGAAGCCCCCCTCGGCATCGACCTGCTTGCTCCGCTCGCGTACCAGCGCGATAACGAGATCGTCCGGCACCAGCTCGCCACGATCCATGTAGCCCTTCGCCTGTCGTCCGAGCTCGGTGCCCGCCTTGATCGCGCCGCGCAACATGTCGCCCGTCGAAATCTGCGGGATCCGGTACTTGTCGACCAGGAACTGAGCCTGTGTACCTTTGCCGGCGCCGGGCTGGCCAAGCAACAGTATTCGCATGAACGTCGGCGGTACGGGACCCGTATCAATTGCGCGGTCTCATGCGGCCGACACACGGTGCCCGCAAGAACTGCCGCGCCCAAAAAAACGGGAAAGTATAGCGGTTTTCAGTGCCTTACGGAACGCGAGCGGCGGGTGCCGAGCTGCCTCTGCACGCGCGCGAGATCCTCGGGCGTGTCGATGCCGGGGTGCGGCGCCGCGCGGCTCACGGCCACGCTGATGCGATAGCCGGCGTAAAGGGCGCGCAATTGTTCCAACGCCTCGAAGCGCTCGATCAGCGCGGGCTTGAGCGTTTTGAACTCGTGCAGAAACGCCGCGCGATACGCGTAGATGCCGAGGTGACGGTAAACGGTGAGACGGGGTGGAATGGCGCGTATGCCTTTCGCGTACGCGTCGCGCGCATAGGGGATGGGGGCGCGGCTGAAATACAGCGCGTAACCGTGTGCGTCCACCACCACCTTGACCACGTTCGGATTCGCCACGTCCGCCGCCCGCTCGATGCGATGACAGGCGGTCGCGATCGCAGCGTCCCGATGCAGCGCAAGGTTCTCGGCTACGCGCCGGATGAGCGTGGGCGGCACGAGCGGTTCGTCCCCCTGCACGTTCACGACGATGCGTCCGGGAGGAAAGCGCCGCTTCGCTGCCACCTCGGCAAGTCGGTCGGTGCCGGACGCGTGATCGCGGCGCGTCATGATGACCTCGAAGTCTGCGCGCTTCACCGCGCTTTCGATGCCCGCGTGATCGGTCGCGACGATGACTTGATCGGCGCCGCTTCTGCGTGCCTGTTCAGCGACGCGCACAACCATCGGCTTGCCACCGAGATCGGCGAGCGGTTTACCCGGGAAACGCGATGAACCGTAGCGCGCGGGGATGACCACCACGAAGTTGAGGTTCGCTTCCCGCTTCACGCCTGACCCCTGTGCAATCGCGGATCGGACGTCACGACCGATCCGCGACGAAACGAAAGGAGGTTACGGAGGAAACGATCGGTGTCCCTCTGTTCCGTAGGGTGGCGAAGCCCGAGCGAAAGGCGAGCGCCACGGTAAACAGCGTGTCGGGACATAGCATCCGACACGCGGCCGATGGAAAGGAGGTTACGGAGGGAAACCATGGTGTCCCTCTGTTCCGTAGGGTGGCGAAGCCCGAGCCGAAGGCGAGCGCCACCTCCTACGCCACTTCCTCTTCAGGCGGAAGCTTGCGCGCTTCGTCCTCCAGCATCACCGGAATGTCGTCCTTGACCGGATAAGCGAGTCGGCACGGGCGGCAGATCAGCTCATTCGCGCTCTTCCGATGGATAAGGGGGCCCTTGCACAGCGGACACACGAGAATGTCGAGAAGACGCGGATTCATACGGAGCTCTGTCGGATCTTGTTTAGGACGAGTGCTGCGAGCGCCGGGTCAGGAACGGCATCCACGCGCAGCGCCCAGTGGTTTTCGGACGCGAACCCGGCGCATTTTACCGCATCCTTCTCGGTCATCAGGATTGCATCGGCGCCTGCGAATGCGACATCCGCTTTCGTTAAAGCATGATGATCGGCGAACGCATGCGCCTCGAACGTGATGCCGAGATCGTGCAGGTGCCGGAAGAAGCGCGATGGATTGCCGATGGCGGCGATCGCATGCACGCGCTGGTTGCGGAAATGGTCGGGGTGCACGATGAAATCGGGATTGAGCAGGTTATGGAACGATCGCCCTTCGAGCTTCATCCAGAAGGCGTCGCGAACGTCATGGAACGTTTGTCCGGGTCCATTGATGACGACGGCGTCCACGCAGCGCAGACGCGAGGACGGTTCGCGCAGCGGTCCCGCAGGAAGCATGCAGCCGTTGCCGAGTCCCCGCTCGCCATCGATCACGGCCAGCTCCACGTCGCGAGCGAGCCCGTAATGCTGCAGTCCGTCGTCACTCACGATCACGTCGCACTCGGGAAACGCGGCGAGCAGGGCCCGCGCCGCAGCCGCGCGATCGCGTCCGATATATACGGGACAGCCGCTGCGCTGCGCGAGCAGAACCGGCTCGTCGCCGCACGTCAGCGGATCGTCGTCAGGCGTGACGCGCCGGCAGGTGCGAATCGCCCCGCCATATCCGCGGCTGACGATACCGACGCGTCGACCGTTCCGCTCGAGAACGCCCGTCAACCACAACGTCATGGGTGTCTTGCCCGTCCCACCCACTGTGACGTTGCCAACCACCACCACGGGTGCGCTCACGCGCTGGCGCGAAAAAAGCCCGCTCCGATAGCAGGCCCGGCGCACGCTGACCGCTGCGCGAAAGAGCAGGCTCAGCGGCCACAGGAGCGCACTTACGGCCGTAAAGCGCTGCCAGTGGCGCTCGAGCCACATGCCCTCACTCAGAGCCCATAACATAATGAGCGGCGGCGCGCGCTGTCACGATTTTCGCTCAGATCAAGGAGCACGACGCCGAGGTGGGCGAAAAGTCGTGACAGCCCTTCGGGTTGCGGCCAAAATCGCGCCTTACTGCGTCGGCCACCTCGACCGTATTCTCGATACGCTCTTCGGCGTCCTCCTTGTCATCCACAATTTTGGCTCGCAACGCGCATTCGCGTCATTGTGTTACGGGCTCTTAGTATTCTGAATCGTGAACGTGATGCGGCCGTAGCCCGCCGCCTGTGCGGCTTCCATCACTCGCACGACTGACTGATGCGACGCCTGTGCGTCGGCGTTGATGACGATCACAGGCTCTTTCATGCCACCGCCGGCGCGCTTGATCTCCTGCACCAGTGTGTCGCGGTTTGCCTGCCCCAGCACGTTCTTGTTCACCGAGTACGTGCCTTTCGCATCCACACCGATATCGATCTGGTCCGGACGCTCGGGCGCCTTCGCCGCGTCGGCGGTCGGCAGATTGATCTGCAGTTCCGAGAAGCGCGAGTAAGTGGTGGTCACCATGAGAAAGATGAGGATCACCAGCAGGACGTCGATCAGCGGAATGAAGTTGATCTCCGGCTCCTCGCGGCCGACGTGACGCCCGAATCTCATACCTGCCGCTCACCATGCACGAGCTCGACCAGTTTGATCGCCTGCAGCTCCATATCGATGAGCAGCGCGTCCACCTTCGCCCGCAAATAGCGATAGAAGATCATGCTCGGCACGGCGACGACGAGACCGAAAGCCGTGTTGTAGAGCGCGATCGAGATACCATGCGCGAGCACGAGCGGATTGCCGCCCTGCGGCGTCTGCGACCCGAAGATCTCGATCATGCCGATGACCGTGCCGAACAGCCCGAGCAGGGGCGAGATCGCCGCGATGGTGCCTAGGCTGGTGAGGAAGCGTTCGAGCTCGAGCGCCACGGCCCGGCCGGCTTCTTCGATCGCTTCTTTCATGATGGTCATGTCGCTTTTGACGTTGCGCAACCCGGCCGCGAAAATCTGCCCCAACGGGGACTCGGAGGCCAGCCGATCGATCATGGCGGGTGTCACGCCATTCTGCCGCTGCTCCTGCACGACCTGACTGAGCAGATTGCGCGGCATGACGGCGCTTTCGCGCAAGGACCACATACGCTCGCCGATGATGGCGAGGGCAATAACGGAACAGAGAAGGAGGGGCCAGATCGGCCATCCGGCTGCCTGAATGATGGAGAACACGTGTTACTCCGGAAAGGTGGCCGACACTTTAGCCGCCACCCTCTGTTTCATCAAGGCAAAGCTCAAGTGACACATAATCAGACGGCGCTAAGTGCAACTTCGAACGACCAATTTTCTTTTTCCACATTCTCTGTGGATAACTCTGTGCACAATCTGTCGGAACTATCCCTAAGTGGTGCCCGGGTATAGGAATTTCGCGCGCCGATTAAAAATTAGACCTGCCTTTTTTTAACTATAAATCATGGGCTTGTGTTAATTCCCCGGGGAGACGGGGGCTTTTTCAGGGGGGCTTATGAAAGAAATGTGACCGCTGTGGATGAACCACATCGCGCGACCTTTTTCAAGTGGCCGCGTGAGCCATTGAATCGTATGGTATTTCTTGCCGATTCCTGCTTCAACACTCTCTTTTTTACCGATGACAACGTTCTCGACCACACCCGATCTACCGGGTTTCCCGCCGCCGGTGCCGGTGATCGGCGTCGCCCAGCTCAACCGGCTGGCCCGCGAGCTTCTCGAACGACATCTGCCGCTCATGTGGGTCGCCGGGGAGCTGTCGAACTTCCGCCGCTACGACTCCGGCCACTGCTACTTCACGTTGAAAGATGCCGATGCACAGGTCGACTGCGTGATGTTCAGGCTGAAGGCGCAGCTGCTCGGCTGGCAGCCGGAAGATGGCATGCGCGTCGAGGTGCGGGCCTGCCCCACGTTGTTCGAAGCGCGAGGCAAGTTCCAGCTCACGGTGGAAGTCATGCGGCGAGCGGGGCTCGGCGCGTTGTACGAAGCCTACGCGCGGCTGAAGGCGCGACTTGAACACGAGGGATTGTTCGATGCGACGCGAAAGCGCGCATTGCCGCGTTTCCCGCGCTCCCTCGGCATTATCACGTCACCCCAGGCTGCCGCGCTGCGCGACGTGCTGACGACGTTGAAGCGCCGTATGCCCAGCCTGCCGGTGATCATCTACCCGACCCCGGTGCAGGGGGAGGGTGCCGCGCTGCGCATTACCCGCGCGGTCAGGCTCGCCAGTGCGCGCGCGGAATGCGACGTGCTCGTGCTGTGCCGCGGTGGCGGCAGTATCGAAGATCTGTGGGCCTACAACAACGAAGGCCTCGCGCGCGCGATCGCGGACTGCGCAATTCCCATGGTCGCAGGCATCGGACACGAAACCGATTTCACGATCGCCGATTTCGTCGCCGACGTGCGCGCGCCGACGCCGACTGCGGCGGCGGAGCTGGTAACGAGCGACCGTCTGGAACTGTGCGAGCAGCTACGGCACATCACGTCGCGCCTGCAGAGGCTGGTGCAGCGGGGACTCGAAAACCGGATGCAGCGCCTGGATTACCTCTCGCGCGGCCTCGTACATCCGGGTGATCGCATACGCAACCAGCGGCAACACCTCGCGCACCTCGCGACGCGACTGGGCGGCGCGTGGCAAAGAGCGGCCGAATCCCACACCTGGCACATACGCGGTCTCGCCCGCGACCTGCAACGCTCGAAGCCCGATCTGCACGCGCGGGAGCAGCGCCGGGGCGAGCTGGGCCGGCGTTTGCGAGAGAGTGCCCATGCGGGGTTGTCGGATGCACTCACGCGTCTTTCGGGGCTCGAAAGCCACCTGCGGCACCTCGATCCGAGCCGCGTTCTGGAGCGCGGCTACAGTATCGTGCTCGATGCATCGGGGGCGATCGTGCATGACGCCGCACAGATAAAACCTGGCGACGACGTCGCCCTGCGGTTCGGACGCGGCGAGGCGACGGCGGAAGTGAAGAGCACGAAGCGCGACTGACGCGCAGGGTCTGAGGCTCACACGCGCAGCGCATCCAGCTGCCCCTGCACATATTCGAACACGCGTCCGGCGACGTCCGGTTCCAGGCTATCGAAAATCATCACGTCGGACATGGCGCGCAGCCATGTCAGTTGTCTTTTCGCGAGCTGGCGGGTCGCGGCGATGCCTTCGCTGCGCAGCGCTTCCTCGCCTAAACGGCCTTCGAGGAACTGCCATGCCTGCCGATAGCCGACGCAGCGCATCGAGGGCATCGTCGCGTCGAGGCCGTACTCGTTGCGAAGACGTTCGACTTCGGCGACGAGGCCGGCGGCAAGCATGTGGTCGAAGCGCTTCTCGATTTCCTCATGCAGGCGAGCGCGGTCGGACGGAATGAGCGCGATGCGTATCGGCGTGTATGGAAAATACACATAGCGCGGCTTCCGTAAGAGCTCGCCGAGCGTTTTGCCGGTGATGTGATAGATTTCGAGCGCACGTTGGATACGCTGCGCATCGTTTGGATCGAGCCGCCGCGCCGTCTCCGGATCGACACCCGCCAGCCTGGCATGCACCGCGGGCC
>Ga0207701_10006759_pt1 | contig 11443 bp, 14 predicted proteins | sample KBSSwiSSwithPhiX_FD_184294 | JGI IMG/M metagenome (GOLD analysis project Ga0207701, IMG submission 184294) | Switchgrass rhizosphere bulk soil microbial communities from Kellogg Biological Station, Michigan, USA, with PhiX - S5 (SPAdes) (version 2) | ecosystem: Environmental > Terrestrial >...
GCAAGTCGCGCATCACGTCCTCGCGGGAGATAGTGCCCGCAAGCCGCTGGTTGCTGTCGATCACCGGCATGCTGCGGAGCCGATGATCGATCATCAGCTGAACCCTCGTCAATCTGGTATCCGTCCCGGCCGGCGAAATTGATCGAGATCAACTTCAGTGCGACAGCAGGGAACAGCGGTTCGAAGGATTCATGAGCCGTCGCGTCACACCCCCGAGAATCCACTCGCTCAGTCTGGAGTGACCATATGCGCCGGCAACGACCACGCCGGCGCCGACGTCCGATGCGATTCGCTCCAATTGCGTGGCGGCGTCATCGCGTTGCTCGGGCACCTGAAGCGACGCGTCTACGCCGTGTCGCGACAGCCACGCCACGACATCCTCGACCCGGGACAACGCGGCGGCGCGGTCGGCCTCGTCCTCGACTATTTCGGCAATTGTGACTTCGGTTGATCTATGCAGCAGCGGCAGCGCGGCGCTGAGCGCGCGCCTTGCTTCGGCGGTGTCCTTCCAGGCAACCAGGACACTTCGCAGGTCCAGCCAGTTGCAGGTCTCGGGAACGACCAGCAGCGGGCGTCCGACCTGCATCACGAGATCGTTCGGATTGACCTGCACAAACGGATCGGCCAGGCCGCCGCGGGCGGCTTCGCCGACCACGACGATGTCGCAGGCGCGGGCCTGCTGGACGACGAACCGCGTGGGAAAGTCCTCCGCGCAGCGCCATTCCAGTTCAACGCCACGGCTTTGCATCGCCGCACGGAATTCACCCTCCAGGTCTTTCAGGCGGTTCTTGACCGCGGCCCACCCTTGGTCGATCTGCCTCTGGGCCGGTTCGCCGTCGGTGAAATAGAGCGGCGGACTGAATTCGGCGGCGGCAATTCCGATCACCCGGGCACCAAACCGCTCCGCTAGTTGTGCGGCAATCTCCAGCCGCGCATCATTTGCCTGGCCGAGGGCCAAGGCGACCATCGCCGTCTTATACGTCATTGCTCCCTCCGAATTCTGGCGCGTTTCATCCTGTAAGCTGATGGCCGGCGGAGAAATTGAGGCAGATCAACAAACCAAGGTATGATCCAACACCTCAAATCCCGGCGTTCGGCCGCATCAGAAGCGCCATCCTGGAAAGCCGTCCTGCCGGCGGCTAAAGGGCGCGACCTCCGGCAAACTACTTAGGGGTCTCCCCTTAGGGTATCGCGCGAAATTTTCAGCCTTCGCTGCCCCGGGTAGCGTTTGGTCATCGCCGCAAAGGAGATGGCTAATGCTCACCCAATCGCTCGATACCGTCAACTCAGCCAAGGCCACTCCGGTCCCGTTTGCCAGGCCCGACCAATTCTGCGTCCTCACCGGGCATGCTGGTCTGGTGGCAACGGAGTATGGGTACCGGAAGGACGAGGAGATCTATGGCGAAGATGAGCCCGCAGATTATGTCTATCAGGTGATCCGCGGCGCGGTTCGGACCTACAATTTGCTGTCCGACGGCCGCCGGCAGATCGGCGCATTTCTCCTGCCGGGCGATGTCTTCGGCCTCGAATCTGGCACAAACCACCGTCTCGCAGCGGAAGCCATCATCGATACCACCGTGCGCCTCGTAAAGCGCTCCAGCCTCGAGCATGCCGCGGGCGTCGACGTCCAGGTCGCACGCAGGCTGTGGAGCATGACGGCGGGTGAGCTGCGGCATGCGGAGGATCACATGCTGTTGCTCGGACGCAAGAACGCGATGGAACGCGTTGCGAATTTCCTCCTCGAGATGGACCGCCGCCTCGCCGTCGCCGGTATGATGGCGCTACCGATGTGCCGCCGTGACATCGGCGACTATCTTGGCCTGACGCTGGAAACGGTGTCACGGGCGTTGTCGCAACTCCATGGCGAAGGTGTGCTCGGATTTTCCGGTGCCCGTCAGATCGTGCTGCGCAATCGCCAGCGCCTGCGCAGCATGGACGCCTGACGCAGGCAATCGGCTCGCCGCGTGACATCGCGGATTGCCTGCAAACACGCCTGGCGTCGCGCCTCCTGACGCGCGCGCCGCGACTCGTACCTTCACGTCGTTTGATCTACCGCAACGACGCGGCGCCGTCTTACGGGGCATACTGTGCCAGTTCAGCACGTTAGGGAGCGCTCCATGGCAACCCAGACCAAAACCTACCCGATCGTCGAAAGCGCCATCAATCTGTTCGGCGACTGGCTCAATCACCGGCGGGAGATGCGCGAGCTTCGCGATATCAACAGCGGGGATTTCGCACGCATTGCGCGGGACCTTTCCGTGACCCCTGCCGAACTCGAAGCTGTCGTTCGTCGGGGACCGCACGCCAGCGATGAGCTGCCACGGCTGCTGAAATCCCTCGGCATCGACGAAGCCGCATTGTCGCGCACGCAGCCTGTCCTGCAGCGCGACATGGTGCGTGTCTGCGCTTCATGTCAGCAGAAGGTGCTGTGCGACTACGATCTCGACGCGGGTACCTCGGCCCAACGCTATGAGGAGTACTGTCCCAATGCGCCGGCAATCGACGAACTTGGCGGGAAGTCCTGAGGCATCGTCGGCCGCAGTTCGTCAGCGACCGCCGGGCTGATTGCGAAACCGACCAGGGACAAGGCCTCCAGCTGAGGTGACCCTGATCGCGATTGGAGCCGGAAGATCGCAGCAGTCAGTTGAAATCAACCGTCGTCTCGATCTCGCGAAGCTTCTGGACCAGGTCGTCGCGTTTCTTGCATGGCGGAAGCGTTTCGACGTCGGCTCGAACTCTGCGGGCCAGATCGACCAGCCGGGCTTCAAGTGTCGTATTGTAGCCGACCTGATGGCGCTGCATGGCCTTACTCCGGGGCTTCAAGTTCGCGGTATTGCCGGCCCGCCTGATCCGACTTCCTGGGATCGGTGCAAAACGGGATCATGTCGGAATGGTCGCACCTTGCGCATTCAAAGGTACGATACTCGTACCCGTTTGGGCCGGGCATGATCCGAGCCAGCATCATCAGAGTCTTGCACCTTGGGCAGGCCGGCCGGTCAAATGAGAAGCCGCGCGGCCCCGTCGTATGGGATTGGGAATCAGGCATGCGATGCACCCTGTGGCGGGGCGGGAGCGCAACACTCTCGGTCACCGATGGAAGCCCCGGGGGCGCGGTGCGGTGATCATTCATCATGGCGCGCTGCGGTCCAGCCTCGCTGCCCAATATTGCTCACAGGCCAAAAGAAAATAACGCGTCGTTGGCGAGTTCGGGCAGTCCCGGATCAAATTGGGACAATTTGCCCTCAAGTCATCACTGCAAGCCAAATCGAATGGCGCCGTCTCGCCTCACTCACCCTTGTAATTCAATAGCTTATGCCTAAAAATGCATCCTTGCTTTCAACGGCCTGATTTCGTCGCATACGTCCGGCACCTAATGCCAAGTTGACAAGCTCCGGGTTCCGCGGCGACGTAAACATTTCCTGGAGGACACAACCGATTTCCTTTCGTACGCCTCTTACGCTTCTCCTGATATCTTTGAGCACGATTGCCGCGGTCTGGTGGTGGTTAGCCACGCCGGTCACGCTTGCGCTTGCGCCGATCGATCCCGCGGCAAAGCTGGATTGCGTGTCGTACGCGCCATTCCGCAAGCATCAGACACCCTGGAATTCAACCGCCATCATCAGTCCGGAACAGATCGCGGAGGATCTCGCCGAACTTGCCAAAATATCCAAATGTATCCGCACCTATTCCGTCGAAAACGGATTGGACAAGGTGCCCGAACTCGCTTCCCGGGTCGGACTGAAGGTTATTCTGGGGATCTGGCTCGGCCGCGACCGCGCCAAGAATGCGCTGCTGATCGACACCGCGTTATCCGCAGCCGAGCAGCATCGCGATGTCGTCTCGGCGCTGATGGTCGGCAGCGAAGTGATGCTGCGAGGAGAAATGCTCGCGTCCGATCTGCGGAAAATCATCCTCTCGGTCAAGGCGCGCACCAGCATCCCCGTGAGCTACGCCGACGTCTGGGAATTCTGGCTTCGCTATCAGGAACTGTCCGACACCGTCGACTTCGTCACGATTCACATCCTGCCCTACTGGGAAGACCTCCCCGTTCGTGCCGAGGACGCCGCCGCCCACGTCGATGATATTCGCAAACAGGTGGCACGCGCTTTTCCTGGCAAGGAAATCCTGATCGGCGAGGCCGGGTGGCCGAGCAAGGGACGGATGCGCGACGGCGCCCGGCCCTCCCGCATCAACCAGGCGCGTTTCATCTCCGGGATTCTCGATCACTCGAGGCAACAGAACTATCGCGTCAATCTGTTCGAGGCCTATGACGAGCCATGGAAGCGTCAGTGGGAAGGCACCGTGGGTGCGCATTGGGGCCTGTTCGACGGGGAGACCCGCGCCTTGAAATATCCGCCAGGGGTCGCCATCAGCGATTATCCGTTCTGGAAGCTGCAACTGGGCTTTGGTCTCGTGCTGTGCATATCCGTGTTTGCCGTTGCATTCTGGACGGCGAGAGACCGGCAGTCATCGCCCGGTTTGGCGGCGTGGGCAGCGATAGCGATCTCTGCGACCACAGGCGGCGTTGTGCTCGGCGTGAGCGCAGAGCAGCTGCTTTACGAGAGTTACGGCGTCGGAGACCCGCTGATGCGGGGCCTGCTGCTGGTTGCGGGACTAACGGCTTTGCTGATGTCATCCAACGCCGTGATGTCCGGACGCGCGCTACCGACATTCATGGAATTGATGCACCAGCACGAGCGCAGAACCCTGTCGTTCCCGACGATGGTTCTGGGGCTGGCGCTCGCCGTGACCACGCTGATCGCGGTGGAAAACGCCCTCGCCTTCGTGTTCGACCCGCGTTGGCGCGATTTCCAATTCGCGGGCCTCGCCATGGCCGCAGTGCCGTTCTGGGCACTGGCGTTGCTCAACCGCCCCAATTCGGGCGCACGCCCGCTCGCCGAGACCTTGTTCGCAACCCTTCTCGCCGCGGCTACAATCTATGTCACCTTCAATGAGGGTTTCAACAACTGGCAGTCGCTGTGGACTTCCATGGTCTATGTGCTGCTGATCGCGACACTGTGGCAGGCCCGCTCCGTTGCCGTTGCAAGAGCTGCATCGACCAGGCCGATCGTGTTTTCGGAGGTCGGCCTGAGCAGGGAGGGGAAAGCGGCGGCGCTGGATCCGGAGCCAACAATGCTCCGCGGAGCTGTCGCACGGGTTCGCGGCGACGATCAGCGCCCCAGGCCCTAGTCCAGGTTCCAAAAACTCCGCCCTTGCGGACTAGAATTGCCCAATGACCAAAGGTGCAGCGGTGTTGTTCAACAAATTCTCCCGGCGCCATCTTGCCAGACTGGCCGGGTCGCTTGCGCTCGGAATAACGGCAAACCCGGTCAACTCGAGTCCGGCAGCCGATCAGCAGACCCAAAACCACGCCGCAAGTTTTCCGATCGACTTTCGATGGGGAACCGCCACGTCGGCCTATCAAATCGAAGGAGCCGTCGACGAGGACCAACGCGGTCCGTCGATTTGGGACAGCCACGCGCATCGGCCCGGGACGATCCAGGACCGCAGCAACGCCGACCACGCCAACGACCATTATCATCTCTACAAGGACGACGTTCAGTTGATGAAGGCACTTGGCGCGAAGGCCTACCGGTTTTCGATTGCATGGCCTCGCGTCTTTCCGGAAGGCACAGGTTCGCCGAACCCGAAGGGTCTCGATTTCTACAACCGGCTGCTGGATGAACTGCTGGCGAACGGCATAGAGCCGTTTGCGACGATGTATCACTGGGATTTGCCGCAGACGCTTCAGGATCGATACGGCGGCTGGATGTCGCGCGACACCTCGAAGGCGTTCGCCGACTATGCGGGCTACGTCGCAGAGCATCTCAGCGATCGGGTCAAACATATCTTCACGATCAACGAGTGCTCCAGGCTTGTTCATCTGGGTTATGGTATCGGTGCGGACGCTCCTGGCCTCAAGTTGCCTCAACAGGAACTGAACCAGGTGCGCCACCATGTGGCGCTGGGGCATGGTCTTGCGGTGCAGGCCATCCGGGCAAGTGGACGAGCTGGTACCAAGGTCGGGCCGGCGGAAAACCTCGTCATCTGCGTGCCCGCGATCGAAACGGCCGCGAACATAGGTGCGGCGGAGACCGCCACGCGCGAAGTCAACGCAGGTTACCTGACCGTGATGATGGAGGGGAAGTATACGGAAGCCTATCTCGCCGACACCGGCAAGAATGCGCCGAAATTCACGGCCGAGGATTTGCGCATCATTTCATCACCGGTCGATTTCGTCGGTTTGAACGTCTACACGCCCCATCATTACGTCGTTGCGTCCGGGAATGTTTCCGGCTTTACCCTGGCGCCGCTTCCCGCATCGTTTCCGCATATGGACGCGCCCTGGCTCAAGATCGGCCCGGAGGCGATGTATTGGGCGCCGCGTCACATGGAAAAGATCTGGGGCGTGCGATCGATCTACATTACCGAGAATGGCACGTCGGCCGCTGACCAGCCTGCCGCCGACGGCCATTTCTATGATGTCGACCGCATCATGTATCTGCGCAATTACCTGACGCACCTGCAACGCGCGACATCGGAAGGCGTGCCCGTCAACGGGTACTTCCTCTGGAGTTTGATGGACAATTTTGAATGGACCGACGGGTTTGAAAAGCGCTTCGGGCTCTACCATGTCGACTTCAGGACGCAGCGGCGGACAGCGAGGCTGAGCGCTTCCTTCTATCGCGAGACGATCGCACGCAACGCGCTGGTTTAGCCGCGTGCCTGGTCAGCTCCGGCCAGGCAGCTACGGTTGCTCACAAAATCGTCTTGCCGGAATCGTGCGCGTAGGGCTGAATTGAAGGCGGGTCCATGGCGCGACACCTGGGCATCCAGCCTCGCACCATCTTTCCCGCGAGCCCCCGCCGTCCCCAAAGCCGGCGGGGGTATCATTTTAAGGCGGCTTACATCGCCTCGCCAGCGTCGTGCCCGGAAGTGACTTCGACCTGGAATAATCCGGGTCATATGGTGTAAGGCGTTTTGATGCTGGAACTTGTGGTCATCAAGCGCCGCCGGGGCTGGGACTGGCGGATGCGCGATAAAAACGGAACGGTCATCGCGGGCGGGCGGGAAAAAACCCGGCCGGCTGCCCGGTATCACGCGTATCGCGCGTTATTCCTGTCGATTGCGGCCGGGTGGAAGGCAACCGATACCCCAGCCCTCTCGGGCAGGCCCGGCGCGGGTCGGCAGATGAATGTCTGGACAAGCTGGCTGCCCGGCCGCTAGCACCCCCGGCAAATGCCGGTGAACTTGCTGGTCTCGATCGGGCCGTGCGGGCGCGCAGGCGTCCTTCCCGATCTTGCCTGGCGTGGGACGATGACCCGTTGCGAGGCGCCGACGCCGACATAGGACGGCGCTGCGACGCGCGCGGGCGGAGACGACGGGTTGAGCGCTCCGTAACTGGTTGGCGGCGGCGGTACGTTGGTGCCAAGTGGCGGAATCCGCGCGGCGTTGCCGATTCCGCTGGGGTCGCCGATCACACTGGGGTTGGCCGGGCCGTACGGAATCCCGTTGATCGCCGAATTGCCGGCGCCAGCCGATCCAGCCGGTGGCGGAAACTGCGCCAGGGCGCAACCCGGCGTCATCAGGCTGCCAAGCAATACCAAGCGGACAAGCGTCGAATGGCGGGCCATTGGATCTCCTCGGGGTTGCCAACCCAAACGATCATGTGGGGAGAGCGTTCGCGGTTTTGAAGTCCGCCCTTCATTTTCCGGAGTAGGCAGGATAGCGCGAATCAGACCTACTTTGTCAGGCGATCACAGCTGAGATTCCGGCGGCATGACCCAGCCTGAGCTCTTCGAGTCCGATATCCGCGCCCTGCAGCAATTGCTGCGCGCCGCCTGGGAGCAACTCGGCGATCCCTCCCTCACGGCCTTCACCCGCCGCGAACTGCGCATCCAGATGAAGCAGTACAGCGCCGACCTGAAGGCTCAGCTTGAAAAGGCGGCGCGCCAACCGCCGTCAGTCCGGGATTCAGGCCGCACCTTCGTCAAGCCTGATCTTCGTATCCTGGCTTGAAGCAAAGGGTGAATCCCGACCTGCCAGGCTTCGTCGCCAGCCTCATGCCTTTTTGCTTTTGAGTACCTTCGCGCGCGCACCCGCGGGCGTCTTCTTCAATTTGCCCTGATTGTAATCAATGGCGGCACGGACGAGATTCGTGAGCGCAGGCTCATTGATCTTGTCACCCTCGAGAAAATCGATCGCACGCCTCGCATTGCCTTCGAGGCCCGCATTGAAGAGCTTGTCGGGATCCGGGAGCTTCGCCCCGTGCAGAAAGGTGAGCTTCACCTTGCCTTTGTGGGCGTTGGCGACCGCGATCATGCCATCGCGGTACCACACCGGGCTTCCCATCCATTTCCATTCCTCGATGATGTCGCGATCGGCGCCAAGAATGCACTTGCGGATGCCGGCGAAAGTCTTGCCACGCCAGTCCGTGATGCCCGCGATCAATTGGTCGATGCGTTCCGAGGGATTCATTTGATCTTTCTCACGGCTTTCGAAGCGGTCCGGGACGACTTCCTGCTATTTTGCTGCGACAATGATCGTGCGTTTACCGAACCACATGCTGCGAAAGAGGCGCAGCGCGACGAGCACGGGCTGGTAGCCGAGGCAAGGCCACGGCTCACGAAAGAGCTCCCACCACGCGCTCGAGCTCGGCGAAGAATTTCTGCCAGCCGTGCTTGGCGCCCCCGAACGCCTGCTTCTGCTCCGGCCGGAAGCCCGATTGCTCCATGCGCAAACGGGTCCCGACGCGCGTTGGGGTAAGCGTGAAGGTGACCACACTCTTCAGATCGAAGGCGGCGTCGTCATGCGCAAAATTCCAGGTGTAGGACAGCGTCTTGTTAGGCTCGACCGCGAGGACCTCACAGTCCAGAACGCCGCCCCACGCTCCGCGAAGATTGAAACTGTGGCCCACGACCGGCTTGAAGTCGTTCTTCATCAGCCATTCCTCGATCAGGTGTGGTTGCGTGAGCGCGCGCCAAATCTTTTCCGGCGGATAAGGGATTTCGCGTTCGACAATGACGGTGCGCGTTTCGGTCGCAGTGGTGGTCATTGATCCATCCTCTTGAGCAGATCTTCGAGGTCGTCGAACCGGCTTTGCCAGAAGCCAGCCATCCGGCTTGTCCAGTCGACCAGCGGGGCAAGCGCGCCGAGTTGCGCGCTATAGTGGGTCTGGCGGCCTGCGTGACGGTCGCACACCAGACCGGCCCGCCGGAGAACGCCGAGATGCTTGGAGACGGCCGGCTGCGACACCCCGGACTGGGCCGTCAGGGCCCCCACCGTCTGCTCCCCTTCGCGGCATAATCGTTCGAACAGCGCCCGCCGCGTCGGATCCGCGAGCGTTCTGAAGAGCACGTCATGCGCGTTCGGCATTTTGAAACCCATAACCCAATGGTTATTGAATAACGTATAACCATCGAGATATGGATTAGTCAAGACTGGAGCGACCCAAGGACTTCGAGACTGGACCGTTCTACTTTGCATGGGGTTGTTTTCGTAATTTTGCGCGCGGGGTCCTGCGGTCAACCGCGGCCGCCCCCGCTATCTGCACCTTGTTGATAACCCGCCGTCCCCTGCTCCCGCCGAGAGACACGCCGCCTTGGTGTGCTATCGGCATATCGGCCTGACTAACGACGGACAGAACAGATGCGGATCACTCTCGTCGGCTCCCGCCATTTCGGCGTGACGACCTTCAACATGCTGCGTCAACACGAGGTCGAGATCGCGAGAGTCGTCGTCCATGACGGTGAAGACCGGCTTGCCGCCGCGGCCAAGGCCGCAGGCGTCGAGGTTGTGGTGCAGGCCGATCCCAAATTCGTGGTGGCGTCGGAGATCGCGCCTAGCAGCGACCTGATCGTGACCGCCCATAGCCACGCCCGCATCACGAGGGAGGCGCTCGCCGCCGCCAGGCTCGGCGGCATCGGCTATCACCCCTCGCTGCTGCCGCGGCACCGCGGCATCGCCGCAATCGAATGGACGATCAAGGAAGGCGATCCGATCGCCGGCGGCACCATCTATCACCTGGCCGACCGGATGGACGCCGGCGCGATCGCCGCGCAGGAGTGGGTATTCGTCAAGAAAGGCGAGACCGCCCGCGAACTTTGGGAGCGAGCGCTGGCCCCGCTTGGCCAGAAATTGCTCGGCGAGGTCATCGATTACGCCAAGGCCCACAAATCGCTGCCCGCCAAGCCCCAGGACGAGCAATTTGCCACGCAGGCGCCGAGCCTTTCCGACGCCAAACACTGACCGGGCTGCGGCTTTACCCGCTCAAGCTTCCATAGAGCGAATATCGAGCGATTCAGGATAATTTTTCTGTTCCCAAGGGGGAACAAGAATCACTATCATGTGTTTGACACTACGGGAACATTCCATGTTGTTGCGGCGCACCAAAGTTTGAACACATTGTTCCCGGATAAGGCGCCTCATCACACACATCTCGGGGAACTGACCCATGCGCACCAATCGCATCCGTATTCTGCTTTCTGCTTCGTTTCTTGCCACCGCCGCCCTTGCAGCCGCCCCCGCCGCCGCCCAGCAGCCCTATGACGGCCTGTGGCAGGTTACCGTCGTCACCAAAAGCGGAAGTTGCGATGCGCAGACGGCTTCAACCGTAACTGTCAGCGACGGCAAGATTACCGGTTCCGGCGCCCCGGTTTCCGGCACTGTCAGTTCCGGGGGACTTGTGCGAGTCTCGATCAATGGTGCATATGCGGCCGGTCAACTCAGCGGCAACTCCGGATCGGGGAAATGGAATGGGGCATCAGCTGGCGTACCATGCAGCGGTCGATGGGAAGCCTCCCGTCAGTAGAACAAGCCCAACATCAGAACTCTTCGCCAACGCGCGGCGGCTGACATTCGCAGCCGCCGCGTTTTTCATGAGCTCGCTGGCGGCGCCGGCGAGTTACGCCCAGTCCTCCGGGCCCTACGCCGGCATGGCCGGAAACTGGCACGGCGGTGGCACCGTCACACTGGACGACGGCTCCAGCGAACGCATCCGCTGCCGGGCGACCTATCAAGTCTCCGGCCCCAACATGGAAATGAGCCTCACCTGCGCCAGCGACGCCTATAGGTTCAATCTCACGGCCAATGTCGTCGATCAGGGCGGCGCGATCATCGGACAGTGGAGCGAAACCAGCCGCGGCATCACCGGCAGCCTCCAGGGCAAGGGTGGCGGCGGCAACTTCCAGGTCACCGCCGTCACCGCCGGATTCAATGCCAACATCACGCTCAAGACCACCGGCAACAGACAGACCGTCGGCATCAGGGCCGACAGCTTGTTCAGGGCAGCCAATATCTCGCTGTCAAAATAACAGGGTTACGCCACCACCATCGAACGACCTGCCGGGCAAATGGCAGTCGTGGAGAATCATGTGTCCCCGGCGAGCGGCTCAACCCACTCGCCGGTCATGCTTTAGCCGGCTTCGCCGTCGCCAACTGCGCG
>Ga0207701_10006761_pt1 | contig 11438 bp, 7 predicted proteins | sample KBSSwiSSwithPhiX_FD_184294 | JGI IMG/M metagenome (GOLD analysis project Ga0207701, IMG submission 184294) | Switchgrass rhizosphere bulk soil microbial communities from Kellogg Biological Station, Michigan, USA, with PhiX - S5 (SPAdes) (version 2) | ecosystem: Environmental > Terrestrial > Soil...
ATGCAGCGTTTCAAGTACGCGGGCCGTTACGGGCTCGTGGCGTGGCATCGGCAGCAGCGCCGGGAACTTCTCGCGCGACTCGACGGCGCCGCTGCGGTGGAGCTGCATCCGGAGCTCGAGATGCCGCGCTACTACGTGAGCTGCGACATTCACCAGCATCCGGGCGGTGTGTGGAGCGACGACGTCGCAGGCTTCGTCTACGAGCGTGCCGCAAGCACGACGACGCCGCTCGCCGGCAACAAGCATGCGGATCTGCACGACCGGTTCACCGACGTCATCGGGCGAGAATGCGCTGCGCCGCAGCGCGTGCTCGACATGGGCTGCGGCTTCGGCAAGAGCACGCGTCCGATCGCCGAGCACTTTCCGGACGCGCAGATCGATGCGGTCGACCTGTCCGCGCCCTGCCTGAAAGTCGCCGCGCTCGATGCGCGCCACGTACGTTACCGGCAGATGGACGCCGCGGCGACCGATTACCCGGATGCGCACTTCGATCTGGTGACGTCGACGATGTTGCTGCACGAAATGCCGCCGCCGGTGATCGAGAAGACGCTCGCCGAGGCGGCGCGCGTGCTGCGGCCAGGCGGCAAGATGGTCCATCTCGACTTCTACCACCTCGCGGATCCGTTCCGCCGGTTCATCCACTACACGCACGGCCGGCGCAACAACGAGCCGTTCATGGAACCGCTCGCCGAAATGGACTTGCCCGGCACGCTCGAGCGCCTCGGTTTCACCCATGTTCGAATCGAGCCATTCGAGGAGACCGACGGTGCCCTGGCACCCGATTTCCGCTCATGGCGCTTCCCGTGGACGGTCATCACTGCCGAACGGGCTTGACGCACTCGCGTCGCATGCTCTTTCTGGCACCAACGCCTGTGCTCGCATGAACAGGACACGACAATGAATGCGACAACCGAGGGCGCGACACGCGAGCCCGCTGCGATCTCCCATCCCGCCATCCCGCTGGTCGACGCCGCACGCGCGCGCCACTTCATGACCGACGCAGGCATCGACCTGCTGTGCGTCAAGAACGATGAGCACCTGTACTACCTGTCCGGCTATTTCTCGGACTCGTCGCGCTGCCACTTCTACGACGACTGGGCCTGCGTCGCCTATCCCGCTTCGGCGTCGATTCCGGGCACGCTGTTCGTGCCCGACTACGATCTCGCCTACCAGGTGACCAAGCCGACGTGGCTGCCACAGTTGCGCGCTTACGGGTCCGAATGGTCGAGCGCAGGCTCGCTGCTGAAGGAGATCTACGCGGGCGTGGGTGTGGAAACCGATCTGCGCACGCCGTTGCGCGAACTCTTTGCACGCACGCGACCCACGCTCGCAGAGACGCTTACCGGTGCGGTGACGGCGTTCATCCATGAGCACTTCGGGGGACGGAGCCTGACGATCGGCTGCGACGATCTGCGCTATGGCGCGGTGCTCGAGCGCGCGCTGTCGGGTCGGGTGAAGATCGTCGACGCCCGCCCGCTGCTGCGCAGGATTCGCGCGGTGAAGACCGAGGCCGAGATCGACCTGCTGCGAAAGACCGCGCTGATCAACGACCGCGCGATGGCGGCAGCCGCCGCTGCCATTCGCCGCGGCGGCCCATGGAGCGACATGGTGATCGCCTATCGCGGCGTGCTGGCGCGCGAAGGCGCCAAGCCGCTCGGCGAGCGCGGGATGCTGTTCAACAGCGGGCCCGACGGCGCGTTCGTCCTCGATCACGAGTACATCGAGGCAAAGCGCTTCGCGGCCGGCGAAACCGTGTTGCTCGACTGCATTTGCGAGCATCGTCTCTATCACGCGGACATGGCGCGCACGGCGATCGTCGGAGAGCCCACGCAGCGGCAGCGGCAGATGCACCACGCGGTTATCGAGGCGCTGTCCGCGGCCGAAGCGCTGATGGTTCCCGGCAAGCACACCGCCGAAATTGCGGACGTCGCCGCCAGCGTACTCGCGGAACACGGGCTCAACCCGCGCTGGACGACGCTGGTCGTGCATCCGATCGGACTCGAGATCTTCGACTACGCCGAGCCCGAGCACGTGTCCGGCGGCTGGATGCTCGAGCCCGGCATGGCGATGAATTTCGAGGTGTTCTACCGCGATCCGCAGGAGGGCGGCATGCACCTGGAAGACACCGTCGTCGTCCGTCCGGGAGGGCTGGAGATCTTCTCGCGCTCGAGCCGCGACCTCATCGTCGCAGGCTGAACGAGGGCCACGATGGTTCCCGTGTTCGTGCTCTCGGGCTTCCTCGGCAGCGGCAAGACAACGCTGCTCAATGCGCTGTTGAAGGAGCCCGCGTTCGCGAACACTGCCGTGATCGTCAACGAATTCGGCGAGATCGGCCTCGATCACCTGCTGATCGCACGGGGCAGCGACAATGTCGTGCTGCTCGATGCGGGCTGCCTTTGCTGCACCATTGCCGAATCGCTGCACGAGACCCTCGCTGATCTCAACTTCCGCAAGGTACGCGGCGAAATCCCGCCGTTCGAGCGCGTGATCATCGAGACCACGGGCCTCGCGGTACCGGGGCCAATTCTCAATACGCTGCTCGGGCACCGTCTCGTCACCGATCACTATCGGCTCGAAGCCGTCGTCGTCGCCGTGGACGCGCAGCACGCCCTCGCGAACCTCGACGTCGCGGCCGAAGTGGCGCTGCAGATCGCGGTGGCCGACAGGCTCGTCATAACCAAGCGCGACCTCGTGCCGATGCAAGACGCGCTCGTCGCGCGACTCGACGCGATCAATCCGCATGCGGCGCGCTTCGACGCTCATGATGCCGGTGCGTTGACGGCGCTGTTCGGCCCCGGTGAGCGCTACCGCCTGCCCCACCGCTTCGTCCACGCCGGCGTCCGCGCCGCCAATCGGCGCGGTCTCCACGTCGACGCCGCCAACCGCATACGCGCCGACGCCTTCGTCTTGCCGCATCCAACCACGTGGTCCGGCATCGCCGCGTGGTGGGGCGTCGCCAGCACCGAGTTCGGCGACCGGTTGCTGCGCTGCAAGGGCCTGCTCGAAATCGCGGAGACCGGTGAGATCGTGTTCGTGCAAGGCGTGCAGCGAATATTTCACGCACCCGAGCGTCTGTCCGGCTGGCCCGACGCCGATCATCGATCGCGTCTCGTCTGCATCACGCGCGACGTCGACGCGGCCGAATTGCGCCGTACGCTGCGCGCATTCGATGCTCCGGCGGGCACGCCACCCGCAATGAAGCTGTCGGACTTTCCGTTGGAGAACCTGCAATGAGTGGTGACTTCGTGCTACGCGGCGGCATCGTCGTACGTCCCGAGCATTCGCCTGCGCCCATGGACATTCTGGTTCGCGACGGACGCATCGCCGCCCTGCTCGCGTCCGGGGAACCTGTCGCCGAAGGGGTACCCGTGCAAGCCGCGACGGGCCTGCACGTATTTCCCGGCCTGATCGATGCGCACGTCCACTTCGGCTTCGGAGAAAAGATCACCGAGTACGACACCGAGACGATCTATGCGGCACAGGGCGGGTTCACGACGATTCTCGGCTACTTTCTGAACAACGAGGCCTACGCCGATGTCTTCGCCCGCGAGCAAGGCTATGCGCAAACCCGATGCCGCGTCGACTACGGCTTCCACTTCTCGACCGCCAACGAGCTGCACATCCGCGAGCTCGAGCAGTACGTCCGCGACTACGGCGTGACGTCGTTCAAGTACTTCATGAATTTCAAGGGCGAGGAAGGCCGCTACCTCGGCCTCGACGGCACCGACGATGGGTACCTCTACGACCTGCTGGCCGAGTCCGCACGCGTGGGCCGCGCGACGATCGTGTGCCACACCGAGAACATCGAGGTGGTCAACCGCATCCGGCGGCGCGTGCAGGCCGAGGGGGGGAACACACTGCGCGACTGGGCACGATGCAAGCCGCCATTCACCGAAGCGGAAAGCTGCGTGCGCGCGATGTACTTCGCCGAACGGCTCGGCGCGCGCATCTACGTGCCCCATCTTTCGACGCGCCTGGCGCTCGACGAAGTGCGCAAATGGCGCCGCCGCTACGACGACGTGTATGTGGAGACCTGTCCGCACTACCTGACGCACACCGAGGATTCGGATCTCGGCGGAATGGGCAAGGCGAATCCGCCGTTTCGTTCCGCCGACGATCGCGACGCGATCTGGGAGGGGCTTGCCGACGGGTCGATCGACGTCGTTGCTTCCGACCATTGTCCGCGCAAACGCGCGACCAAGGAGAAGAACCTGTGGCTCGCGTCGCAGGGCTTCCCCGGCACCGCGACGATCCTGCCCGTACTGCTCGCGGAAGGATTTCACAAGGGGCGCCTGACGCTGCAGCAGGTTGCGCGGCTGCTGACGTCAGGGCCTGCCCGCATCTTCGACTTGGTGCCTGCGAAAGGCGCCATCGCGGTCGGCTGCGACGCCGACCTGACGCTCGTCGATCTCGCGCGCGAGCGCGTCGTCAATGCAGCCGAGCTCGGGTCGTATTCCGACTACAGTCTCTACGACGGCTGGAAGCTGAAGGGGTGGCCCGTTCGCACGATCGTCCGCGGCGTCACGGTCATGGACGACGGCGTCATCGTCGGTCCGCCCGGGCATGGCCGCTACCTGCGGCGCACGCCGCAGAATCGCGAGGCCGCGCGCGCTAAGCTAACTGCGCAGTAGGCGGTCGACCGCGCATTGCGGAGCTGCGGACCGATGTCGTCCCGTCTCTTCACGCGGCAGCGGGCAACGACAGCAGCCGGCGCGCCTCGTTCGTGTTCGCCGGACGGCGATCGAATGCCGCGCACTGCTCGACGACCTGTTTCACGAGCGCCGCATTTGACGCCGCGAGCGTGTCGCGGTCGATACGGACGTTGTCCTCGAGTCCGGTCCGGCAATGTCCACCGAGTTCGAGCGACCACCGCACAAGCGTCAGCTGATCCTTGCCAATGCCCGCGCCCGTCCACGTCGCGTCCGGTGCAAGCCGACGGAGCGTCCGCACGTAGAACTCGAACACCTCGCGATCGACCGGCATCGCATTCTTCACGCCCATCACGAACTGAACATGCAGCGGACCGACGATCTTGCCCGTTTTCCGCATGCTCGCCGCCTGGAAGATCATCGACAAGTCGAATGCTTCGATTTCCGGCTTGACGCCGTGCTGGCGCATTTCCTCCGCGAGCCAGTCGACGAATTCCGGGGCGTTCTCGTATACGCGCGTCGGGAAATTGACCGATCCTGGCGACAGCGAGGCCATGTCCGGGCGCAGGGACAGCATCGCGCCCCGCTCTCGTCCGGCGCCTGAGCGACCGCCCGTCGAGATTTGCGTGATCATCCCGGGACAGTGCTTGCGAATGCCTTCCAGCACTTCGGCAAAGCGATCCGGCGCGGACGTCGGAGTGCCGTCGTCGTTGCGCACGTGCAGGTGAACCAGCGTGGCACCCGCCTCGAAGGCTTCGTGCGTCGATTCGACCTGCTCGTTGACCGTGATGGGAACCGCCGGATTGTCCTTCTTTCGCGGCAGCGATCCGGTGATCGCGACGGTGATGATGCAGGGTGTAGTCATGGCGACCTCGATCAACTCGACAAGCGGGCGTTATCCGATATATCGCTGCGCACTCGGAGGTCCGGCGGAACACTCGAGTCAGGCGCGATTGTTCATTGCGGCGGCCAGGCTTTCGCGTGCTTCCTGCTCCGTCTCGTAGATGTGAGGGGCGGCACCGCGCCCGGCCAGTGCCGTACCGAGTTTCGCGCGCATGAACGAGCTCGTCGTATAGCGCGTCACGCCCAGATAGTATCGCTCGACCACGTCCTGCACCATCGCCAGGTAGTCGTCCTCGATATCGCGCGTCAGCGAGAATCCATCGTAGTTGACGACGGCGTAAACCTTGCGGCCAAGTGGCTCGCACAGGCGCGCAACGTTGCGCCGGATCGCCTCCACGTCTGCCAGCGATTTGACTTCGAGCTTTTCGAAGTTGAGAAACAAGACGTTCTGGTCGGCGTCGTACTTGAAGCGGGCTTCGAGAGGCAGCTGCAGCAGGATCTCGCGAAGATTCATGGGCGCGGTGCTGAAAATCACCTCGTCCATCGTCTTCACGTGCTCGACGATCGGCGCGAAGTCCATGTGCGCGAGAACATCGCGCTGCAGCTCGACGCCGGGCGCAATTTCGAGCAGTTGCAGTCCCTTCGCCGTCAGGCCCAACACGCAGCGCTCGGTGATGTAGAGCACCTCCTTGCCCGCCTGCGCCGCATAGGGGCCCGAGAACGTTCGGTGCTCGACCGCATCGACGAACTTCCGCGTCGTTCCCTCACGGTCGATGACGAGCTTGCCGGCGACCACACTCGTCCGCAGGTTCTCGGCCGTGAAAGTGCCGACGAACAGCACCTTCTTGGCGTTCTGACTGATGTTGATGAACCCGCCGGCGCCGGCAAGGCGCGGACCGAACCTGGAAACGTTGAGGTTGCCTTCCCGATCCGCCTGCGCCAGGCCGAGGATCGCGACATCGAGCCCGCCGCCATCGTAGAAGTCGAACTGATAGGGCTGGTCGATCACGGCCTGCGCATTCGTGGCGGCGCCGAAATCGAGTCCCCCCGCCGGAATCCCGCCAAATATGCCGGGCTCCGCGGTGAGCGTCATGAGGTCCAGGATCTTTTCTTCGTTGGCGACGTTCGCCACGCCCTCGGGCATGCCGATCCCGAGGTTCACTACTGCATTGGGACGCAGTTCCATCGCCGCGCGCCGGGCAATGATCTTGCGCGCGTTCATGTCCATCGGACGGACGGAGTCGGCCGGGACGCGGATCTCGGCCGCGTAGGCGGCGCTGTAGCTCGTTCCGAACGTCTGCCGGTGATGTTCCGCCGCTGCGACCACGACGCAATCGACGAGCACCCCGGGGATCTTCACCTGGCGTGCGTTGAGCGCCCCGCGTTCCGCCATCCGTTCAACCTGCGCGATGACCAGGCCGCCACAGTTGCGCGCGGCCATCGCGATCGACAGCATTTCCAGCGTCAGGGCCTCGCGCTCCATGGTGATATTGCCGTCCGGATCGGCAGTGGTGCCGCGGACGATGCCGACATTTATCGGAAACGCCTTGTAGAAGAGAAACTCCTCGCCGCCGATGTGCATTAGCGTGACCAGGTCTTCCGACGTGCGGGCATTGAGCTTGCCGCCGTCGAAACGCGGATCGACGAACGTGCCGAGGCCGACGCGCGACAGGTGACCCGGTTTGCCGGCCGCGATATCGCGATAGAGGTGCGTGATCACGCCCTGCGGCAGGTTGTAGGCCTCTACCTGATTCGAGATGGCCAGTTGTTGAAGCTTGGGAACCAGTCCCCAATGGCCACCGATGACGCGGCGCACGAGGCCGGCATGCGCGAGGTGGTTGAGGCCGCGCGACTTCCCGTCGCCTTGCCCTGCTGCATAGACCAGGGTCAGGTTCCGGGGTCTGCGTGCTCCCGCCAGCTTGTCGTCGGGCGTCAGGTACAGCGCCTCGAGCGCAACGGCAATCTCTTCGGCGAACCCGATGCCGACGAAGCCGCCCGTCGCAACCGAATCGCCGTCGTGGATGAGCCGAACGGCCTCGTGCGCCGTCACGACCTTGCCTTCGCCAATCGCACGCGCCGCCCGGCGCACGCCTGCACCTCGCTCGCCAACGGCACTCATACGGGCGACCACTGCACCGGCGTGGCGCCGGCTGGGTTGCGACGCGCAAACGGCGCCTTGGGCAACGCGATCACGGGCGGATTATGCACCTGCCCGACGCCGCGATTGATGCTCGACCCGCCAGCGACGGCCGCCGTTACGGTGAGGGACGCCGGCTCCCGCGCGCGAGACGTCGACCCGTCGTCAGGTAGCCCTGCGCTGACAACGACGCCACGTCACTGCGCGGCAATCGCCTTGAGCTCGGCACCTTTGAATTCGATTGCCGGCCGGTCGCCGGGATTGAGGACGACTATTGCATCTTCATGGAGCAACGACGCAAACGTCTTGCCCGCTACCGGGATCGCCTTTTTCTCGAAGCCAGTGCCGTAGGCTTCTTCATCGAACGTTTTCTGGTCGGAGAAGACCGGGATGAAGGATCGTTCGTTCTGATCGAAAGGCAGGACGGCGAGACGATTGGCGTGAGGATCCGGAATCATCCAGACCTGCTGCGTCACCAGCGCTTGCGCCAGCACGGTCCGCTTCGTCGCGTCGGCTCGAACGAGGGCTACGAGCGATGGAATCTGCATGTCCGCGCCGTTCGTTCCCGTTTCAATCGCAGTCCCGGGTGCACACCCGACGATGAGCGCGCACACGGCGCCGATCAGCACAGCACGCGGATGAATCTCCATGGCTTCATGTCCGTTGCGGTTGAAAGAAGTGCCCCGCCGGGCGGCGGGGCACCGTTTTGCGACTTCCACGTCGAAGCGGACTTTGCCGACGTCCGCTTGACGCCGTTACGTCGTCAATACCCGAAAGCGGCGCCGTCCTTCCGATGATCGGACCCGGCCCGATAGAACCCCTTGATCGGCTGCAGCGGGCAGTTTGGATTGTGCGCTGCCGCCGGCGTGCTGCATGCGTTGCCGGGACCTCCCGGTGCCGCCGGTGCCGTCGGATCCGCGGTAAACATGATCGCCTGGAATCCGCCCACGGAACCGCCATTCGACGTCACCGCGTTATGGCCCATCGCCTTCAGCGGCCCACCGACGATGTTGAAGAGCTGCGACTCCAGGTCGACGACGTTGGCGACCTGGTCATGGTGGAAGCGCGCCATGTCCGTCGCGGCCTGCAGGTTCGCACCGAAGTCGATGATGTGAACCAGCGTTTGGGCGTGCCCCTGTGCCTGCATGTCGCCGCCCATCAGCCCGATCGTCATCAGCGGCTTGCCGTCCTTCATGACAAATCCCGATGCGAGCGTGTTGTACGGACGCTTGTGAGGCTCGATGAGGTTGGGACTCGTCGGATCGAGCGTGAACTGCTGCGCCCGATTGTGCAGGAGGAAACCGAAGCCGGGCACCGTGATGCCGGAACCGAAGCCACCCCAGTTGCTGTTGACGAAGGCCACCATGTTGCCCCAGCGATCGGCCGTCGACATGACGATGGTGCCGCCGATGTCCGCGGGTCCGGCCTGCGTGGCCGATGCGTGCGTCGGGTCGACCTTGTGGCACAGCGTCGCTGCGTAGGACTTCGACAGCAGCTTGTCGAGCGGAACGTTCTCGAAATCCGGATCGGCGTTGTAGAACGTCAGATCCGCGTAGCCAAGCTTCTTCGCCTCGATCATCAGGTGCCAATACAGCGGGCTCGTCGGGCCGAGGCTGGCGAGCGTCTGTCCCGGCGCCCACTGTGGAACGCACACTTCGAGGATATTCAGGATCTCCAGCGCATTCCATGCCTGCGACGGTGGCGGCAGTTCCCAAACGTCATAGCCATGGTAGTTGGTCGTCGCCCCCTCGACCCATTCACCCTTGTAGTTGGCGAGATCGTCGAGCGTCATCGTGCCGCCGAGCGCGTTGGACTTCGCGACGATGGCCTGCGCGATCTCACCCTTGTAAAACGCATCCCGGCCATACTTCTGCATCAGCCGGAAGGTCTTGGCGAGATCAGGATTCCGGAATGCCTCACCCAGCGCCGGACCTCGTGGCGTCCCATCGGGATTCTTGAACGGCATCCAGACGGCCACTGAATCCGGATCCTTCTGCGTGCAGCAGTTCGCAGGCGATGCAGGATTCGGCCCAAGCGCGTTGGGCGGGTTGAATCCAGCAACGCGCTCCTGAATGGGAACGCCGGCTTCGGCGAAGTCGATCGCCGGCTGCAGCGTCTCCTTGAACGAAAGAAGTCCGTACTTCGTCTGCAGCTCGCCCCAGCCCCACGCAGCCCCGGGAACGGTCACCGACAGGATTCCGCGCGGCATGCCCGAACCGAACGCGAAGTTCGCCGGATTCCAGAAATAGCCGAGCGAGTTGTAACGCTGCAGCGTCGCGCCGGTCGGCGCAGTCCCGCTTGCGTTCAGGAAGTGAAGCTTGTTCTCCTTCGCGATGTAGACGACCGCGAAGACGTCCGCGCCGACGCCGGTGCTCGTCGGCTCGATGAGGTTCAGCACGGCAGCCGCTGCGACCGCGGCATCGATCGCATTGCCGCCTTGCTTCAGGATCTCCATGCCGGACTCGGCTGCGAGCGCCTGACTCGTCGCAACGATGCCGTTGCGCGAGACCACCTCGGAGCGCGTTTGCGGCAGCCATCCCTGCGCGCGATCGCCGCGCACCGCGTTGCAGAACGCCGGCTTCGGATTCTCGGCGCACGACCGAACCTGGGCCAAGCCCGGAGTAGGTCCGACAGCCGCTGACAGGACGCCGGCAGAAATCATTGCAAACGCAAGCGTACGGGGGCTGCGTGCGCGACTCTTCGGCGTCACGGTGCCTGTGGCCGCTCGGACGCTGAACCTGATATGCATGAACTCCTCCTATTGTGAACTCACCCGACGCGCGGACCATTGAGTAGGTTCGTCATGGTCTCGCTGCGGCGTGACGAAAGAGTGCGCCAACTTTCACGGGTGTGGTTTCGAATTCCTGCTATGGATTTCCAGAGTGTGCTGGAAGGATGGCGCAGCGCCCCTCGGCGACTCGAACTAGGACGCGCGGCGATACTGGCCCGGCGTCAAACCCACCATCCTGTGGAACGTGACGCAGAAGTGCGCGTGCGTTGAAAACCCGGCGCGCGTCGCGAGATTGGCGATCGGGAGGTTCGTTTCCAGAAGGAGCCGTTTTGCCAGCTCAATCCGCCGTTCGATGACATAGCGGTGCGGGGCAAGACCGATGCTGTTGCGAAACGCGTGCGCAAAGCGTCCGGCGCTCATCGACAGTGCGTCGGCAACGTCCTGGATCGTCAGGTCGTCGGCGAGATTGGTTTCGATGTATTCGATGGCCCTCGCCAGAGCCTTTCGCGAGAGTCCGTCGGCAGGCGGATCGGCTGCGGTACCGGCCTTCCAATAGCGTCGAAGCAACTGAACGGCAAGCTGGCTTGCCAGCGCCTCGGCGCATACGCCGCTTGCGACGTCCTCGGTGCGGTACTCATCGCAGAGTGCAAGCGCAAGCCGCTCCATCTTCGGGTCGCGCGTGCAAAACGCGTGCGTCAATTCGACGCTGCCGAAGCGAGCCTCGGTCCAGTCGTCGACGATGTCTTTCAGCAGCGCCGGCGCCAGATGCACGACGACGAAGTCGCCGTCCCCGCCGCGGTGCTGGAACGTCTTGGGGATGCCGGCTGGGCTGACGACGAGGTCACCTCGCCGCATCTTCGAATCCAGGGACTTGCCTTCGAAACGCTGGTAGACGCCCATGCATCCATTGAGCTGCACCCGGATGCCGTGATTCGCAAACACCGCGGTGAAATCCGCGCTCGCGCCGCTGAAGAACTCCAGCAGGACGCCGTGCCAACCCTGCGAAACGCTCGAGCGAACCGGGTCGGCGATCGTTCCGCACAGAAGATCCCGGCCGGAGCTTGTCAAGACGAGTTCG
>Ga0207701_10006762_pt1 | contig 11437 bp, 7 predicted proteins | sample KBSSwiSSwithPhiX_FD_184294 | JGI IMG/M metagenome (GOLD analysis project Ga0207701, IMG submission 184294) | Switchgrass rhizosphere bulk soil microbial communities from Kellogg Biological Station, Michigan, USA, with PhiX - S5 (SPAdes) (version 2) | ecosystem: Environmental > Terrestrial > Soil...
CGACTGGGAGTCTCTTGGCGACGTGGTATGACGCGCGCGAGAGCGCTAGCTGCACGAAGGGTAACTCGAATGTTCCCTGTTACCGGATGTGGTCGCGCAAGTCCAACGACAATGGCGCGACATGGTTACCTGACGATACGCTCTCGGACGTCGTGAGCCCGCTGCCCGGACAAAGCGACCCGAACATCCAGCCGACGTATGCGGGCGACTACGACTATGGCTCTGCCTTGCTGACCAAGCATTTCACTTCATGGACGGACGGGCGCGTACCCATTGGCGGTAGTTCGCAACAGGATACCTTCACCGATAGCGAAATCGCGGGATTGTCGGTGACTACCACTGACCCGGCCTGTAACAGTGTGGTATTTACACAACCGACCGACTTCACTGTCAACGTGAGCATTGCGGTGGATCCGGCTACTCTTCAGGCGAGCGATTTCACGTGTAACGGCGTACCAGCGGACAGTGTGATCCTGGACCAGAACCAGACTACCATACACTTCCACTTCAACAACACGCCGGTAACAAACCAGGGTGTGCAGACAATGCATATTCCAGCCGGCGCGTTTACCAGTGCTTCGAGCGACCTGCCGGTAGTGGAATTCCAGTGCACATTCCGCTACGACGCCACGCTGTTGCAGGTAACTTCGACTAACCCACCGGTTGGCGGCACCTTCACAGGGCCAGCAGTGGCTACGTTAGATGTAAACTTCAATGAACCGGTTGATCCAAACTCAATCTCTACAGGCAGCCTGCACTTGAGCGGCATCGCTGCCACGGTAACGAACGTTCAACTGATGAACAACAACATGACGGCAGAGTTCACGATTAATTTCACCGCCGTTATTGGAGGCACGCTAACGGCGAGTATCCCCGCTGGCGCGATCACCGACCAGTTTGGTAATCCCAACGCTACGTTCTCGGGCGACTACCAATACAATGCAACCTTCTGCGATGGTGCGCTCATCCAAAACGAAGGATTCGAGACCGGTACTTTCCCGCCATGGGCAATTGACGGTTTCAGCAACCCACCGGTAGTCACGACAGGCAACGCGCACAGCGGAACCTTCTCAGCGCTCGCAGGCTCGGTGAGCGGGTCCCAGCCGAACGGTAACAGCTCGTTCTACCAGCAGATTGGGCCGGTGCCGGCCAACGCCATTTTGAGCTTCTGGCATTGGGACTCCACCACCGACACCATCACCTCCGATTCGCAGAACGCTTATATTACCAATACCAGTGGCACTATTCTGCAAACCATCTTTCACCAGTGTGAAAATGGGCAGACCTGGCTTAATACCGCAGTGGACATGACTCCGTATGCGGGCCAAACCGTGCGGATCAAGTTCGTGGTGCATCAGAATGGAGCGGGCGGTCTGACCGGCATGTACGTGGACGACGTGATACTAGCCACGCCGTGTGCCGCGCCAACACCAACGCCTACGGCGGCTCCGAGAGCAACTCCAACACCGCGATCTCGCCCTACACCGCCGCCAAGACCGTAGCAGTCTTCGCGTGTTGGCCTGGTTTTCGGTCGAGTATTCAACAATACTCTTTGGGCTAACTTTGCTGGCGCGTGCCAAACTCAAAACGCTGGTAATGGGGTTGTCCTGTACGACCAAGTCGCTGGTTGCTTCCGTGTTTACCTCCGTTCCAACATGTTTGATAAATGCGTGGCGCTATCGTTGGACCATCTCTATAGGTAATAATTTTCCGACTATCCGAAAGCTGGACATGGCCAGATGTTTCTATTTCCCAGCCACGGCGACAGCTACTCCAACAGCACGGCGACACCACGGTAACCGCGACATCTACTCCTACCGTAACTCCGACGCCCAGATCGACGCCGACGCCGCGTCCCACTCCGCTGCCAAAATCGTAGGTTCGCGCCGAACGAAAGTTTTAACGATCGGTGACGGTCCTGAAGGGATCGTGCGATTATTGCTAAACCATCTGTCAGCGTCGGGCCGGCGCGCTGCTAAGAAACTCGAATAGTGTTGACAGGTCTTCCCCGGTTCCCTTAAAAGGGCGTTCCACTGGTGAACCTGGGGAAATCAACCACACCCGGAAAATCTACGTTGACGCGCTTTTGAGCGTCTCGGCGAAAGCACCACTTAGCCCACACCTCATCCAATGAAAAAGAAATCCGCCTCCCAATCCGCATTCTTTAAATTCCGTGTAGTACTCGGAGTGCTGCTGTGCTTTGCAGCGATCACAATTGTCCTGCTTGCGCAGCCTCGAACTCCATCGGGGCAATCTGGTCCGGCTCCCGGACAACCGCTGGTGGAGGGCCAATATCGCGGCGTAATGCCGGTCGTGAAATTCGATATATCGCCGCCTCTGCGGGCCATAAAGCCATTACCTCTAAAACCGGGTGAACTCCGCGAGAACGAAGACGAGGGGCCGATTCCCCTCGGACCCGTCGGTCCGGTCGTGCAAGACAAGGCCGTGCAGCGAGTGCTCGGCAAACTCGGAATACCGGCACCGATCATTTCATTCAACGGTCCTCCAAATATCAGTGGCGTTGCGCCGCCCGACCCGAACGGCGCAGTTGGTCGAAATCACGTGGCTGTGATGTCCAACCTCAGTTTTCAAATCTTTAACAAGAGCGGGGGCTCAGTTTTGGGTCCGTCACCCAACAACACTTTCTGGAGCGGATTTGGTGGCGCATGCCAGACTCAGAATGCTGGTGACGGTGTCGTCCTGTATGACCAATTGGCGGATCGCTGGTTGTTCACCCAATTCACTTCCGCTGCCGATCCGAGCGGCAATTTCTACGAGTGCGTGGCGCTATCACAGACGAACGATCCGGCGGGGCCTTACTATCGTTGGGCCATTCAGACCGGCGTTAATAATTTTCCCGACTATCCGAAAGCTGGGATCTGGCCAGATGCTTACTACTTCAGCACCCGAGAATTCGCAGGTGGGAGCACATTCACGGGTGTGGGCGCGTACGCGCTGGATCGCTGCCAGGCCCTTGCTGGTAATCCCAATCCGACGCTGGTTTCGTTCTTTGTACCGCGGGGCGCTACGCCCTACGTAGTTGGTGACGGGCTGTTACCGAGTGATCTCGATGGCTTCACACTGCCGCCTGCCGGAAGCCCGAATTATTTTGTGGGAACACAGGATAACAACGGGCCTTATGGCGCTCCAAGTGACGCGTTGAACATCTTCAAATTCCACTACGATCCCAACACACCTGGTAATTCAACTTTTACTCTCACTAACACGCTGCCAACAACACCATTTAACTCGATCCTAGCTTTATGCGGGGGAACGCGTAACTGCATCCCGCAGCCTGGCACTACCCAGCGGATCGATCACCTGGGCTATCGACAGCGCCCGTTGATGCGGCTTGCCTATCGCAACTTTGGCGATCACGAGTCGCTGGTAACCAATCAGTCGGTGTCTGCCGGCGCGGGGCCAAACGGCGAAGTTTCAGGCATTCGCTGGTGGGAGCTGCGCAGTCCCAACAACAATCCAGTCATCTTCCAGGAGGGCACCTATGCGCCTGGTATTACGGATGGGATTCATCGCTGGATGGGAAGTATGGCTATGAATGCGCTGGGCGACATTGCCCTAAGCTACAGCGCCTCGAACGGCACTAACCCGTCTCTTTTTCCAAGTGTGTTTTACACCGCCAGAAACGCTGGCGACCCTCCGGGCCAGATGACCCTCGGCGAAGGATCAATTGTCAACGGAACCGGCTCGCAAACCACCACCTTAGCCCGCTGGGGTGACTACACGTCAGTTGACGTCGATCCGGTGGATGACACCACATTTTGGGTCGTGAACGAGTACGTTCCTATCACAAGCCCCGCCGGATGGCAGTTGCGAATCGGCGCGTTTAATCTGTCCGGTGGAGCCCCAACCCCGAGTCCTACGCCATCAGCCTCACCGCCTTTATGCGTCCCAGTCGGATCGCCGACTGCGACCCCAACGCCGACTGCAACTGCAACTGCAACTGCAACTGCAACTGCTACTCCTACTCCTACCGCAACCGCAACAGTCCAACCACGGAATACACCGACGCCGAGACCGCGTCCCACACCCGCGCCGCGATAGAAATTTTCGCTAAGCGAAGATTTCCGGGAATCGGTGATATGGAGATGCGCCGCGATGTTGCCATGACAACTGCGGCGCGTCGTCCTTTTACGATGCAAATCTATCGGTTTTCTACGGTCTAATCTTCAGCTGATCAACGAGACGATGAGATCTTCAAGTCCAACACCGAATTCCGCAGCAACAGTCACGCTGACGGCCACCTTGACTCCTATAGCTACTTTTGCGCCCACAGCTAGAGTTACTATGCCGTCACCGTCCGTGATCTGGTTCTAGCTAGGATGGTTCTTTCATCCTGCTGATATATGGCCGTGCTGCGACAGAACAACGCGATTCGCGACGCGCGAATCCTCAGGTTTCAATCTTGCAACCAGTGAATCAGATAAATTCTCGACAAGATTGCTGTTTTGGATTAGGGAAGCGCGCCAGCGCAGCGATTCGGGATTATAAATCGGATATCAGGAGTCGCGCGCGCTTTACCACTCGATACTCCAATCACTTCCATCTTATGAAATTCTCCACGATATCGGTTAACATCTTTTCGGTTCTGGTCATGTTGATCGCATCGATTGCCACCGGTTCAGCAGGGACGCGGCTATTGGACCCGAAGGAGCACTCCGAAACGTACGATATGCCGCCGGCGTACATTTTCCGGTTGGACAAATCGCCGCGAATGATCTCGCAGTTCGGTCCGTTTACTAGCTACCAGGCGAATGTTGACGCCCAAGGAAACAACATCGTCGGCGACGCAGCAAACGAACCTTCGATAGCGGTTGACCCGACCGACAGCAATAAAATTACGATTGGCTGGCGGCAGTTTAACACGGTGAACTCGAACTTTAGGCAGGGCGGATGGGGCTACACGACGGATGGCGGGATTCACTGGACGTTTCCGGGTGTTCTGCAAAACAACGTTTTTCGCAGCGATCCCGTTCTGGATTCAAACGAGGTCGGAACGTTTTTCTATCTGTCGCTGCTGCAGTCATTTTGTGACAATATCTGGCAGTCCGCCAACGGCGGCCAGTCATGGACCAGTTTTCCGGGGACAAGTGGGGGCGACAAGCAGTGGTTTACCATTGACAGGACCGGCGGCCCGGGTCACGGGTTTCAATACCAGTTTTGGACGGCCTCCTTTCCTTGCTCGTCGGGCGAATTTAGCCGTTCCACGGACGGCGGCATGACCTGGCAGAGCCCGATTAATATTCCGCATGGTGTTATTCACGGAACAGCTGACGTGGATACCAACGGCAATCTGTTCATCGGCGGAGAGGATCTAAACGATGTTACTTTTTGGTGTATTCGCTCCAGTAACGCGCAGCTGGGTAATCAGACACCACTCTTTGAACAGGTCACTCAGGTCAATCTGGGTGGTGTGCGCGTCAGTGGGAATGTGAATCCGGGCGGGCTAACAGCGCAGATATTTCTGGCAGTGGACCGTTCGGGTGGACCCACGAACAACAATGTCTACATGTTGTGCAGTGTTCGCCCGCCAGGTCACACCAACGGCGCAGACGTGATGATCGCGCGCAGCACCGATAACGGTGCGACTTTTGGCACTCCGGTGAAAATCAATGATGATGCCGCCATAAACAAATGGCATTGGTTCGGCACGTTTTCGGTGGCGCCAAATGGCCGGCTTGATGCCGTTTGGTATGATACACGCAATGCCCCAGACAATCTTCAGTCTCAATTGTTCTATTCCTACAGCACAGACGCAGGTTCTACTTGGTCGCCGAACGTTCCCGTAAGCGGTTCATTCAATCCTACTGAAGGCTGGCCACAACAAAACAAGATAGGCGATTACATCACCATCGTTTCGGATAACACCGGTGGCAACGTGGCTTATACGGGAACACTTAACTTCAATCCGATCCGGGGACAACACGAACAAGACGTTTACTATGTGCGTGTTTCTCCAAGCGGCGGAGGCACGCCGACTCCCACACCTACCGCTTCACCGACGCCTACCGCGACAGCGACAGCTTCGGCAACGGCAACACAGACACCTACAGCTACACCAACGGCCACAGCAACCGCTACTGCTACGCCCAGGCCCACCCCGACGCCAAGGTTTCAACCGACCCCGAGACCGCGTCCTAGTCCGGCCCCGCGTGCGTAGGCCAGTTACTTTAGGTATCACCGACTTAACCTTGAACTGCGCAATTTATCTACTTCAACATGAAATCCTCTGATTCACCGGCCACGACTCCATTGGTCTTAATTGTTTTGCTAGGGGCCCTTTGCAGTGTTTCAGCGCAACTTGTGCCTACACAGGAGCCGCCGCGAAATGAGCCGCTGGAAAAATATGATAACCCGCCTGCTCCGCCTCGAAAGATTGAGACTTCGCCACGAATGATCTCGCAATTCGGTGCGTTCACCAGTTATCAGGTGAACGTCGATGCGAATCATCAGAACATTATTGGCGACGCTGCGAATGAATGTGTAATTGCCGTCGACCCGACAAATCCGAACAAGATGACGATCGGGTGGAGACAGTTCAACGATGTTGCTTCTAATTTCAGGCAGGGCGGCTGGGGATATACTACTGATGCCGGCTTCACATGGACGTTTCCTGGTGTCCTGGAGAACAACGTTTTCCGTAGCGACCCGGTAACAAAGTCCGATGAAATAGGAAATTTCTTCTATCTCAGTCTGCAGTCGAATGTGCAGCAGTCGTTTTTTTGCGATGACCTGTGGCGCTCAACCAGCGGCGGCCAATCGTGGACACTGCTCTCTGGCGAGCAAGGCGCGGGCGGTGGCGATAAGCAATGGTTCACCATCGATAAAACCGGCGGCCCGGGCCACGGTTTCCAGTACCAGGCGGACGACGGGATTAACTGTAGCGGCGGCGGCGTGCAATTCCAACGTTCTACTAACGGCGGAATTACCTGGCAGGCGCCGGTTATCATTCCTAACTCGCCCATCTACGGAAGCCTCGATGTGGACACCAACGGCAACGTGTTTGTTGGTGGTTGGGTGAGCGGCACCACGACGTTTCGCTGCGAGCGTTCGAGCAACGCGCAGATTGGAGGGCAGACACCAACCTTTGACCGAAACACCGCTGTGACCCTGGGTGGCACCATCGTCCAGGGCGGGATAAATGGAGTAGGACTATGTGGGATGGTGTTCCTTGCAATTGATCACTCTGGCGGCCCGACTAACAATAATATTTATATGCTGGCGAGCGTGGAGCCATCCGGACGAAGCACCACCGATGTGATGTTTGTACGTAGCACCGACGGGGGATTAACTTTCAGCGCAGCACACAAAGTCAACGACGATCCAGTCAATCCCAGCAAATGGCATTGGTTCGGCACATTTGCGGTGGCGCCAAATGGACGGCTCGATGCGGTCTGGTACGACACGCGAAACGCGCCGAACAATACGGACTCACAGCTATTCTATTCGTATAGCACCGATGCCGGTGTGACCTGGTCGCCTAACGTAGCTGTTAGCAACCTGTTTAACCCTTTCGAAGGTTACCCAAACCAGAGTAAGATTGGCGATTACATTACCATCGTTTCCGATGACACGGGCGGGAATGTTGCCTATTCGGCGACGTTCAACTTCAATCCCAACCGTGGACAGCACGAAGAAGACGTTTACTACGTGCGTGTTTCTCCAACCGGCGGAGGCACGCCGACTCCCACACCTACTGCTTCGCCGACACCTACTGCGACGGCGACAGCTTCGTCCACGGCAACACAAACACCTACAGCTACACCTACGGCCACAGCGACCGCTACCGCCACAGCAACTGCCACCGCGACATCAACATCAACACCAACAGCTACTGCTACCCCCAGACCCACACCGACGCCGAGATCTTCGCCAACGCCAAGGCCTCGTCCCACACCGCCGCCAAGACCCTGATCGTGACTGATTAAGTTGTAGCTGCGATCGGTGAGTTCGGATGCTGCTGCAGAGCTGGCGCCTCCTTGCGATCGCGAACTTGTTGGGTGTGCTCAACAATCGACCAGCAATTCGGACCTGTCGATGTTGCTACCAACATCTGGCAGAATATCCTCGACAAATTTATCGTTGTGGATTAGGGAAGACCGCCCGTGGCGCGACTGGGAATTCCAGACTCGGGGTTTACAAGTTGTTTACCGGTTCAACGCTTCACACTTCACCGCTTTAGCACTCAATGAGATCATCTACCACTTCAGCTCCAAAACTGCTCGTAACTGCTGCCTGGCTCGCTTCGCTTGCCATCGCTTCAGCACAAACAGCCACGTCGAAGCTAGACCCGAACGAGCCCCTCGAAAAATACAACATGCCGCCGGCGTATATCTACCGGCTGGAGACGTCGCCCCGAATGATCTCGCCTTTTGGGAGTTTCACTAGCTACCAGGTCAATGTCGATGCGCAAGGCAACAATATTGTGGGCGATGCTGCCAACGAACCGTCAATTGCAGTGGATCCGACCGATGGCAACAAGATCACCATCGGTTGGAGGCAGTTCAACAGCGTACTGTCTGACTTCCGGCAAGGTGGCTGGGGATTTACCACCGATGGTGGTGTGCACTGGACAGTTCCGGGCGTTTTAGAAAACAACGTCTTTCGGAGCGACCCTGTGTTAGGTGCGAATGAAACAGGAAATTTTTTCTACCTCAGCCTTCGCGGAACTTTTTATGATGATATCTGGCGCTCGTTAAACGGAGGGCAAGCATGGATGCGCTTGACCTTTGGTGATGTAACCGGGGGCGATAAGCAATGGTTCACAATAGATACCACCCAGGGAATGGGGCATGGTTTCCTGTACCAAGCCTGGAGCACCGGCGGCAACAATTGGGGCGGCCGACAATTCAGCCGTTCCACAGATAACGGCGCCACTTGGATGAGTCCCATTTTTATCCCGAATTCGCCTGTGTGGGGAACACTCGACGTGGACAGTAACGGGAATGTCTTTATTGGCGGCGCAGCCGGTTTTAGCAGCCCGTTCTGGTGCGTTCGCTCGACCAATGCACAGAACCCGGGCGTCACACCAACGTTTGATCAAAGCACGCAGGTGAATCTAGGTGGTAGCCTGCTTTTTACCGGCGGAATTAATCCGGGCGGGCTCGCTGGACAATGTTTCCTGGCAATTGACCGTTCGGGTGGCCTCACGAACAACAATATTTATATGTTGGCGAGTGTTCAGCCGTTTGGCAGCGGCGGAACCGACGTGATGTTCGCTCGTAGCACCGACGGTGGCCAAAGCTTCAGCACACCGCACAGAATCAACGACGACCCAGTAAATCCGAATAAGTGGCACTGGTTCGGCACGCTTGCCGTGGCGCCAAATGGACGAATCGATTCTGTATGGTTCGATACGCGTAATGCGGCTAACAACACCGACTCGCAGTTATTTTACTCCTACAGCACCGATGGCGGTGTTACCTGGTCGCCAAATGTTCCGGTTAGCAATCCGTTTACTCCTTTCGAAGGTTATCCAGTCCAAAACAAGATAGGCGATTACATCACTATTGTATCGGATAACACCGGAGGCGACGTCGCCTACCCGGCCACCTACAATTTCAACCCGGGCAGAAGTGAGCACGAGCAAGATGTCTATTTTGTTCGGGTATCACCAACCGGTGGCCCAACGCCAACGCCAACACCAACTGCCACGCCTACACCGACTGCCACAGCTACTCCAACAGCCACAGCAACTACTACGCCGAGCGCTACTCCTACCCCTAGGCCCACGCCCACGCCGCGATCCGTGCCCACGCCCAGGCCGCGTCCAACGCCGGGACCAAGACCCTAGCCTAAGATGATTTGCGATCAGTGGTAGCATACAACCTCTACCACTACACTCTGGCAGCCTGCGGGACACCAACACCAACACCAACGCCGACTGCTACACCTACTGCGACTGCCACGCCAACTGCAACAGCTACATTCACACCTACTCCGACGGCCACATTTATCCCTACACCAACGGCGACAGCTACATTCACGCCTACGAAGACAGCAACAGCCACGGCAACAGCGACTGCGACTGTAAGCCCGCGGCCCACACCCACGCCACGGCCTCGGCCTACACCGCCGCCTCGCCCTTAGCATTGTTGTGGAATTACGGGAACTCGCGAGAAAGACTCGCGAGTTTTCCGTCTAAGGTGGATCGACTTCTGCCGAAGGCGATGCCGAACTGGTCGCCGAAGGCGCACGTATATCAGTCCGAAAGGTTTAGGAGTTGCCCCTACGACCGTTTCACCTTCGATGCGTCTCCCGATGAGAACCGCTTCGTCATTTCCGCAGCCCTTCTTCCTAATGCGCGGTTCAAATCTCGCTTAAGAAATGTGAAAAAAGTCTTGACGTTTTCGCGTCCCCCTGACTAAAACCTAGGTCCCGCTCTAAAAATATAAGTCTTGCAGCTCAGCAAATCAGAATCTGACCAAGGATAACACCATCATGAAAAAACAAACTAACCCCACCATCAAAGCGCATCTTATCCGAGCCGCGTTTTATCTCCTTCTACTTCTGGCCGTATGCGTGATCCCTTTTGCCCTGGCGCAGGCCCGCAGTCGCGAGCAGTTGGTCAGGGACTCGGTGGCCCTCAGCAATGCTCGACTGCTCACGAACCCACTTCTACCGACGCCTACGCCCACTTGCCCGGTGAGTTACACCACGTCGACTGGCGTTGGCACGATAACCCCCGGAGGTACCGATATCGGCAGCCACTGCGACGACTGCAACACGGACATCAGTCTACCGTTCCCCGTCAACATATATGGCGCTCCGGTTTCAGTGGCGACTGTCGGGTCGAACGGCGACCTGCAGTTAACCGCCCCGCCCAGCGAAAAATTGTTCTACGTGCTAGATCAGTGCGTGCCGGTGAATCCGGATCCTGCGTCGCACGGTCCGTTTCTGAATACCTTATTCCCTAACTATGCCGATCTGATCACCGATGCTAACCCTGCGCAAGTCTGCGCAGACTGCGGTGTCTTTACCCAAACGGTCGGAATTGCGCCTAACCGGCAATTTATAATCAGGTGGAAGACCACCTACTTCGCAGACCCCGCAATCCCCGGGACTGCCGAGTTCGAGGTGTTATTCACCGAAGGCTCAGATACGCTCTCGGTAATCTACGGGGCGACCCTCGACAACGGGTTGACCGCGACACTCAGCGGCATCCAGCAAGATCTGAATGTGTTCACGTCGTTCTCTTGCAACCAAGCCGTTCTGACACCAGGCCTGCGTGTGGATTACATACCCACCGGCTGTGGAACACCAACACCAACTCCTACAGCTACAGCAACGGCCACGGCTACAGCTACGGCAACGGCCACGGCTACAGCTACGGCAACGGCCACGGCTACAGCTACGGCAACGGCCACGGCTACAGCTACAGCTACAGCTACAGCTACAGCTACGGCCACGGCTACAGCTA